>ENA-UALO01000061-UALO01000061.1-human-gut-metagenome-genome-assembly--contig:-NODE-61-length-46093-cov-7.352166_pt1 | contig 46093 bp, 41 predicted proteins | sample MGYA00243701_ERZ654470 | MGnify/ENA primary metagenome ERZ654470 (study PRJEB26926, sample SAMN06164444) | human gut metagenome | biome: ENVO:00009003; feature: ENVO:2100002; material: ENVO:00002003...
ACAGGAAAACGTTGTATGCACTCATGAAGAAAAACCTTGTCTTGTAAATTCCAGTCTATCAAACTGCTGCTCACACGCTTTTTTCACCGGCCGGTACAATCACCGGTCGGTTTTTCTTCATTTTCCTCTTGACATCTCATATTGTTGTGATATTATTTTGATATCAAGTTTGGAGGTGCTTTTTATGGAAGAAAAGATCATCACCGGTCACAAAAACGGCATGCTCGTGCTGCTGCTCGAGCTTGTTCTCTACATCGCCGCGGTCGTTTTTCTGATCGTCGGCATCAATGCGGGCTTTCTGCCCCTTGTCGTTCTCTGCGTCATCGTGCTGTCGCTCGGCTGGATCCCGCTGTGCGGCCTGCGCGTTCTAAAGCCGCAGGAGGCGCTCGTGCTCACGCTTTTCGGCAAGTACACCGGCACGCTCAGGGGTGAGGGCTTCTACTGCGTCAACCCCTTCTCCACGTCCTTCAACCCCGCCGCTAAGACGAAGCTCAACCAGTCCGGCGACGTGGACGGCGGCCACAAGGGTGCCAATCTCCTTGTCGCCATGCAGGGCTCGTCCGCCGCGGTCGAGGTGGGCGGCAGCAAGAAGATCTCGCTCAAGATCATGACGCTCAACAACGCCCGCCAGAAGATCAACGACTGTCTCGGTAACCCCGTGGAGATCGGAATCGCCGTGATGTGGCGCGTAACCGACACGGCCAAGGCCGTTTTCAACGTGGACAACTACAAGGAATATCTCTCCCTCCAGTGCGACGCGGCGCTGCGCAACATCGTGCGCATCTACCCCTATGACGTTGCCCCCGGCATCGACACCACCGGCGACGGTCACGCCGACGAGGGGAGCCTGCGTGGGTCGAGCGAGGTCGTTGCCGCGCGCATCCGCGACGAGATCCAGTCCAAGGTCGCCGACGCGGGCCTTGAGATCATCGAAGCGCGCATCACCTATCTCGCCTATGCGCCCGAGATTGCGGCGGTCATGCTCCAGCGCCAGCAGGCCAGCGCCATCATCGACGCACGCAAGATGATCGTCGACGGCGCGGTCGGCATGGTCGAAATGGCGCTTGAGCGTCTTGCGAAAAATGGCACGGTGGAGCTTGACGAGGAGCGCAAGGCGGCGATGGTCTCGAATCTGCTCGTCGTGCTCTGCGGCAACCGCGACGCGCAGCCCGTCGTCAACTCCGGAAGCCTCTATTAACCCGACATGAACGACAACGCGAAAAAGCAGGTTCCTCTGCGCCTTTCGCCCAAGCTCTACGCCGCCATCGCCGCCTGGGCGGAGGACGATTTCCGTTCCGTCAATGGCCAGATCGAATATCTGCTGACCGAATGCGTGCGCCAGAGGAAAAAGAACGGTAAGTACGTCGGCGAAGAGATCGACGTGCCGCCCGAGCTCGATCTCAAGTGAACAAGCGTTAAGAATGCGGAAAGAATTCGTTTCTTTCCGCATTTCTGCTCTTCATTCCATTTCAGAATGTGCATTTGTTCAAAGTTTATTGATGACTTTTTCCCGGCGCTGTGTCATAATAGATGTAAATGTTATTTACGACAAGTGAGGTATCCCGCATTGAAAAAGCTCAACCAGGCGATCGACCGCTTCTGTATCCTGCACCCGAATTTCGGCATTCCGAACCTGATGCTTTATGTGGTCATCGGCAACGTGGTGCTCGGACTGCTGTCCGGTTTTTCCACCGGCAATTTCCTGAGTTTCTTCTCCTTTACGCTTGATGGACTCCTCCATGGGCAGATCTGGCGTCTTATCACCTTCGTTCTGATCCCCGAGAGCACAAGTCCCTTCTATCTTCTCATCACCTGCTACTTCTACTACTGGATCGGCTCGGCGCTTGAGCGGCAGTGGGGTACGGCCAAGTTCACCACCTATTACCTCAGCGGCATGCTGCTTACCGTCATCGGCGCAAGCATCGTCAGCCTCATCACAGGGTACAGCATTCCTGTCTACGGTGCAAATTATGTCAACTTTGCCATGTTCATGGCCTTTGCCCTGCTCTATCCCGATACGCGGGTACTCTTCATGTTCATCATTCCTATTCGCATGAAGTGGCTCGCCTATCTCGATATATTCTACTTCTTCTTCGACATTTTCCGCTACATTTCCGCAGGCGTCGGCTATTATGCCATTCTGCCGGTCGTGGCGCTTCTCAACTTCGTCATCTTCTTCTGGCCTGAGCTTACGCGCTTTTTCCAGCTTGAGCGCCACCAGAGCAAGCAGGCCTCGCACTTCCACAACACCGTGCGCAATCAGCAGCGTCAGGAGCAGTATCAGCAGCAGACGCAGGGCTTTCGCCATAAATGTGCCGTATGCGGCCGCACCGATGTGACGAATCCCGAACTTCAGTTCCGCTATTGCAGCAAGTGCGCAGGCTACCATTGCTTCTGCTCCGACCACATTTTCAATCACGTTCACTTTACGGACGAGCAGCCATAAGCAAAGGGAGGCATTTTTATGGCGTATACCAGGCAGCAGGCGTGGGATTTGCTCACGCAGTACAACAAGGGCGAATTTCACTTAAAGCACGCGTGCATCGTTGCCGATGTCATGCGTTGGTACGCAGAACAGCTCGGCTACGGCGAGGAAGCGGATTTCTGGGAGATCGTCGGGCTTTTGCACGATCTCGACTTTGAACTTTACCCCGACGAGCACTGCATCAAGTCGCAGCAGATCATGCGCGAGCACGGTCTTGACGAGCGCTTGATCCGCGCCACCGCGAGCCACGGCTACGGCCTGCACTTCGACGGGCTGCCCGAGCCGCAGCACGAGATGGAAAAAGTGCTCTTCGCCACCGACGAGCTCACAGGGCTCATCGGCGCGGCTGCGCTCATGCGTCCGAGCAAAAGCGTCAGCGATCTTGAGGTCAAATCCGTCAAGAAAAAATACAAAGACAAGAAGTTTGCCGCCGGCTGCTCGCGCGAGGTCATCGAGCGCGGCGCTGCAATGCTCGGCTGGGATCTCGATACGCTCATCGAGCGAACGATTCTCGCCATGCGCGCAAGCAGTCATGTCGACTGATCCCTCCACATCATTTTTTACCGGTCATCGGTTACCTGCGGAAAGGAAGGTGCTTCTATGAGCGATTTTACCCCCACGCCCACGCCAAGTTACAGCGGTAAGCTCCGCAACCACATGCTGATGGTGCCCGAATGCATCGAGGAGTGCAGCGGCATCCGCATCTTCGGCCGAACGATCAAGTCCTTTGTCTTTTCCACCGACGTTGCCACCATCGCAAGCTGCAATGCCGACGCGGTGATCGCCGTCTACCCCTTTACGCCCCAGCCGCGTATTGCGCGCGCCATCATCAGCGTGGCGGATATGCCGGTATTCTGCGGCGTTGGCGGCGGCTTCACCTCCGGTGCGCGTTCCGTCGCGCAGGCGATGGAGGCTGAGCACTGCGGCGCTTACGGCGTTGTGCTCAACGCTCCCGTTTCGGCCGACATCATGCGCGATATCCGCACGCATATCGACATTCCCGTTGTTGCGACCATCGTTTCCGCCACGCAGGATACTGAGGCACGTATCGCCGCAGGCGCCGACATTCTGAACGTCTCCGCCGCCGCGGAAACACCGCAGCTTGTCGCTGCGCTCCGCGCGCGTCACCCCGAGATCCCCATCATCGCCACCGGCGGCCCGAGAGATGAGACCATTCGCAAGACCATTGCCGCGGGTGCGAACGCCATCACCTACACCCCGCCCGACAACGGCGTGCTGCTCGCCGACATCATGACCGCGCATCGCGAGCGCTACCGCTAAACTACATATCCGCATAAAAAAGGCTGACCTGTACAGGTCAGCCTTTTTCTGTTTCTTTTTCAGTACGGGCACGGGAATGCAGAGAACACCGCGTGGCCGTCCGCGAGGGTGAAGGGATATTCGTAAATGTCCTGCTCGCCGGTGAGCACAAATGTGTTCTTTTCATCGTTCCAGTCCTGGCGGTCGATCGTCTGAATAACCTTGCCTGCCGTATCGCCGCTCCACTCGACCCGGAGGCTCTCGCCGCCGATACTGGTGTCGCTGCCGCGGTCAGCGGAGAGCACATAAAGCTTGCCGTCGATCTCCTTGAAGCGATCCGGCGAATACGCAAACCATTCGTTCATCAGTTCTTCCGTCACATGCGCTCTGAGCAGTGTGCGCAGCTGTTCCATCGTGTTGATGTTCATAAGGCCGAAGCGGCAGTAATCTCTCCCGTCGTTATCTTCGACCATCGGCACGCTGTTGTCCATGGGCGGCGTTGTCATGTGGAACCACGCCCAGAGATCCTCGGTCACACGGTAATCTGCAAGCACGACCGTTTCCTTCGGCATATCGAGCAGCGACTGCATGTGGCGGCTGAGCGTATAGAAAAAGCTGTCATACGGGATCTGGAACTCCTGCGGCCCCACCGCGTAAGGTGCAATAATATATTGGTCGAACGTCACCGTCAGGCCGTCTTCCGTAAAGTTCAGTGTGGCAAATGTCGGAAAATCATGCAAATAGGAATCGTAATCGGAAAAGTATACATCAGCCATGCGCTTTTCTTCGACCTCATTGAGCATCTGCCAATAGATGGCCCTCTGGAAGGTCGAAGCATCGCCGTAGCGGCTGCTTTCGTCCGCCAGATCATCTGCCGTCAGGAATTCTCCCGTCGTCAGGTCGAAGTTCCACGCGCGGCTGTAGCTGTTGGGATGCACGCCGCCGTAGTAGGTGTAGCCCTCGGCCGCGATGCTCAGGAGCTTCCCCTCGGTCATATAGGTCTGCGCCATGGTCAGCTCGCTCGTCCAAAAGCTTCCCTCTGTAAATGCGCTCGAACCGCCCTCGGCATAGAGCTCCTTCGCCTCCGAAGCGACCTGCGCCGCATCGGACTGAAGCCCTGCGAGCACGTTGTTCATCTCTGTATTGAAGGCATTCTGCGCCGTGAGCTGCGACGTATCGACCGCGCCGTCGTTGGCCGTCACATTCTCCGCAGGCGTGTAAAGCTCGCCGCTTTCCGTGCGCAGCTCAAGCATCGGCAGCTCGTAGCGCTCCGCCATCAGCACCGTGCCGTCGTCGGCCTTGTATTCGTTTTCATAGACCTGCGTTGCAACTTCAAAATGCAGCGCGCCCTGCGCGCCGACCCTGTCCGCCGCGCCCTCCTCCTTTGCGCCGCATGCGGCAAGATTCAGTGCCAGTACGCAGCAAAGCAGCATCATCCATTTTTTCATCGTAGTCTCCTTTCAGGGTTTGAGGAAATCCTCCTCAAACGATCACAGGCCCCTGCGTCCACGCGCCGCCGCCTTTGGCAGCGCGCAGCTCAGGGTAAGCAAGCACATATTGATCGCATGCCCGCGCAGAGAGCGCAAAGAGCCTCTGTGCCTCCTCACTCAGCGAGCGCACATCGGCGCTTTTGGTCAGCACCGGCGCGCTCCCCTCATTTTTGATCGCTCTGAGCAGCATTCTTCCCCGCTCATTGCACGCCAAAACGCGCAGATACGGGATCTCCTGCGGCAATTCTGCCGCCGCTATGTCAAGATACGCCGCAAGCAGCATCCGCCGCAGCCGCGCATAGGCATAGCGCTTCGTTTTCACCGTGCCGAGCAGCTCGTCAACAGAGGCGGCCGTTCGTACCGCGGCATAAAAGCGGCGGTAGAGTCCCTCTCCACCGCTGTCGTAGCGGGCAAAGTCCGCTTCCTCCAGCATACGCAGGCGCGAAAGCATCGCCCGCTCCGCTCCCTTCATCGTCACCGGCGCGCGTCCCGCCGCGCATTCGCGGGCGTAGATCGCAGCGCTTTCCGCCGTTAAAAAGGCAGATGCGTCCTCGCCGCCAGCAAGCAGCGCGCGGATATAGCTTGCCGAGGCGAAGCCCTCTGCCGCGCCCTCGTTGTGACCCACGGCTCTGCGCTCCATCGCAAGCGGCGTGATCGTACTGTCGCTTTGCAGCAGTGCCTTGCAGTACTCCACGCCCAGAATATCGTTTGGCTCGGCAAGCACACCAGCATCTTCGCCGATCAGCGCCCGCGCGGCACTTTCCCGTGCCGCGGCAAATGACAGTCCTTTTGAAAGCTCATCGCGCAGCCGCTCGGAAAAGTCTTCCCGCAGCAGCGCTTCCGCTGCGCGGCGCAGCTTCTCCGTTTCGCCGCACTCGCTGCCGAATACCAGCGTATCAACGATACCCGTCGCGTTCAGAACGCCGACGCCGCCGCGGGCAAAGCCTTCCGCCGAGGCGATCGACCACGGCAGCGGCAATTCAAGCACGAGGTCTGCCCCGCCGCGCACAGCGGCCTCGGCGCGCGCATGCGCGCGTTCGATGGCAAAATCGCCCCGCTGGACAAACTCGCCGCTCATCGCGCACACAATGCCGCATTCCTCCGTCCCATTCCTGCGCCGCAGCTCGTCGAGCTGCCACTTGTGGCCGCAGTGGAAGGGATTATATTCGCATATTATACCAAACACTCTCATGAAAGTCCTCTCAAAGCGGTTACAAAAGAGTAACGTTTTGTTAAATTTACTTGTCTTTGCCAAAAAAGTTGTTATAATATAGGTTGTATTGAATTGTACATTCAATCTATTGTATGTATTCTATCGGAAATCTGGGCGCAATGCAAGCCGCCCTCGGAAAAAGGAGTATACTTATGAATGTTCTGGTCATCAACGCAGGTTCTTCTTCCCTGAAGTATCAGCTGCTCAACCCCACTTCGGGCGAGCTGCTTGCCAAGGGTCTGTGCGAGCGTATCGGCATCGACGGTCTGTTCACCTACAAGCCCCAGCTGCCCGGCAAGGAAGCTGTCAAGGCCGCTTCCGTCTCCATGCCCACTCACAGCGAGGCCATTCAGGCTGTGCTGAACGCGCTTGTCGATGAGAAGAACGGCGTGATCTCCTCCATGAAGGAGATCGACGCGGTCGGCCACCGCGTTGTTCACGGCGGCGAAAAGTTCGCCAAGTCCGTCGTCATCACCGATGAGGTCATGCGCGCCATTGAGGAGTGCAACCCCCTCGCCCCGCTCCACAACCCCGCCAACATCATCGGCATCAAGGCCTGCCAGGAGCTGATGCCCGGCGTTCCCATGGTCGCCGTGTTCGACACCGCCTTCCACCAGACCATGCCCCCCGTGGCCTATACCTATGCCATTCCCTATGAGTACTATGAGAAGGACAAGGTCCGCCGCTACGGCTTCCACGGCACCTCTCACAAGTATGTTTCCCAGCGCGCGGCCGATATGCTCGGCAAGCCCATCGAGCAGCTCAAGCTGATCTCCTGCCACCTCGGCAACGGCTCCTCCGTCACCGCGATCGACGGCGGCAAGAGCGTCGACACCTCCATGGGCTTCACCCCGCTCGCCGGTCTTCCCATGGGTACCCGCTCCGGCGACATTGACGCCGGTATCCTCGAGTACCTGATGAACAAGTACGGCATGGACATCAAGGAGATGGTCAATGTCCTCAACAAGAAGTCCGGCGTCATGGGCGTCAGCGGCGTCAGCTCCGACTTCCGCGATCTCGAAGAGGCCTTCGAGCAGGGCAATGAGCGCGCCGGCCTTGCTGTCGATATGTTCAACTACGGCGTGAAGAAGCTCATCGGTGCGTATGCCGCCGCGATGGGCGGCGTGGACGCCATCATCTTCACCGCAGGTGTCGGCGAGAACAGCGCTTCCCAGCGCATGGCCATCGCCTCCGGCCTCGAGTTCATGGGTGTTAAGATGGACGAGGACGCCAACAAGGTCCGCGGCGAAGAGCGCGTCATCTCCGCCCCCGATTCCAAGGTCACCGTCCTTCTCATTCCCACGAATGAGGAACTGATGATCGCCATGGATACCGAGATGCTTGTCGGCTGATCTCACCTAAAAACGATCACAAAAAGCCCGCTTACAGCACTGCTGTAAGCGGGCCTTCTCATTTCTTACCGGCGGGACGAGGCAGCGTGCCGCACAAGTTCGCACAGGGGCAGAATGTATAAAAAGCATGCCAGCGCCATGCCTGTCAACGGCGCGCCGACCGCTGACAGCGGCGTTGCTCCCGCGATCGACCACGGAATGAGCGGCGCAACGACCACGGCGCTGTTTTCAAGGTTGATGGCAAACTGTTCCTTGCTTTGCTGTAACGGCGCACAGAGCTGATGTGTCAGAATAATCGTCAGCGTCTGGTTGCAGGCAAGAAGCCCCGCCAGGAGCGCCGTCAGCAGCATGGCTGCATAGGGCGAGGTCTTTTCGCTCAAAACCGTGATGCGTGCACAGAGTCGGTCAAGCAGACCCGTCTTGCGGAAAATGCCGGAATAGGCCGACGAGATCATCACGATCATTGCTACGCGCAGTATCGAGAGGATACCGCCGCCGTTGAGCATTGCGCCGACCTCGGCGTCCGCCGCCGTGTAGCCCCAAACCGCGGTCTTGAGGATTGTCACCGCGTCCAAGCGGCGCAGAAAAACGCACAGCACGACCGATGCCAAAATGCTCGCCGCCATCGCCCGCTTGACCTTCACGCGCAGGAGCGACAGCGCCAGGATGAGCACTGCCGGCAGGCACATGACCCAGTGCAGCGCCATCCCGCGTCCGTAGAGCGACCACAGCTCGCCCGCCGCGCCGCCGCCGCTTTTCAGCATTCCAAGCGCGGCATAGATGCCGCAGCTGAGGAGAAACGGCACAAGCGCCGTTTTCAGCATGCGTTTGATGTTATCATAGATATTCGTCTCCGTCAGCTCGCTCACAAGCAGCGCGCTCGTTGAGACCGGCGAGCAGCGGTCGCCGAAAAATACGCCGGAGAGCATCGCTCCGCCGAGCAGCACCGGGTCCATGCCCATCGACATGCCCACACTCACGCAGATGGTGCCCATCGTCGCCGCCGTGCCGAACGCCGTCCCCGTCAGCATCGAAACGCCGCAATTCAGCAGAAATGTCATCAGCAGCAGGATCTGCGGCCGGATGAGGTCGACAGCACAGCAGATGATGAACGGTAGCGTGCCGCACGCGCGCCAGAGGGCAGTCAGCATGCCGATGAGGGGAAAGACGAGCAGCACGCTCGCCGACGTTTTCACGCCCGCACCAATCATTTTTCCCAGTTCCTTCCAGGAAAAACCCTGCTGCCTGCCGTGCAGCGTAAAGATCACCAACCCTGCCAAAAGCGCATAGAGGATATTGGCCCGCAGCACAAGGCAGGCCATCAGCGCCAGACAAAAAAGAACGATTGCAGCCATCTCAGTCCTCCCCTATCCTTTTTCAATACAGTACGCTATCTTAGCACGCGCGGTGGAAAAAGGAAATCTTCTCCTACCGTTTCATATGCTCTGCCCACAGTATAATTCCTGCTTTTATGCTTGTAAAACTGTTAAAATTGATATATTCTACAAGAAACAACTGTGAAAGGAGGACTCCCGTGAATTTTCATTCCCTTGACTATTTTCTCGTGCTCGCGCGGGAGAAAAACTTTACCCGCGCCGCCGAAGCACTGCATATCACGCAGCAGTCGCTCTCGTCCCACATTGCGGGACTTGAAAAGGAGCTTGGCTGCACACTCCTTGTGCGCCGCACGCCGCTTGAGCTCACCTATGCGGGCCGCACGTTTCTGCGCTATGCCGAATCCATCGGGCAGACGCGACAGGCCATGGAGCGCGAATTCTGCGATATTTCTGAAAATCAGAAGGGCGAGCTGCGCGTCGGCATTGCCTACACGCGCGGCCGCGCCATCATGCCGCGCCTGATCCCTGCCTTTCAGCGTCAGTATCCGAATGTTGAGATCATGCTGCGCGAGTGCTCGAACGACGCGATTCAAAAGGCGCTGCTCAGCGGCGGCATTGACCTTGCCATCGCCGCCTATCCCAAGGCGCCGCCCAGCATCGAGCTCGCCGACTACTACACTGAGCACACTGTTCTCTGCCTTGTGGACAGTCTTCTTGTGCAGTGTCAGATCGACCTCGATGTACGCCGCAATGAGATCGCCGCAGGGGACTTGCACTCGCTGCGCGACTGCCCGTTCGTTCTCGGCTCAGCCGCAGATATCGGCGGACGCATTGGACGCGAGCTGCTGCGCGCCTCGGGCATCTCGCCTATCAGCAAGGCGACGTCGGAAAATGTCGAAACGCTGCTCGCACTCTGCGTGCAGGGCGTGGGCGCGTGCTTCTGTCCGGAAAATCTACTGCAAACAGCGCTCTCGCCCGAGCAGCTCGCGCAGCTGCACGTTCTCCCCCTCTGCCCCAGTGCGTCGTATCCCATCTGCTTTGGCTATCTCAGGCGCTCGTATCCGTGGAGTGTGCTCTCCGAATTCATCCGCATCGCCCGCGAGCAGATCAGATCCGCATAATAAGCGCCGCCCGCAGAATGTCTGCGGGCGGCTTGCACTTTACGCTTTGGCCGCGGGCTGCTGCTGCGTAATGCAGTGGATATTGCCGCCGCCGAAGGCAACCTCGCGCGTCTGCACGGGAACGACCTCACGGTCGGGGAACATTTCTTGCACCTGTTCGATGGCGACTGCGTCGTTTTCGTCGCCGTACTGCGGCAGGATCACCGCACCGTTGATAATGAGGAAGTTCATATACGACGCGATGCTCACCTCGCCGTTTTCCCGCGGGATCGTCCCCTCCACCGCGTCGATGGTGTCCGCCCCTTCAAGGAGGCACGGTTTTTTCGTCAGGCACAACTTGTGGACTTTGAGTTTTCTCCCCTTTGCGTCCGTCGCCTCGCTCAGGAATCTGTAAGCCGCCTGCGCCTGCTCGTAGAACGGGTGGTTCTTATCCTCCGTCCAGATGCAGGCGACCTCACCGGGCGCAACGAAACAGGCCACGTCGTCGATGTGTCCGTTCGTTTCGTCGGGGTCGATGCCGTCCTTGATCCACAGTACCTTTTCGCAGCCGAGATAGTCGAGCAGCATTTTTTCGATCTCTTCTTTCGATTTGTCCGGGTTGCGCCCCGCGGAGAGCAGGCACATTTCCGTCGTCAGCACTGTTCCTTCGCCGTCAACATGGATAGAGCCGCCCTCGAGCACGAAATTTTCCGTGCGGTAGCTGTCCACGCCCGCGATCTCGCAGATCTTGCGCGCGACCTGGTCGTCCTTGTCCCAGGGAAAGTAAAGCCCGTCCACAAGCCCGCCCCAGGCGTTGAACGCCCAGTCCACCGCGCGAAGGCCGCCCCGGTCGTTCACAAGGAAAGTCGGCCCGCAGTCGCGCACCCACGCATCGTCGCTCTCGAGCTCCACGACGCGGATATTTTCGGGGAGCTTGGCGCGCGCGTTCTGATACTGGCGCACGGATGCGCCGACCGTGACCTTTTCAAATCTTGCGATGGCTTTTGCCACGTCAGCAAAGGTCTTCTGCGCGGGCTTGCCGCCGTCGCGCCAGTTGTCGCTGCGCTCGGGCCAGAGCATCCACACGCCCTGCTGGGGCTCAAATTCGGCGGGCATGCGATACCCGTCCTGCTTCGGCGTTGTGCCGATGATTCGTTTTGCCATAGCTTTGTCTCCTTATGATGAAACCATACTTAGCTGCACGCGTTTTTCCCGCGCAGCGCGATCAGCACCTCGCCGATCGCCACGCTGAGGATCGACCCGATCGTAATGGGCAGAAAGCTCGCAAGCGTCTCTGCGTCAAACGAGAGCGGGACCGCAGTGAAAATGATTGAAATGACGATGAGCACCATCGGCACGTAGGCGATCCATTTGAGCGCCGTGTCAGACCCCGGCACGCGGAACGGGCGCGGCGTCTTCGCATCCTCGCGCCGCAGCTTCAAAAACGCCGGAAACACGGGAAGATAGCTCAAAAGCAGCATCACGAGATTCAGCGCGAAAAAGCTCCAGAAGAGTGACGAGTCCGGCGACGCCATCTCGATGAGCACGCCCAAAACACACACGCACGAGGCGACGACGCCCGACGTGACCGCCGCGCCGACGGGCATGTCGTTCTTTGCCCAGCGCTTGGCGAACACCCGCGGCATGTCGTTGTGGTCCGCCGCCAGCGCCGCCGTCGAATTGACGCCCATCGACCACGAGATCATATTGCCGAACAGCGTCACGAGGAACAAAAGCGCCACCACGCCCACGAGCACGCCGCCGCTGCCGCCTAAAATGAGCGACACCGCGTCGATAAGCCCCGAATCCACGCTGATCTCACGCACATCCACCGCCGCGCCGATGCCGAACGCCGAGAAGAGGTAGATGGCCGCGATGACGATGCCGCCGGTCACGATGGACTGCGGGATCTGCTTTTTCGGGTCGCTCATATTGTTTGCATACGTGCACACGACCTCAAAGCCGAGGAAATTGAAGATGATGACGGAGATATACGAAAGGCTGTTTAAGTCGAACGACGGCAGAAATGTCCGCGCCGACATGTCGTTGACAAAGCCGTAACGGCTGATATACCACACGCCGAGTCCGCCGACGAGCAGCGCCAGCAGGATCTTGATGACCGCGCTCACGTTCAGGATCACAATGCTGTCGCACACGGGATAGCAGGCGATGAGCGTGACGATCCAGATAAAAAGAAGCTGCACGGCGAGCGAGGCAATGGTTCCCATCTGCCGCCCCGTGATGTCGCGCAGCAGTTCCGGACACATCACCGCGAGTGACGCCATCCACAGCGGAAAGTTGATCCAGTAGTACCACGAGGCGCGCGCCGCCCACTTGCCCTGCGGATACGCCGCGTGGATCCAGTCATAAAGCCCGCCGTCGCCCGCGTAGGCCGTGCCGAGCTCGGCGGCGATCAAACCGTAGGGCAGCAAAAACGCAAGGATCATAAATCCCCACCAGAAATACTGGCTGTTGCCGATGGACGCGACCGGCGCCGCCGCTTCGGCGACGAACACCACGCAGATGACTGACAGGATCACGTCCGCAAGACGAAATTGATTCTTCTCCATGGCTTTTCTCAGCTCTTTTCCGCTTTCGAAACACCGCAGTAGGCCTCGACGCAGCCGAGCTTATCGCACAGCACCCGGTCAAGCTCCTCCTTCGCCGCGGCGATCTGTGCACCGCTCGGCTCGCGGCGGCAGCGCGTCAGATAGACGAGAAGCCCGCGCATGGCCGTCAGGCGGTTGCCCGCCTGCTCCCAGCAGAGGGAAGCATCGCTGTCTGCGACCTCGTCTGTCACGTCCTCGCCGCGCGTGGCGGGCAGGCAGTGCAGGAACTTGCAGCCGAGGTTCCCCAGCTGCATCAGCTCGCGGTTCACCTGATAGTCATGGAACACGCGCACGCGTTCCTCCTTCGGCATCTCGTTTTCGTAGAGACCGTACCACACATCGGTGTAGATGAAATCCGCGCCGCGCACGCTCTCGCGCTCGTCGGTGACGAGAAAACTGCCGCCGGAAAGCGCGCAGTTCTTCTTCAGGATCTCCTTGTGTTCTTCGTTCAGCTGGTGACCCTCGGGGCCGTACTGAACAAAATGCATGCCGAGCTTTGTCGTGATGAAGCCGAGCGATGCGCACACCTGTGTCGCGTCGCCGACGAAGACGACTTTGCAATCCTCCAATCTCTTTCCCTGCGGCAGATGCTCCATGATGGTGCACATATCGCCGATCTCCTGCGTGGGGTGATTGTAGTCCGACATGCCGTTGATGACGGGGATCGTGCAGCTTTTCCCCAGTTCCTCGATCGTCTTGTGCGCGATGACGCGCGCCATCACGATGTCCACAAGCTTTGAGAGTACCTTGCCCGTGTCGCCGATGGTCTCATGTCCGCCGAGCTGGATCATGCCGGGGCCTAAATACTGCGCGTGGCCGCCCATCTGGCTCATCGCCGTTTCAAACGAAACGCGCGTGCGCGTGCTGGACTGCTGAAAAATCATGCCGAGCGTCATGTTCCGCATCAGCGGCGGATAGTACCCTGCCTTGATGGCCTTTTTGATGGCAAGCGACAGTTCGATGATGTCGAGCAGCTCCTGCTTGGTCCATTCGTTGGTGTCGATAAAATCTTTTTTCATATTCTTCCTCCAACTGTTGTCGAGTGCTGTTGCCGCGGCCGTATTCGCCGCGGGAAATGCCGGGCTTAGTGTCTGCACTTTTTTCCAGTTCATGCGCCTATGCCCGCGCAAAACGAGGAAGAAGGCTGACATTTCCTTGTGCAGTGCACATTTTACACAAATTTTACAATTCTCTGATGGTGGATTTGACAATGCTCCTTTATGCTGTAACTTGGTTAAGAATGAATGATCAAAAAAGAAAAAGGAAAGATAGAAAATATGGATATTTTCAATGTGCTCACGATGATCGGCGGACTGTGCCTGTTCCTCTTCGGCATGAATCTGATGGGGCAGGCGCTTGAGCGCCGCGCGGGCGGCAAGCTCCGCTCTCTTCTCGACAGAATGACCGGCAGCGTGTTCGCCGGGTTTTTAACGGGTCTTGGCATCACGGCCATCATTCAGAGCTCGTCCGCCACCACGGTCATGGTGGTCGGCTTTGTCAACTCCGGTCTCATGACGCTGCGTCAGGCCATCAACGTCATCATGGGTGCCAACGTCGGCACCACCGTTACCGCCTGGCTTCTGAGCCTCGGCGGCATCGACTCGGGCAATTTCTGGGTGCAGCTTTTAAAGCCCACCTCCTTTACGCCCGTGCTTGCGCTCATCGGTATCATCTACTACATGTTCTGCAAGGATAACAAGAAAAAGGACACCGGCATGATCCTGCTCGGCTTTGCGACGCTCATGTTCGGCATGGAAACGATGAGCACTGCCGTTGCGGGACTGAAGGACGTTCCCGCTTTCACGAACCTTTTTGTCGCCTTTCAGAATCCCATTCTCGGCGTGCTCGCCGGCGCGCTGCTCACGGCTGTGATCCAGTCGAGCTCGGCGTCCGTCGGTATTTTGCAGGCGCTCGCCGTCACCGGCTCTGTGAGCTACGCTGCGGCCATTCCCATCATCATGGGGCAGAACATCGGCACGACCGTCACGGCCATGCTCTCCTCCATCGGCACGAACAAGAACGCCCGCCGCGCCGCCGTTGTCCATCTTCTCTTCAACGTCATCGGCGTTGTCGTGCTGCTGACGGTGTTCTGCATCGTGCGCGCCGCGCTTGCTCCGGCATTGCTTAATGAATCTGCTTCCATGGCGGGCATCGCCGTGGCACACTCGGCATTCAATATCCTTTGCACTGCGCTGCTCCTGCCCGCAGGCGGGCTGCTCGAAACGCTTGCCAAGCGCATTGTTCCTGACGACGCACACTCGCAGGACGAGCAAACGACCGAACTTGACGTGCGTCTTCTCCCCACGCCCTCGCTCGCCCTGCGCCAGAGCCGCAGCGTCGCCTGCGAAATGGCCGGATACGCTGTGCACGCACTGGACAATGCCATCGACGCCCTCAGCCGCGGCACACCCGAACTTGCCCAGAGCATTCACGACGATGAGGAGCGCTGCGACCATTATGAGGACATTCTCGGCACCTATCTTGTCAAGCTCAGCGCACAGAAGATGGGGCGCGACGAGAGCGAGGAAGCGACCGAGCTTTTAAAGACCATCGGCGATTTTGAGCGCATCTCCGACCATGCGGTCAACATTCTCTCCTCCGCAGAGGAGCTGGAGCGAAAGGGACTCACCTTCTCCGGCAGCGCGCTCAACGAGCTGTCCGTGCTCACCGCCGCCGTCCGCGAGATCCTTTCTCTCTCTCTCAAGGCTTTTTCCGGTCAGGATCCCGCCGCTGCGCAGCAGGTCGAGCCGCTGGAGCAGGTCATCGACACGCTCAAAGAGCAGATGCGCACGCGCCATATCCTGCGCATGCAGCAGGGCACGTGCAGCATTGAGGCCGGCTTTGTGCTCTCCGACCTCCTGACCGACTTGGAGCGCACGTCCGACCACTGCTCCAACATCGCCGGCTGCGTCATCGACGCGCGCGAGCACAACCTCAACCTGCACGAAACGCTGCGTCAGGCAAGAAGCGACGACGGCAGCTTTCAGCATACCTTCGAGCATTACGTGCAGAAATATCAGTTGCCGATTCCGTCAAACGGATAAAAACGGGGTGCCTGAAGGCACCCCATTTTTGCTGTTTCTTTGCTTGTCAATCGCCCGATTCCTTGTTATACTACGGGTAATGTGCAATTCCTGCGCCAAGGCGTTTTCGCGCGGGAGGAAAGGAAGATACGTCAATGGATCCGATTTATGAGATTGAATTGCAGGACTGCCCCTACTGTCGCGGCACCGGCACGGTGGAAGATGAGCAGGGCTGGTGCGTTTATGTCACCTGCGTTGACTGCGGCGCGCAGACCGCGCACGCAAGCTATGAAACGCCCGAGGAGCGTCTCGCTGCCGCGCAGCAGGTCGCGCACCTGTGGAACATCGGCAAGGTCCTCAATCCCGGCGTGGGCGACTGAGCCTGCCGGATATGCAAAAAAGGGCGGAAAGCGCTGCTTTCCGTCCTTTTTGCCGCTCAACCGCCGTTTGAGCACACGAAACTTCCCCTCCATTGCGCGCTCAACCGCAATGGGCTATACTGAGCACATCAAGGACGTCCGCACTTTATAGGAAACGGAGTTTTGCCTTTATGAATATCGACATTGGCAGCAAGATCAAAGCGCTGCGCCTTACAAAAAGCATGACGCAGGAACAGCTGGCAAAAGCCCTCCACGTGAGCGCACAGGCCGTAAGCAAGTGGGAGATCGGCAGCTCACTGCCCGATATCCAGCTTCTGCCCGCGCTGTCCGTCGCGTTGGGAACGAGCATTGATTCTCTCTTCTCCCTCACGGACGAGAGCCGCTTTGCCCGCATCGACAACATGCTCTGGGACAAGAGATTCCTCACGCAGCAGGAATTTGACGAAGAGGAACGCTTTTTGCAGGAAAAGTGCCGCGAGGAGGAAACGCGCCCGCGCGCGACGCTGCTGCTTGCGCAGCTTTACTGCAAGCGCGCACGGGAATACAACGACCTCGCCTCACCCCTCGCCCGTCAATCGCTTGAGCTGAATCCCGACTGCAAAGAGGCACACAACGCTATTTTTGACGCCGAAAACGGCGCGTATCTCGACTGGAACGCAACGAACCACTACCGCACGATCGACTTCTACAAGAGTTTTCTTGCCGCACATCCGAACAATCACAGCGCGCATCTGTGGCTTTTGGACCTTCTCATCGCCGACCGCCGCTGCGCGGAGGCACGCAAGGTCTTGGACCAGATGCACCGCCTGAAACCGACGTACAACGATGCCTTCTATCTCGGCTGTATTCTCTTGCAGGAGGGGCACATTGATGACGCGCTCGCCCAGTGGAAAACCATGTGTGCAAGCTATCCCGACACATGGGAGGTCTACGTCATGCGTGCGAGCGAGCTCGCCAAGCTCGGATATTACGACGAAGCCATCGCGGATTATGAGAAGACGATGACTCTCATGCCGTCCCCGCGCTTCATTGACCCTGATGAGGCCATTGCGCAGATCTGCGAGATCCGCGGCGACTATGAAACAGCCATCGCCTGCTATGAAAAGGTCATCGAACTCATGCGCACCGACTGGAGCGAAATGCAGGGCGAAGCCATCGACGCCCCGCAGAGAAATATCGCACGCCTGCGCGAGAGAATGGCAAACAGCTGATTCTTCCATAAAAAAACGCCCTGACGAAAAGTGTCAGGGCGTTTTTTCATTTTAGAAGCGTTTGCTCACATATTGAAGCGCCTGCGCGCTTCCTCCCGGAGGGACGGAACACGGCGCACAATGCGCAGCGGAATGATGAGCCCGATGCAGATGACCAGCACGGCAAGCGACCACGACGGCTGCCACGCGCCAAGAAAATACCGGTCGAGGCAGTATTCCACGCCGAGGGCAAGAAGCCCCACCGCGCCAATGCACATGGCAAGGGTGGAAATGCGCGATCTTCTGCCGTCGCGCAGGAAAAAGCTCAGCAAAAACACAACAATGCAGGCCCAGCCGAGCATCGGCAGCGCAAGGCCCCGGAACCACCGTCCGCCGTGCAGCGCAACGGAAATGATCCACACATAGATGCCGATGGCGGCAACATCCGCCGTGAGCCGGAAGAAAACCGGAATCCGGCGCGCCAGCATCGGCAGCGCAAACCAGATCCACAGCATTACCGCCGCGCCCGCAATGTAAAGAGACCATGGGTGTTCGGTCGGCAAAATAAGGTTCAGAAGCCCGCAGCAGAGCGACACCGATGCAAGCATCGCCGTGAGCAGCAGGGCGGCCGCTCGCCGCGAGGCAGGGGGAACTACAGCCGGCTTCGTCGGAAAATAGGGCAGCGCTTCCCGGTCGGGCTTCCACGCAGGCGTGCCGCAGAGCGGGCAGCTCGCCGCACCGTCTGACAGCTCCACGCCGCAGTTGACACAGTATGACATCAAATTCCTTCTTTCGTTCAGCGGTTGCTTTCCACATGCACGGGAATGCCCGCGCGCACAAGAAAGCGGAAAAAGTCGCGCTCGGTGTCTGTCTCCTCCTGCGTGCCGGCAAAGGTGATCTCCATGGTATCACCGTAACTGATGGACGCGCAGTGGCAGCGCGGCACCGTCGCCTGCCCGAGGATAACTTCCGCCCCGCGGATATACGGTGCCATCTCCGGCGGCACGGTAAAAGCGCCGGGATTGGTATAGGTGCAGGAATAGGGGCGCACACCGTGCAGACGGTAGTTGAGCGCCATGACGGGATTTTTGAGCGCGACCGGCACGAGCCGCAGCGCAAAATTCTTTGTAAAGCGGACATTCCCCGTAAACGCCGCCTGCATCTCCTGCCGGTTGATGTGCAGCTTCATATAATGGCGCACCTGCGAGACGATCTCGGGAAAGGTGTAGTCGCCAAGCGCGGGGTCGATAAAGGGGCGCACCGTGGTGATAAAGTTGCGCAGCGTTTCCGTCGGGAACCAGCCGCGCAGGTTGATCGGAACGGCCAGCGCCACGGGGCGCAGTCGATAGGGCTTCTCGCGCTTCTGCTTTTCCAGAATCACGTAGATGAGTACAGCGGAGAGATACTCCGTGATGGACGCGCCGTACTTTTTTGCTTCCGCGCGCAGCGCCTGAAGCGGCACAAAGCCCATCGTCACATGGAAGGTATAGAACGGCTCCGGCGTTCCGGTATTCTGATACGCCTTCGGCTGGCGGTGCAGCCCCAGCGCATGATGTCCCGCGTAGCGGGCGTAGGCGTCCTCCATCTCCTCCGCGCGCGGCGGCTCGGAAAGGTCGAGCACGCCGTTCCCCGGCGGCACGTCAACGCCGGTCTGGCGCAGGTACTCGGCAAGCAGTGTGCGGAAAAAGACGATCGCCCCGCCGCCGTCGGACAGCGCGTGGAAGACCTCAATGGAGATGCGGCTGCGGTAATAGTAAAAGCGCACGAGCCAGCCGTTGTCCTCCTTGAACCGGACGGGCTGGCAAGGGTCGGACACATCTTCTTTCAAAAACGGCCCCGGCGCGGTATTCGGCTCAAGATAGTACCAGAATGCGCCCTTGCGAATGCGCACGGCAAAGCTCGGAAAGCGCGGCATGCAGCGATCAATGGCATGCTGAAGCGCGGCGGGGTCAACGTCCCGCTCCATCAGCGCGGAGAAGCGGTAGATGGCAGAATACTCTTCCTTTTGCAGCGCGGAGTACAAAATGCCTGCATTGTCGAGCCGATACCATTTGCTGTCCGGTTTTGCCATCGTTTCCCCCTCCTTCGCGTATCAGGATCATTCGGACAGTATTGTAGCACAAAGCGCTGCGCACGACAAGAAAGATGACGATTTCCCTTTTCTTTTTTACAGAAATATGATACGCTGAAGCAAACGCAAGATCCGGAAAATTATGGGAGGCGCCTATGGAATCCAAGCTGCACATCATCAGGAAGAAAAGAAGCGATCTGGAAAATTCCCGGCTCGACCCGCTGATGCGCGCGCTCAAGGCGCTGCACAGCGCCGGCGCACCGGAAAACATGACCGCCGAAGAGCTGGAGCGCCAGCGCCGCAGTCAGGAAGTGCTCGGCAGACTGACTGCCCCGATGGCCGGCATGGACTATGAAGAATTTGCTCTCTCCGGCATGAGCGCAGCATGGACACGTCTGAAAGCGCCTCACGGCAGCCGCCACGCGATTCTCTATTGCCACGGCGGCGGCTACACAAGCGGCAACCTTGGCTATTCGCGCGTATTGTCCTCCAAGCTCGCCCATGCAACAGGCTACGACGTGCTGAGTTTTGAATATCGCCTTGCGCCTGAATTCCCCTACCCCGCCGCTGTGGAGGACGCGCTGCGTGCGTGGGACTTTCTCATGCTGCAAGGCTACGGTGCGCGCGACATTGTCCTCGCAGGCGACAGTGCAGGCGGCAACCTTGCGCTTGTGCTTTGCAGCCGCTTGAAAGCGGCTGGCCGCCGCCTGCCTGGCGCGCTCATTCTGATGTCTCCGTGGACGGATATGACAATGTCCGGTACTTCCTACCGCGAGCGCGTGGAGATCGACCCGATGCTCACGCCCGAGTACATCGAGGCCGTTCGCCTCGCCTATGCCGCGGGACAAAACTACCGTTCGAGCGACTTGTCCCCCTTGTTTGCAGACTTTGAAGGCTTCCCGCCGACGCTCATACAGGTCGGCGACCATGAGATCCTGTATTCCGATTCCGAATCGCTCTATCAGGCGATGAAGCGCGCGAACGTTCCCTGCCGCTTGCAGGTCAGCGAGGGAATGTGGCACGTTTTCCAGATGTTCCCGATGAAAAAGGCTTCGATCGCGATGGATAATGTTGCAAGATTCTTGCTGGAGCAGTGATTCCCCGCAAAATACCGATAAGAATAGGAGGCTGCCCTCTTTTGCAAAGAAGGCAGCCTCCTGTTTGACCCGTGGCCGCGCAATGCACCGCGCTCTTTCTGCTCCGCCATTTTGGTGCAAAAGAAAATAAAGATTTTTGCGAAATCCACTTGACAAGCAAAATGCCCGTGCTATAATGCGAAGCATCAAGTAAAAAGCTTCAAACCTATGACGGAGAGAAGTAACCGGCGCAGATAAGTACAAAGAGAGTCCCGGGTGGTGTGATCGGGGCAGCGGACGGCTGGTGAATGGACTCCGGAGGGCGGATCGAACGGCGAACGCCAAGTAGAGACCGACGGGTATCCCACCCGTTATCCATCGGGGCGCGTATGATGGTGCGCGTAAGCGAGCGGGCGTTTTCTAAAACGTCAATTTGGGTGGTATCGCAGAAGTTCAATGACTTTTGTCCCATGGATATGGGATAAAGGTCTTTTTTCTTTTTTCCCCTCCTGTTCCGGCAAAGCAGAAGTTCATCTGCCGCTCAAAATCAAATATATTTGGAGGAAACCAAAATGAAAAACAACATGATGCACAAGCTTCTCACCCTCGCGCTTGCCGGCGTGATGACTCTGTCCCTCGCTGCCTGCGGCAGCAAGACGGACAATGACGGCAGCGATGCCCAGCAGGAATCCGAGAACGGCAAGACCTATAAGGTCGCCGTCATCAAGCAGCTCGACCACGCTTCCCTTGATGAGATCGCAAACGCCATCACCGCCGAGCTTGACAAGCTCGCCGCCGACAACGGCGTGACCATCGAATATGAGGTCACCTCCGGTCAGAATGACCCGACGATCTTAAAGCAGCTCTCCGATCAGGCGATCGCCGACAACGTGGACGCCATCGTTCCCATCGCCACAAGCGCCGCGCAGATCGCAGCCCTCTCCACCGAGGACAGCAAGACCCCCGTGGTCTACGCCGCCATCTCTGATCCCGCAGCGGCCAACCTAACCGGCATCGACTATGTGACCGGCACGAGCGATGCGCTGAATACCGAGTTCATCATGGACATGATGTTCGCCCAGAACCCGAACGTTGCCAAGGTCGGCCTCCTCTACTCCCTCTCCGAGCCGAACTCCGCCCAGCCCATCACCGACGCCAAGGCCTATCTTGACGCAAAGGGCATCGCGTATGTCGAGCAGACCGCCAACACGAACGACGAGGTCGTTGCCGCCGCTTCCGCGCTGATCGCCGACGGTGTGGACGCCGTCTTTACCCCGACCGACAATGTCATCATGGCCGCTGAGCTGGCCATCGCCGAGGACTTTGCCAAAAATGGCATTCCCCACTACACCGGCGCTGATTCCTTTGTCCGCAACGGCGCCTATGCCACCTGCGGCGTGAACTATACCGATCTCGGCACCAAGACCGCTGACCTTGCTTACTCTGCCATCACCGAGGGCATGGGTTCCATGGAGGACTACTACCTGATGGACGGCGGCATCATCACTGTCAACACCGACACTGCCGCCATGATCGGCAAGCAGGCCGAGTATTCCTGCTTCGACAGTATGGGCACCGTCGTTGAGGTCACGACCACCAAGGACTAAGCCGCATTCCCGTTCCCAACAACGTACTGCCGTCCCCCGGCTTTTCGCCGGGGGCATCGGCATGAAAGGAGACTTCTCCCATGCTCATCATCACGCAGACCGCCCTTGAACTGGGCTTCCTCTACGCACTCATTGCAATGGCACTCTTTTTGAGCTACCGCATTCTCGATATCGCAGATCTGACGACCGACGGCTGCTTTGTCCTCGGCGCAGCCGTGTCCGTCACGGTGACGGCGGCAGGGCACCCCATTCTCGCCATTTTTGCCGCGATGCTCGCAGGCGCGTGCGCAGGCTTTGTCACCGCCTTTTTGCAGACGAAGCTCGGCGTGCCGAGCATTCTGGCCGGCATCATTACCAATACCGGCCTCTATACCGTCAATCTGATGGCAATGGGCTGGAAGTCAAACCAGAGTCTGCTCGGCGGCAGAACCGTCTTCACAATGCTGCGCGACCGTGGCATCGGCGGGGACTGGTACGAGCTGCTGCTCGCTGCCAGCGTCACGATTCTCGCAGGGCTGCTGCTGGTGCTGTTTCTCGGCACGCGCATGGGGCTCTCCATTCGCGCCACGGGCGATAATCCCGACATGGTGCGCGCCTCTTCTCTGAACCCCTCGTTTACGATCACCGTGGGGCTGTGCCTTGCCAATGTGCTCACGGCGCTCTCCGGCGCTGTCGTGGGGCAGTATCAGAAAACCGTGGACATCAACTCCGGCACGGGCATCGTCGTCATCGGCCTCGCCTGCCTCATCATCGGCGAAACGCTGCTCGGCCGCAGAAGCGTCAAAAAGGGCGTCATCGCCGCCATTCTCGGCTCGATCGTCTACCGCTTCATCTATGCCATCGTTTTCTACACAAAGATCGTCCCCGTCGAGTGCTTAAAGCTCCTGACCGCGGTCATCGTGGCGCTGGCCATCGCCTCGCCAAGCATTCGCAGGTGGTTCGCGTTCCAAAAGCGCAAGATGTCTGCCAGAACGAAGGAGGGCGCGTAAGATGTTAGATATCAAGAAGATCTCCAAGACCTTCAATCCCGGCACAGTGAATGAAAAAAAGGCTCTCACGGAACTATCGCTTCACTTGGACGAGGGCGACTTCGTCACCATCGTCGGCTCGAACGGTGCGGGCAAATCGACCCTCTTCAACGCCATCGCGGGCAGCTTTTATGTCGACGAGGGCAGCATTTCGCTCGCCGGGGAGGACATCACCTTCCTGCCCGAGCACGAGCGCTCCCGCCGTATCGGGCGGCTTTTTCAAGACCCCCTGCGCGGCACTGCGCCAAACATGACGATCGAAGAAAACCTTGCGCTTGCGTACCTGCGCGCGGCGCACGGCAATCCCTTCAGCCGCATCAGCAAGAAGGATAAGGCCTTCTTCGCCGATCAGCTCCGGCAGCTCGACATGGGTCTCGAGGATCGCATGAAAAACCCCGTTGGTCTCCTCTCCGGCGGGCAGCGCCAGGCGCTGACGCTTCTCATGGCAACGATGGTGCCGCCGCAGCTGCTGCTCCTTGATGAGCACACCGCCGCGCTCGACCCCGCAACGGCGGAAAAGGTGCTTGCCCTCACCCGCCGTGTCGTAGCAGAGAGCCGCATCACCTGCCTGATGGTCACGCACAACATGCATCAGGCGCTCACGCTCGGCAACCGCACGCTGATGATGTCCGACGGACACATCGTGCTCGACGTTGCGGGCGATGAGCGCGCGGGCATGAGCGTAGACGATCTCATCGCGCGCTTCAAGGCGGGCGCCGGACACGAGCTGGACAACGACCGCATTCTCTTATCGGAATAGCATTCGATCATCAGCGCAAAATGCCGTCTCCTTGTTTTTCTGTGTCCTGCCAATGCGCAAAAAGATCATTTCTGGCTTACGGTTCACACGCTCGTCCTTCTTTTTAAGCGCGCATCCTTAATAGTTGACGGTGCGTACCTGAGCGGAAGCTTGTAGCGAGCGCGACGTGCGCACGTACCATATTGTTATTGTGAGGCCAGAGGCAGGGTAGTCTCGCAGGAGTGCGCAGCATTTCGCAAATAATCAAACATAAAAAAAGCGGTTCCCGTTTGGGAACCGCTTTTTGTCGTTTTGGGGATGTTTAGTTGTTGCCGCTGCTGGTCGCGCGCAGCGTCACGTCGTGATAGCCGCCCTCAACAATACTGGTGGCGGAGACAAGCGTGAGCTTCGCGTTCTTCTGCAGGTCGGGGATCGTAGTCACACCGCAGTTGCACATGGTGGACTTGACCTTGTAAAGGCTTCTTGCGACGTTATCCTGCAAAGAGCCTGCGTAGGTGACGTAGGAATCGACGCCCTCTTCGAAGGCAAGGCCCGTCTTACCGCCGAGGTCGTAGCGCTGCCAGTTGCGTGCGCGGTTCGAGCCCTCGCCCCAGTACTCCTTGACGTACACACCGTTGACGAGCAGCTTATTCGTCGGCGATTCGTCGAAACGTGCGAAGTAGCGGCCAAGCATCAGGAAGTCCGCGCCCATGGCGAGCGCGAGCGTCATGTGATAGTCGTGAACGATGCCGCCGTCGGAGCAGATGGGAACATACACGCCCGTCTCGCGGAAGTATTCGTCGCGCGCAGCGGAAACCTCGATGAGCGCGGTGGCCTGACCGCGGCCGATGCCCTTGGTCTCGCGCGTAATGCAGATCGAGCCGCCGCCGATACCGACCTTGACAAAGTCTGCGCCGCACTCGGCGAGGAAGCGGAAACCGTCGCGGTCGACGACGTTGCCCGCGCCGATCTTCACGCTGCTGCCGTAGTTTTCGCGCACGTAGTCGATGACTTTCTTCTGCCAGACGGAGTAACCCTCGGACGAGTCGATGCACAGCACGTCTGCGCCCGCCTCAACAAGCGCAGGAATGCGCTCGCGATAGTCGCGGGAGTTGATGCCCGCACCGACGAGATAGCGCTTCTTGCCGTCCTGCAGGGCAAGGGGGTGCTCCTTGTGCTCGGCATAGTCCTTGCGGAATACAAAGTAGAGCAGGTGGTCGTTTTCATCTACGATGGGCAGCGCGTTGAGCTTGTGCGCCCAGATGATGTCGTTGGCCTCCTTGAGCGTGGTGGAGGCAGGGGCGGTGATAAGCTTTTCGCGCGGCGTCATGAACTCATGCACCTTCACGTCCGTGCTCATGCGGCTCACGCGGTAGTCGCGGCTCGTCACGATGCCGAGGAGCTTCCCGTTGGGCGTTGCGTCCTCGGTGACGGCGACGGTGGAAAAGCCGTTCTCTTCCTTGAGCGCGAGCACGTCGGCAAGCGTGTGCTCGGGCGTCAGATTGGAAGCAGACGGCACAAAGCCCGCCTTGCTGCTCTTCACGCGGCGCACCATCTCCGCCTCGCTCTCAATGGACTGAGAGCCGAAGATGAAAGAAAGGCCGCCCTCCTTGGCAAGGGCGATAGCAAGCGTGTCGTTCGAGACAGACTGCATGATCGCCGAGACCATCGGGATATTCAGGCTGATGGGGCACTCCTCCTGCCCCTTGCGATAGCGCACGAGGGGCGTTTTGAGTGAAACGTTGTCAGGAACACAGTCCTCCGCGGTATAGCCGGGAACGAGAAGATATTCGCTGAACGTGTGAGAAGGTTCGGGATAATAGTAAGCCATAGATCTGCTCCTCTCTTCTTATTTTACTTGAAGTAGCGCACAGCAGAGGTGAACAGCTCCATCTCATACTGGCCGGGGACATTGCGGTAGAGGTTCTTGCCGATACGCTCGGTATGCCCCATCTTGCCCAGCACGCGGCCATCGGGCGAGGTGATGCCCTCGATGGCGCAGAGCGAGCCGTTGGGGTTAAACGCTGCATTCATTGTAGCACACCCGTCAAGGTCTACATACTGCGTGGCGATCTGGCCGTTGGCAGCAAGCGCCTTGACAAGCTCCTCCGAGGCGAGGAAGCGGCCCTCGCCGTGGGAAATGGGCACGGTGTAGATGTCGCCGACCTTCGTGCCGGCAAGCCACGGGGACTTGTTGGAGCACACGCGCGTGCGCACAAGGCGGGACTGATGACGGCCGATGACGTTGTAGGTGAGCGTCGGGCAGCCCGAATCGGTATCCATGATCTTGCCGTAGGGCACAAGGCCGAGCTTGATGAGCGCCTGGAAGCCGTTGCAGATACCGAGCATCAAGCCGTCGCGGCGATCAAGAAGATCGGTGACCTGTTCTTTGACCGCAGCGCTGCGGAAGAAGGCCGTAATGAGCTTGGCGCTGCCGTCGGGCTCGTCGCCGCCGGAGAAGCCGCCGGGGATCACGATGATCTGGCTGTCCTTGACCGCCTTGGCAAAGCGCTCCACGCTGTCAGCAACGTCGGCGCTTGTCAGGTTGCGGATGATAAACTGCTCGGCATCCGCGCCTGCTTCAAGCAGGGCGCGCTGCGTATCGTACTCGCAGTTCGTGCCGGGGAAGACGGGGATCAGCGCCTTGGGACGCGCCAGCTTGATCGCGGGAGCAACGCGCTCCTGCGCTTCATAGGAAAGGCTCTCGACCGCGCCGGCGCTCTGCGTCTTCGTCGGGTAGACGGATTCGAGGACAGCGTCATTGAGAGCAAGAAGCTCGGAAATGCTCGCCTCATCGCTGCCGAGGGAAATGATCTTTTCCGCTGTGGTCGCGCCGATGCGCACAGCATCGGAAACTTCCTCCGTCAGCTCGGCGACGATCGCGCCGGGCATGGGAGCAAACCAGTCGCGCGCAGTCTTTTCGGCGGCAAAGCCGATCTCATTGCCGAGCGACATCTTCATCACTGCCTCGGCAAGGCCATTTTCAACCGCCCATGCGCTTGCGGCCTTGCCCGCGCGGGCAAGCGCGGTAAAGCGTTCCCACGCCGCTTTCTGCTCTTCGGGTGTCGCGCCGTCAAAGAGGTAAACGCCGTGACCGGCAGCCTTGAAGTCAGTCGTCACGATCTCGCCTGCCAGCACGGGCGCGATGGCGAAGGAGATAAGCGTCGGCGGCACGTCATGGTCAAGGAAGGTACCGGACATGGAGTCCTTGCCGCCGATGGCGGCAGCGCCCAGTTCAAGCTGGGCATCGAGCGCACCGAGCAGCGCGGCAAAGGGCTTGCCCCAGCGCGCAGGCTCGCTGCGGAGCTTTTCAAAGAATTCCTGCAAGGTGAGATATGCCTTGTGATAATCTGCACCGGCAGCGACGATCTTAGCAACCGAGGTGTAGACCGCGCTGTGCGCACCCGTGTAAGGATCGGCGCTCAGTGCGTCGGGGTCGCAGCCCCAGGCCATCACGCTGCCCTGCTCGGTCTTGCTGCCCGGCAGCACCGGCAGCAGCGCCGCCATCGCCTGCGAGGGGCTGCGCTGCGTCTTGCCGCCAAAGGGCATGAGCAGCGAGAACGCACCGACGGTGGAGTCGAAGCGCTCGGCGAGGCCGCGGCGGGACGCGCTCTTGAGGCTGCCCGCCATATCGCGCAGCATGCGCGGCGCGCAAGCGGACTCTGCCTGCTTTTCCCCAGCTTCTACACGAATGCTTGCGTGCTTGACCGCGCCGTTCGTGTCGAGGAACGCGCGCGAAAGGTCGGCAACCGTCTGTCCGCGCCAGTGCATGACCATGCGGGGGCTTTCGGTGACGACTGCAACGCGGTAGGCCTCCAGGTTTTCGGCCTGCGCGGCAGCGATAAACTTTTCCTCGTCCTCCGCCGCGACGACGACCGCCATGCGCTCCTGCGATTCGGAGATCGCAAGCTCGGTGCCGTCCAGCCCCTCGTACTTCTTGCGCACGGCGTCAAGCTCGATGGCAAGACCGTCGGCCAGCTCGCCGATGGCAACAGACACGCCGCCCGCGCCAAAGTCGTTGCAGCGCTTGATGAGGCGCGTCACCTCGCCGTTGCGGAACAGGCGCTGGATCTTGCGCTCTTCGGGCGCGTTGCCCTTCTGCACTTCGCTTGCCATGGTGGTAAGCGACTTTAAGTCGTGGCTCTTCGAAGAACCGGTCGCGCCGCCGATGCCGTCGCGGCCGGTGCGGCCGCCGAGCAGGATCACAACGTCGCCCGGAGCGGGACGCTCGCGCACAACGTTCTTCGCAGGCGCCGCGGCAACGACCGCGCCGCATTCGAGTCTCTTGGCAATGTAGCCCTCGTGGTAAAGCTCGGCGACATGGCCGGTGGCAAGGCCGATCTGGTTGCCGTAGGAGGAGTAGCCCGCCGCAGCGGTCTGCGCGAGCTTGCGCTGAGGGAGCTTTCCGGGCAGGGTCTCGGCAAGGGTCTTTCTCGGGTCGCCGCCGCCCGTCACGCGCATCGCCTGATGGACGTAAGCGCGGCCGGAGAGCGGGTCGCGGATGCAGCCGCCGATGCAGGTAGCAGCACCGCCGAAAGGCTCGATCTCGGTGGGGTGGTTGTGCGTCTCGTTTTTAAACATCAGCAGCCAGTCCTGCTCCTCCCCGTTCACCTTGGCGGGCACGTGAATGGAGCAGGCGTTGATCTCCTCGCTCTCGTCGAGTTCGGGCAGCAAGCTGCGCTTTTTGAGGGTCTTGGTGCCGATGGTCGCAATGTCCATCAGCGTCTGGGGGCGCTTGGCGGCCTTTTCCGCGCCGTAGACCTCTTCGCGCGCGGCAAGGTAGCGCTCATACGCGCCCTTGACGGCGGGATCGTCGATCGTGATCTCATCAAGATGCGTAGAGAACGTCGTGTGGCGGCAGTGGTCAGACCAGTAGGTATCGACCACGCGCACCTCGGTCACGGTGGGATCGCGGTGCTCTTCCTCGCGGAAATATGCCTGCAAGGTCTTGAGATCGTCCAAATCCATGGCAAGGCCCATGGAGGAAAGGAGCGCAGAGAGCGCAACATCGTCCATGGTGATAAAGCCCTCGACCGAAGCGACGCTCTTGGGATCGGAGAGGTTTTCCGCAAGCGTTTTGGGCTTTGCAAGCGTGGCCTCACGGCTCTCAACGGGGTTGATGACATAGCGTTTGACGGCTTCGACGTCCTTATCCGTCAGCGTGCCGTAGAGCGCGTAGACCTTTGCCGTGCGGATGCGCGGACGCTCGCCCTGGCTCAAAAGCTGGATGCACTGTGCCGCGCTGTCGGCGCGCTGATCGAACTGGCCGGGCAGCGGCTCGACGGCAAACACGGCGGCAGCGCCGGAAACGTCGGTCTCCTCGCTCGTCAGGTCGAGCTGCGGCTCGGAAAAGACGGTGGTGCAGGCATAGTCGAAGAGGTCTTTGTCCATGCCCTCTGCATCGTAGCGGTTCCAGATGCGCACGCGCTCCAGACCTTCGAGGTCTAAGAACGAGCGGCAATCGGACAGCAGGCTCGCGCATTCAGGCGCAAGGCCGGGCTTTTTTTCAACACATACGCGATAAACCATTTACTCTCTCTCCTTTTGCGCAGCCAGAGCCTTGCGGCCAATGTCGCTGCGGCAGTATTTGTTGGCAAAGTCGACCTCGCCGGAGAGGCGGTACGCCTCCTTCACGGCTTCCTCCAGCGTGGGGGCAACGGCGGTAACGCCGAGCACGCGCCCACCCGCGGTGAGAAGCGCATTGCCATTTTTCTTTGCGCCCGCGACATAAGTATGTGCGGCAGCCTCTTCGCTCATTGTGATGGGGAAGCCGCTCTCGTACTTCTTGGGGTAGCCCTCGGAGGCGAGAACGACGCAGCAGGCGGAGTCGCTCGAAAATGCAACGTTCACGTCCTTGAGCGTCCCGTTCGTCGTGGCCTGCATGACGCTCAGCAGGTCAGAGGAAAGCAGCGGCAGCACGACCTGCGTTTCAGGGTCGCCGAAGCGGCAGTTGTACTCCACGACCTTGGGGCCGTTCTTTGTGAGCATGAGTCCGAAATAGAGGCAGCCCTTAAAGGGGCGGCCCTCGGCCTTCATCGCGCGGATCGTGGGAAGGAAGATCGTTTCCATGCACTCCGCCGCGATCTCCTTGGTGTAGCAGGGATTCGGCGCGATCGTACCCATGCCGCCGGTGTTGGGACCCTTGTCGCCGTCGAGCGCGCACTTGTGATCCATGGAGGAAACCATGGGAACGACCGTTTCACCGTCGGTAAAGCTCAGAACGGAGACCTCGGGGCCTTCCATGAACTCTTCGATGACGACGCGCGCACCGCTCTGGCCGAAGGCCTTGTCCTCGATCATGGAGCGAACGGCAGCTTTCGCCTCCTCGACCGTCTGCGCGACGACCACGCCCTTGCCGAGCGCCAGGCCATCCGCCTTGACGACGATGGGCGCGCCCTGCGCCTCAATATAGGCGCAGGCGGCCTCTGCCTCGGTGAAGAGCTCGTACTTCGCCGTGGGGATGCCGTACTTTTTCATCAGATCCTTGGAAAAGGCCTTGCTCGCCTCAATGACGGCGGCCTTCTTGTCGGGGCCGAAGCAGGGAATACCCGCCGCGCTCAGCGCGTCCACCGCGCCGAGGGCGAGGGGATCGTCCGGCGCGACAACGGCGTAGTCGATCCCGTGCGCCTTAGCAAACTCGACCTGCGCGGAGATGTCCTTTGCGCCGATCTCGCTGACGCAGACCGCGTCGGCGGCGATGCCGCCGTTGCCGGGCAGGCAGTAGATGACCTCGACCGCGGGATTCTCCTTTAACTTTTTGATGATGGCGTGTTCGCGGCCGCCTCCGCCGATGACCATGAGTTTCATTCGTTCGTTCCTCCTTGATCAATGATGGAACAGGCGCATACCGGTAAACGCCATGGTGATGCCATATTTGTTTGCAGTCTCGATGACGTTGTCGTCACGGATCGAGCCGCCGGGTTCAACAATGTAGGAAACGCCGCTCTTTCTCGCGCGCTCGACATTGTCGCCGAAGGGGAAGAATGCGTCGGAGCCGACGGTCACGCCGCTCTGGCGCGCGATCCATTCCTTGCGCTCCTGTGCGCTCAGTGCCTCGGGGCGCTCCTTGAAAACGCGCTGCCACGCGCCGTCAGCAAGCACATCCTCGCACTCGTCGGAGATGTAGACGTCGATGGCGTTGTCGCGGTCGGGGCGGCGAATGCCTTCGACAAACGGCAGGGCAAGCACCTTCGGGTGGCGGCGGAGATACCAGTTGTCCGCCTTGCTGCCGGCGAGACGCGTGCAGTGGATGCGGCTCTGCTGGCCCGCGCCCACGCCGATGGTCTGGCCGTCCTTGGCGTAGCAGACGGAGTTCGACTGGGTGTATTTGAGCGTGATGAGCGAAACGATCATGTCGCGCTTCGCATCATCGGGAAGGGTCTTATTTTCGGTGACGATGTTCTCCAAAAGGGATTCGTCGATCTTGAAGTTGTTGCGTCCCTGCTCGAAGGTAACGCCGAAGACGTCCTTCTGTTCCTGCGGGGCGGGAACGTAGGCGGGGTCGATCTGCACGATGTTGTACTTGCCGCCCTTTTTCGTCTTCAGGATAGCGAGCGCCTCCTCGCTGAACGAGGGGGCGATGATGCCGTCGGAGACTTCACCCTTGAGATACTCGGCGGTGGCGGCGTCGCACTCGTCGGAGAGCGCCGCCCAGTCGCCGTAGGAGCAGAGGCGATCCGCGCCGCGGGCGCGGATATAGGCGCAGGCAATGGAAGAAAGAGGCGCGTCAGGCTCGACAAAATAGATCTTCTTGTCCACCTCGTCGAGCGGCAGGCCGAGCGCCGCGCCCGCGGGGGAAACGTGCTTGAAACTCGCCGCAGCGGGAAGCCCCGTCGCCTCCTTCAGCTCGCGCACGAGCTGAAAGGAGTTGAAAGCGTCGAGCAGGTTGATGTAGCCGGGCTTACCGTTCAGAACGGTGAAGGGCAGGTCGCTGCCGTCTTTCATAAAGACGCGCGCGGGCTTCTGGTTGGGGTTGCAGCCGTATTTGAGTTCGAGCTCGTTCATATCGTTCTCCTCAATCGCCTAAATTCTTATTGAACAGCTTCACTTCGCCGTTCACGTTCGTGTAAAGAGACACCTTGTTATCCGCATTGAGCGCCGCCCAGACCTCCTCGGGAGAGGGGACGCTCACCTCCATCGGCTCGCCGGCGAAGGTCGGCAGCGGGCTGCCGTCGCCCTGATAGGTGCTGATGAAGAAAGCCTGATTCTCGTCGCAGCCCTCGTAGCAGAAGAACTCGCGAAGGCACCGGCCGTCCTTGTGCTTTAAGATGGACATCTCGAAAGAGCCGTCCTCATGCACGATCGCGGAGATGCGCGGCGTCCAGTTCGGGCCGTCGGGCTCGTACTCGCGCGTCATCAGGCCGCGGCGGAAGTCGCCGTGCTCGCAGATGGTGTCGGTCTGGTCGCCGTTCGTCACGACAAGATCGCTGCCCATCGTGCGCACAGGGTGATAGATGATGAGGCTGGGATCAGCAAGCTTGGCAGGGTCATGCGCCTCGGTGCAGATGCCGTCCCCGGTCTTCACAAAGACGCGGTTGCGGCTATTTTCGCTGCGGCCCATGATAAAGTAGTAGACGCGATCCTTTCCGACCAGAATGCCGCGGCCGGGGTAGGACGTATTACGTAAAAATTCCAGAAAATCAACCATGGTCACTGTTTCTCCTTCTCCGCAATCTCGCGGCAGACAAGCTCCGCGGCGCGCGGCAGGAGCTGCCATTCGGCCTGCTCCATCACGCGGCGCTGCAAAGTTTCAGCGGTGTCGCCCGGCTCGATCTCAACTGCCTTTTGCAGCACGATCTCGCCGCCGTCGGGGATCTCATTGACAAAGTGGACCGTTGCGCCCGTGACCTTCACGCCGCGTGCAAGCGCGGCCTCATGTACCTTGAGGCCGTACATTCCCTTACCGCAGAACGACGGAATCAGCGAGGGGTGGATATTCAAAATGCGGCGCGGCCATTTTTTTGTAAAACTCTCGCTCAGAATGCTCAAAAAACCCGCAAGGAGGATAACGTCGATCTTATACGCGGCAAGAAGGTGCTCGATGGCACGCTCAAAATCCTGCTGCACAAGGCTCGACGGCACGGTATGCGCCGGAACGCCGGCGTTTTTTGCACGCTCAAGCGCGTAAGCGCCCGCCTGCGACGAAACGACCAGTGCGATCTCGCCGTGCGGAATGGCGCCGTTTTTCTGCGCGTCGAGCAGCGCCTGTAAATTCGTGCCGCCGCCGGAAACAAAAACGGCGATCCGCGCGCGATTCAGCATAAGGTGACCTTCTCTTCCCCGCTCACCACTTCGCCGATCACATAGGCGTCCTGGCCGTTTTCCTTGAGGGCGGCGATCGCACGGTCGGCGTCCTCCTTCGCGGCGATGAGCGTCATGCCGGTACCCATATTATAGGTGTTGAACATGTCGTGCTCAGAGACATTGCCCATACGGCGGAGCATCGTGAAGATGGGCGGAATGCGCAGCGCGGACTTTTCGATCTTCGCGCACAGGCCGTCGGGAATGCAGCGGGGGATATTCTCATAGAAGCCGCCGCCCGTGATGTGGCTCACGCCGTTGATCTTCGCCTGTTCCATCGCGGCGAGGACGGGCTTTACATAGATCTTGGTCGGGCGCAGCAGCTCTTCGCCGAGCGTGCAGCCCAGCTCGTCGATGTGCGCGCCGAGATCGGCGTGCTCCACGTTGAACACCTTGCGCACAAGGGAGTAACCGTTGGAGTGGATACCGCTCGAGGGAAGCGCGATTACCACATCGCCCGCCTTCATGCGGTTATGGTCGATGATCTTCTCGCGGTCGACAATGCCGACGGCAAAGCCGGCAAGGTCGTAATCGTCGGCAGCCATGGTGCCGGGATGCTCGGCGGTCTCGCCGCCGATGAGCGCGCAGCCGGACTGCACGCAGCCCTCGGCCACGCCGGAGACAAGCGTTGCGACCTTCTCCGGCTCGTTCTTGCCGATGGCAATATAGTCGAGGAAGAAGATGGGCTTTGCGCCGCAGCAGATGATGTCGTTGACGCACATGGCAACGCAGTCGATGCCGACGGTGTCGTGCTTGTCCACAAGCTGCGCGATGCGCTGCTTGGTGCCAACACCGTCCGTACCGGAGACAAGCACCGGCTCCTTCATGCCGGCAAGGTCAGGTGCAAACAGGCCGCCGAAGCCGCCAAGATCGGACACCACGCCCGGGATCATCGTGCGCTGCACGTGCTTTTTCATCAGCTTGACGCCCTCATAGCCCGCCTCGATATTCACGCCAGCGGCCGCGTATGCTTCCGAATGAGAAATGCCCATATTGTTATTCCTTTCCGGTCCAGCAATAGGTGCAGACCTGTTCCCTGTCAATACCGATCGCCTCCAGCATTCCCTCAAGGGACTGGTAGGACAGCGAGTCGAAGCCGAACTGCTCGCAGATGGCGTGCAGCAGGCATTTTCCGCGCTCGCAGCTGCTGTCGGCGTATTCTTCCAGATGCTTTTGCCCCTCGTTGCCCTCCAGCTCCTGCACCATGCGGCGCGCCAGCAGGTCCATGGGACTGTTGCCGCGCGAGAAGTTCAGGTAACGGCAGGGATACATGATGGGCGGGCAGGCCGAGCGCATGTGCACTTCCGACGCGCCGGCGCTGTACAAAAACTCGACCGTTTCACGAAGCTGCGTGCCGCGCACGATAGAGTCGTCCACAAAGAGGAGCTTCTTGCCCTCGATCAGCTCCGGTACGGGGATCTGCTTCATGCGCGCCACTCTGCTGCGCACCTGCTGATCCTCGGGCATGAAAGAACGCGGCCACGTCGGGGTATACTTGACGAACGGGCGCGCAAGGGGCTTGCCGCTGTGGTTGGCATAGCCCATGGCGTGCGGCACGCCGGAATCCGGCACACCGGCGACGAAGTCAACATCGGGCACGCCGCCGCGTTCCGCCTCGTCACGCGCCATGATCGCGCCGTTGCGATAGCGCATCAGCTCCACGTTCACGCCCTCGTAGTTGGAGTTCGGATAGCCGTAATACGTCCACAGGAAGGCGCAGATCTTCATCTGCTTGCCCGCAGGCGAGAGTGTTTCAAACCCTCTCGCGTTCAGGCGGACGATCTCTCTGGGGCCAAGCTCATAGGCATCCTGATAGTCGAGCTTGTGGTAGGCAAAGGACTCAAACGACACGCAGTAGCCGTCCTCGCGCTGACCGATGAGCACGGGAAGGCGGCCCATGCTGTCTCGCGCGGCGATGATCTCGCCCTCTTCCGTGAGGATCAGGATCGTCATGGAGCCGTCGATGACCTCCTGGGCATGGAGAATGCCGGAGGCGAGGTCGTCCTTCTGGTTGATGAGCGCGGCGGTCAGCTCGGTGACATTCACACGTCCGCTGCTCAGCGTGAGGAACTGCTGGCCCTTTTCAGAAAGATAGTCCTGCACCAGCTCGTCGGCATTGTTGATGATGCCGACCGTCACGATGGCGTAGAGACCCAAATGCGAGCGCACGAGCAGCGGCTGGGGGTCGCTGTCGCTGATGCAGCCAAGGCCCGCGTGACCGCGGAAATCCGCAAGGTCGCGCTCGAACTTCGTCCGGAAGGGGGTGTTCTCAATATTATGGATCTGCCGCTGGAAGCCCTCTTCCTTGTCGAAGAGAACCATACCACCCCGGCGTGTGCCGAGGTGGGAATGATAGTCCGTGCCAAAGAAGACGTCCAGGGCAACATTGCGGTCGGATACCGCTCCGAAAAAGCCGCCCATTACGCAAAGAACAGCTCAGAGAGCGTCATGGGGTCGATGTACTTGCCGTCGCGGTAAACGCGCATATTGCCCGAGGAGATCTCGTCGATGAGCATCACGCTGCCGTCGGGCGCATAGCCGTACTCAAACTTGATGTCATAGAGGACGAGGCCCTTCTCGCTCAGGTCGTCGGCAACGATCTTGGTGATCTTCTGCGTCATGGCCTTGATCTCGTCGTACTGCTGCTCGGTCATGACGTTCAGCGCCGCAAGCGCGTCCTTCGTCACGAGGGGATCGCCCAGCGCGTCGTTTTTGAAGGTCATTTCAACATAGGAGGGAAGATCCGCGCCCTCTTCGATGTACTCACCGTAGCGGCGGCGGAAGCTGCCCACTGCCTTGAGACGGCAGATGACCTCGAGGCCGTGGCCGAAGACCTTCGCGGGCAGCACCTCCATGGTGGTCTCCTTCAGGTCCGCGGAAACAAAGTGCGTGCGGATACCGGCGGCGTTGATCTTTTCAAAGAAGTGCTTGGTCATGCGCAGGTTGACGTTGCCCACGCCCTCGATGGTCAGGCCCACGCTGTTCTCGCCCGGATCAAACACGCCGTCCTTGCCGGTGCAGTCGTCCTTGAACTTGAGCAGGTAGTTGCCGTTGTCCAGTGCGTAAACGTTCTTGGTCTTTCCGGTATAAACGAGTTTCATAGTTTTCCGTTCTCCTTTAATAATAATGTATTGTTGGTTTATGGTCAATTTGGGATCTTCCGGTCAATTCTTGTAGCGCTCGCGCACTTCTTTGTCCGCCTTCAAAACGGCGGCGGTGCCTTCGTCGCGGGCAGCCCGGAGCTTTTCGGCAAGCCCGGCATCCGCCACAGCCATGATCTGAATGGCAAGAATGGCAGCGTTCTTCGCCCCGTCGATGGCGACGGTGGCAACGGGAATGCCGCTGGGCATCTGGACGGTCGAAAGCAGCGCGTCCATACCATCGAGCTTTGCGCCGCTGCACGGCACGCCGATAACAGGAAGCGTTGTGTTCGCGGCCATGGTGCCGGCTAAGTGCGCGGCCATGCCCGCCAGCGCGATGATACAAGAAAATCCGCTCTCCCGTGCCGACGACGCAAATTCTCTTGCCTCGTTCGGGCACCGGTGGGCGGATAGTACACGCACTTCGGTCTCAATTTCGTATTCCTTCAGAACCTGGATTGCCTTCTCGGCAACGGGCAGGTCGCTGGTGCTGCCCATGATGACGGCTACCTTTCGCATGGCTCTTGCCTCCTTAAAACAACAAAAATGGGCGCTCCACTGCCCCAATGTGCAGTTGAAGTGCCCAGACGGTCGGCCTCTGAACACTTGCGCGCTCCAGAGTAATGCTCTCTGCTCCCCTGTGGTGACCCACGTTTCCGTCAGTTACAAAGAGCTCAACTTGACAAACCTATGGTATCACAGAGGCCCGCTTTCGTCCATGCGGCAAAAGAGAGAATCGCTTCGTCCGATTTCCCGTTTTTTTGATGACAATAGACATATTCATAAGCTGCGCTTATACCTACTCTTTGAAAATGTGCAAACGCGGCAAAAAAGCGGAACGGCCGCGCACGCATCATGCGCGGCCGTTCCTGCTCAGAAGTCCTCTTTTCCCCAGTCGAGCGACACGTCGACGACACGCAGAAGGCCGGAAAGCATCGAGGGAACATAGGCTCTGGCGAACAGATCGTCCTGTGTGCAGAGCGAGCGGGCGCTTGTGCCGTCCGCACTCGTCTGCGTCACGACAAGCATCGACGCGCCGTCCGGCGCGGTCAGCGTCTCGGGAAGCGCGTCCGCGCCGTATTCCTCGCGCGAAAGAATGCTCTTGTCCCCCCTCAGCCAGACAAACACGAGTCTCTCCGCCGCCGTGTGCTCCTCAAAGGAAACGCTCACCTTGATGGAGCGCCGCTCTGTTCTGCCGTTTACTTTCCATTCGCCGCTTTCTTCCCTGCTCACGCCGATGTGGGCCCCGATGCCAGTGTGATCCCATTCGGCGTAATATTTTCCGTCACTTGTGCGGTAAACGGAACACTGTTTGACCGGCTCCCATTCGCCGCTTGCATAGAAGATCTCGCCGCCCGTCTCGTAGCTGCTGCCGTTGTCGTCGACCTTGATGTGCATTCCGCTGCCAACGACCTCGTCGGACACCGCCGCGCCGATAACATGGTTAAAATCATCGTTTTCGACATAGCCCGGCTCGCCGGGCAGGATATCCGTGATGGTCACAAACACCGGCACGCCCGGTACACCGAAGTCGTAATCATCGCCGGTCTCTGTCGCATAGCGCCTGCCGTCGAAGGGCTCGAGGGCAAAGAAATACCCGACCCATTCGTCCTCCATGGTCTCCCGCGCCGCGGCTTCGATACGCTCGGGCTTGTAGAGCGCAAAGCTCACGCCGAACACCACTGCGAGCGCCAGCGCAAAAGCAATGATGCGTTTCATGCCGCCCCCTCCTTCCAGTTGACCCAAATGCTGACCGCCTTGAGTTTGCCGTCCTGATACGCAAACGTGTCCAGAGGCGGTTGAATCCTTCCGTCACGGTTGCAAATGCTATATTCCGCTGTCTCTCCGTCCCAGTCTTGTCCATAGCTCGTGCCGATGAGATACGCCGCGCCGGGCGCGGGCGTGATGGACTCGGGCAGTGCGTCTGGCGCGAATTCTTCGAGCTTCAAAAGGTTGTCGTTTTCGTCCATGTGCGCGACGGTGAACTTCGTCGGCGTCGCGCGGGAGACGGCGGTGATGGCAACTCTGACCTTCACGCGCTCGGACTTGCCGCCGATCGTCTCGGTCTTATCGCTCGTGAGCGTGTGGGTCACGCTGCCGCCGTCCGCGCCGGACATGCCCGTGCTGTTGCCGCGCGTCAGGTAAATGCGGCCGTCGGCGGTCTGGTAGATGGGATAGAAGTTGATGATCACATGTTCGTCGCCGCAGATATAGACCTCGCCGGAGAGGTCGATGTCCGTCGTGCGGACGCCGTTATCGTCGTAGACGTGGTACGCCATATTTGTTGTTTTGATCTCGCCGAAGCTCACGTGCTGCGGCGTTGTGCCGCCCGCAAGTTCTCCCTCGGTCTCGGTCCGCAGCGCGCTGTAAAAGCCGCCGCCATCGGGAAGATTCGGAAAGCGCCAGCTTTTCTCCCATTTCTCGGCGTAGAGCCGCCCCTGCTTCCACTGAATCTTGCCCGTTGCTGTAACCTCAAGATCGTCGATGTCAAGATCCTCTTCCGAGACGAAAGCGCCGATCAGCGTCCCCTCTTCCTCCTCTTCGGCAGCAGACTGCATCGCGCTGCCGTCGAGAAAGGCGATGAGAAAGACCGCCGCGAGGATCGCAGCAAAAATCAGTATCGTTTTCGTTTTACTCTTCATGCTCTGCCTCCAATTCTCCGTCGCATTGCAGAATGTCGCCCACATTGCACTCGAGCGCACAGCAGATGCGGTTGAGCGTCGCAAAGCGCACGCCCTTGGCCTTGCCGCTGCGCAGAATGGAAAGATTTGCCTCCGTGATGCCGACGATGGCGCAAAGCTCCTTGCTTGTCATGCCGCGCGCTTTCAGCACCTCGTCGAGATGTATCGTGATCGCCATGGCAGCACCCTCAGATAAAGAGGTCGTTGTCCGCCGCAAGGGCGACGTTCGAGGCGATGAGCCGCGCACCGAGAAGCGCGGCGAGCACGAAGCACAGCTCCAGAACAGGAAGAGGAATCGAAATGCTCGTGCTGAGGATCAGCGGCGCGCAGACCGCCTGCAAAAGGTTGACCGCAAGCGCAAGCAGCACACTGAGCTTGAGCACCTTCACGCACCATGCGGCGAGCTTTGGCGCATAGGCCGCGCTCTCCTGCGTGAACGCACCGTCCTCCATCGTATCGAGCAATCCGATGGCAAAATATGCCGTCGCCGCGGCGAAAAGCGTCGGCAGGCTTTTCGCGCCAAAGCGCAGCGCAAGGACAATATAGCTGAACGCAAGGCTCTTCGATCCCGTTATGTCGGCCGCCGCAGGCAGGAGCGTATCCGCAGTAAAGGCCGTATTGCCCGCCTTGAGCGTGTCGATGGCGGTAAGCAGCCCCGCAAATTCCACAAAGAATACCGCAAAGACGAAGTACGCCGCCGCAAGACCGAGCAGCACACGGAAGAGCTTCAAAAGCTCCTGCGTACCGCCATCGGAAAACCTCCGCAGCAGCCGCAGCACGACCCAGCCCGCAAGCAGCGCAAACAGGAGCCACTGCCAGGCAAGGCGCGGAAAAAGCGTCTCCGCCGACGTGCTCCAATAAGCGACCCAACCGCGCGGGAAAAGCGCGCCGGCGACGGCAAGCGAGCAAAGCCCGAGCAGCGTATCCTCAGCCTTCCAATCCCGCCGCGCCCGGATACGCGCGAGCGCATAGAGCGGCAGAAGCGCCAAAAATGCGTACAGCGTGAGCGCAAGGGCAAAGCCAAAACGCCCCGTGCCAGCAAGCATGCTGAGCCCCTGTCCTGCCGCGCTGCCGGGAAAAGCCGCGAAAGAAAAGGCTGCGCCCTCGATGAGCCGCAGGGCGAGCGTCAGCGTCAGGCAGACGGCGCCCTCGATCAGCAAAAGCGTTTTCATTTGACTGCGTTTCATACCGCGCACCTCCAAAATTATTGTTTTTCGATAATTCCATCATGAGAGTACCATGTAAATTATCGTTTGTCAATAATTTCTATTCGGTTTCGGCAAAAAATCCGCAGCTGTTTCAATTGCTTTAAAGTAAACGACAGGTTTCCTTTTTTCTATTGATTATCCCCACGTGATAGACTATACTGTACATGTCATATCATGCAATTTCTGTTGCTATTGCTCAAAAAAGACAATCAGGAGGACACCAACAATGAAGTACAATCGCACCTATAACTTCTCCGCAGGCCCCGCCATGATGCCGGAGCCCGTCCTGGAGGAAATCCGTGACGAGATGATGAACTACCGCGGCAGCGGCATGTGCGTCATGGAGATGAGCCACCGCTCCAAGGTTTTCCAGCAGATCGCCGCCGAGGCTGAGGCCGACCTGCGCGACCTGATGGGCATTCCCGACAACTACAAGGTCCTGTTCATTCAGGGCGGCGCTACGCTGCAGTTCGCGGCTGTGCCCTGGAACCTGATGAAGAACGGCAAGGCCGTCTACATCGAGACCGGCGCCTGGTCCAAGAAGGCCATCGCTGAGGCCAAGAAGTACGGTGAAGTCATCGTCGCCGCTTCCTCCAAGGACAAGAACTACAGCTACATCCCCGATTGCTCCGACCTCGACATCCCCGAGGATACCGACTATGTCTACATCTGCGAGAACGAGACCATCCACGGTGTGACCTGGCAGAAGCTGCCCAACACCAAGGGCCACGTCCTCGTTTCCGACCAGAGCTCCATGTTCCTCTCCCAGCCCTGCAACGTCAGCGACTACGGCATGATCTACGCGGGCGTCCAGAAGAACGTCGGCCCTGCCGGTATGGTCATCGCCATCATCCGCGAGGATCTCATCCGCGAGGATCTCGATCCCAAGATGCCCATCTACATGCGCTACGACACCCACGCCAAGAACGACTCCATGTACAACACCCCCAACTGCTGGGCGATCTACTGCTGCGGTAAGGTCTTCAAGTACCTCAAGAGCATCGGCGGTCTCGAGGAGATGCACAAGCGCAACGTCGAGAAGGCCAAGGTCATCTACGACTTCCTGGATTCCTCCAAGATGTTCAACGGCACCGTCGAGCCCGAGTTCCGTTCTCTCATGAACATCCCCTTCGTCACCGAGTCTGCTGAGCTCGATGCCGAGGTCATCGCCGCCACCAAGGCTGCCGGTTACGACAACCTCAAGGGCCACAAGAGCGTCGGCGGTCTGCGCGCCAGCGTTTACAACGCCATGCCCATCGAGGGCGCGAAGGCTCTCGTCGAGTTCCTGACCAAGTTCGAGGCTGAGCACACCAAGTAATTAAAAAAACTGAAAAGGGGGACTTTGTTCCCCCTTTCCTTATCATCAACATTATCATTTTACAAGGAGAAAGTTACTATGCGTATTCTTGTTACCGACGGTATGGATAAGACCGCGATGGCCGAGCTGAAGGCTCAGGGCCACGAGGTCGTTGAGCAGTTCTACGAGAGCGAAGAGCTCGGCAAGGCACTGCGCGGCTTCGACGTGGTCGTCGTCCGCTCCAAGACCAAGGTTCGCGCTCCCCACATCGACGAGGCCAAGGGCAGCAACCTCAAGCTCATCATCCGCGGCGGCGTTGGCGTTGACAACATCGACGTCAAGTATGCCGAGGAGAACGGCATCATGGTGCGCAACACCCCCAACGCTTCCAGCCAGTCTGTTGCTGAGTGCGCGCTCGCTCACATGTTCGCCTGCGCCCGCTTCATCTCCATCGCCGGCGCTGCCATGCGCAACGACATCTGGGACAAGAAGGCCTACTCCAAGGGCATCGAGCTTCAGGGCAAGACGCTCGGTATCATCGGCTTCGGCCGCATCGGCGCTCACCTCGGCGTGATGGCCAAGGCCATCGGCATGAACGTCGTCGCCACCCGTTCCTCCCGCACCTCCGGTACGGACGAGGCCACCGGTATCCCCTATGTGACGCTCGACGAGCTGCTCGAGAAGTCTGACTTCATCTCCCTGCACGCTCCCGCCCTCCCCGGCGGCCCGCTGGTCAATGCCGACACCATCGCCAAGATGAAGGACGGCGTTTGCATCATCAACACCTCCCGCGGCGGCAACGTCGACGAGAAGGCGCTGCTTGAGGCGCTCAACTCCGGCAAGGTCCGCGCTGCCGGTCTCGACGTTTGGGCCGAGGAGCCGTCCAAGAATCACGACCTCTATTCTCACCCGATGGTTTCCTGCACGCCGCACATCGGTGCGCAGACCGTCGAGGCGCAGAAGCGCATCGGCGCGGAGATCGTGGAGATCATCTCCAAGATGTAATTCTTTCGCAGTCCACTGCGTAAAAAGGAAGAGCCGCTAAAAAGCGGCTCTTCCTTTTTTGTTTGCATGCCCGCAGCGGCATATCTCCCTCTCCCGCTTCATAGGATACACCAACAAAACTGTGCTGAGGTGTACGATATGGAGCGCAACCAAAACTATGTGGAGCTGTGGGGCGTCGCCGAGAGCGACCCTGTTTTTTCGCACGAGAATCATACCCGCCGGTTCGACAAATTCCCGCTGCGGGTGGAGCGCCTCTCGGGGCAGAGCGACGTACCCGTCATCGTGGCAAGCGAAGCGCTGCTGCGCGTCTGCCCGGTGAAAGCGGGACAGAGCCTGCGCATCACGGGACAGCTCCGCTCGTTCAACAACAGGAGCGGACAGGGCAGCAAGCTGGTCATCACGGTATTTGCGCAGAGCATCGAACCGGGCGACGGTTCTTATTTCAACCGCATTCTTCTCTCGGGCGCGCTGTGCAAAAAGCCCGCACTGCGCCGCACACCGCTCGGACGCAGCATCTGTGATGTGATCCTTGCCGTAAACCGCCACTACGGGCGCGCGGATTATCTGCCATGCATTGCCTGGGGGCAGACCGCCGTGCAGATCGCAGGCATGGACGTCGGCGAGCATCTTGCCGCCGAAGGCCGCGTGCAGAGCCGGACTTACACCAAGCTATTAGAGACCGGAAGCGAAGAGCGCACCGCGTTCGAAGTGTCCATCATGCAGCTTTTGGACGAAGAAGAAACGGAGGGGACTGCCTTGCCATAGGCAGTCCCCTCCGTTTCTTTGCTTATAGCCTGTGCTCCTATTCAAATAATTTATCAGTACAGCCCTTTACAATTTTAAGCCGCAGTGTTAGAGTTTTTGTTGTTATATATCTTATTAAAAATATTAAAGCAAAAAACACAACACGGAGAGAAAAATGGCAAGAATTTTTTTACTAAAGGGTGATATCGCCAATCCCGGCTATGTAGACATTCCCGACGAAGCGACCACCATCCGCGATGTAATCTACCGCATCGGCGGCGGGATCCCGAACGGGAAGAAGTTTAAGGCCGTGCAGATCGGCGGGCCGAGCGGCGGACTTCTCGTTGAGGAACACCTTGATCTGCCCCTGCATTTTCAAAAGCTCAAGCCCTACGGTGTGCGCCGCGGCGACAGCGTCATTACCGTGCTCGACGAGGAGCGCTGCATGGTGGACGTTGCCTGCCGCTTCATGCAGTATACGCAGACGGAGTTCTGCGGCAAATGCGTTCCCTGCCGTGAAGGTACCAAGCGCATGAACGAGCTTTTATGGGCACTGAAGGATTATCACCTTGACCGCAGCGGCTTCCACCGCCTCACCGATCTCGGCGAAATGATCGCCGTTACGGCGTTCTGCAACCTCGGCAAAAACTCCTATCACACACTGGAAACCGCCATCAAATACTTCCCCGCTGAGTTTGAAGACCACCTTAAAGGTGAGTGCAGTCTTTGTGCGCTCGACCGCGAACCCATTGTGCCCGGCGGCCTGCCCTACAACCGCATTCGTCTTGTGATCGACCCGGACATCTGCCGCGGGTGCAGCAAGTGTTCGCGCTCCTGCCACGCCGAGGCCATCACGGGCGTCATCAAGTCGCCGTTCGTGATCGATCCGGAAAAATGCGTCAAATGCTATACCTGCATCGAGGCCTGCCCCTTTGATGCGATCCGGGAGGTGGAGATCGATGGCTAAGGGGATCATGTATGTCGACAACATCCGCGTGGAGTTCGACGACGAGCCCACGATCATGGATGTCTGCCGCAAGGCGGGCGTGGAAATGCCGAACTTCTGCTTCCACTCCGACCTTTCCGTTTACGGCGCGTGCCGCATGTGCATGGTCGAGGATCTGGACACCGGCAAGATCGACGCCGCCTGCACCACCAAGCCCAAAAATGGCATGCGAATCCGCACCAACACCTCGCGCCTTCTCAAATACCGCCGCATGATCCTGGAGTTGATGCTTGCCTCGCACTGCCGCGACTGCACCGCCTGCGAAAAAAACCGCTCCTGCCGTCTGCAGGAGATGGCCGTGCGCTTCGGCATCCATCACGTTCACTTCAAGGATACGCGCGAGCATGTACCGATGGACTTTTCAAGCCCTGCGGTCACATTCGACCTCAACAAATGCATCCTCTGCGGCGACTGCGTGCGCGTGTGCAAAGAGGTGCAGGGCATGAGCATCCTGCACTTTGCCGGCCGCGGCCCCGGGCTGCACATTGAGGCGGGCGACGACCAGCCCATCTCGACCACGCACTGCGTCAGCTGCGGCCAGTGCGCCGCCGTATGCACCACCGGCGCCATCACCGTGAAAAATGACATTGGCGATGCGTGGAGAGCACTGCACGATCCCAGCAAACGCGTGGTCATCCAGATCGCGCCCGCCGTGCGCGTGGCGCTCGGCGAGGCCTACGGCCTGCCTGCCGGTGAAAACGTGCTTGACAAGCTCGTCACCGCGCTCAAGATCATGGGCGCCGACGAGGTCTATGATACGATCTTCGGCGCGGATCTCACCGTGCGCGAAGAGTCGGCAGAATTTCTGCGCCGCCTGGAAACGGGTGAGAATCTGCCGCTGATGACCTCGTGCTGCCCGTCCTGGGTGCGTTATGTGGAGCAGGAGCGCCCGCAGTTTCTCAAGAATCTCTCCTCTGCCCTCTCCCCCATGCAGATGTTCGCCACGGTGCTGAAGGACCGCTACCGCGCAAAGGACGCCGCCGACGGGCGCACGACCTTCCACATCGCGATCATGCCCTGCACGGCCAAGAAAATGGAGGCCGGACGCAAGGAGTTCCGCCGCGACGGCGTTCCCAATGTCGATCTGGTGCTGACCACGCAGGAAGTCATCAAGATGATTAAGGAATCCGGCATTCGCTTCCAGATGCTTGAAAAAGAGTCGCCTGACCTGCCGTACGGCATGGGCAGCGGTGCGGCTGAGATCTTCGGCACGAGCGGCGGCGTGGCGGAAGCCGTGGTTCGCTGCTGCCTGCCCGACAAGAGCAAGAATGCACTGCGCATGCTCGAGCACAGCGGTCTGCGCGGCACGGAGCCGATCCGCTTTGTCACCATTCCCATCGGCGAGCGCGACGTGCGCATCGCACTCGTTCACGGCCTTGCCAACGCAGCGAAGCTGCTCGACCAGATCGAGCGCGGCGAGGTCGAGCTGGATCTGGTCGAGGTGATGTCCTGCCGCACCGGCTGCGTCGGCGGCGCGGGTCAGCCCTATGCGCTGATGGGCAGCAAGCTCCAGCGCGCGCACGGCCTCTATGAGATCGACCGCAGTTCGATGTTCAAGCGCAGTGAGCGCAACCCTGTTCTCGACGCGATGTACGCCTCCGGGCTTCAGGAGCGCGCACATGAGCTGCTGCATCACGAATATACCGAGTAACCGCCTCATCAGAAAAAGCTGACCGTGGCAAACACGGTCAGCTTTTTCTCTCACCTTATTATTATTTATAATCTGTCTCTTATACACATCTGACGCTGCCG
>ENA-UALO01000062-UALO01000062.1-human-gut-metagenome-genome-assembly--contig:-NODE-62-length-46009-cov-11.498281_pt1 | contig 46009 bp, 33 predicted proteins | sample MGYA00243701_ERZ654470 | MGnify/ENA primary metagenome ERZ654470 (study PRJEB26926, sample SAMN06164444) | human gut metagenome | biome: ENVO:00009003; feature: ENVO:2100002; material: ENVO:00002003...
CGTGGGCTCGGAGATGTGTATAAGAGACAGGGGCTGCGGAAGGGCCGCCGGGTCACCAGGGGGTGGGACGGGTCCGTCATCCCCGCCACGGAGTACACCTCCGTGGTCTGCAGGGACTCCTGCCGGGTCATGTCCGGCAGGATGGACGGCAGCCGCCGGGCCAGCATGGACTTGCCGGAGCCGGGGGAGCCGATGAGCAGCACATTGTGGCCCCCGGCGGCGGCTACCTCCAGGGCCCGCTTTACGTTTTCCTGGCCCATGACGTCGGCAAAGTCCGGCAGGGCCTGGGACACCGGCGAGGGGGACCAGGGGGTCTGGGGCCGGATGGGCGCGTCACCGGTAAGGTGGGCCACCAGCTGGGCAATGTTTTCCACCGGATAGACGGTGATCCCCTGGGCCAGAGTAGCCTCCGGGGCGTTCTGGGCCGGGACAAACAGCTGGCGGATGCCCATCCGGGCGGCGCACAGGGCCATGGGCAGCACCCCCGTCACCGGACGCAGCGCGCCGGTAAGGCTCAGCTCCCCCAGAAACGCCGCGTCGGCGGGCAAGGGCTTCAGCTCCTCCGCCGCTGTCAGGATGCCCAGCAGAATGGGCAGGTCATACACCGTGCCCTCTTTCCGCTGGCCCGCCGGGGCCAGGTTCACGGTGATGCGGCTGACGGGGAATTTTGCCCCGCAGGCCTTGATGGCGGCCCGGACCCGCTCCCGGGATTCCCGCACCGCCGCGTCCGGCAGGCCCACCACGTCGAAGGCGGGCAGTCCCCCGGACAAAAAGCACTCAACCGACACCTCATAGCCGCTGATGCCGTTGAGTCCCAGGGACCGTACCGTTACCACCATGACCCTTCACATCCTCTCACAAAAAATGCACTTGTTCTGCGCTTTCTGACGTGTTTCATTTATATTTTAGCACATATCCCGCCGTTTTGAAATACATTGTCAAAAAAACTTCCCTCTTACCGTGAGAATTTTTGTGCATGGTGAAGAAAAAGCCTTAATCCGTGAAAAAGGGGCAAAACCCGGTTTACAAAGAAAAAAGATTGTGGTATTATACACAATGTATGGTGTTTCGTTGAGAAATCCGCGAAATGTTTTTATGAGGAGGTTCATTTATGGTAAGAAAAATGAAGTCCATGGATGGTAACAACGCTGCGGCGCACGTGTCCTACGCGTTCTCCGAGGTTGCCGCCATCTATCCCATCACCCCGTCGTCCCCCATGGCCGACTTTGTGGACCAGTGGTCCGCCAACGGGCTGAAGAACATCTTCGGCACCCGGGTCAAGGTGGTGGAAATGCAGTCTGAGGCCGGCGCTGCCGGCGCGGTTCACGGTTCTCTGGGCGCCGGCGCCCTGACCACCACCTACACCGCATCCCAGGGCCTGCTGCTGATGATCCCCAACATGTACAAGATCGCAGCCGAGCAGCTGCCCGCCGTGTTCCATGTCTCCGCCCGTACCGTGTCCACCCAGGCGCTGAACATCTTCGGCGACCACTCCGACGTGATGGCCTGCCGCCAGACCGGCTTTGCCATGCTGTGCGAGGGCAACGTCCAGGAGGTCATGGACCTGTCTCCCGTGGCCCATCTGGCCGCTCTGGAGGGCAAGGTTCCCTTCATCAACTTCTTCGACGGCTTCCGCACCAGCCACGAGATCCAGAAGATCGCCGTGTGGGATTACGAGGATCTGAAGGATATGTGCGACATGGACGCCGTGAAGGAGTTCCGTCAGCACGCTCTGAATCCCGAGCATCCCCACATGCGCGGCAGCCACGAAAACGGCGATATCTTCTTCCAGCACCGCGAGGCCTGCAACAAGTACTATGCCGCTCTGCCCGCCGTGGTGGAGAAGTACATGGACAAGATCAACGCCAAGCTGGGCACCAACTACGGCCTGTTCAACTACTACGGCGCTGAGGACGCCGACCGCGTCATCGTGGCCATGGGCTCCATCTGCGATGTGGCCGAGGAGGTCATCGACTATCTGAATGCCCACGGCGAGAAGGTCGGCCTGGTGAAGGTCCGCCTGTTCCGCCCCTTCGCTCCCGAGAAGCTCATCCAGGCCATTCCCGCCTCCGTCAAGAAGATCGCCGTTCTGGACCGCACCAAGGAGCCCGGCGCTCTGGGCGAGCCCCTGTATCAGGATGTGGTCACCTCTCTGGCCAACGCCGGCCGCAGCGACATCCAGGTCATCGGCGGCCGTTACGGTCTGGGCAGCAAGGACACGCCTCCTGCCTCCGTGTTCGCTGTGTATGACGAGCTCAAGCGCGACGAGATGAAGCGCCAGTTCACCATCGGCATCGTGGACGATGTCACCAACCTGTCCCTGCCCGAGGACAAGAACTGTCCCAACACCGCTGCTCCCGGCACCATCGAGTGCAAGTTCTGGGGCCTGGGCGGCGACGGCACCGTGGGCGCCAACAAGAACTCCATCAAGATCATCGGCGACCACACCGACAAGTACGTGCAGGCATACTTCCAGTATGACTCCAAGAAGACCGGCGGCGTGACCATCAGCCATCTGCGCTTCGGTGACCACCCCATCCGTTCCCCGTACTATATCAACAAGGCCGACTTCGTGGCCTGCCACAACCCCAGCTACATCACCAAGGGCTTCAAGATGGTCAACGATGTCAAGCCCGGCGGCGTGTTCATGATCAACTGCCAGTGGGACTTCGATGAGCTGAACCATCACCTGAAGGCCGACGCCAAGCGCTACATCGCCCGCAACAACATCCAGCTGTATACCATCGACGCCATTGACCTGGCCATCAAGATCGGTATGGGCAAGCGCAACAACACCATCCTCCAGTCCGCATTCTTCTCCCTGGCCAAGGTCATGCCCGAGGAGGACGCCATCCGCTTCATGAAGGAGAAGGCCAAGGCCTCCTACCTGAAGAAGGGCCAGGACGTGGTGGATATGAACTACAAGGCCATCGACCTGGGCGCCACCGCCTATAAGAAGGTGGAGGTCCCCGCCGACTGGGCCAACGCCGTGGACGAGCCCGAGCACAAGAAGTTGGAGGGCAAGCCCGAGCTGGTGAAGATGGTCAAGGAGATCCTGGAGCCTGTGGGCAAGATGGACGGCGACAGCCTGCCCGTTTCTGCCTTCTCCGATCATGTGGACGGCCAGTTCGAGCTGGGCGCCTCCGCCTATGAGAAGCGCGGCGTGGCCGTGTCCGTCCCCACCTGGGACGCTGCCAAGTGCATCCAGTGCAACCAGTGCGCCTATGTCTGCCCCCATGCCACCATCCGTCCCTTCGCTCTGACCGCCGAGGAGGCCAAGAATGCTCCCGAGGCCGCCAAGATCGTGGACGTCAAGGCCGGCAAGGGCAAGGGCACCTATCAGTTCACCATGGCCATCAGTCCTCTGGACTGCATGGGCTGCGGCGTCTGCATCGGCGCCTGCCCCGTGAACGCGCTGTCCATGGTGGCCCAGGAGGGCGAGCTTAAACAGCAGGATGTGTTCGACTACTGCATGGACAAGGTCTCCGAGAAGAAGGATATGCAGGACAACACCGTCAAGGGCAGCCAGTTCAAGCAGCCCATGCTGGAGTTCTCCGGCTCCTGCGCCGGCTGCGCCGAGACCAGCTATGCCCGTCTCGTCACCCAGCTGTTCGGCGACCATATGTATATCTCCAACGCCACCGGCTGCTCCTCCATCTGGGGCGGTCCCGCGGCTACCTCTCCCTACTGCACCAACAAGGAGGGCCACGGCCCCGCATGGTGCAACTCTCTGTTCGAGGATAACGCCGAGCACGGTCTGGGCATGTTCATCGGTCAGGACAAGATCCGTCAGGATCTGGCCGACGAGACCCGCCAGCTGATCGCCGTGGAGTGGGCCCGTCCCGAGCTGAAGGCCGCCGCTCAGGCATGGCTGGATACCATGGACGACGGCAGCGCCAACGCCGAGCCCGCCCGCGCCTATGTCAAGGCCCTGGAGGAGAGCATCTGCACCGTGGAGGAGCTGGCCGCCGTGCCTCAGTTCGCCGAGCACGCCGCCCAGCTGAAGGCCCAGGGCAAGCTGCTGTGCGACTGCGACGCCTGCACCCTGGCTGCCGACATCCTCAGCAAGAAGGAATACCTGGCCAAGAAGTCCATGTGGATCTTCGGCGGCGACGGCTGGGCCTACGACATTGGTTACGGCGGCCTGGATCACGTCATCGCCAGCAAGAAGGACGTGAACATCTTCGTGTTCGACACCGAGGTGTACTCCAACACCGGCGGACAGGCCTCCAAGGCCTCCAACATCGGCCAGGTGGCTCAGTTTGCCGCTGCCGGTAAGGAGGTCAAGAAGAAGAGCCTGGCGGAGATCGCCATGCAGTACGGCTATGTGTATGTGGCCCAGGTGGCTATGGGCGCCAACCCCGCTCAGACCCTCAAGGCCATCACCGAGGCCGAGGCTTATCATGGCCCCTCCCTGATCATCGGCTACAGCCCCTGCGAGATGCACAGCATCAAGGGCGGCATGATGAACTGCCAGAAGGAAATGAAGAAGGCTGTGGACTGCGGTTATTGGAACCTGTTCCGCTTCAACCCCGCTGCGGAGAAGAAGTTCACCCTGGATTCCAAGGCTCCCGCCGGCGGCTATCACGACTTCCTGATGAACGAGGCCCGCTACAGCCGTCTGACCCGCGAGTTCCCCGACCGTGCGGAGAATCTGTTCGCCCGCAACGAGGCCGAGGCCAAGGCTCGCTACGATCACCTGCTGAAGCTCATCGAGATGTACGACGACTGAGCCATACAAAGAACCTTACTCACGTCATAGATCCCGCAGGAGCCGCCCGTCCGGGCGGCTCCTGCCGCGGTTTGCGACAGCTGTGCGCTCGATGTTTTTCAAAAATAGGAAACCCTTCGGCTTTGCCGAAGGGTTTCCTATTTTCCTATCTGTATGATTCTTTTTGAATATTACGATCTGTATCAGAAGCTGACGTTCTCCGGGTCCGGCTTCTGGCAGGGCTTCACGTCGGTAACGTACAGCACCGGGCCCTCACCGTCATAGGCCTGGCATTTCTCCTTCTTCACGGTGGCCTGGATCTCCACCCACTGGCGGTTCTTGAACTTCTCCAGCTCCTGACCCTTGCACACCAGGGCCAGGAACTGCATGTCGTTGTTGCAGCACACCATGGCGAAGCGGCCGGGGCAGTGGATGCCCGGGAACTTCTTGGAGTGGCACATCAGCGCCTTATACCGCACGGTGATGCCGTCGTAGCGCTGGGGGTTGTCCATCATGTCCACATACCAGATGCCGTAGTCGTTGTCCGGCACGTCCAGGTGGCCGCCGGACAGGTCGAAGGGGGCCATGTCGTCGGTGACGTAGTCCTCGCTGGTGCCGTCGGTGTTCTCCAGATAGATGTCGGCCCGCCGGTTCACCATCCGCAGGTTCCGGCCCCGCAGGGCCTTGCGCAGCTCCTCATTGCAGCGGTTGAAGATGATCATATCCGCGTTAAGGATCTTTTCCATCATCAGCTGCCCCATGTTCCGCAGATACGGCTCAAAGGTGGTGGCGTCCACCAGGCACATGATCTGATACAGGATCCAGTTGGCAGGCAGACCCTCCCGGTACAGGGGCTCGAAGCTCCACATGCCGTTGAACTCGATGATCACCTGCTTGGGCCGGTACTGCTTTTCCAGCTTCTTGAAAAATTCCGGCGTCAGCTGGGCGGGATCGTCCACGGTGTAGGTGAACACGTTGAACAGCACCTTGGGGTCGTACTCCGTCTCCCCCTCCTCGCAGCACAGCAGCAGGGTCCGGTCCTCGCTGGCGAAGCCGTCTTTCAGGATGCCGTTGATGAAGTCGGTCTTTCCGGCATCCAGAAAGCCGGTGATGAGATATACAGGAATGTCCATAGGCGTCTCCTTACAGGCCGAACAGGGTCTTCAGGCCGTCCTCCTTCAGCTGGGAGCCGATGACGCACAGGCGGCCGGTGTAGTCGGCGGAGCCATAGCGCACCTCGTGCTCCTGGGGCACATAGTCAAAGTGCAGCCACTGGCCGTCGGCGGCGGGCACGATGCCCTTGGCCCGCAGGATGGCGCCGTAGTCGCCGGAGTCCAGAGCCGTCAGAATGCGGTCGATATCCGCCTGGGTGAACTGCTTGGGCGTCTCCGCGCCCCAGCTGGTGAACACCTCGTCGGCGTGGTGGTGATGGTGGTGGCAGGCGCACTCCGGATCGTCGCACTCGCCGTCGCCGTGATGATGGTGGTGATGCTCGTGCTCATCGTGGTCGTGATCGTGGTCATGGTCGTGATGATGGTGCTCGTGCTCGTCCTCATCATCGTCATGATCGTGATGATGGTGATGCTCATGCGCATCCTCGTCATGCTCGTCGTGGTCATGATGATGGTGATGGTGCTCGGCCTCCTCGGCCTCATGCTCGGCCCGCATCTTCTCCAGCAGCTCGTCGGCCAGAGACACCTTCTCCACGGCGGCCAGAACGGTCTTGCCGTCCAGCTGGTCCCAGGGGGTGGTCAGAATGGCGGCGGTGGGGTTCTTCTCCCGCAGCAGAGCCACGGCGGCCTCCAGCTTCTCCTGGGTCAGCTTCTGGGTCCGGGACAGGATGATGGTGCCGGCGGCCTCGATCTGGTTGTTATAGAACTCGCCGAAGTTCTTCATATACACCTTCACCTTGCCGGCGTCGGCCACGGTGACAAAGGAGTTCAGCTTCATATCCGGGATATCCGCCACGGTGTTTTCCACCGCCACGATCACGTCGGAGAGCTTCCCCACGCCGGAGGGCTCGATGAGGATGCGGTCCGGCTGGAACTGCTCCTTCACCTCCCGCAGGGCCTTGCCGAAGTCGCCCACCAGGGAGCAGCAGATGCAGCCCGAGGACATTTCGGAGATCTGGATCCCCGCGTCCTTCAGAAAGCCGCCGTCGATGCTGATCTCGCCGAACTCGTTTTCGATCAGCACCAGCTTTTCGCCCTGATAGGCTTCCTTCACCATCTTCTTGATGAGGGTGGTCTTGCCTGCGCCCAGGAAACCGGACACGATGTCAATTTTCGTCATAACAGTACCTTCTTTTCTTTTCCCGCCGTGCGGGACATATTATTTCCTCTATATCATAGCCTATTTTTCCAAAAAAGCAAGGGCAGCGAAAAAAATTCACATTTCTGTCCCGGTAATCTGCGGTTTGTCCCGTTTTTCCCGGGAATTTTCCCGGTTTTCTATTGGGATGGGGCGGACCGGAGAATGGGGGTAGCCATTTGCCGGAAAATGCGGTATAATGGCGAAAATACACAGAAGCGAGGTACTCCCCTATGTCCGTGAAAGAACAGCAGACCGGCGCGTGGGCGCCGGAGTGGGTCCAGGAGACGGAGCCGGATTATACCCCCCGCCCCCGGCGCAGCCGGAAGCAGCGCCGCCCCCGGTGGCCGGGGATCGCCCTGGCTCTGGTGTGCCTGGCCACCATCGCCGCACTGGTGTGGCATTTTACCCGGCAGAAGGAGATCCCCCTGGAGACGGCGGCCGGTTATGTGGCCTCGGAAGCGGAGACGGCTCCGCTGTACGACGAGGAGGGCAATGTCCTGCGGCAGCTGGTCCGGGGCAGCCAGGTCACCTATGTGGTGGAGGAGGCCCACAAGGATCGTCCGGACCAGGTTCGGGTGCCCCAGGAGGACGGCAGCTTCGCCTGGCTGGACCGGGAGAATCTGACCGATGACCTGAGCGGCGTGGTGACGCTGAAAACCGTATATGTCCGCCGGGCCCAGAATCTGACGGATGAGGGCGGCGACCCCACCGGCCCCCTGGTGCTGCGGGGCCAGGCCCTGACCGTTACCGGCTACCGGGACCTGGCGGCCGACGGCAGCGTATCCTATTACCGGGCCGACGGCGGGTACATCCCCGCCCGGTATGTCCGCCTGACGGAGGACCAGGCCACGGCTCCCTATGACGCGGACATGGCCCGGCTCCACGCGGACCGGGGCGACAGCTGGGGCGGCGGCGACGCGGCGGGCCTGGACTACGACGCCTATGAAAAGCCCCGCTTTGGCGGCAGCGTCATGCCCGATACCGTGAAGGCCCTGTACCTGAACAACGAGGCTATCCGGAATCCGGAGGCATACATCGCCGTGGCCGACGGGTGCGGCATCAACGCCTTTGTGGTGGACATCATGGACGGCGGGGCCATTGGCTACGCCTCGCCGGTGATGCAGAAATATTCCCCCAGCGCCTATGCGGATGCCTACAACACGCTGGAGAGCTATCAGGCGGCGGTGAAAAAGCTGAAGGACGCCGGGTATTACGTCATCGGCCGCATCACGGCCTTCAACGATCCCAACCTGGCCGCAGATCATCCGGAGTGTGTGGTGGCGGACCTAGACGGCAATCCGCTGAAGATCGGCGGCATGTACTGGCCCAGCGTATACAGCCGCCAGGTGTGGCAGTATAAGGTGGACCTGGCCCTGGAGGCCGCCGAGACCATGGGCTTCAACGAAATTCAGTTCGACTATGTCCGCTTCCCCGACGGCACCTGGGACTATGACGAGGCGGGCACCATCGACTATCACAACGACAATGACGAGAGCAAGGCCCAGGCCGTTCAGCGGTTTTTGCAGTACGCCGCCGACCGGCTCCACGGGGCGGGGGTGTATGTGTCTGCCGATGTGTTCGGCGAGTGCGCGGAAAAGTATGTCACGGCCTACGGCCAGTATTGGGCGGCCATCAGCGGCGTGGTGGACGCCATCAGCGCCATGCCGTACCCCGATCATTATTCCGCCTCCGGCAGCTGGCTGCCCTGGGAGCACCCCTATGAGACCATGAAAACCTTCGGCGAGAAGGCTGCCGCCCGGCAGCAGGAGACTCCCTCCCCTGCCGCGGTGCGCACCTGGATCCAGTGCTACAACGCCATCCGGGAGCCGTACAACACCTATGGCCCCGATGAGATCGCCGCCCAGATCCGGGCCCTGAACGACACCGGCAACACCGGCGGATACATGACCTGGAACGCTGCGTCCAGCCTGGACAAGTACCGCTATGTCAGCGGCGTGCTGAACTGAACGCGCTGAAACGTGCTTCTCAGCTATTCTGCTTGCTGCCCCAGCAGCTGCTCCAGCTCCTCCGCCGTCAGAACCTGTCCGCCCACCCGCTGCATATCTGCCAGGTTGGCGGCCTGCACGGCAGGGGTCACGGAGGAGGTGCAGTCCGACAGCACCGCCGCGTCATAGTCCAGGGACAGGGCGTCATAGAAGGTGGAGCGGATGCAGTTGGGCGTGGTGGTCCCGGCCAGCAGCACCGTGTCCACCCCCAGCCGCCGGAGGATCAGGTCCAGCTCCGTGTGGAAAAATGCGGAAAACCGGGGCTTTACGATGACATAGTCCGTGTCCGCCCGGTGAAATTCCTCCGGCCACGCGTCGGACATGGACGGCGGGCACGTCTCGGACAGGGGCCTTCCGCCCCGGGCCCACACGTCGTACCGGGCCCGCTCCACGTCGGAGCCGTCCGCCCGGTAGTGCCGCACGGCGAACACCACCGGCACCCCGGCCCTGTGGCAGCAGTCGATGGCCCGGGCGCAGGCGGGCACCGTGTCCGCCGCCCCGGGGATAAACAGGGGACTGGATGCGTCCAGAAACCCCCGCTGCATGTCAATGACCACCAAAGCGTATCTGTGCATGAGATGACCTCCTGAAAAGCGCAATAAAACCGGCGGTGCTCCGCCGGTTTTATTGTACCGTCTTTCCCGGGAAATTGCAAGGTCTACAGGCCGTCAGGAAAAGTTGTCCGCCACCTGATACAGGGCGTCCAGGCACTGCTGCTCATCAGGCGCGGAATCCGGGCGGGCAGGCCCCGCGATCAGCTGCACCACGGCGTTGCCTGCCGGCACCACCGCCATACAGCCCCAGGATGTCTCATCCAGCGGGGTGGTGCTGCCATCCGGATTCAGCTGCGAAACCCGCTGCCGCATTCCCAGTGCAATCACACTGTTTCCGGAGGGGGTAATGTGGTCCTCCAGCTGATGATATTCCAGCGAGGTGTCGGTGAAAAGGACCTGCAGTGGAATGGCGTCTCCCTGATAATTTTCGGTATAAATGAGGATGTCCGCTGTCACCAGTACATCCCCCACCGTGCATCCGGTGAGTACAGACAGGGAGCTCAGCTTGCCGTTCTCCTTGCTCACCCGGATAATAAACCGTCCTTCTACCTCTGAGCGGCCCCTATCGTCGCCAATGACCATGGTGGAAAAGCCGCGCTCTGCCATGAAGGGATTGCTGGGCAGAACACCGCCCAGATAGTCGTTGGCCTCCTGCCAGGTGTCAAAGGTAACAGCCTTGTATTCCTGCTGGCTCTGCACCTGCGGGGATAATGCGGAGGTATCCATCCGAAGGCTGGTGGTTACCTGCCACATACCGGAGGCATCCAGCTCCTCTGTCAAAACGGGGTCCATGTTTTTCTTGTCCACAAACCGGGCAAACACCCCGCTCTCCGCCGCCAGCACCGCCCCCGTCAGCATCAGCACCAGGCAGGCTGCCAGCAGTACCGCCCGGGGGACCCTGCGCCGCTTCCGTGCGGGAAGCTGGGCCAGGGTCCGGGTCAGATTTTCGTCAAAGTCCTTGGGCACCGGGGTCTCCTCCTCCCGGGCCATATGCCGCAAACGGGTATCCAAATCGTTCATGTTCGTTCCTCCTTCCGCGTGACCTGCGGGTCCGACAGCGCCAGCCGCAGCTTATCCCGGGCCCGGCTGAGCCGGGATTTCACCGTGCCCGCCGGCACCCGCAGCAGCGACGCAATGTCCGCCACCGGCAGGTCCTCATAGTAATACAGCACCACCGCCGCCCGCTGGTCCCGGGGCAGGGACAGCACCGCGTCCCACAGCTCCGGCCGCGGGTCCTCCCGGGCTGCCGCCTGGGGCGGCAGGTCCTCCAGATACACCTCCCGGCGGCTGCGGCGGTTCAGCTGCCTGGCACAGTTCACGCTGATCTTCACCAGCCACGCCCGCAGGGCTTCGGGGTCCCGCAGCCGGTCCAGGGACTGCCAGGCCAGCAGCACTGCCTGGCCCACGGCGTCCTGGGCGTCGGCATCGCAGGGGGTCAGGGCCCGGGCGGCCCGGTACATGTCCCGGCTGTAGGTCTGCACCCCTTGAGTAAATTCCTCTTGTGACAGGCGCAAGGCCATCACCGTCCTTTCCAGGCGGCCCCGGGGCCGCCCATTTGTCATGACGTATATTAGATACTCCGGCCCGGCCTTTGGTTCCGCGGCCCGGAGAAAATTTCAGATTTTGAAAAAAGGACGCGCCCCGGCGCGTCCTCTTGCTCTTATTTGCAGCTCACAGCCACTTTTTCCACTTGAAGATCACCAGCTCCACGATGATGCACACCACGCTGATGATGCACACCGCCAGGTATCCGTGCTGTGCGGTAAGCTCCGGCATGTTTACGAAATTCATGCCGTACCACCCGGCGATCAGGGACAGGGGCAGAAACACCGTGGTAACGATGGTCAGGATCTTCATGATCTGGTTTTGCCGCATGTCCAGCTGCGTCTGGTGCATTTCACGCAATTGCAGGGCGTACTCCTTTTCCAGCTCCGTGGCCGACAGCAGCCGCTGAGCCCGTCCCGTCAGGCGGTCAAACAGCCGGGAGGCGTGGGCGTCGCTCTCCTCCGTTTCGTCCGACAGCGCGGCAAACAAGTCGTCCAGCTGCTCATAATACGCCGCAAACACCGACAGCTCGCGGCGGATGCGAAAGAGCTTCTTGTCCAGGTCCTGGGCCTGATCCTGCATCAGGGCCTCCTCCAGAGCCGTCAGGCGCTTTTCATATTTTTGCAGGGTGGGCATATCCTCCTGCAGAAGCCGGGCAAACAGCTCCGCCAGCGCCTGGGCCGGGGTCTGGGACTCCAGGTCCCCTGCCAGCCCCCGCAGAAAGCCGCCCTCCTCCGCCAGCAGCAGCCGCCGGTCCGTCAGGTAAAAGCCGAAAAAATGCTTGTCTCCGGTGGGTGCCATAGGCCGGGGCATGGCATAGGTCCCGGCGGCTCCGCCGCCCTTGAGCCGCTCCGCCCGGCAGAAGGCTCCGCCGGTGGGAGCAATGCGGTGCTGCTCCAGCTGGGGATACCGCCGGAGCAGCTGGTCAAAGGTCACCAGCTCCACGCAGGAATCACTCATTGCGCCTCACCGCCTCAGATAAAGAATTTCCGGTGCAGGGACCGGCGCAGGGGCTTGCACACCGCGATGATCAGCAGCATGATCCCCAGCAGCACTCCCGCCGCCAGGGGGTAAAACGACCAGATAAACGTCCGATGGACCTGGAAAGTGATGTTCAGCAGGAACTCAATGAGCACCGCCAGGCCGCCGCCGGCCATCAGCGCCCCGCCGAAGATGTAGAGATACCCCCGGCTGAGATACCGCAGCAGCGTCACCACCGTGGTCACCAGCACCCCGATGGTCCCCGTCACCGGAAGGGCAAACGTCAGGAACCAATGCCCGCCGGTGGCAAAGTTGATATACAGCAGATACAGCCCGATGGCCGCAAAGTCCGCCGGAACAAAGATCACCGGGTTGGGCCTTCTGAACCACAGGGGCAGCACCGCCAGGATATACAGCAGCAACACGCCGCCGGAGGCAAACCCGGACCACACGATGGTCCCGTTCAGCGACCAGTCGCACAGGATGCAGATGACGATGGGCAGCACCGCCAGCATGGTCAGGATGAACAGCGCTCCGGAGCGGTTCACCTCCTCGGGGTGGGCCGACGGCTCCGGCGGGAAGGGGGGCTCCCCCTGCTGCCGGGGCAGATCCGGATGGAACACCCGGGTGCCGCACAGGGGGCACACGGTCTCGCTGTCAGACAGCTCCACGCCGCAATGGATACAATACATGGATAACGCTCCTTTCCCTTATCCCCGGCCCCGCTGGTTGCTCTCCACCTTCACAGGCAGACCCAGCCGGTGCAGGACCCGGTAAAAATGCAGCTCCAGCTCCGGCTCCTGGATGCTGCGGATACAGTTGATATACATGGTGCCGTTCCAGGACACCACGCCGCAGTCGTGAGGCGCGGCAGCCTGGACGCCGATGATGAAGTCCACCCGCCGGACATAGGGGGCCATGACCTCCGGCAGCTCCACCGCCCCCAGATTGGACAGGCACAGACAGGATTTGCGCTCGCCCACGGCGTTAAACACCGCCTTCATGGCAATGTTTTTGATGAACAGGGGCATCACCTTCAGCACCGGGGACTTTTCGCTGGCCACATTGGCGGCGAATTTGGCCCGCAGGGTGTGGGTGTTGTTCTCCAGTCCCATCCGATGGTGGACGGCGGCGCAGATCTCGGAGAAGGTATAGTCCCCGGTGCGGGGATCGATCTCCGGAGTGATATACGAGGCAAAGTTCCGCAGACTGCGGCTGGGGAACAGGTTCCGCAGGTTCACCGGCAGCAGCACCTTCACCGGCTTGCGCCGGCTGCGCCGGGGTACCTTCTCCGCCTGCAGGTCGGCAATGGCCTGCATCATGGCCGCGCCCAGCAGCTCCGTAACGGATACGCCGTGCTGCCTGGCACAGGCGCGGACCCGGTCCACCGGCACCATCATGGTGATGAGGTTTTTATAGCCGTCCTTTTCCGGCGTGCCGCTGAGGTGATAGGCAGTGCTCTCCGCCCGGCTGGCGGTAACGTCCCCGGCATAGCGCAGGAAGCTGTCCTCCAGCTCCTGCGGACTGGGCTCCTCCAGGCGGCCCAGCACACCCTTTTCCGCCGGGATGCTGATGCCGTATTTCTGGCACAGATACTCCGCCGTCAGGGTTTTCAGAAAAATCAGCCCGCCGGTGCCGTCGGTGACGGCGTGGAAAAACTCCACCGCCATCCGGTCATGGTACACCAGCACCCGGAAGGCGCACTGGCGCACCTGGCCAAAGGGCACATGGGCCAGGGGGCAGCTTTTCTCCGGCTGGATGTCCGGCGCCTTGGGAATTTCCTCCAGATAATACCAGAATGCCCCCCGCCGCAGCCGCACGGCAATGGAGGGGAACCGCCGCACCGTCACGTCCAGCGCCGCCCGCAGCACCGCTGTGTCGATGGGCTCGGTCAGGGTGACGGACAGGCGAAAGAAGTTGTTCCAGTTCCGGCGCTTGGCGGCAGGATAGATCTTGGCGGCGTTGTCCAGCCGCATCCACCGCAGGCTCCGGGCTGGGGACAGGGTCCGGTCCAGGAAGTGGTTGATGTCCTCGAAGTCCTGAGCCATGTTCTCATTGAGGCAGTACAGCACATAGGCGTGCCACCGCTCCGGGGCAATGTGCAGCTTACTGCGGCATCCGGCGGACAGAAGCCGGTTATGCAGGGCAAGGGTGTCGTCCAGCATCACCTCGTCCCCGCCCACAAACAGCAGAGACGGCGGCAGCCCTGTCAGGTCGCCGAACAGCGGCGAGCACAGAGGGTCCGTGGGGTCCTGCGTATAGCACCTGGCGTAAAATTGCAGCAGCTCCGGAGTCATGGAGGGGTCCTTCTCCCGGTTGTCCCGATAGGAGTCCCCGGACCCGGTCAGGTCTGTCCAGGGAGAGATGCCCACAAGCCCGCAGGGCAGGGCCATGCCCAGCTGCTTGAGCCGCAGACACAGACAGTAAATGAGCCCGCCTCCGGCGGACTCCCCCGCCAGCAGGATCTGCCGGGGCTCATAGCCCTTTTTCAGCAGGTATTGATAGCTCTCCAGCGCATCGTCCAGGGCCGCGGGATACGGATGCTCCGGGGCCAGACGGTATGCCGGGCAGAACACCCGTACACCGCATTCCGAGGCCAGGGTGGCTGCAAAGCCCTTGGCATATTCCAGGCTGCCGCAGGTATAGCCGCCGCCGTGGAGATACAGGATCACGCCGCTGCGGCGCTGATCCTTGGGCATGACCCACGCCCCCTGAAAAGCGCCGAAGTCGTGGTCCCGCACCAGCACCTCCCGCCGGTGCAGGGCGGTCATCAGCTCCCCCAGCTTGTCCTGCCCCTTTCGGGTGACCTCCAGGGACAGACCGGCCACGAAGGGCTTGAAAAATGATAGCTGAGAACGAACCAGCTTTGCGTGCAGCTCCATGCAATGTCGTTCCTTTCCTGAAAATGTTCTGAATCATTTTATTATACCAGAAATCCTACCGCATAACAAGGTTTGACCGGTAAAAAGCATATGGAAAAGAGCACCCCTTCAGACTGCCAGAAATATTCCGGCGGGCTGTTAATTCGACTTTATACGATTATTGAATTTTTAACGGCATATTAATGGAACAAACCGCCGAAAATGGAAAAATTGTGATACTTTTACAAAATGATTGTTAATAATTCGGCGAAAAATTAATTGTAAACAGGCCGCTCCTATTATACAATAGAACCAGAGACGTCCCTGCTCCGCACAGAGACCGGGACAGAATTGCGGAGGCGGGACACCCCTTCCGGACAAAATAAAGGAGAGTGAGTCTGTGTTCAAGAAATTCACCAACGGCTGCGTTCGCGTGGTCAACCGGTGGCTGCCGGATGCGTTCCTGTTTGCCATCATCCTGAGCATCATCGTTTTCATCGGCTCCATGTGCGCCACCAAGATGGGCCCCCTGCAGGTGCTCAACGCCTGGGGCGACTCCAAGGGCTTCTGGGGCCTGCTGAGCTTCTCCATGCAGATGGCCCTGGTGCTGGTATTCGGCTCCGCCATGGCGGCTGCCAAGCCCTGCAAAAAGGCCCTGCGGGCTGCCGCCGGCTTGTGCCACAACAACATGCAGGCCATCGTGGTCACCACCTTCATCTCCACCCTCTGCTGCTGGCTGAACTGGGGCTTCGGCCTGATCGCCGGCACGCTGCTGGCCAAGGAAGTGGTGCGCCGGGTGCCCACCGTGGACTATCCCCTGCTGATCGCCTCCGCCTACTCCGGCTTCGTCATCTGGCACGCAGGCCTGTCCGGCTCCATCCCCCTGGATCTGGTGGCGGGCAAGAAATTCGGCGAGGTCCTGTATCAGGCCCCCATCACCGACACGGTGTTCCACCCCATGAACCTGATCATGGTGGGCGTCATTCTGTTTGTCATGCCCCTTGTGAACTACGCCATGCATCCCGATAAGGCCCACACCGTGTGCATCGACCCCACCCTGCTGGAGGATGAGGCCGAGCGCACCTATGAGGTCAGGACCCCTGCCGATAAGCTGGAGCACTCCAAGCTCCTGTGGGCCATCACCCTGGTGGGCGGCTTCGTGTACATCATCTATTACTTTGTGCAGAACGGCTTTACCCTGGGCCTGAACATCGTGAACATGATCTTCCTGTTCCTGGGTATTCTGCTCCACGGCGACCTGCGCCGCTATGTGGATGCCATCTCCGACGCCGCCGGCGGCGCAGCAGGCGTGCTGCTGCAGTTCCCCTTCTATGCCGGTATCATGGGCATGATGGTGGCAGCCAACGACCAGGGCGTGTCTCTGGCGGGTGTCATCTCCCAGTTCTTCGTGAGCGTCTCCAACAACGTCACCTTCCCCATGCTGTCCTTCCTGGCAGCCGGTGTGGTGAACTTCTTCGTTCCCTCCGGCGGCGGCCAGTGGGCCGTGCAGGGCCCCATCATGATGCCTGCCGGCGCGGCTATGGGCATCGAGAATGGCCGCACCGCCATGGCCATTGCCTGGGGCGACCAGTGGACCAACATGATCCAGCCCTTCTGGGCTCTGCCTGCTCTGGGCATCGCCAAGCTGTCCGCCCGGGACATCATGGGCTATCTGGTCATCGTCACCCTGTTTGTGGGCGTGGTGGCCTGCCTGGGCTTCCTGGCCTGGGCCGCGTGGTTCTGAGCGCTTGCATAAAAAATTGGCTGCCTTCGGGCAGCCAATTTTTTCAGCCTGTATTTATACAGTCTCCTGCGCCTTCCCAAAATCGCACAGGTCCCGCAGGGTGCAGCCGCCGCAGTTGGGCCTTCGGGCCATGCACACGGCCCGGCCGTGAAGCACCATCCGGTGGCAGAAATTGCTGGACTCCTCCGGCGGGATGCACCGGCGCAGCTGCTGCTCCACCTGCACCGGGTCCCGGCTGCCGTCGGTAAGGCCCAGCCGCCCGGTGATGCGGATGCAGTGGGTGTCGCAGACGTAGCCCGCCTGACCGTATACGTCGCCTAAAATCAGGTTGGCGGTTTTGCGGCCCACACCCGGCAGCCGCAGCAGGTCCTCCATGTTGTCCGGCACCCGCCCGCCGTAGTCCGACAGCAGCATTTTTGCCGCCGCTACGATGTCCCGGGCCTTGGCCCGCCAGAAGCCGCAGGAGCGGACGTATTCGCCCACCTCCTCCGGGCTGGCGGCGGCGAAGGCCTCCAGCGTGGGGAACCGGGCAAACAGCGCCGGGGTCACCTGATTTACCCGGGCATCGGTGCACTGGGCTGCCAGCCGCACGGAAAACAGCAGCTCGTAGTCCTTATCGTAATCCAGGGAGCACGCCGCGTCGGGATACAGCTCCTTCAGCCGCCCGATGATGGCGCTCACCTCTTGGGGAGACTTCATATGGCATCACCTCGCCTTCATTGTATCAGACCGCCGGGAAAAATGCAAATCGGGGGGTGCAAAGGGCGGCGGGATGTGGTATAATAGCTGTGATTTTCCCGGAAGGAGGTGCCGCTATGCGGCCATTGGCAGACGAAATACGCCCCCAGACCCTGGACCAGGTGGCAGGCCAGAAACACCTGCTGGGCCCCGGCGCCCTGCTGCGCCGCCTCATCGAGGGCGGGACCTCCGCCAACATGATCTTTTACGGGCCCTCCGGCACCGGCAAGACCACCATCGCCTCCATCATCGCCAAGCGCACGGAGAAGGCCCTGTACCACCTGAACGCTACCACCGCGTCTTTGCAGGATGTGAAGGCCATCATCGCCGATGTGGACACCATGCTGGCCCCCAACGGGGTGTTGCTGTACCTGGACGAGATCCAGTATTTCAACAAAAAGCAGCAGCAGAGCCTGCTGGAGTTCATGGAAAACGGCAAGATCACCCTGATCGCCTCTACCACGGAGAACCCGTATTTCTATGTATACAACGCCCTGCTGTCCCGCAGCACGGTGTTTGAGTTCAAGGCCCTGACGGCGGAGGAGACGCTGCCCGCCGTGGAGCGGGCTCTGGACATCGTCCGCCGCCGCAGCCCCCTGCCCCTGACCTGGGAGCCGGAGGTGCCGGGCCTCATTGCCGCCGGGTGCGGCGGCGACGTGCGCAAGGCCGTCAACGCCGTGGAGCTGCTGGACCAGGCCGCCCGGCCTGTGGACGGCGGCCTGCGCATCACCGCCCAGGACGCCCAGCAGGCGGCCCAACGCAGCGCCATGCGCTACGACCGGGAGGGGGACGAGCACTACGATCTGCTGTCCGCCCTGCAAAAGTCCGTCCGGGGCTCCGATCCCGACGCGGCGGTGTACTACCTGGGCCGCCTGCTGGAGGCCGGGGACCTGCTGTCCCCCTGCCGGCGGCTGCTGGTCATGGCCGCCGAGGATGTGGGGCTGGCCTATCCCCAGGCCATGGCCATCACCAAGGCCTGCGTGGACGCGGCCCGGGAGCTGGGTCTGCCGGAGGGGCGGCTGCCCCTGGCGGAGGCCGCCGTTCTCCTGGCCACGGCGCCCAAGTCCAACTCCGCCTACAACGCCATCAACGCCGCTATGCGCGATATCCGGAAGGGGAAGGTGGGCCAGGTGCCCCGGCACCTGCAGAACGTCCACGCCGACAGCACCGGCAGCGGCAAGGCCCCGGCCTACAAATACCCCCACGATTACCCCCACCACTATGTGGCCCAGCGGTACCTGCCGGAGGCCCTGGGGGACGTGACCTATTACGAATACGGCGACAACAAGACCGAGCAGGCCGCCCGGCGGTACTGGGAGGATATCAAGAAAAATTGACCGGAAAGGCGGGCGATCCCATGGACCTGAAGCTCCACGATGTGGTCGAGCTGAAAAAGGAACACCCCTGCGGCAGCCGCCGGTGGGAGGTGCTGCGGGTGGGGATGGACATCCGCCTGCGGTGCGCCGGATGCGGCCACGAGGTGCTGGCCCCCCGGCGAAAGGTGGAAAAGAGCATCAAGCGCGTGATACCGAAGGAGGAAATCCAATGAAAAACCGCAAATGGACCCAGTATGTGGCCATGGGCGTGGCCCTGCTGATGGCCATCGTTATGCTCCTGGGCCTGATTATTCCGTATATCGGCCTGTGAGGAGGGGCGGCTGTGAAGCACTGTATTCTGGCGAAATTCCGGCCCGAGGCCGGGGACTGGCGGGCCTATCTGCCGCAGATCCGGGAGATTTTCTCCGCCGCCGGGGACATTCCCGGTGTCCGGGGCGCAGAGGTCCTTCCCGGCTGCGTGGACCGGGACAACCGGTACCATGTGCTGATCCGGCTGGACATGGACCCGGCGGCCCTGACAGCCTATGACGCCTCCGCCATGCACCACCAGTGGAAGGATCGCTTCGGCCCCCTGCTGGAAAAGAAGGCCATTTTCGACTACGAGCCATAAGAATACCCCCGGTGCGGTTTACGCCGCACCGGGGGTATATTCTACCTGCCAAAAAAGCCTCGCAGAGTTCGCAGCCCGCAGGCTGCGAATAGTGTTCAATCCATTTTTCGCGGCGGCGCCCCCCAAGGGGACTTCCGTTGGGCGTGTACGTCGCGAAAAATACTTTGCGCGGAGAGAGTGTGTCACGGCGGGCTTACAGCCCGGCGGGACGCGCGGGTCGGAGCGAAATCTCTTTTGTCAAAAAAGGGCGCCGCCCTTTTTTGACAAGCTGCACCGGGGGTGCTTTATTCAGACATGCTCCTGCCTGCGCTGGTGGTGGCGGCACAGGGCCCGGTAGATCAGCAGCCCCACGGCGGACACCGCCAGGGTGGCGGCAAAAACCAGCACTGCGAACTGGTAATCCTTCACGCCCAGGGCGTCGCCTCCTATGGTGGAGGTCAGCACCGACGGCAGGCGGCCCACGGTACACAGCAGCAGCCACTTGCCCCAGGACAGGTCCGTCAGCCCTGCGAAGTAGCACAGCAGGTCCTTGGGCGTGCCCGGCACCATGAATACCAGCCAGAACAGAGCGTCCCGCTTGGGGGAGCTCTGCAAAAATTTCAGCTTTTCCAGCTTCTCCCGGGGAAAGAAGATATCCACCAGCTCCCGGCCAAACCGGCGCACCAGGGCAAACACCGCCACGCTGCCCAGGAACGCTCCCAGCAGGCACAGCAGGCTCCCCCGCACCGCGCCAAAGGCGTAACCGCCGCTGATCTCCAGAGGCTCTCCGGGGATCACAGCCACCACCACCTGTAAAAACACCATGCCCACATAGGCGGCGCAGCCCATCAGGCCGTGACCGTCCACCCACTGGCGGAACTGCTCCGGCTGGGATGCAAACCGCACCAGCGGGCGGCCCACGAACCATCCCACCACCGCCGACAGCAGCAGGAAAATGGCAATGGCGGCCCAGCCAATGAGCTTTTTCTGTTTGGCTGTGAAAACGTGCTTGTCCATAATAACCCTCGACTTGTTGATGGTATCATTATACCACGTTTTTCCCGCTGTTTTTGAACAGACCGTAAAATAATCCTTAAGCTGCCGGGGTGGAGGGAGAAGCAAACCGGGGGAGGGGCACGGCCCCTCCCCTGCCCGTTGCGGAATGCGTCTGCTCACTCCTTGGGCACTTGCTTCATGGACAGGCTGATGCGGTGCTTTTTCTCGTCGGCCTCCAGCACCACCACCCGCACCACGTCGCCCACGGATACGATCTCCGAGGGGTGGCGGATGAACCTGTTGCACACCTGGGAGATATGCACCAGGCCGTCCTGGTGGACGCCGATGTCCACGAACACGCCAAAATCCACCACATTGCGGACGGTGCCCGTCAGCACCATGCCGGGGGCCAGGTCCTTAATATCCAGCACATCCGTTCGCAGAATGGGGGCAGGCAGCTCATCCCGGACGTCCCGGCCCGGCTTCACCAGCTCGGCCGCCACGTCCCGCAGGGTGGGCACGCCGATGTCCAGCTGACGGGCAACGCTTTCCTCCCCCAGGGCCTTGATCTTGTCCGGCAGGGCCGCCAGGTTCCCGGCGGACACGTCCGCCAGGGTATAGCCGCACAGGTCCAGGAGTCCCTGGGCCGCGGCATAGCTCTCCGGATGGACGCCGGTGTTGTCCAGCACGGACTTACTCTCCGGCACCCGCAAAAAGCCCGCCGACTGCTGGAACGCCTTGGGCCCCAGCTTGGGGACCTTCAGCAGCTGGCGGCGGCCGGTGAAGGCGCCGTTTTCCTCCCGGTATTTCACAATATTCCTGGCGGTGGTGGCATTGAGGCCGGACACCCGGCCCAGCAGGCTGGCGGAGGCGGTGTTCACGTCCACGCCCACGGCGTTGACGCAGTCCTCCACCACGCCGGACAGGGTCTCGTCCAGCCGCTTCTGGGGCATATCGTGCTGATACTGGCCCACGCCGATGGCCTTGGGGTCGATCTTCACCAGCTCCGCCAGGGGGTCCTGCATCCGCCGGGCGATGGACACGGCGCTGCGGAGGTTCACGTCATACTCCGGAAACTCCTCCGCCGCCAGCTTGCTGGCGGAGTATACGGAGGCCCCGGCCTCGTTGACCATCATATAGCTGACGCCGCCGCCCAGCTGCCGGATCAGCTCCACCGCCATCTGCTCCGTCTCCCGGCTGGCGGTGCCGTTGCCGATGGCAATATGGGTGACGCCATGGCGGCGTACCAGCTGGGACAGGCGGGCGATGGCCTCCTGCCTCTGGCGGGGACCGAAGGTGGGATACACCACGGCGGTGTCCAGTACCCGGCCGGTGCCGTCGATGACCGCCACCTTGCAGCCGTGGGCATAGCCGGGGTCCAGGCCCATGGTCACATGGCCCTTTACCGGAGGCTGCATCAGCAGGGGCTTCAGGTTCAGGCCGAAGTTGGCAATGGCCCCCTCGCAGGCGGCGGCGGTGAGATCGGACCGGGCCTCCCGCTCCAGGGAGGGGTAGATCAGCCGGTCATAGGCGTCCTCGCAGGCAGCCTTGATAAACTCCATGGCCCGGGACCCGGGACGCACCACCGCCCGGCGCAGAGTCATCAGACCCAGCTCCCGGTCCAGCAGCACGGTGACGGTGAGGACGCCCTCCTTTTCGCCCCGGTTGATGGCCAGGATCTGGTGCCCGGCCAGCTTGGCGATGGGCTGGTCAAAGTCATAATACAGGCGGTAGACGGTGTCCTCCTCCGTAGCGGCCAGACTCCGCAGCCGGCCCTGGCGGCGCAGCAGCTCCCGCAGGGTCTTGCGGATGGCGGCATCGTCCGACAGCAGCTCCGCCACGATGTCGTTGGCCCCCTGGAGGGCATCGGCCAGAGTCTCCACACCCTTTTCCGGGTCCACATAGTCCCGGGCAGCCTCCTCCGGAGCCGGGCAGTCCCGGCCCTGAGCCAGCAGCAGCTGGGCCAACGGCTCCAGGCCCTTTTCCCGGGCCACGGTGGCCCGGGTCCGGCGCTTCTGCTTATAGGGGCGGTACAGGTCCTCCACCTCCGCCAGGGTGGCGGCGTTGTCAATGGCGGCGGACAGCTCCTGGGTGAGCTTCCCCTGGCCGTCGATGGCGTTTTTGACCTCCTCCCGGCGCTGGGCCAGGTTCCGCAGATAGTTCAGCCGGTCCTCCAGGGTCCGCAGGGCCGTGTCGTCCATGCTGCCGTGGAGCTCCTTGCGGTAGCGGGCGATGAAGGGGATGGTGTTGCCCTCATCCAGCAGGTTGATGACATTCTGCACATGGGCCAGGGGCTTTTCCAGCTCCCGGGCCAGAATTTCCGCGATGCTTTGCATTTGCTTCTCCTTTCGCAGGCAACTGCCGGGACGGATATCCTCCGTCCCGGCAGATTTTTACTTGTGGTACAGCTTCTTCACCTCATAGCGGGGCTGGCAGGTGACGTTGATGCCCAGGCGCTTGTAGAGCTTCTCGTCCTCCTCGGAGATGATGACGGAGAAGTGGGCGTCGCAGCCCCGGAGGCTGCTGAGCTGCTCCTGGACCATGGCGGCCAGAGGGTTGGTCAGGCCCGAGATGGCCAGGGCGATGAGTACCTCGTCGGAGTGGAGCCGGGGATTCCGGTGGCCCAGGTTGCCGGTTTTCAGGCGGCTGATGGGCTCGATGACCGAGGCGGGGATCAGCTTGAGCTTGTGGTCGATGCCGGCCATGGCCTTCAGAGCATTCAGCAGCAGGGCCGCGCTGGCCCCCAGCAGGGAGGAGGTCTTGCCCGTGACCACGGAGCCGTCCGGCAGCACCATGGCCCCGGCGGGAGCGCCGGTCTCCTCTGCCTTTTGCAGGCAGGCCGCCACGGCAGGGCAGATCTCCGGCGTAACGCCGGCCTGCTGCATAACGATCTCCAGCTTCCGCACCACCTCATCGTCACAGCGGCCCCGGGTGCGGTCGGCCATGCCGGCGTAGTAGCGGCGGAGGATCTCCATCCGGGAGGCCTCCTGGCACACCTGGTCGTCCACAATGGCGAAGCCCGCCATATTCACGCCCATGTCCGTGGGGGATTTGTAGGGAGACGTGCCCTGGATCCGCTGGAACATGGCGTTGAGCACCGGGAAGATCTCCACGTCCCGGTTGTAGTTCACGGTGGTCTTGCCGTAGGCCTCCAGGTGGAAGGGGTCGATCATGTTCACGTCGTTCAGGTCCGCCGTGGCCGCCTCATAGGCCAGGTTCACCGGGTGCTTCAGCGGCAGGTTCCAGATGGGGAACGTCTCATACTTGGCGTAGCCCGCCCGGACGCCGCGCTTGTTCTCATGGTACAGCTGGCTCAGGCAGGTGGCCATCTTGCCGCTGCCGGGGCCGGGGGCCGTTACCACCACGATGGGACGCGAGGTCTCGATATAGTCGTTTTTGCCCAGGCCGTCGTCGGACACGATGTGGGCCACGTCCGAGGGATACCCGGCAATGGGGTAGTGGCGATAGCTCCGGACGCCCAGGGCCGTCAGCCGCTTGATGAAGGCGTCCGCCGCCGGCTGACCGGCGTACTGGGTGATGACCACGGAGCCAACATAAAAGCCCAGCCCCCGGAAAACATCCATGAGCCGCAGCACGTCCTCATCGTAGCCGATGCCCAGGTCGCCCCGGACCTTCTTCTTCTCGATGTCTCCGGCGCAGATGACCACCACGATCTCCACGTCGTCCCGGATGGAGGCCAGCATGCGGATCTTGCTGTCCGGCTGGAATCCCGGCAGCACCCGGGAGGCGTGGTAATCGTCGAACAGCTTGCCGCCGAACTCGATATACAGCTTGTCGCCGAATTGCTCCCGCCGGGCCCGGATGTGCTGGGCCTGGAGGGTCAGGTATTTGTTGTTGTCGAACCCGATCTTCATATGTGCTCCCTACTTTCTGGTGATTGCTTCAACCTGATTATTATACACGACACAGGCCCGGGAGGAAAGAGCTTTTTTGCATTTTTCCCTCCGGCAAATCTGCCGGTTTTTTCAGGAGGTTTTTGGGCGAATCGCGCCGTTGCTTTTTTCCGCCGCCGGGGGTATACTAAAGAATACACCACACATGCAGGAGGATGCGGACCATGCGCTTTCAGGTTTTGCTGAAAAAGGAAAACGTTCCGGGGATGAGCTTCTTCCCCTTTTTCGAGACCAACGACATTCAGGAGGCCAAGGAATTTGCCATGCGGCTGGCCTTTGAGGAGTTCAACCTGGTGAAGGTCATGGACACCAAGCGCCAGGAGCTGGTACGGGACTTCGACGCCGCCGTGTATCGGGAGCAATAAGAGCCATAGCAAAAAAGAGGCGCTGCCGCGGCAGCGCCTCTTTTGATTTACAGGGCAGGGGATCAGGCAAAGAACAGGCCCCAGGCCAGGAAGCCCAGGATGGCCACCAGGCCGGTGAACAGCAGGACGATCACCAGATAGCCCATGATGTCCCGGGCGGACAGCTTGGCCACGCCCAGAGCAGGCAGCGCCCAGAAGGGCTGGATCATGTTGGTCCACTGGTCGCCCCAGGCAATGGCCATGGCGGCGCGGCCGGGCTCCACGCCCAGCTGGGGAGCGGCGGGCATAACGATGGGGCCCTGGACCGCCCACTGACCGCCGCCGGAGGGAACGAAGAAGTTCACGATACCGGCGGACAGGAAGGTCCACATGGGGAAGGTGACGCTGGTGGAAATGCTGACAAAGAAGTCGGAGATCACACCGGCCAGGCAGACGCCCGCGTCGTTGCGGACGGTCATCATGCCCATGATGCCGGCATAGAAGGGGAACTGCAGCAGGATGCCCGAGGCGCCGGCAGCGGCCTCGCCGATGGCGTCCACATAGCGGCGCAGGTCGCCGTGCAGCAGGATGCCCAGGAACAGGAAGATGAAGTTGACGATGTTCAGGTTCAGAGCGGAGGCGATGTTCTTGCCCTCCTCCAGGGTGGCGAAGTAATAAATGATATAGGCGAAGCCGGCCACTACCAGGATGATCCACAGGATGCGGGAGTGCTCCATCTTGTCGGCGGGCGTCTTGACCTCGTAGGTCTTGTCCTCCTCATCCTGCAGCAGGGTGGGGTCGATGGTGATGGCGTGATCTCTGTCGGGATGCATGGCATAGTTCACGAAGGGCATGACCAGCAGAATCACACAGCACATGATGATGTTCATGGGGTGGAAGATGGTGTCGGCGGTGGAGGCGGTCAGGACCATTTCCTGCTCGGTGCCGGCAAACAGCTTGTAGCCCTCGGCCAGCTGCAGGGGGATGGAGCCGGACAGGCCGGCGTGCCAGATGACGAAGCCGGAATAGGCGGAGGCGATCAGCAAAGGATAATCCACGGTGGGAACGCGCTTGGCAACCTCGCGGGCCAGCAGAGCGCCGGCGATCAGGCCGAAGCCCCAGTTCAGCCAGCAGCAGATGGTGGAAATGAAGGTGGTGACCACGATGGCCTGCATGTTGTTGTGGCACATACCGGCCACGAACCGCAGCGCCTTCTTGCAGGGCTTGGCGGAAGCCATGGCGGAGCCGAACACCAGCACCAGAGCCATCTGCATGGAGAAGGCCAGCAGGCCCCAGAAGCCGCTGGTGGAACCCCAGGCATTGAGCACCTTCAGCGGCCCCATCTTGGTGGCGATCATCGCGAACACATACACGATGATGGACAGGATGACTGCAAACAGGAACGGATCCGGCAGCCACCGGTTGACCACGCGAACGCAGCCATTGGTGAATTTCTTAAACACAGATTCACTCTCCTTTGTTGTTATCGGCCCGGTCCGTCACAATCGGCGGGCCGGCTTGTGTTAATTCTATAACAGTCACAGAAAGTTTACAATTGCCAAAGCGCCGAAGTTTTAACGAACATTTTGTGAAGTGTTACAGATTTCTCGGATTTTTCATATATCGCGCTAAAATATCGCAGAAAAGCATAAAGAATCAATAAAGTATTGGAGTTTTCGCGTTAATTTTTTGGTTGGAGTCACCGAGCGGCAGAGCGATAAGGACGAACGGTATTTTCTGCCGAAACGGATAGTTTTTCCTGATAAGAAACCAACGCCTGCCGCGGGCGCCCTTTTTTGACAAGCTTTCAAAAGGCCGCCCGTCCGGGCGGCCTTTTGAAATATTTGAAGCGATTACTCCTGATCCAGGACCAGCTCCATGGTGTCCTGGGCGATCATCAGCTCCTCGTTGGTGGGGATCACCATGACGATGACGGGCGCGCCGTCCTGGGAGATGATCTGCTCCTTGCCCCGGCAGTTGTTCTTCTCCGGGTCGCAGGTGATGCCCATGAACTCCAGACCGTGGAGGATGTGGGCCCGGGTCTCGGGTGCGTTTTCGCCCACGCCGGCGGTGAATACCACCACGTCCACGCCGCCCATGGCGGCGGCATACTCGGCGATCATCTTGCGTACCCGGTACTCGAAGATCTCCAGGGCCACGGTGGCCCGGTGATTTTCCTTCTCCGCCGCCTGCTCCAGATCCCGGAAGTCGGAGGACACGCCGGACAGGCCCAGCATGCCGGATTCCTTGTTCAGCAGGTTCACGGCCTCGGAAATGGTCATGTCGTACTTGTTGGCGATGAACTCCACCACGCCCACGTCCATATCACCGGCCCGGGTGCCCATAGGCAGGCCCGCCAGAGGCGTCAGGCCCATGGAGGTGTCCACGCAGCGGCCGCCCTTGACTGCCGCCAGGGAGGAGCCGTTGCCCAGGTGGCAGGACACCACCTTCAGCTCCGCCGGGTCCTTGCCCAGAAGCTCCGCCGCCCGCAGGGACACATAGCGGTGGGAGGTGCCGTGGAAGCCGTAGCGGCGGATCTTGTCCTTCTCGTAATACTCATAGGGGATGGAGTACAGATAGGCGTGCTCGGGCATGGTCTGGTGGAAGGCCGTGTCGAACACCGCCACCTGGGGCACGTCGTGGCCCAGCACCGCCCGGCAGGCCTCGATGCCGATGATGTTGGCGGGGTTATGCAGAGGTGCCAGGGGGGTGCAGTCCTCCACCGCCTGCATCACCTGGTCGGTGATGAGAACGGAGCTGGCGAAGCTCTCGCCGCCGTGGACCACCCGGTGACCCACCGCGTCGATCTCCTTCATGGAGGAGATGACGCCGTTGACCGGGTCCACCAGAGCGGCCAGCACCGCCTGGATGGCCTCGGAGTGGGTGGGCATGGGCACGTCGGCCGCAGAAATCACGGCCTTGCCCTCCACCTGGGGCTTATAGGTGAATTTTCCGTCAATGCCGATGCGCTCGCACAGGCCTTTGGCCAGCAGATGGCCGGTTTCCGGATCCAGCAGCTGATATTTCAGAGACGAGCTGCCGGCATTGATAACGAGTACTTTCATGAAAGACCTCCTCGAATTTTGGTCCCACATCACATGTTGCAGGTTCCTTCTTTTTGTATTACGGGAAATATTGTATCGAAATTCCCTGGGCTTGGCAATGGTTTTTGGAAAAAAATGGAAGCCGTATCGCAAAATAGCGGTCAAGGTTTTAACAATGCCCGACACGGCAAACGCCTGTATTTGCACAGTGTACAAATATGTGAAAAAATCGGCAAGCGCAGCAAATGGCTCGTCAGAATTTTCACGGAGTTTGCACACTATAGGCGGGAAATCAGCCGAAAATGCCAATGGAGAGGGTGTCCGTCATAGGGGGACAATGCGGAAAAGGCGCCCGGCCCGGAGCAGGAAAAAGCCCCGGCAGCGCCGCTGCCGGGGCTTCCAGTTATTGGAAAATTATTGCAGAATGCGGGCAGCAGACTCCTCGGCGAACTGCTTGCTGTACAGGTCGTGATAATAGCCACGGCGGCGCAGCAGCTCCTGGTGGGTGCCCTGCTCCACGATGCGCCCGTCCCGGACCACCAGGATCATATCCGCCTTGCGGATGGTGGACAGCCGGTGGGCGATGAGGAAGGAGGTCCGGTCCCGCAGCAGGTGGTCGATGGCCTGCTGGATCAGCTGCTCGGTCTGGGTGTCGATGGAGGAGGTGGCCTCGTCCAGCACGAAGATCCGGGGATCCGCCAGCACGGCCCGGGCGAAGGAGATCAGCTGCTTCTGACCGGTGGAAAGGCGTCCCCCGCCCTCACCTACGTCGCTGTCCCAGCCCTTGTCCAGCTTTTCCACCACGGTGTCGGCGGACACGGCCCGGGCGGCGGCCTCCACCTCCGCATCGGAGGCGTCCAGCTTGCCGTAGCGGATGTTCTCCCGGACGGTGCCGGAGAACAGATGGGGGTCCTGGAGCACATAGCCGATGTTGCTGTGGAGCCACAGCTGGCTGCGCTGCCGGTAATCCACCCCGTCGATGAGGATCTGGCCCTCCGTGGGCTCAAAGAACCGGCAGGCCAGGTTCACCAGGGTGCTCTTGCCTGCGCCGGTTTCGCCCACGATGGCCACGGTGGCCCCCTGGGGAATGTGCAGGGAGAAGTGCTCCAGCACGTTGTCGCCGCCGTCGGGATAGCGGAAGGTCACGTCCCGGAACTCGATCTCGCCCCGGATGGGCTCCCAGTTCTCCCGCTTGGGGTGGAAGGCGTCGCCGTATTTTTCCACCACCTCCGGGCTGTCCTGGATCTGGGGGACCTTATCCATCAGGTCCGTGACCCGCTCGATAGATGCCTGGAGGGAGATAAACTCCGCGATGTTGGCGGCGGTCATCTGGATGGGCTCGAAAATGCCCACGGCATAGGTGGTGAAGGTGGATAGAGTGGCCAGCTCCAGCAGTCCCCCGGACACCATATACCCGCCCCGCAGCAGCACGATGGCCACGGCCATGGTGCTGGCAAACAGCACCAGCGGGATATAGATGGCGTTGAGTCGGGCCGCGCCGATGCCGGCGTCGTGCATCTCCTGGGTCAGGGCCCGGAAGGTGCGGACGGTCTGCTCCTCGGTGCCCAGGGTCTTGGTGGTCTTGGCTCCGGTGATGCCCTCGTTGAAGGACCCGGTGATGCGGGAGTTCAGCTTCCGCACTCTCCGGTTCCACCGGAGGATGCGGTTCTGGAAATACCCGGTGAGCACCGCCATCACAGGCACGATGACGATGACCACCAGCGCCAGCCGCCAATTCAGGATCAGCATGGCGGCAAAGGTCCCCAGCACATAGAACAGCGCCCACAGGATATCCGTCAGATTCCAGGCCACCATGCTGGCAATGCGGTTGGTATCGCTCATGACCCGGGTCAGCAGATATCCCACGGGGGTCACGTTGTAAAAGGAGAAGGATAGGGTCTGGAGATGGTGAAACAGGGCACGGCGCATATCCCGGCCCATGTTCATCTCGATGGTCATGGAGTTGCGGGCAAAGGCCACCACGGACAGAGCCTGTAAAAGAATTACCAGCAGATACACCAGGGAGAAGGGAACGATACCCCGAAGGGAGTCCGCCTGGATAAAGTTCCGGATGGCGTAGCGCTGGAACAGGGGAATGGCCACGTCCACCAGGGCACACAGACCGTTGAACACCAGCATCCCCACGAAGTCCCGGCGGAAGGGCCGCACAAAGGGCGCAAGCCGCCTCCAGATGCTCCAGTCAAAGGATTTTGTATATTCTTTCTCGTCGAAGGCAGCCATCAGGCGTTCCCTCCTTCCTCCACCAGCGCGCGGTCGTCGCTGCGCATCTGGATGTCATAGATATCCCGGTAAATACCGGGCTGTTGGATCAGCTCCCGGTGGGTGCCCAGGGCGGACACCCGGCCGCCGTCCAGCACCAGGATGCGGTCGGCCTGCATCAGGGTGGTGACCCGGTGGGAGATCAGCAGCACGGTGGCGCTGTGCAGGGTGTCACGCAGGGCGGTGCGGATCTTGGCGTCGGTCTCGGCATCCACGGCGGACAGGGAGTCGTCAAACACCATAATAGGCGCCTGCTGCATCAGCATCCGGGCAATGGCCACCCGCTGCTTCTGTCCGCCGGACAGGGTCACGCCCCGCTCGCCCACCACGGTGTCGTACCCCTGGGGGAAGGTGGAGATGGCCTCGTCCACGCAGGCGATGGCGGCGGCACGGCGCATGGCCTCGTTTTCCGCGTCGGGCCGCACGGCGCAGATATTCTCGCCCACGGTCTGGGAAAACAGGAACGGCTCCTGAAGCACCAGGCCGATCTGGCGGCGCAGGGACTTCCGCTTCATGTGCCGGATGTCCACCCCGCCGATGGTGATGGTGCCGCTGCCCTCCGGCAGGTCATACAGCCGGTCCAGCAGGTGGACCAGGGTGCTCTTGCCGGAGCCGGTGCCCCCCAGAATGGCAAAGGTCTCACCCTTGCGGATGGTAAAGGACACGTCCCGCAGCACCGGCTGGCCCTGATAGCCGAAGGTAACGTGGTCAAAGACGATGTCGCCGTCTGCGGCGTCCACAGCGTCGGGCGCGTCCTGCTCCTCCCGGGCGTTCAGGATGTAGCCCACCCGGTCCATGGACACCCCGGCCTTGCTCATGTCCGACAGCACCCGGCCCAGGGACCGGACCGGCCAGGACAGGGCCTCGTTATAGGTGACGAAGGCCACGAAGGTGCCCAGGGTCATTCGCCCGGCTACGCATTCGCAGGCCCCGGTCACCACGATGACCATCACCTGCAGGCACGTCAGCAGGGTACCGGAGGCCCAGTATACGGACAGCAGCTTTCCCAGCCGGATCCAGAGCTGGGAGAAGCGCTGATTCTTGGCGTTGAACTTCTCATCCTCATACCGCTCCCGGCCGAAGGCCCGGACCACCCGGACGGCGGTAAGATTCTCCTGGGCGCAGGTGGTCAGGTCCCCCTCCGCCTCGTCGGCGGCCTGGAACCGGCCGGAGATCTTCCTGTAGAATACCCCGGAGGACAGGCCCACGATGGGGATGAACAGCGCCGAGATCAGCGAGAGCCGCAGGTTCATGGAGAACATGATGCACAGGTACAGCACGATGAGAAACACCGTGCGCACCACCTCCACCAGCTGATTGCACACGAACTGGCGGATCACGTCCACGTCGGAGGTGCAGCGCTGGATGATGTCGCCGGTGGGGTTATTTTTGTGCCAGGCAAAGGGCAGATACTGGATGTGGCGGTACAGGTCGTCCCGGATACCCTTGACATAGCTCTCGGAGCCCCGGGCCAGCTGGAGCCGCTGGCCGTAGCTGCAAACGCCCCGCAGCAGGGCCGTCAGCAGTACGCCGCCTGCCGCCCACCATAGGGCCGTCAGGGGCCGGGCCTCCAGCACCGGCCAGCTCAGCCACCGCATGAGGAACGCCGGCAGCCGGACCGGCTCCGTTCCCAGGATGGAGTCCACGGTGATGCGGATGATCTGGGGCGTCAGGGCGTTGAACACCATGGCCAGGCATGCGCACAGCAGCGCCGCGGCAAAATGCCCCCAGCAGGGGCGCAGATATTTCCCGATGAGAGACAGCTTCTCCCGCCGGGACAGCTTTTGGGTGGTTTCCATGAAAGCGCAGACACTTCCTTCCTTTTTTTACTCTCTCTTTTCCGATACGATTTCCGGGCGCAAAAAAAGCGCCCTCCCATGAGGACGCTCCCACAGCCGCAATGAGCCTGCTCCCTCCCCCGGCAGGCGCGTTACGGGTGCACGATGGTCCCCGGCACGATGATGACGGTATTGTTCTTCATGCTGGGCACCACCTTTCCATTCAGATGGCTACAGTATACAAGAGGAGACGGTATTTGTCAAGGAAAACAGGCAGCTCTGTAAAAAACGTGTGTTTTTTCAAAATGTTGTGGCGCGGCGGGTGAAACTATAGTATACTGAAGCCATGACAACCTGAGGTTGCGGGGAAAACGTCGGATTTTTTCCCGGTGCAAACGGAGGTTGGTAGACATTGCGGCCCGTTTCCGGTAGGATGGGGCCAGTGAGAAACGGAGGGACGGGGCCATGGCCTTTGGAGAACGGTTACAGGAGGTACGCCGCCGGGCGGGACTGACCCAGGAGCAGTTTGCCGCGGAGCTGAACGTATCCCGGCAGGCAGTCAGCAAATGGGAATCCTGCCGGGGCTATCCGGAGATTGAAAAGATCCTCTATATCTGCAATCGGTATCAGGTGTCCCTGGACGAGCTGTTTTCCCAGGAGGTGCCCCGGCAGGCCCCGGCGCAGCCCGCGCCGGATACGCCGCCGCTGCCGGAGAAAACCCTGAAAACGGCGCTGTCCGCGTTTTTCGCCAATCTGTCCCCCCGGGAAAAGTGGCTGGGTCTCGGTGCAGTGGCCGGGACGCTGGCCCTGGCCCTGGCGCTGGGGCTTTGTCTGAAAGGAGGAACCACCGATATGATGACCATTATCTGGATCGCCGCCATGGTGATTTTCGGCGTGGTGGAGGCCGTCACCGTGGGGCTGGCGTCCATCTGGTTCGTGGTGGGCTCTGTGGCGGGACTCATCGCCGCCATCTGCGGCGGCCCTGTGTGGCTGCAAATTGCCCTGTTCTTCGTGGTGTCCATCGTGTGCCTGGCGGCCACCCGGCCCCTGGTGAAGAAGCTGCTGCACAAGGACGTTACCGCCACCAACGCCGACCGCGTCCTGGGCCAGACGGCCCGGGTCACCGAGTCCATCGACAACGCCGTGCCCACCGGGGCAGTGTATGTGGGCGGCATGACCTGGACGGCCCGCAGCGAAAGCGGCCAGCCCATTCCCCGCAACGCACAGGTGAAGATCGTCCGTATGGAGGGCGTGCGCCTGTTCGTGGAGCCCGTGTAAGTCCGTTGCAATACTTAACATAAAAACAGGAGGAAAATCGTATGTTTGACAACATCTCTGTTCCCGGCGCGGTAGCCATCGCCATTCTGGTGGTGCTGGTGCTCATCGTCATCGTCCGCAACATCTATATCGTGCAGCAGTCCAGGGCCTATGTGGTGGAGCGCCTGGGCGCGTTCCACTCCGTGTGGGGCGTGGGCTTCCATCTGAAGGTCCCGTTCATTGAGCGGGTGGTGAAGAAGGTCAGCCTGAAGGAGCAGGTGGCGGATTTCGACCCCCAGCCCGTGATCACCAAGGACAACGTCACCATGCAGATCGACACCGTGATCTATTTCCAGATCACCGACCCCAAGCTGTATACCTACGGCGTGGAGTATCCCATGAACGCCATTGAGAACCTCACCGCCACCACCCTGCGCAACATCATCGGCGAGCTGGAGCTGGACCAGAGCCTCACCTCCCGGGATACCATCAACGCCAAGATGCGCACCATCCTGGACGAGGCCACGGACCCCTGGGGCATCAAGGTCAACCGCGTGGAGCTGAAGAACATCCTGCCTCCCCGCGAGATCCAGAACGCCATGGAGAAGCAGATGAAGGCCGAGCGGGAACGCCGGGAGTCCATCCTTCAGGCCGAGGGCGAGAAGGCCAGCAAGATCCTGGTAGCCGAGGGCGAGAAGCAGTCCGCCATTCTGCGGGCCGATGCCGCCAAGCAGGCCAAGATCATGGCCGCCGAGGCCGAGGCCACCTCCATCATGAAGGTGCAGCAGGCCCTGGCCGACGCCATGCGTATGCTCAACGAGAACGCCCCCAACGACCAGGTCATCAAGCTCAAGAGCCTGGAGGCTCTGGAGAAAATGGCCGACGGCAAGGCCACCAAGATCATTATCCCCAGCGAGATCCAGGGTCTGGCAGGTCTGGCGGCCAGCGCCAAGGCGCTGGTGGAGAACGATCCGCCCCAGGCGTAAAAACAATCGGAAAAATTTTCCGATTGTTGCAATTGCAACTTATAAAGGACCCGATTCCGTGTTATACTGCATTCAGTCAATGAGGGAGCCACGGTTCCCAAAACCAATAAATACTGAATATAACGGAGGAAATTTACTATGAAAAAGTGGGTCTGTCCTGTTTGCGGTTATGTTTATGAAGGCGAGAATCCCCCGGCCGAGTGCCCGGTGTGCCATGTCAGCGGCGATAAGTTCACCCTGCAGGCCGAGGAAAAGACCTGGGCCGCCGAGCATGTGGTGGGCGTAGGCAAGGTGTTCGGCGAGGACGTTCCTGCCGAGGTCCGCGAGGAGATCATTGCCGGTCTGCGCGCCAACTTCGAGGGCGAGTGCAGCGAGGTGGGTATGTATCTGGCCATGGCCCGTGTGGCCCATCGCCAGGGCTATCCCGAGATCGGCATGTACTGGGAGAAGGCCGGCCTGGAGGAGGCCGAGCACGCCGCCAAGTTTGCTGAGCTGCTGGGCGAGGTGGTCACCGACTCCACCAAGAAGAACCTGCAGATGCGCGTGGACGCCGAGAACGGCGCCACCGCCGGCAAGTTTGAGCTGGCGAAGCTGGCCAAGAAGTACAACCTGGATGCCATTCACGACACCGTCCACGAGATGGCCCGTGACGAAGCCCGCCACGGCAGAGCCTTCGAGGGCCTGCTGGACCGCTATTTCGGCAAGTAAAGCAAGGATAACAAAAGAGGGAGAGGCTGCTGCCTCTCCCCTTTTCTGTCAATCTGTAAAAAAGCAGCCCGCCCTGCGTCACCGCAGGGCGGGCTTGAGACTGTCAAAAAAATAGGATTGCCTCTGCCTTCGGAAAGGAAGATAGTTACGAAAGAAACCCATCAGGGGTGTCTTTCGTTTTCAATCATCGCATTTTCAGAACTTTCATGAAAGTTTTGAAAATGCTTTTGCAGCTTGTCAAAAATCTTTTTTGACAAGCTGCAGCCCGCCCTGCGGTAACGCAGGGCGGGCTTGTCAATGCTTGCCTTACTGATTATTCTCCTCGTTGTTGCTGTGGTTGCCGGAAACGACGTCCTTGGCCTTGTTGACCACATCCTCCACCATGTCGGGCTGGGTGTTGGTGTAGCTGCCGTCCTTATACTGCGCGCCGCCGAAGGCCAGGATCAGCCAGAACACGAAGGGCAGCAGCAGAAGGCCGATGCCGAAGCCCGCGCCCAGATTGAAGGCCTTGGCCAGGTCGATCATCATCTTGATGCCAAAATAGATGTTATAGAAGGGGATCAGGAGCAGGAGGAATTTCCAGCCGTTGCCGTACAGCTCCTGGCAGAGGACATAGGTGTTGTAAATGGGGACAATGCCCTCCCAGCCCTGACGGCCCATCTTCTTATAGACCATCCAGGAGCCTACCAGTGACAGAATCGTAGCGATGAGTTCCAGAATCATTTGTACATTCTCCTTATCTTTTTTAAATCTCTCTGCAGCGAAACACACGCTGCACGTCCAGTATACTAAAGTTTTCACGAAATGCAAGATGATTTACACAAAATCGCGCTTTTTCCTAGTCCTCACCGCTTACCCTCGTTATTTCCACAAAAATTTGCAGTCTTTTCACAGCGACTGTCACAATTTCCCGAAGAATGGCAGTCATTAGCGAAAATGGGGCTTGCGTGGACAAGGCCGGGATGGTAAAATAAATTTGCTGCGCCGGAAGGCGCAGCGGAAAACTTATAAAAGGAGAGAGTTTATGGATCGCTTCTTCCATGTAACCGAAAAGGGCTCCACCGTCCGGACGGAGATCATGGCCGGTATCACCACCTTTATGGCCATGGCCTACATTCTGATGGTCAATGCCGGTATGTTCTCGAACCCCTTTGGCGACGGCACCGATGTGCTGGGCGTCAGCTACGGGGCCATTTATGTGGCCACCGCCATTTCCGCCGTGGTGGGCACCCTGCTCATCGGCCTGCTGTCCAATCTGCCGCTGGCGCAGGCCTCCGGAATGGGCCTGAACGCCTATTTTGTCTACACCGTGTGTGTGGGCCTGGGCCTGAGCTATGCCAACGCCCTGGTGCTGGTGCTGTTTGACGGCATCATCTTCGTGCTGCTGACCGTTACCGGTCTGCGCAAGATCATCTTCGACTCCATCCCCCACGAGGTCAAGGCGGCCATCTCCGCCGGTATCGGCCTGTTCATCGCCTTCATCGGCCTGCAGAACGCCGGCATCGTGGTCAACGATTCCTCCACCTGCGTGAACCTGCACTCCTTCAACGTGTTCACCGGCGAACAGACCTGGGCCACCATCTTCCCCATGCTGGTCACTCTGCTGGCCGTGTTCGCCATCGGTGCCATGAGCAAGAAGAAGGTCCGCGGTGCGGTGCTGTGGGGCATCCTGGGCGCTGCCGTGGTGTATTATGTGGTGGGTCTGATCACCGTTCCCGGCTTCTATGCCTCTGCCATCGCCCCCAACCTGACCTCCGACTTCTTCGGCGCCTTCCGCGATTTCGGCACCCAGGCCTTCGGCGCGGTGTTCACGTCCGGCTTTGACTTCTCCGCCTTCATTGCCGCCAACGGCACCGGCGCTTTCGTGGTGATGCTGCTGACCACCATGCTGGCCTTCTGCATGGTGGATATGTTCGACACCCTGGGCACTCTGTACGGCGCCTGCTCTGCCGGCAACATGCTGGATAAGGACGGCAACGTTCCCAATATGGACCGGGCCATGCTGGCTGATGCCTGCGCTACCTGCGCCGGCGCTGTCTGCGGCACCTCCACCGTCACCACCTTCGTGGAGTCCTCTGCCGGCGTGGCCGAGGGCGGCCGCACCGGTCTTGCCTCTATGGCTACCGCGGTGATGTTCTTCATCGCCATGTTCCTGTCCCCCGTGGCCCAGCTGATCCCCACCTACGCCTGCGCCGCGGCCCTGATCTATGTGGGCGTGCTGATGATGTCCAACGTCCGCAACATCGCCTGGGACGATCCCGCCGCTGCCGTGACCGGCTTTGTCACCGTGGCGTTCATGCCCCTGACCTACAACATCTCCTATGGTATCGCCTTCGGCCTGATCTCCTATGTGTTCGTGAAGATCTTCACCAGCAAGATCAAGGAGATCAATGTGGGCACCTGGATCATCAGCATCCTGTTTGCCCTGATGTTCTTCCTGACCCGGTAAATAAGTCCGCAAAAACAGTTAATGGAGCGTATCGACACAGATACGCTCCATTTCTTATGCCAACATACCATGCAGCAGGGTGCAGCCCCTTGGCTCTCCCTTTGGGAGAGCTGTCACCGCAGGTGACTGAGAGGGTCTTGCCGCCTTTTTTGAATAATAAGATCAATTTGTGTGCACACACCGTTTGCCCTCTCCGTCCTCGCCGCGCTCGGCCACCTCTCCCACAGGGAGAGGCAGGGGATACCCACACCGTACACCGAAAGGTGCATAGAAGTGCACGATTTATTTGTCCATCTGCTGCAATAACTGCCCTTGAACGATCGTCAGGTAAACACCGCATGGCTGCGGGGACTGAAACTGTTTTACGACCACCCCGACCCTCGCACCGGGAGCTTTTGTTATTCGTGCAGCAGGCCCATATGAACCATGGCCCGGTACAGGCCGTCCTCCCGCAGGGGCGCGGTGACGTATTCCGCCTGGGCCTGCACCTCTGCCGGGGCGTCGCCCATGACCAGGGGGTGTCCCACACACGCCAGCATTTCCAGGTCGTTGGGACTGTCGCCGATGGCGTAGCAGTCGGCCAGGTCTGCGCCCAGGGCCTGGGCCACGGCCCGGCAGCCGGACGCCTTGGAATAGCCCCGCATGGGCAGCTCGAACATGCCGCCGCCCCGGTCGATGATCTGGCACAGGGGCGCCATCTCCGCCAGAAATTCCTCCCTCCGGCTGTCCGGCCCCACCAGGACGCATACCTTGTCAAAGTGGAAATCCGGGTCGCCGTCAGGCCGCCCCACCCGGACGCCGCCCCGCTCCAGGCGCTTCACGGCGTTTTCCAGCTCCCGGTTCAGGTGGTGGTGGGGCGTATCCACCCAGATGTGCGACGCCTCCTCAAAGTACATATCCACCAGGCACCGCCGCCCGGCCTCCAGGATTTTCCGGCTGGTGTCCCGGTCAAAGCCCACGTGCCGCAGCACTCGGCCGTCCAGCTGGATATACTGGCCGCAGGAGCACACCAGCCCGTCGAATGCCAGCTCCAGCAGCTGGGGCTCCATGGCGATCCGGGGCCGCCCGGTATTGATAATGCAGTGATGCCCCGCCTGCCGCAGCTGCCGCACCGCCTCTGCGGCGGAGGGCGGGATGCTGCCGTTCACGTCCATGATGGTGCCGTCAATGTCGAAGAAAATGATGCTCATAGCCTGTCCCCTTCGGTGTGATCTACGCCCGATTATAACGCTTTTCCCTGCAAAAGAAAATTCGCATACTGCACAAAGCTTCCGCTCCGGCGGACGGCTTTTGCGTGGCATCCGCAGACGGCTTGCAAACGCCGCCCCTGCCTGGTACAATGGAGAAAACCCGTTAAGGAGGAACCGGTCAATGACCAAGCAGGAAACCTATGACTATCTCCGCGCCCACGGCGTGGATTTTGAGATCACCGAGCACCCGGCGGTGTTCAACATGGAGGAGTGCGCCGCCGTGGACATGCCGTATCCGGAGGACGACGCCAAAAATCTGCTGGTCCGGGACGACAAAAAGCGGAGCTATTACCTGATCACCGTCCGCTGCGGCAAGCGGGTGGACCTGAAGGAGTTCCAGCGCCGCCACGGCACCCGCCGCCTGAGCTTTGCCTCCCCGGAGGAGCTGCTGCGGCTGCTGGACCTGACCCCCGGCTCCGTGACGCCGCTGGGGCTGCTGAACGACCGGGACCACGCTGTCCGCTTCTGCCTGGACCGGGATTTCGACGGCGGCCGCATCGGCGTTCATCCCAATGACAACACCGCCACGGTGTGGCTGTCCGTCCGGGCCCTGCTGGCCCTGCTCCGGGACCGGGGCACGGAGATCGAATTGGTCGAAATCTGAGAGAAAAAAGGAGAACCGTTATGAATCCCACCGAGCTGCTGTCCGCCCTGCACACGGCAGAGCGGCTGAAGGACACCACCCGCCACTGCTGCACCTCCCGCCGCCGGCCGGAGAGCGTGGCCGGGCACAGCTGGCGCATTGCCCTGATGGCCTACTGGATGCGGGACGAGTTTCCGGAGGCCGACATGGACAAGGTTATCCGCATGTGCCTGATCCATGACCTGGGCGAGTGCTTTACCGGCGACATCCCCACCTTCCGCAAAACGGCGGCGGACGAGGCCGACGAGGAGCGGCAGCTGCTGGCGTGGGTGGACACCCTGCCCGCCCCGTATGATGCGGAAATGCGGGCACTGTACCGGGAGATGGCGGCGCTGGAGACCACGGAGGCCCGCATTTACAAGGCTCTGGACAAGTTTGAGGCCGTCATCCAGCACAACGAGTCCCCCATCGACACCTGGGAGCCCCGGGAGTACGACCTGAACCGCACCTACGCTCAGGAAAACGCCGCCTTCTCCCCGTATCTGACCCGCCTGCGCCAGGCCATCCGCCAGGAGACCGAGGACAAGATCGCCGCCGGAAAATAGGAAAGGCGCTCCCCTGCATCCCTCCGTCGGCGAAACCGCCGCATCACGCAAAAAGCATCCCTTTGGCCGGAAACGCCAAAGGGATGCTTCAGTCTGTCAAAAAAGGGTTCCGCCCTTTTTTGACAGGCTTTTCAGCTTTGATCTGTTTTGGGGTGATACGTGGGCACCATGTCCGCCACATATTGGCGGATGTCCGGGCTGTTGCTCTGGCAGGCCCGCTCCAGCACCGCCAGCTGGCGGCAGAAGGCCTCGTCGTCCATGTCGATGGGCTGGCCGATGTGGATGAGCTGGTTGGCGGTCTCCCGCAGGCCCTCCTCGTCCATCAGCAGCTCCTCATACAGCTTCTCTCCGGGCCGCAGGCCGGTATAGATGATGGGAATATCCACATCCGGCTCGTAGCCGGACAGGCGGATCAGCTGCCGGGCCATGTCGTCGATCTTCACCGGCTGGCCCATGTCCAGCACAAAGATCTCGCCGCCCCTGGCATAATACCCCGCCTGCAGAACCAGGGACACCGCCTCGGGAATGGTCATGAAAAACCGGGTGATCTCCGGATGCGTCACCGTCACCGGTCCCCCGTGGGCGATCTGCTGCTCGAACAGGGGCACCACGCTGCCGTTGCTGCCCAGGACGTTGCCGAACCGCACCGCCACAAATTCCGTTTCGCTGCGCCGGTTCATCATCTGCACCACCATCTCGCACAGGCGCTTGGACGCGCCCATGATGTTGGTGGGGTTCACCGCCTTGTCCGTGGAGATCAGCACAAAGCGCTTTACCCCGTGCCGGGCGGCGGACCGGGCCATTTTATAGGTGCCGAACACGTTGTTCTTGATGGCCTCGTTGGGGCTGTCCTCCATCAGGGGTACATGCTTGTGGGCCGCCGCGTGGAAGATCAGGTCCGGCCGGTACGTATCCAGCAGGTTATCCACCCGCTGCTGGTCCCGCACGGACCCGATGCACACCTCCAGCGTCAGCTCCGGGTGCTCCCGGCGCAGCTCCATCTGAATGTCGTAGGCGTTGTTTTCGTAAATGTCGAAGATCACCAGCCGCCGGGGCCTGTGCCGGGCGATCTGACGGCACAGCTCGCTGCCGATGCTGCCGCCGCCTCCGGTGACCAGAACCGTCTTGTCGTTGATATAGCCGCAGATCTCCCCCAGGTTCACCTGGATGGGGTCCCGGCCCAGCAGGTCCTGCAGCTCCACCCGGCGGAGCTTGCTGATGGTGACCTCACCGTTGACCAGCTGATACATGCCCGGCACCACCTGGATCTGGCAGCCGGTGGTGCTGCATATATTGAGGATCTCCTGCCTTCCGGCGCCCTGAAGCGACGGAATGGCGAACACGATCTTGTCGATATCGAATTGCCTGGCGGCCTGGGGAATGTCCCGCCGCGCACCCACAACGCGCACACCCTCCAGAATGCGGCCCCGCTTGGCGGGGTTGTCGTCGATGATGCAGGCCACCCAGCTGTTGAGATGACTGCTGACGGCGTATTCCCGGATCAGCTGCCGCCCGGCCTGGCCTGCGCCGATGATCATGACGTTTTCCGCATTTTTCCGGGCCAGAGGCGCCCGGTTGCGCAGGTACCGCACCCCGCGATAGAAAAAGCGGATGCCGGAGGTGCAGAAGAAGCTGAAGAACAGGCCCCACACATAATAGGACCGGGGCATATGCACCCCAAACAGCGCCACGCATGCAAGGCTCAGCCCGCCCAGAAGCACATAGGCCAGTATGATCCGCATCAGCGCGTCCACGCTGACGAACCGCCAGATGCTGTTGTACAGGTTGCACAGCCAGAACACCGCCAGGCAGACCGGCACCCACCACCAGATGGTGTGCAGATATCCGTCCACAAACTCCTGGGGAATATCCGTAAAGTGGAAGTCGAACCGTGCCCACAGGGCCAGCAGGTACGAGCCCATGATGCCGATGATGTCCGCCAGCATGATCAGGAGCACCCGGGACAGCCACCTGCGATCCACTTTTCCTATGTACAGGCCCATCCGGCGGCGCCCCCTTTCTCAAGACGGAGTCATCCTCCGCTTCCTCTTTTCAGATGCCATCCCAATATAGCACAAAACAATGAGAAAATCAAGTCGAAAAACGTTGTTTCAATAAGGCGAATCCGTGAAAACGTTTTCGCTTTATCGGCTGGTATACTGGGGCCAATCCCTGGCAGACCAGACTGTCAAAAAAGGGCAACGCCCTTTTTTGACAAGCTCAAAAGGAGACGGGCCGCGGCCCGTCTCCTTTTGGTATGCTTATTTCCGCTGTTTATTCCTTGCTCTGGCCATGCTCGCTCTGGTCCTCCGGCTTATCCTGGGGCTGCCCCTCCGGCTTCTCGTCCTTCTTATCAAAGTCCGGCATGGGGATAGGCTGGGACACGATATTGATGTGCCTGGCCGGGGGATCGATCACGTCCGGGGTGGAGGGACGGAACAGCTTCTGGTCCTCCTCCCGGGTGGCGCCGTAGTTGTCCACGGTTTCCGGGTCCCGTCCCTCGATGATGGCCATCATCTCCTGACCGGTAATGGTCTCCTTCTTCAGCAGATACGCCGCGATTTTGTCCAGCAGCTCCCGGTTTTCCTCCAGGAGCTTCCTGGCGTCCTGATGACACTGGCGGATGATGGCAATGGTGGCCCGGTCCGCCGCGGCATACGTCTCCTGGGCGCAGGTCATGGAGTACCCGCCGTCCAGATACTGGCTCTGCACGGTGCCCAGGGCCATCATGTCGAACTCGTCGCACATACCGAAGCGGGCCACCAGATTCCGGGCCATTTCCGTGGCCCGCTCGATGTCGTTGGCTGCGCCGGAGGTCATGGTGTTGCACACGATCTCCTCCGAGGACCGGCCTGCCAGCAGGGTCCGGATCTCCGCCAGAATGTCCTCCCTGGACATGAGGAACTTTTCCTCCTCCGGCAGGTGCAGGGTGTAGCCCAGAGTTCCCTGGGTATGGGGCACGATGGTGATCTTGCTGACGGGCTGGGCATTCTTCTGCTTGGCCGCCACCAGAGCGTGGCCCACCTCGTGATAGGCGATGATGCGCTTTTCCTCCTGGGTGATGACGGTGCCCTTCTTCTCGGAGCCTGCGATGACGGTTTCAAAGGCCGCCAGCAGGTCGTTCTGGTTCACGGCCTTGCGGCCCTTGCGCACGGCCCGCAGGGCCGCCTCGTTCACCAGGTTCGCCAGGTCCGCGCCCACGCAGCCTGCGGTGGCCTGGGCGATCTTGTCCAGGTTCACGTCCTCCGCCAGGCGGATGTTCCGGGTGTGGACCTGCAGGGTGGCAAGTCTGCCCGCCAGATTGGGCCGGTCCACGGTGATGCGCCGGTCGAAGCGGCCGGGCCGCAGCAGCGCCTTATCCAGCACCTCCGGCCGGTTGGTGGCTCCCAGCACGATAACGCCCTTGCTGGGGTCGAAGCCGTCCAGCTCCGCCAGCAGCTGGTTCAGGGTCTGCTCCCGCTCGTCGTTGCCGCCGAAGCGTCCGCCGTCCCGGGATTTGCCGATGGTGTCGATCTCGTCGATGAAGATGATGCAGGGAGCCACCTTGGCGGCCTCCTTGAACAGGTCACGGACCCGGGACGCGCCCACGCCCACGAACATCTCCACAAAGTCCGAGCCGGAGATGGAGAAGAACGGCACGTTGGCCTCGCCGGCCACGGCCTTGGCCAGCAGCGTTTTGCCGGTGCCGGGGGAGCCTACCAGCAGCGCGCCCTTGGGGAGCTTCGCGCCGATGGCGGTGTATTTGCCGGGGTTGTGGAGGAAGTCGATGATCTCCTCCAGGGACTCCTTGGCCTCATCCTGACCGGCCACGTCCTTGAAGGTGACGCCGGTCTGCTTTTCCATATACACCTTGGCGTTGGACTTGCCCACGTTGCCGATGCCGCCGCCGTTTTTGGACGCGATCCGCATCACCAGCAGGAACAGTCCGATCATCAGCACCATCGGCAGGATATACATCACCAGGATGTCTCCCAGGACGCTCCAGGCGCTCTTAACGGGGCTGGAATACTCCACATTGTGCTCATCCAGCAGCGGCAGCAGCCGGGTGTCCGTCAGATAGGTGGTATACAGGGTCAGCTTGGACTTTTCGCTCTGGGTATAGGTCTTGGGCTCCCGGTACTTGTTGTCCGTCTTTTCGGTATAGGTATATCCGTCCACCGGGGTGGCGTACAGTACGCCGTCCTTCAGCTGGATCTCCTTGATCTGGTCCTGCTCCACCAGGTCCATCATCTCGCTGTAGGGGACCTCAAAGCTCCTTCCGCCGCTGGTGGCGGCCAGGATGTAGTTGAATACCAGCGTCAGCACCAGGGCCCAGCCAATCAGAGAGATGACGCTGCGCAGGTTTTTGTTGTTTTTCTTGTTTCCGCCGTTTCGATTGTTTCTGTTGTTTGAGTCCATATCGGTCTCCTTCCGTTAAAAAAACTGCCCGCCGGGCAGATACTTTCTCAGTATTATTGGAGTATACCATAAAAAATTTTTTCTCACAAGCGCGGAACGTCGGCTTTTGTGTTAAATTTCTATGAATCCCCCTGCGAAAAAAATTCCAGTTGCCAACGGGAGCAAAATGTGATAGGATATCTGCATGACGACTCCTCCGCCGCCAGCTGCGGAGCCGGTCTCGCGCAATGGATACCCACGAATCATGTCAGGCGGGGAACCGAGCAGCATTAAGAGGGATCATCCATGTGCCGCGAGTCCACCGGCCCCGCGGCTGGCAGCGGAGGAGTTTTATTTTTTACGCAAAGGCAAAGGGAGGGCTGGTTCATGTATCAGGCACTGTATCGGAAATGGCGGCCCAAGACCTTTTCCCAGGTGGTGGGCCAGGACCACATCACCGGCACCCTCCAGCGCCAGGTGGCCGAGGGCCGCACGGCCCACGCCTATCTGTTCACCGGCACCCGGGGCACCGGCAAAACCACCTGCGCCCGGATCCTGGCCAAGGCCGTCAACTGTCTGCACCCGGAGGACGGGGCCCCCTGCAACCGGTGCGAGGCCTGCCGGGGCATCGACAGCGGTTCCCTGCTGGACGTGACGGAGCTGGACGCTGCCAGCAACAGCCGGGTGGACGACATCCGGGAGCTGCTCAGCGAGTCGGTCTATACCCCCACGGTGCTGAAAAAGCGGGTCTATATCATCGACGAGGTCCACATGCTGTCCACCCAGGCCTTCAACGCTCTGCTCAAGACTATTGAGGAGCCGCCGGAGCACCTGATGTTCATTCTGGCCACCACGGAGCTGCACAAGGTTCCGGCCACCATTCTCTCCCGGTGCCAGCGCTTCAATTTCAAGCGCATCCTGCCCCGGGATATGGAAAAGCACCTGCTGCGCATTGCCGGGGCCGAAAATATTCCCCTGGCCCCCGACGGGGCGGAGATCCTGGCCCGGATGGCCAACGGCGCTCTCCGGGATGCCCTGAGCCTGCTGGACCAGTGCCGGGTGGCCCAGGGCCGGCTGGACAGCCGCACGGTGCTGGATATTCTGGGCCTGGCCGGCAGCGTCCAGACGGTGGAGCTGATGGACTGCATCCTCCGGCGGGATGCCGCCGGGGCCCTGACCCGGCTGGATGAGCTGTACCGGGGCGGCAAGGATGTGGCCGCCATGCTGGGGGAGCTGGGGGACCTGGCCCGGGACATGACCATTCTCAAGGCCGCCCCCGACGGGGCCGCCGCCCTGCTGACGGGTATATACGATACCAAGACCCTGAAGTCCCTTTCCGGCAGCCAGCCCATGCGGCGGTTTCTGTATCTGACGGAGACCATCCAGGCCTGCTGCGCCGGGCTGGGAGACAGCTTCCAGCCCCGGACGGATGCGGAGCTGTGTCTGCTGCGCCTGTGCGACGAAGGTCTTTCCGGCGACCTGACAGCCCTGAGCCAGCGGATCGACCGGCTGGAGGATCAGATATCTAACGGAATTTCAATAAAAACTGTCCCGCAGAACAGTGGGATGTCCCCGAAACCGGCCCCTGTGTCCCGGGACAGCACCGGGACAAGCCGGGACGAACCGGCGGAGGATCGCCCTCCCATGCCGGAGGAGCCGCCCCTGCCCCAGGAGCCCGGGAACCGGGAACGGATATTCGATATTCCGGACGAAGAACCGCCTGCCAAGCGTCCGGTCAACAGACCCGCTCCCGAACCGGCGGCTGCCAGGGCTGCCGCCGTGGTGGGCGACACCGGCAAATGGGACGCCATGAAGGAGCACTGCAAGGGCCGCCTGGCGGTGAATCACCGGGTGTTTCTGAATATGGTCCGGGGGGCGGTGGACGGCGACTGCCTGACGCTGTACTGCCAGAACGAGTTCGTCCGGGACTCCCTGAACAACAACTCGGTGCTCCATGTGCTCCAGGAGGTGGCCTCCGCCGCAGAGGGACAAACCGTCCGGGTGGTGCTGACCGTTGGCGGCGCACCGGCCCCTGCCGGAAAAAAGTCCGCCCCCCGGA
>ENA-UALO01000065-UALO01000065.1-human-gut-metagenome-genome-assembly--contig:-NODE-65-length-45612-cov-8.412933_pt1 | contig 45612 bp, 44 predicted proteins | sample MGYA00243701_ERZ654470 | MGnify/ENA primary metagenome ERZ654470 (study PRJEB26926, sample SAMN06164444) | human gut metagenome | biome: ENVO:00009003; feature: ENVO:2100002; material: ENVO:00002003...
ACGAGATGTCTTAGGGTCTCGTGGGCTCGGAGATGTGTATAAGAGACAGACCACCGACACTGCCGCTGCCAAAGCCTCCGCCGCGGCCTATGCTGCCAAAGCCTCCAAACGAACCGCCCGAGCTCGATGGCCGTCTCGGCGGCTGGGGCGGGCGGCGATTGCCGCCGGAGCTGCCGCCGCTATAAGGCGGTCTTGGCCCTCCCTGCGGGGGCCTCGGGCCGCCCGAACGGGGCGGGCGTGGGCCGCGCGGGGGACGGCGTCCTCAGAAGATGGGACGGTACACCACCGTCGGAATGCCCATGCCGGGCATCATGTAGCGGCGGCGATAGCGGCGATAACGCATGCCATCAAGCATGATCCAAATGATAAAGAATATGATGAGGATCATGATGAACATCACACCGTTGGCCGCCTCGTCCAGCGCCGCCTCACTCTGCTGATACTGCTGGCTCAGCTCCACATGGAGCGCGGCGCAAAGCGAGCGCACCGCCGCGTCATAATCGCCCTTCTGCACATTATCCGCCATGCAGGAGGCAACAAAGCTCTGCGAAAGCCTGCTGAGCAGGTCGTAAAAATTGCCGCTTGCAAGCAGGTAGTAGTCCTGCTGCTGCTTTGCGATGACCAGGATCGCATCATTTTCCGCAAGCTGCATCTCGATGGCGTAATCATACGCCGCATTCTCTATGTCGTTTGCGGATTCGGTCGTCACGACGGCCATGATGCTGCCGAACATTTTGTCCCAGTTGGCATTGTAGAGGCCGATGGCCTCCTCGGTCTTGTCGGAAAGAACATCGGCATCATCGCGCACATACTGCGTAAAGGCCGCCGTGGAAAGTGAGGGATCGAGCTTTTCTCCGCCCTCCGGCGTAGAGACGGCGGGCGCCTTGTACAGTCCCCACGCGCCGGAAGCAATGATCGCCAGAATCAGCACCGCGATGGCGACGCCGCGTTTTTGAAAGAATTTCATGTGGTTCTCCTATCCGGAGCGCTCTCAGCTTCTCAGCTCCATGAGCTTCTGCTTCAGCTCGCCCTCGATTCGGCCGAGCTCGACCTCCGCTTCTTTGCGCTTCTGTGCGCCTTCGCGCTGAATGTTCACGACTTCGTCGAGCGTGGAGACAAGCTGCTCGTTCGTGTGCTGCAGTGTCTCGATATCGACGATGCTGCGCTCGGCCTCCTTGGCCGTGGCGATGGTGCCCATCTTGAGCATATCGGCATTCTTCTTGAGCAGCTCGTTCGTCGTCTGCGCCACGGCGCTCTGCGCGGCCGTCGCCTGACGGCTGTGCTCCATGCCGAGCGCGAGCACCATCTGGCTCTTCCAGAGCGGAATGGTGTTGACAAGCGAGGACTGGATCTTCTCGACCATCAGCGTGTCGTTGTTCTGCAAAAGTCTCGTCTGCGGGCCCATCTGGAGCGACACCATGCGCGTCAGTTCCAGGTCGTGCAGTTTCTTTTCAAAGCGGTCACACTTCTGTGCGTAGTCGTTGTAGGCCTGCGCGTCCTCAGCAAGGCCGCTCGCCTCCGCCTTCTTGCGCAGCTCCTCGAGCTCGCCGGAGCGGACTTCCGCAAGGCGCTTCTTGCCCGCGATGATATACATCGTGAGTTCCTTGTAGTACTTGAGGTTCAGCTCATACATCTGGTCGAGCATTGCAATGTCCTTCATCAGCGCGACCTGATGCTTTTCAAGCTCGGATACGATGCGGTTCACGCTCGTTTCGGTCTTGCCGTACTGTGCGCGCATCAGCTCAAGCTTGTCCTTCTGCTTGTGGAAAAGACCGGCAAGCCCCTTCTTCTCTTCTTCCTGGCCGAAGCCCTTGACCTCAACAACGAGGTTCGAGAGCGCTTCGCCCACGCCGCCCAGATCCTTGTTGCGCACAGAAGAGAGGGCATTTTCCGAGAACGTCGCCACGCTCTTCTGCGCGGCCACGCCGTAGTTGAGTACGAGGTTCGTGTCCTTAATGTCGATCTTCTGGGCAAACTCGTCGACAGCCTTCTTCTCCTGCTCGGAGAGCATGCTCTCGTCTACCTTGACCGGCTCGACTTCCTTTTTCTGCTCCTGCTCGGGTTCGGGCGCGTCCGGGGTGAGCGTCAGCTCAGGGACGGCTTCCTGCGCCGCTTCGGTGGGGTTCAGGGTCAGCTCGGGCATCATGTTGTCACTCATATCATTTCTCCTCCGTATTCTGGCTTTCCGCCTGTTCCTTTTCGTATTTTTTGATGCGCTGGATGCGGCGCAGGCACAGCAGTGTGGCCATCGCCCAGATCGCCGTGGAATAGTATAAGCTGCTCTTGTGCAGGCGCAGCGCGCCCACAAGGCTGACCACACACATCACGGCAAAGACCGCGCAGAAAACGGGGTCGAGCCACACGCCCTTGAGCCGCTTGAGAATCCATGCATTGACCTTGGCGTTGAACGCCATCACTTTCTTTCGCATCGTCTTCTCCTTTACAGCTCGAGCTTGATGTCGCCCTGCGAGGCGGTCGCCGTGCCGCCGCTTGCCTGCACGCCGTCGCCTTCGCTCAGCCCCTCGCGCTTCATCATGTTTTCAAGCACCGTGATGTCGGTGGAAATATCCATCGCCTCGCTGCCGAAGAGCATATCGAGCTGCTTTTCAAAGGCGGCGACGATGGTACTCATCATGCTCTCCACACGCTGCATGGTGTTATCGATATTCTCACCGTTCACACCCTGCGCGCCCATGCGGTCATAGGCATTCAGGAGCTTGAGCGTGGTGGGCAGATAGTAGTCCATAAATTTGCGGATCTGCGGCAGCTTTTTGGGGTCTGCCTTGACCTGCGCGAAGATCTTTGCGCTCAAATCCTCGAGCCGGTCGATGTCGGCAGAGATCTTCGCGTCCTTGATGGAATCATTCAGACGCTTCATCTCGGAGATGGCAAGATTGCCGTCCCGGATCATCTTGTCAAGCTCCGGATTCCCGGTGGTCTCCTCCTTTTTCGGCGGGTCAGGCACAGTGACCTCCACAGTGCCGCACACGGCGTTCATAATGAAGAACACCACCCACGACACGACCGCCACAAAGAGGAAATGCGGTACGCGGTAGAGCGGGAACAGCAGCGCATAAATGACCCATGTTCCCGCCGCGGCATAATAGGGAACGGTGGATCTGCGTTTGACGGTTGCCAAGGCGATCGCCTCCTGTTTTGTGAAAAATTTTACTGGTATATGATACCACAACGCTGCGTTGCGGTCAAGCAAAGCCCGCACGCAAAAACGGGGCGGCGTCCGACGGGACGCCGCCCCACTGCTGTATTTTTTATTCGTTTCGAATGGCTTCGAGCGCCGAGATCTTAACCGCCTTGTTTGCCGGCTGATAGCCGGACACAAGGCCCACCAGCACCGAGAACACCAGCGCAAAGAGGATAAGCTCCGGCTTGATGACGGAAACGCGCGTCACGTTTTCTCCGCCGATGAGCGCCTGCTTGATGAGCTCCCACGTCACTCCCCCGCCGCCGAACGCGCCGAAGGAGAAGAGATTGATGCCAACGGAGATGATAAAGCTGAAAATCAGTCCCAGCACGCCGCCAAGAAGGCCGATGCTGCCCGCCTCCATGAGGAACATCGCGCGGATATCGCGCACATAGCAGCCGAGCGCCTTCATAATGCCGATCTCCTTCGTGCGCTCGGAGATGGACATGATCATCGTGTTCGTAATGCCGATGGCCGCGACCAGAAGCGAGATCGCGCCGAGGCCACCGAGCATCAGCTCGATCTGGCGGGTCTGCTTGTTGAGCTCGTCGCGCATGCTCTGCATAGAATACGTACTGTAGCCCAAGTCCTTGATGGACTGCTCCACATCCGACACGGCGTCGAGGCTCTCAGCCTTGACGTTGATGCTTGAATACTCGAACTTCGTGTCGGTCTTGCCGGTCAGGTCCTGAATAAGAGCTTTGAGCGCATTGATGTCCATCATCACGCCGTCATTCGTCTCGTAGCCCTTGCCCTGATCTTCCTTCAGAACGCCGACGACCTTGAGATCGACGCTGTAGGGCGTCGTCTCATTGCCGGAGTCGTCCCAGGAGGTCAGGAGCATCTTCACGTCCGTCTTGAGCGGGTCAAAGAACGGGTCGGGGACATTTTCCGTGTCGATATTGCCGTTTTCGTCCCAGTTCCAGCGGCTGACATAATTTCTGCCATCTGGCATGAGCGTATCCTTGAAGGTGTAGGCAAAATACTGGCCCACGACCACCTCATCGCTGCTCTGCGGGTAGCGGCCCGCGACCAGTTCGAAGCCCATGTCCTCAAGGGCGCTCACGTCAATGCCGACAAAGGTGCCCCAGTCTGCGCTGTAGCGGTCGTTGATGCCCGCCTTAAACGAAATGTTGTAGTTGTCGAGGCTTGCCTTGGGCATGACGGCCTGCACGCCCGCGATCTCGTGGAAGCTCTCCACCGCCTTTTCGTCGAGCTTACTTTCCGTCTGTGTGCCGGTATTCTGGTTGTAGCCGCGGTAAACCTCGATGATGGAGAGGTCGCCCATATTTTTGAGCATCTGGTCGTAGGACTCCTGCATGCCCGCGCCGATGGAGACCATCACGATGATGGACGTGCAGCCGATGAACACGCCCAGCACCGTCAGGATCGTGCGTCCCTTGCGCCGCGACAGGCTGTCGAAGCACATTTTCAGGATATCTGCGAGTCTCATTTGTTCTGCTCCTCAGCACCCGTGGCCGCAGTCTCCTTGTTTTCAGCCGCGGCGTCCGCTGCTTCCTTCTTCTCCTCGGCAAGCTCCTCTTCGTCCCACTTGTCCCAGAGCGCCTGCTCGGCCTTCTGCTTGGCCTTCTTCTTGCGGATGCGCAGCACGATGAGAAGGACGATAAGCGCAGCAACCACCGCGATGATGATGTACTTCCACGGGAAGGTGTTTGCCGGCTCAGGGTCGATCATGCCGGGATCGTCCATGCCGGGGTCGGCCGGCTCGTAGGCCATGGCCTCGACCGTCGCTTCAAAGACGCGCTCTTTCGTGTTGCCGTTGGAATCCTCGTAGGTGATAACGATCTTGACCTGATTCTCGCCCTCCAGCTGCGGGGTCACGGCGAAGGCGATGGTGCCGTTCTTGCCGCCGTCGATCGTGCCGACGCGCTGATAAGGCGTGGGAGAATCAATGTCGCCGGAGATGGTCGCATCAACGTTGCTGATGGCACTCTTGCCCTTGTTGACATAGTCGATGGTCAGGCTCGTTTCCTCGCCGACGTAGCCGGTATAGGAGGTCTTGGGCTCGCTCAGCTCAAAGCGATCGGGCTGGTAGAGCGGCACGCTCAGGGAAAGCGCTGCGCTGCCGGATTTTCTTGCGTTCTGATCGACGTATTCGTAGGTAACGGCGATCTGCACGTCCTGTGCGCTCGCGCTGATGAGCTGTGCGGCCTTCATCGGCACGGTAACGCTCTTGCTGCCGCCCGCGGCGACGGAATCAAAATAGAAGGTGTTGGTCGAGCCGTTGAGCATCAAATCGCTGCCGCCGGTGACGGTGACCATGACGTTTTCGATCGCAAGCTTCTTGCTGGTGTTGGTGAAGCTGAAGCTCAGGTTCGTGCCCGAGCCTGCCGCAACGGACGAGCCGCCGTAGTTGTACTTTGAAAGAATGACAATGGGCGTGGGGCTTGCGATATCTTCATTCTGCCCATCGTTGCTGACGGCGGAAAGAACGTTGACGCTGCCGCTGGCGCTGCCGTTGGTGAGCTGCGTGCCATCGTCATAGTAGAACGACAGCGAGGCGTCGATCGTCTGCATCTGGGACTCGACCTTGTCGAGCGCCTTGACCGTTACGTTGACGGCCGTATCGCGGCCCGCGCGGATATCGTCGAGCATGTAGTCCTGGCTGCCCATGATGAGGAGCGAGCCGGAGGATTTGAGCGTCAGAATGGGGTCGCGCATGGCGGTGGTACCGGCGTTCTGAATGTAAACGGTGATGACTTTCGTCTCTCCGGCAGCAATGGCCGAGACCATGCCGTCAGAATTGAACACGGCGCGCGGCGCGGGGATCGTTTCCGGCGTCGGCTCAGGCTCCGGCTTCGGCTCGGTGTAGGGCACGCACTCGCGGATGGGTACAGTGTTGCCGTCCTGATAGGCACTTGTCAATCCATCTCCACTGCTGTAATAAATTGTAAAAGCAAGGCGCTTATCACTATCACCTGCATAAGTCAGATTGCTGAATGTAACTGTATAATCTCCGTTCTGACCATCCGCAACTGCATCTGCCGTACCGCCCTGAAAACTGTCAAGGCCGCGCACAACACGAATCTTGCTGCTGCCGCCGTCTGTACGGGACAAATGCACCGTGATATTCACACTGTCGCCGGTGTAGATGCTGCTCCTGCTGGCTTCGTAGCCGGTGATCAAAAAGCTGGTCGTCTTCGGTGCCGTGGCCTCTTTATCGACATCATCAGCCTTTGCCACATTCACGTTTGGCAGCAGCGCCGCACACAGCACAAAGGCAAGGCAGAGCGAGAGCAGGGATCTTGTGATGCGTTTCATAGTTCGATTTCCTCCGTTATTCGATGTAGGGGGCGGCGTCGATCTCCGCCTTGACCTGGTTTTCTACGTTGCTGACGATCCTGCCGTCGATGAGCGTCACAATGCGGTCGGCATATTCGGTCATCTCCGGGTCGTGCGAAACGAGCACGATCGTCTGGTGGAAGCGCTTGGCAAAGCCGCGGATCATGTGCATGACCTCTTTCGTCGTCCTTGTGTCGAGGTTGCCGGTCGGCTCGTCGGCAAACACCACCTCGGGGTGCGTGACGAATGCGCGCGCGATGCCCACGCGCTGCTGCTGGCCGCCGGACATCTGGTTGGGAAAGTGATCCATGCGGTCTTTGAGTCCCACGCGGCAGAGCATTTTCTTTGCCTCGAGCAGCCGCACGTCCGGGTCGACGCCCTTGAACATGAGCGGCATGGCGACATTTTCCGCCGCCGTCAGTTCCGGCAGCAGGTTGTAGGACTGAAAAACAAAGCCGATGTGCTTCTGCCGGAAGGCCGCGAGCTGATTTTCGTTGAGCTGTGAGATCGGCACGCCGCCGATGCGCACCACGCCGCGCGTAGGCTTTTCGAGTCCCGCCAGCTGGTTGAGCAGCGTCGACTTGCCGCTGCCGGACGTGCCGAAAATACAGCACACCTCGCCGCGCGGGATATCGAGGTCGATATTGTGCAGTGCGACCACGTGCTCCTGCCCCATCATGTAGACCTTTCGGAGCTTTCGCACCGAGATGACGGGCTTCTGGTCATTTGCCATCGCAGATTCTCCTCAATTCTAAATTAGGTTTCTATTATAATCGCATCGTATGAAGAAGTCGTTACAATCAGGCGCGATTTGGTTACAATTTTTTTAAGATTTGTTTAATTGTCGCGCAAATATCCCTGTGTTATGGTTAGACGAAAAAATGAGAAAAAAGTTTCACGCTGCGTGAAAAAAACGGCGGACTTTTTTGAAGTCCGCCGTTTTTTAAGTTCATGCCGTTTTAGTCCAGCGGCACGTCGGGCAGAACGTAGACCGTCATCTCTTCGCCGCTCGTGTCGATGGACACAGTGTCGTCGATGGGCTGCGTCAGCGCCGCGTCCGCGTAGAGCGTGCAGCCCATGCTGCAGCAGATGGTGACATACGTCCCCCTCGCCACATGGTATTCATTCACCCACCAGTCTTCGCCCCCTTCTTTCGTGGGGAGGCAGACCGTCAGCAGGCAGGCGGGTCTCGTGTCGTCCGTCGCGTACACGACATCGTTCAGAAGGTAGCGGCCTGACTTGTGGGGCTCTTCTTTGTAGGGCTCATTGTAGCTCCAGTTGTAGAGCGTCGTGCCCATCTCCGTCGCGCCGCCCTCGCCGTCCTCGATGTAGTCGGTCACGGACATAGCGAGCAGCTCGCCCGTCTCGGGATCGGCGTAGTAGAGGGTCGTATAGTAATAGCCGTCCTGATCTTCAAAGCGCGTGGTGGTCGAGAGCAGCACCGCGCCGTCCTGCTCGCTGCGCTCGTCGAGCGTTTCCTCGGCATTCTTGGCGGCGGGATCGGCGCACTGCGGCAGTATGTCAAGGAGATACTCCGTCCCCTCGCCCGGAATGGGATAGATGTTCAGGCTCGCGTTATCGTCGCTCGTCATGCGCGTGGCGTACAGGTCGCCACGCCCCTGGCTCCACAGCTCTTCCTCGCCCGGGCCGCTGTTGGCGGTATAGTTATAATGCGAGGACATGAGAATCGCTTCCCCGCTCTCGTCCGTGTACTGCAATCTTGCGGTGTAGGTCACCTCGCCGTCCCGGTCGGTGCCCTGAATGTTCACGGTCACGGCGTCGTACTTTGCAAGCAGCACGCACGGATCGTTGACCTCGCGCAGCGTTTCAAGCGTCACATCCATCGGCGTGTCAGCGCCGATGGTATCGTCCTCTTTGTCGTCCTTGCCGCCCTGCGTGCCGCAGCCGGCAAGAAGTGCCGCGACGCAAAGCGCGGCAATACCAGTTTTCTTCCAGTTTTTCATCTTTGTTTCCTCCATTTTCGTTGCAGGCTCGTCAGTCGGGATCCCCGCTCTTCACATAGACGGTCGTGCTGCCGTCCTCCGGCCATTCAATCTCAGGGGTTTGATACTCCTGCGTCAAGGCCGCGTCATAGTAAAGCATGACGCCCTTACCGCTGCTCGGGGAAAAGTACGCTGTGCTCGGCACGGTAAAGTGCTGCTCGTGTTCCTGCGCGGTGCCCGGGTCCCACACGAGCGTGATTTCATGCTTGGAAACATCGTCCGACAGCATCTGCGCGTAGAGGTCTTCCTCCGGTTCATAAGGGCGGTCATAGCTGAACGTATAGCTTCCCGTGGCAAAGCAGGTGTCTTTTCCCTGCAAGTCTTTTCTGTGCCGCTCCGACTTGATCGATATCAGGTCATCGGAGGTTGGATCGACATAGAGCCATCGCAGCGAGTAGTCAGTGTCATCGTCGGTGATATAATGTTTGATCGGAAACACGAGCTGGCCGTCCTGCTCATACGGCTCTTCGACCTCCACGGTGATACCGTCACCGGCTACGGGCAAAAACGGTTCCCACGCGGTGCTTTTCTCGTACCATTCATTGCTTCCGCAGGCGATCACACTGGCAATTCGAGCGCTGCCGTCATCATTTGTTCCAGCGATAATGCACATACCGTCCGGCACTTCATCCAGGCAGACATTCACGCTATAAATATCGTCTGCGCCGTACTCATCAGAATACCAGCCGTGGCTCCAGCTTTGCAGCCTGCCTTTTTCGTCGCGTGTGTACTGATCGGTGCTTTTGACGTCCTGACCGCCGTTGCTGCTGTCTGTGCTCTCCCGTACAATAGTCACCACCTCGTGCCGCTCGAGCAGCGCGGAGATCTTATTCCTCTCACAGATGTCTTCGTAGGTGATCTGATGCTCCTGCGCCGCATCGTTCTCTGTTTCCGGCGCGCCGCAGCCCGTAAGCAGCAGCGCGGCACTCAACGCGGCGAGCGCCGCCCCTTGCCAACGGTTCATCAATGTCTTTCTCCCTTCTTGCCGCGCGTGCGCGGCGCTTTTCTGTTCCTTTACTTTCTTAGACGAAGAAAACGCAAAAAAGTTTCACGCTTCCGCTTTTCAGGAAAACTTTTCCGCGTTCCCGCTCTTGCTTTTTCCCCTGCCGCGGCATACAATGAGGACAACTTTTTACCCGGGAGGGGCTTTTATGAACTATATCGGCATTGACCTCGGCGGCACAAACATCAAGGGGGCGCTTGTGAGCGCAGAGGGCGAGATCTTAAAGGAGCATTCTATCCCGACGCGCGTCGATCTCGGCCCCGAGGCGGTCGCGGGGCGCATCGGTCAAGTCATCGCGCAGCTCTCTGACGGTGAGGCCGCCATCGGCGGCGTGGGCGTCGGCTGCCCCGGCACGGTGGACGACGCAAGCGGCATCGTCCGCTTTGCGGCAAACCTGAATTTTATCAATTTTGACCTCAGAAGCGCGCTGCGCGCGTATACGGCGCTCCCCATTCACCTCGGCAACGACGCAAACGCCGCGGCGCTGGGCGAAGCGCTCTTCGGCTGCGGCAAAGGCGCGGAGAGCACCATCGTCGTCACGCTCGGCACGGGCGTGGGCGGCGGCGTGGTGCTCGGCGGCAAGCTCCTCACGGGCTACACCGGCGCCGCGAGCGAGCTTGGGCACATGGTCATCGCGGAAAACGGCGAGGAATGCACCTGCGGCAGCCGCGGCTGCTTTGAAGCTTACTCCTCCGCCACGGCGCTCATCCGCGACACGAAGCGCGCCATGGCCGCGCACCCCAAGAGCCTGCTGCGCGCGATCGCCGCAGAGCATGGCGGCGTGGACGGCCGCACGGCCTTTCTTGCCAAGGAGCGCGGCGACGAAGCCGGCACACAGGTTGTGGAGAATTATATCGAGCATCTGACCTGCGGGCTCACAAATCTTGTCAACATTTTCTTTCCCGAAGTGCTGGCCCTCTCGGGCGGCGTAGCAAATCAGGGCGACGCGCTGCTCGCGCCACTGCGTGAAAGGGTGCGCGCGCGTTCGTTTGGCGCGCGCTATGCCGCCTCCCACACGCGCATCGAGCTGTGTACGCTCGGCTATCGTGCGGGCATGATCGGCGCGGCGATGCTCGCGCGCGTCTGACGCAAAATTCTATTGCAAAAGCCCTCCGCAGACAGGTTCTGCGGAGGGCTTTTTTTATCGGTGCGGGACAGATCCCGCCGCGCCTTCGATGAGAAACTGCACCTCGTCCACGCCGCTGAGCGAGAGGATCGACCGCTCGATCGCCTCGAGCATCAGCGCCCGCTCGTCTTCTCTCTCCGGCAGCGCGCCGTTCGCCGGAAGGTTGAGATAACAGACGCCGTTTTCAGTGCGTGAAGAGATCACCGAAAAATCCTCCGGCAGGAGCGAAACGAGCGAATCGTCCTCCGGCCCCTGCGCAAGCGCTTCGAGCAGCGCGTTCACGCGCGTCTGCCCTTCGTAGAGGGCAAGGGTCTGCTGTTCGGCGCGCAGTTCGCCGCGCGCCGGATCCCAGAAGTAGAGCGAAACGGTGATCGGCCGCAGACCGCTCTCGCGGGAAGAGAGCAGCGTGTCCGCCGAAAGGAGCACCTGCGTTTCCCGATACGGGATCTCGCGCCCGTCCGCCGTGATGCTCACCGCGTTCACGTTGGGCAGCTGCGTCAGCGTCAGTGTGATGCAATAGTCCGCAAGCGACAGGTCAATGCCGGACAATCGCGCATATTGCGCGCTCAGGTCGATCTGTGCCCGGTGGCCGGATACCTTGAGCGACTTGAGCGTTGTCCCATCCGGGACGGCGGATCTGAGCGAGTTGTCCTCAGGCCCCGTGAGCAGCGCCTCCATCAGGGCGCGGACGCAGTCCTCCGTTTTCATCGTATCGTCAAGAGCAAGGCGCGTCCGCTGCGCGCAGATGGCGTCTTCGCCGCCCGCGGAAGCGGGATCGCTGAGGAAATAGACTTCGTAGCCGCTCTCGTCCATCTCCTGCACGCGCTGCGCGCAGGCGCAAAGGAGCGTGAGCGCCATAGCAAGCACCGCGGCGAGAAGAATGCGTTTCTTCATCGTTCCTCCCCTCCCTCTTTGCAGCGCGGCAGGCGCACGGTGAATACTGTGCCGCCGCCCTCTCTTGCGCGCACCTCGATACTGCCGCCGCGGCGGCGCGCCGTGTCGGCCGCGATGGAAAGGCCGAGGCCGGTGCCGCCCGCCGCACGGGAGCGCATCTTGTCCACGCGGTAAAAACGGTCGAAGATGCGGGGCATGTCCTCCTCCGGAATGCCGATGCCGTCATCACTGACGGTGAGCAGGCAGTTGTCCTCGTCCCCCGCCAGAGCAAGCTTCACAAAGCCGCCGGGGTGGTTATATTTGATGGCGTTTTCCGTCAGATTATAGATGATCTCATGGATCTCGTCCTCGCTTGCAAGCGTCTGCCCCTCGCGGCGCACTTCATAGGAGAGGTCGACCTTCTTTTCCTCCGCCACCAGGCGCAGCATGCGCGCCACGCGCGCAACGACAGACGAAAGATCGACGCGCTGCGCCTCCGGCAGCAGGCCGCTGTCAAGGCGCGTCAGGCGCAGCAGATTTTCCGTAATGCGCGCAAGGCGCTCAGATTCCTGCTCAATGTCGCCGACGAATTCGCGCACAGTCTGCGCGTCCATATCCTGCGTCTGCAAAATGGAATCAGACAGCAGGCGAATACCCGCAAGCGGCGTTTTGAGCTCGTGGCTCGCATCGGATACAAAGCGGCGGCGCGCGTCCTCAATGGTCTGCAAGCGATCCGCCATGTCGTTGAACTCGGCGGCAAGCTCGCTGATCTCGTCATTTCCGCCGACTTCGGCGCGGTGGCTGTACGAGCCTTCGCGCATTTTTCGAATGGCGTCGGTCAGCACGCCGAAGCGCCGCGTCAGCACGCGGGATAAAAGCACGCTGATCCCGCCGGCAAATACCAGCACCACCACGGAAATGGTCACAAGGTTTCTTTGCAGCGACAGCAGCAGCGCCGCCTGCTCGGTGTCATATTCGTAGGCGTAGACCGCGCCGATCGTCTGGTTGTGGTAAATGACCGGTGAGGCCGCGCGGCTTTTGAACGCTTTGTCTGAAAACTCCGTGTAAAAAACATCCTCCCCGCGCAGCGCCTGCACAAGCTCTGTATAAAAGGCGTAGCGCCCGATGGCGCCGTCGGTCTCGCGCGTATCGTACAGCACACGGCCGGACGCGTCCGTGACCAGAACGCGCGAAATGCCGCTCTCTTCCACAAGCGTCATCGCGCCTGCCACATTTTCCTCGCTCAGCTCTTCAAGTCCCGCAAGCGCCGTCACCATCACCGAAACGCTGCCTTGCAGTGAGCTTTGCTTGGAGCGAAACGTCAGGTTTTCCGACGTGATGAGAGGGTATGTGTTCAGCAGAAGCAGCACCGCCAGAATGATGGCGATATAGCCAAAGCTGAATTTGCGCTGTAAGCTCGTATGCGCCTGCATGGCGGTGCCTCCTTTCCTCTTTCTCACGTGTTGCGCTCAGTCCTTCAAATAGTACCCCACGCCCCACTTCGTCAGAATATGCTGTGGGGCGGCAGGATTGTCTTCAAGCTTTTCGCGCAGCCGCCGAATGTGTACGTCCACCGTGCGGTAATCGCCCGCGTAGGTGTAGCCCCAGACAAGATCCATCAGATTTTCGCGCGAATAAATGCGGCGCGGATTTCTGACAAGCAGCTCGATGAGGTCATATTCCTTGGCCGTCAGCTCGATGATCTCGCCGTTTTTCATGGCGACGCGCTGCTCGGGATCCAGCGTGATGCCGCCCGCAGTCAGAAGTGAGGGCTGCTGTTTTTGCTGCGGGGCGGCATTCGCCCGGCGCAGCAGCGCGCGGATGCGCGCCTTGAGCTCAAGAATATTGAACGGCTTTGTGATATAGTCATCCGCGCCGGACTCAAGACCGATGATCTTATCGGCGTCTTCGCTGCGGGCAGTGAGCATGATGATCGGCACATTGGAAAATTCGCGAATGCGCATGCAGGCCGTCAGCCCGTCCACCTGCGGCATCATCAGATCGAGGATAATGAGGTCGAATTCCTCTGTTTTCGCCATGTCGATCGCCGTGGCGCCGTCGTAAGCGGTCTCGACCGTGTAGCCCTCGTTTTCCAGATTGAATTTCATGCCTTTGACGAGCAAAAGCTCGTCATCAACGACCAGAATCTTCATTGGGTTCCTCCTCCGTGAATGTGATCTGCGCGCGGAAGCCCTCGAGCTTTGCCTCTCCGATGCCCTTGACAAGCAAAAGCTCCTCCGCCGCGGTAAAGTCTCCGTGCTCGGCGCGATAGTCGATGATCGCCTGCGCAAGCGACGGGCCGATACCCGTGAGCGTTTCCAGTTCCGCCGCGTCGGCGGTATTGACGTTTACGAGCACGCGCGTGGGCGCGGTGATCTCATCGTTCCTGTGCTGCACGGTCACGGTATAGTCGCCATGCGCGTTCCCCTCGTATGCCGTTTTGTGCAGAAACACGAGCGAAACGGCAAACAAAACCGTCAGCGCCGCAAGCACAAGGGAAATGCCGCTAAAGCTGCCTGTTTTTTCTTTTGTTTCCACGGTTGCGCTCGCCTGCCTTTTTTGCTATACTGATGTCGAAACGTGCCGAACGGCGCGCTCATCTTAACTATATTCTCTTAACTACATTCTATATTTTATTGTATCATACGATGAGGTATATTTCCATGAAAAAACGCCGTCTTGTGTCACTTTTTTTATCCTTTCTTCTCCTGCTCCCCCTCTTTTCTCTGACAAGCGCCGACGCTTACGAATCCTTTGATCTGGACGCGCGCGCGGGTCTTCTCATCGAAGCGGACACGGGCGAGATCCTTTACGAAAAAAACGCCCACCAGGAGAACTACCCCGCTTCGCTCACGAAGATCATGACCGCGCTGCTCGTATTCGAGGCCATCGACGAGGGCAGGCTCTCGCTCAACGACTCCGTCACCGCAACGGAGTCGGCGCTCAATGGTCTTGCAAGTGACGGCAGCACCGCTAACATCGTCGCCGGCGAAACGATGACGGTCGAGCAGCTGCTCAACTGCATGCTCATCGTCTCGGCAAACGAGACGTGCAACATTCTCGGCGAGTACATCAGCGGCTCGGTCGAGGCGTTCGTTGCGCGCATGAATGAGCGCGCGACAGAGCTTGGCTGCGAGCACACACACTTTGCCAATGCCACGGGTCTGCACAATTCCCAGCACTATACGACCGCATGGGATCTCTACCTCATCACGCGCGAGGCGATGAAGCACGACAAGTTCATGGAGATCTGCAATTCCAAGAGCTACACCGTGCCCGCCACCAACATGACCGAAAAGCCGCGCGAGCTGCACTCGACGAACTTTCTCATCTCCAACTGGCGCGCCCGCGGCTATGTTTACCGCGACGCGCAGGGCATCAAGACCGGCTCCACGCCCGAGGCGGGCTACTGCCTCATTTCCTCCGCCGTCCGCGGCAGCCGCCATATGATCAGCGTGGTGCTGGGCGCGGAGCGCGTGACGCTTGAGGACGGCGTGACCATTTTAACGCGCAGCTTCTCGGAAACCTCGCGCATGTTCGACTGGGGCTTTGATAACTTCGTCCGTCGCGACGTTCTTTCCTCCGCCGACCCCGTGCAGGAGGTTCCCGTTGCACTCTCGAGCGAGACAAATTATGTGGTCGCTCACGCCGCGGAGGATATTTCCTGTCTGCTGCCGGATAATGTAGAACCCGAGATGCTCGAGCGAACAGTCACACTGACGAACGAGACCGTTGACGCGCCTGTTGCAGCAGGCGACGTGCTCGGCACGCTGACACTCTCTTACAATGACACCGTTTACGCCGAAACGCAGCTTCTGGCGCTCAATGATGTGTCGGCCTCCTGGTTTTTGACGGCGCGGCGCGATGTTTCAGACTTTTTTGCAAAGCCGCTTGTCAAGATCCTCTCCGTCGTCGTACTGCTGCTCATTGTCGCGCTCGTTGTTTATGTAACAATGTTCTCCCGCCGCCGTCGCTACGGCCACCGCCGCCGCAGCAGAGCCGGCAGCGGCTACCGCGGCCGCAGAAGGAGATTCTAACACGCAAAAAAGGAAGGGACGCGAAAGCGTCCCTTTTTAATTGATCGTGAGCACCGCGTCCCCCTGCGGAAACTCTACAAAGCGAATGGAATACAGATCGGCCGTGAGATAGGCACTGCGCCCCGGGTGATAGATCGTAATGTAGTCGTTTCCGACCTCCCGCAGCGTTCCCGTCGCCACGACCGTATGCTGCGAGCCGACAAGAAAGCTCACGATGACCGCACGGCCGATGTTGCGCGCAAGCATTCCCTTCCATGAATTATAGGACATCTTGTCGACCGTCCGAGACTCTTCGATCTCGTCGGGCGTCGGCTGAAACTGTCCTTCCGCGTGGTTCTGCGGCACGAGTGTTACGCTCCCCGCTCCCGCCGAACCGCCGAGCATCTGCTCATAGCTCTGGCTGACGTGACCTTCGCCGCTTTGCGGCGTGACCGCCGCAACCGGCACGGCGGTCATCTGCTCGTAAAGACGAGGCATGCTTTTTCCCATCTGGATCATAGCCAAGTTCTCTCCTTTTCCCGATGCTGCTGATTTTCTTCTCTCAGGTGCTGTAATACGCCGCGGTGGGTTCGTAGAAGCAGTGGTCACCGATGCGCATAACGAACACCCCCACGCCGGAGGGAAAGTTCGCCCGGCAGGACGGCGAAAAGGGGTTGAAAAACCACAGCGCATCGCCGAGTCCTGGAAGCCGGTTGCCGGCAATGGCCCAATCCGCGATCTCATAATGAATATCGGTCGGACGCATGTTGTAGATATTCTGCGGATTATACGCGCCATGCTCTGTCTCGCTCGCACAGACGAACTGGCCCGGCTGAAAGATGATCTTGCGGATACTGCCCTGCCCCACGCGCGCGTATTCGCCGCCGGTCGAGCGCACGCGGTTCATCACGACGCTCGCCACCGCTTTCATTCCGTTCTCGCCCTCGCCGCCCGCTTCGCACTCGATGAGCCGCGCAAGAAGCTCTCTGTCGGAATAGGCCATGTCGATCTCCTCCCCCATTTTTTCTTCCCCGCCAGTCTATGCATCTGCCGCCCGCAGTGCCCCAACGAAAAAAAAGCGCCGCAGGTCATGCCTGCGGCGCTTTCGCTTTGCTTCAGTTTTCTTCCCCGCCTGCGGCGTTCTCTCCGTCCTCCGGCGGGGTGAGGCCGTAGGCGCCCTTCATCTTGAGCTCCTGCCACTGCTCCTTCGTGATGAGGATCTGGCGGGGCTTGGAGCCTTCAAACTGCCCCACGATGCCGCGCGTCTCCATCTCGTCAACAATGCGCGCAGCGCGCGAGTAGCCGAGCTTCAAGCGGCGCTGGAGCATCGAGACGGAGGCCTGCCCGGTCTCCATCACCACGTCGATCGCGGCGGGCAGCAGCTCGTCGCCCTCGTCAGCGGCGTTCTGCTCGCTCGCGGCATTGCCGCCGCCCTTGCCGCCGCCCTTTTCCTTCTCGGCAACGGCGGCGTTGATCTTGTCGATGACGGATTCATCATAGTCCGTTTCGCCGTTTTCCTTGACGAAGTTGACCACGCGCTCGATCTCCTCGCTCGAGATGAAGCAGCCCTGCACTCGCTTGGGCTTGCCCTCGCCGAGGGGCGCATAGAGCATATCGCCGCGGCCGACGAGCTTTTCCGCGCCCGCGGTATCGAGGATAATGCGCGATTCCATCGCGGAGGCGACGGCAAAGGCAATGCGGCTCGGGATATTGGCCTTCATCAGACCCGTGATGACATCGGCAGAGGGACGCTGCGTCGCAATGACGAGGTGCATGCCCGCGGCGCGGCCCATCTGTGCCACGCGGCAGATCGACTCTTCGACCTCCTTCGCCGCCACGAGCATCAGATCCGCCAGCTCGTCGATGACCACGACGACGCTCGGCAGCTTTTTAAGCGCTTCATCTGTTTGCGCAAGCTTGTTGTAGGACGCAAGATCCTTCACATTATGCTCGGAAAACATCTTGTAGCGCTTCATCATCTCGTAGACCGCCCATTGCAGCGCGCCCGCGGCCTTTTTCGGGTCGGTGACGACAGGAATGAGCAGATGCGGGATGCCGTTGTAGGGCGCAAGCTCGACCATCTTCGGGTCGACCATGATAAAGCGCACCTCTTCGGGCGTCGACTTATAGAGCATCGAGACGATGAGAGAGTTCGTGCAGACAGACTTACCGGAGCCCGTCGTACCGGCAATGAGCACGTGCGGCAGCTTCGAGATGTTGCCGACGATGTTCCTGCCGCTGATGTCCTTACCAACGGCAAAGGCCGTCGTGGATGGGTGCTGCGTAAACTCGCGCGATTCAAGTACTGTGCGGATATTGACGGGCGAAACGAGCTTGTTCGGCACCTCGACGCCGACGACGGAGATCTTGTTGGGAATGGGGGCGATGCGCACGCCGCTTGCGCCGAGCGCAAGGGCAATATCGTCCTGCAAGTTGGTGATCTTCGAGAGCTTCACGCCCTGGCTGAGCGTGAATTCGTAGCGCGTGACAGACGGGCCGCGCACCACATCGCCCGGCTGAGCGTCCACGCCGAAGCTCGTGAGCGTCTGCGCCAGGCGGCGGGAGTTGTTGCGCAGCTCCGCGCCTGCTTCGGCAGCGTTCGTTACGCTGCCCTCTTTCAGCAGCGTGATGGGCGGATACTCATAGGCGGGCGGCTCGGGCTTATCACCGGTCTCGATCTCGCGCGTGACTTCTTCGCGCGCGGCGTCGACCTCGGCGCGGCGGAGCCTATCCTCCTGCTTGTCTGTGAGAACGGCGCTCGCCGCCGCTGCGGCAATCGGCGCGCTCTGCGCCGTCGGTGCAGGCACGGCAAACGGCGCAGACGGAATGGGTGCGGGCGCCGGAGCAGGCGTGCCAATGGGAGTTCCCTGCGGCAGGTCAAAGGGCGGCAGGTCAAAATCATCGGCCGTCACCGTTACGGGCTTGGCCGGTGCAGGCGCGGCAGGCTTTTCCTCCGCAGCATTTCTATCTGCAAGCAGCTCGTCCGGGCTCTTGATATTGTCAGACTTCTTGCGGAAGAAGCCGCCCGATGGATTCTTCCTGACAACGCGTTCCTCACCGTCGAGCGGAATGTCGATCGACGCATCGGATACCCCTGCATTGCGGCGCGGCGCGCGGGCGGGACGCTGCGGCGGCAGCTCTTCCTCCTCCGGCTCATAGGGCACGCGCTCATGCGAGCGCACCGCCTCGATCACGGCGGCTGGCGTCAAGCGGAATGCCATCATCAAAAATGCGACGAACATCACGACGAGCAGGATCATTGCCAGCACCTTTTTCACCAACAGCACCAGCATAATCGCAAGCGACGCGGACACCGCGCCGCCGGATTCCAATGCGTTGCCGCTCGTCCACAGGAGTTTCAGGATACCGTCCATCGCGGCATATTCCTCTTTGCAGATCGCGATGTGCATGATCGCGCCGAACACGACCGGCAGCAGCGCCGTACCGACAAGGCACGAGGTCACATTGCGCCCACGGTGGAAAAGCAGGATATAGCTCCCCAGAAACAGTGCGGGAGCAACAAGGTAATAGCCCCAGCCAAAGAGCGACCGACACAGCTGCGCGGGCTGATCAAGCAGCCACGCGCCCGACTGAAAGTAGCTGAAGCCAAGGCACAGCGACAGCACCAGCAGGATCGCGCCCGCGACCTCGCGGCGGACGGGGCGTTTCTGGCTTTTCTTTGCCGTGCGCTTGCCGCCGGAGGACGTGCGCGAGGCGCTCGCTGATTTTTTGTTTGTTGTGGTGGTTTTTTTCTTCTGTTGTGCCATGATTCACCTCAGAATCAAAAATTAGTGCAGGATCGTGAGCAGCAGCGTAAGCGCGCCGGCCGCCCAGCAGTAGTAGGCAAACGCGCCGAAGCGGCCCTTGTCGGCAACATAACGCAGCAGACGAATGCTAGCATAACCCGATACCGCCGCCACGACAACGCCGATGAGATAGACGGGCACGCTCGCCCAGTCGATGTTTGTTTCAAGCGCGTCCTTGAGCGTGAGAATGTTCGCGCCCAGCACCGCAGGAATGGATAGGAGGAAGGCAAAGCGCACGGCAAACTTGCGCTCAAAGCCCGCAAAGCAGCCCGCCGTGATCGTCATACCCGAGCGGGAGATGCCGGGGCAAAGGGCGATGGCCTGCCCCACGCCGACAAGCAGCGCATCGAGCAGCGTGGCCGTTTTTTCGCTCTTGCGGCCATGGCGCACGCGGTCGCTCACAAAGAGCAGAATACCCGTAAAGATCAGCGCGCCGCCGATGAAGTACATGTTATCACCGAGGGACGAGAAAAAATGGCGAAACGGCACCATGACAAAAAGCGGCAGCGTGCCCACGATGATGAGCAGAATGAGGCGGCGTGCGGGCGGCACGGGATTCGGCGTGCGGTGGTGGGCAAGATCCCCGATGCCGGCAAAGAACTCCACGACCATATCGCGGATATCGTCCCAGTATGCGGCAAACACCGCAAAGAGCGTGCCGAGGTGCAGCAGCACGTCAAAAAAGTCCGGCACATTGCTCGCCCCCTGCATGTTCAGCAGATGCTCGGCAATGGCGAGATGTCCGGAGGACGAAATGGGCAGAAATTCCGCAATTCCCTGCACAAGGCCGAGAAGAACGGCGGTTAAAACAGACATGAACAACAACTCCTTTTTCCGTTTTCTTCTATGATGGCGATATTCTAACAGAATAATTATAGCACAGCTGTTCGCGGAATACTACCCTCAATTGCCGCATCTTCTTTTTCTTTCCTTTTTCGCCCTCCCCCTTGCGAAAAAAGGGCGGGCATGCTATGATAGGCGTGGACTATCAGAAAAGGAGAGATAGAAATGATTTATAACTACCGCACCAAAGGTGTGTGTTCAAAGGAAATGCATATTGAGTTGAATGATGACCACACCATCAAGCATGTTGAGGTCATCGGCGGCTGTAACGGCAACCTTCAGGGGATTTCCCGCCTGGTGGAAGGCATGAAGGCAGAGGACGCCATCGAGCGCATGCGCGGCATCCGCTGCGGCTTTAAAAACACCTCCTGCCCCGACCAGCTCTCCATCGCGCTGACGGAGGCGCTTGCGCAGGAAAAGCAGTAATTTGCCCAAATTCCTGCATGGCAGATTCCGACAGCAAAAAATGCATCAATTCTTGCAAAATGTTTGCTGTCTCTCTGGACAAAGTGCAGGAAACTATGTATACTGAATCAATTACCGGCAATCTTTGTGCGGTCACAACGCAACTTCGGCAGCGCAGGACGCCCTGCGCCGCCGGCTTAGACGGGGGAACTTTATGGACATTGATATGGATATCAAGGAGCTTGAAGCGTTCGTCTACGTGGTGGAGAATTGCAGCTTTTCCCGCGCCGCGGAGCTGCTGCACCTGACGCAGCCGACCATCAGCTCGCATGTCTCCGCACTGGAGCGAAAACTGAATATCAAGCTCATTGTCCGCACGACGAAGGAGACCTACCCTTCCGACGCAGGCAAGCTCCTCTATAAGTACGCCAAGGAGATCCTGCAAGTGCGCGAAAACGCGGCGATCGCGCTGCGCAACTTCTCGCAGGAGATGAAGGGGACGATCTCCATCGCCGCCTCCACGGTGCCGAGCCAGTATTATCTGCCGCATCTTTTGCAGGATTTCCGCGCCCGTTATCCGGATATCACTTTCAATATTCAGATGGAGGACAGCCCCAAGGTCGTAGAGCTTGTGGCCACGCGCAGCGTGGAGATCGGCTTCTGCGGCACGATGGTGGCGAGCCACAAGTGCGTCTATCAGGATTTTGCCAGCGACCCGATGGTGCTCATCACTCCGAACACGGAGAAATATCAGGCCTTTGCCGGAAAGCCCTTCCCCATTGCGCAGCTGAAAGAGGAAACGTTCATCAGCCGCGAAAAGAGCAGCGGCACCTATCAGGCCGGCCGGGAACTTTTAAGCGAGCTCGGCATCGACATCTCCCAGCTCCGCACTGCGGTCGAGATCCGTTCGACCGAGAGCGTCAAGCAGATGGTAAGCGAGGGGCTGGGCGTGGGTCTCATCGCCCAGAGCGCCGCGCAGGACTATGTGCAGTTCGGCAAGCTCCTCTCCTTCTCCTTCCCGGAGTCGTCGTTCCGCCGCCAGCTTTTTATCGTGAAGCACAAAAACAGCATTTTGTCCCCCATCGCGCAGGTTTTTTATGACTATGCGCGCAAAGCAAAAGAGAAAGCATCTGCCCAATAAGCAGGTGCTTTTTTACAGCACTTCCGCGCTTTTTCGTGCGTTTTTTCTTCAAAATGGCATTTACTTTTCCACCGCTTTGGTATATGCTATTTGAATAGGTCAACAGCTGCGCTGCACCGATAAAGTCAGCGCCGCCCGACAGGAGGGAGAGCGATGGACTGCCGTGATTCTGCGCTGTTTTCCGGCGTGGACGAAGCGTCGTGCGAAAACATGCTGCGCTGCTTCAGCGCCTATGAGCAGCGCTTCACTTCCGGGCAGACGATCCTCACCTGCGGTCAGCAGCAGGATATGATCGGCGTGCTGCTCTCCGGAAGTGCCGCGCTTTTGCGCCTGCATCCGGACGGCAACAGCACCGTGCTCGAATCTCTGGAGGAGGGCAGCGTCTTCGGCGAAGAGCTGGCGTTCACCGGTTTTCGCGACGGCAGCGCGCTCATCGAGTGCCGCGAGGATTGCCGCGTGGTCTTCATGCGCTACGACCAGATCACCAAGAGGTGCGAAAATGCCTGTGCCTGCCACAGTCAGGTCGTAACGAATCTCTTCCAGTTGTTGTCAAAAAAATCCCTTCACCTCAGTCGGCGGGTCGAGGTGCTTGCCTGCCGCTCCATCCGGGAAAAGCTGCTGTGCTTTTTCTCGCAGCAGTCGGAAGAGTGCGGAAGCCAAACCTTTCCCCTGCCGTTTTCCCTCAGCGCGCTTGCTGATTACATCAGCGCAGACCGCAGCGCCATGATGCGCGAGATGCGCAAAATGCGCGAAGAGGGGCTGATCTGCACGGAGGGCCGCAGCGTCACGCTGCGCTGACGTCCCGCGTGCGCCCTATACTTATTCAGTCCCGCCCGCTGTTCTTTCGGAACGGCCGGGCGATGAATCACGAATGAAAAGGAGAAACCGTTCATGTATCGCATCGTGAAAAAAGAAGCGCTCAAGCCCACCGTGACTCTCTACGAGATCGAGGCGCCGATGGTAGCGAAGAAGGCCGAGCCCGGTCAGTTTATCATCCTGCGCGTCGATGAAAACGGTGAACGAATCCCCATCACCATCCACGACTACGATCGGGAGAAGGGCACCGTCACCATCATCGTACAGACGATCGGCGCCACCACCGAAAAGCTCAGACATAAAGCCGAGGGCGAGTACATTCAGGACTTTGTCGGCCCGCTGGGCCGCCCGACCGAGACCGAAGGCAAGAAGAAGGTCTGCGTCGTGGGCGGCGGCGTCGGCTGCGCCATCGCTTACCCCGTTTTGAAGAAGTTCCACGACTGCGGCGCGGAAGTCCACGCGGTCGTCGGCTTCAAGAATAAGGACCTCGTCATTCTTGAGGACAAGTTCCGCGCGGCGTCCAGCGTTTTGAAGCTGATGACGGACGACGGCTCTTACGGCGAGAAGGGTCTTGTCACCGATGCGCTCAAAGAGCTCATCGACGCGGGCAACCAGTATGACGAGATCTTCGCCATCGGCCCTGCCATCATGATGAAATTCGTGTCCAAGACCACCGAGCCCTACGGCATCCCCACCACCGTTTCCATGAGCCCGATCATGGTCGACGGCACCGGCATGTGCGGCGGCTGCCGCCTCACCGTCGGCGGCGAGACCAAGTTCGCCTGCGTCGACGGCCCGGACTTTGATGGTCACAAGGTCGACTGGGACGAGAGTCTCAAGCGCGGCAAGATGTACTTCGACTGGGAGCGTCACAAATACGAAGAAACCTGCAACCTGTTCAGCAAGGAGGTTCAGTAAGATGCCTAACATGAGTTTGAAGAAAAACGCAATGCCCTCTCAGGACCCCAACGTCCGCAACAAGAACTTTCTGGAGGTCGCCCTCGGCTATACCGAGGAGCAGGCGCTCGATGAAGCGGCCCGCTGCCTGAACTGCAAGAATCATCCCTGCGTTTCCGGCTGCCCTGTGCAGGTCAAGATCCCCGAGTTCATCCAGAAGATCACCGAAAAGGATTACGAGGGTGCCTATCAGGTCATCCACGAGACCTCCTCCCTCCCCGCCGTCTGCGGCCGTGTCTGCCCGCAGGAGACGCAGTGCGAATCGAAGTGCATTCGCGGCATCAAGGGTGAGCCGGTCGGCATCGGCCGTCTTGAGCGCTTTGTCGCCGACTGGCACAACGCAAACGTGCAGGAAGCGCCCGCCAAGCCCGCCTCCAACGGCCACAAAGTCGCCGTCATCGGCTCCGGCCCCAGCGGCCTCACCTGCGCGGGCGACCTTGCCAAGAAGGGCTACGACGTCACCGTTTTTGAAGCGCTCCACCTTGCCGGCGGCGTGCTGGTCTACGGTATCCCCGAGTTCCGTCTGCCGAAGGCCATCGTGCAGAAGGAAGTCGACGGTCTCAAGGCCCTCGGCGTCAAGGTCGAGACAAACATGGTCATCGGCCGCGTCGTCTCTATCGACGAGCTGATGAGCGAGTATGGCTTCGAGGCTGTGTTCATCGGTTCCGGCGCGGGTCTCCCGATGTTCATGCACATCCCCGGCGAGAACCTCTGCGGCGTTTACTCCGCCAACGAGTTCCTCACACGCATCAACCTGATGAAGGCCTACAAGGAAGGCTCCGACACGCCCATCATGCCGCTTGCCGGCAAGAAGGTCGCCGTCGTCGGCGGCGGCAACGTCGCCATGGACGCCGCCCGCTGCTCCAAGCGTCTGGGCGCCGATGTTTACATCGTCTACCGCCGCGGCATGGAAGAGCTTCCCGCCCGTCGTGAAGAAGTTGAGCACGCCGAGGAAGAGGGCATCATCTTCAAGACGCTCAATAACCCCGTCAAGATCAACGGTGATGACAAGGGCTATGTCTCTTCCATGACCTGCGTTGAGATGGAGCTGGGCGAACCCGACGCTTCCGGCCGCCGCCGCCCGATCGAGAAGGTCGGCAGCGAGTTCGATCTGCCGGTCGACTGCGTCATCATGTCCCTCGGCACCACGCCGAACCCGCTCATCAAGAACACCACTCCGGGCCTTGAGGTCAACCGCAAGGGCGGCATCGTGGTCAACGAAGAGGGTCTTACCTCCCATCAGAACGTCTACGCCGGCGGCGACGCCGTCACCGGCGCAGCCACCGTTATCCTTGCCATGGGCGCGGGCAAGCTCGCCGCCAAGAGCATCGATGAAGCACTGAGCAAATAACTTTATCAGCGAAAGCGCGCAGAAGCGTACTCTTCTGCGCGCTTTCTCAACACCAATCTCACGGAGGAGAGTTATTATGAATCTTTGGCATGATATCGCACCGGCGCGCGTGCGCCCCGAGGACTTCTTCGCGGTCATCGAGATCGAGAAGGGTTCGAAAAACAAGTACGAGATGGACAAGGAGACCGGCGCGCTGCGCCTCGACCGCATTCTCTACACCTCGACTCATTATCCCGCCAACTACGGCTTCATTCCCCGCACCTGGGCGGACGACGGGGACCCGCTGGACGTTCTGGTGCTCTGCTCGGAGTGCATTCGTCCGCTGAGCCTTGTGGAGTGCTACCCCATCGGCGTCATTTCGATGGAGGACAGCGGCAGCCTTGACGAGAAGATCATCGCCATTCCTTTCCAGGATCCCACCTACAACACCTATCAGGACATTTCGGAGCTGCCGAACCACGTGGCAAGCGAAATTCGTCATTTCTTCCGCGTGTATAAGAGCCTTGAGGGCAAGGAGACCATCGTCAGTGACGTCCTCGGCCGCGAGGAAGCTATCAAGATCATCATCAACTGCCAGAACGCCTATATTGAGAAATATTGCCGTTGAACAAAGCATCTGCCGCCGCACCTTTGAAAACAAGATCATGTAAGGGAGGATACCCCCATGCGCAAGCTGTTCATCGCGCTCCTGTCGGCGCTGCTCTGCCTGCTGCTGTCCGTTTCCGCGCTGGCAGCGGACGGGTTGAGTACCTTTCAGGAAACGCAGACCTATCAGCCCGGAATGTTTTCCGACGTCAAAGCGGGCAGCTGGTATGAAGCCGGCGTCCGCGCTGTGTACACCCGCGGCATCATGAACGGCACGGGCGGAAAAGCTTTCGCTCCCAGCCAGACAATCACCTGGGCGCAGGCTGCTGCCATTGCCGCGCGCATCCACGCCGCCTGCGGCGGCGCGGAAATCGCCGCCGCGGAGGGTCAGTGGTACGAGCCGTACCTCGCCTATGCCGCGCAGGCAAAGCTGCTGCCGTCCACCTGCCCGGAGGGCGCCGCCGCCGCGTCAACGACCATCACCCGTCAGGAGCTGGCAGGGCTGTTCGCCAACGTGCTGCGCGCGGACGACCTGCCCCCGCTCAACGATCAGAGCATCCCTGACCTTGCTGCTGTGGATGCGGAGTTCCGCGCCGCAGTGCAGCGGATGTACGCCGCAGGCGTCTTTACCGGCAAGGACGGAGGGCGTTTCGATCCGAAGGGTTCCGCCACGCGCGCGGAGATCGCTGTGATCGTCAGCCGTCTGCTGCTGCCCGGCCAGCGCGTCAGCCATGACAGCCGCATCAATACCGCCATGTCCGCTCAGATGGGCAACTACTATCAGGGCGGACTTGCCGTGCAGTCCGGTGATACGGTCTACTACGGGTTCCGCGACGACCGGAAAGCCGACAGCGGAGAATGCTACGGCCTTATCGCCCGCAAGACGGACGGCAGCACGAAAACAGTTTTCACTTCGAACCGTGCACCGGACAGCCTTTACCTCAGTGAGGACGGTGCGTTCTACTTCCTGTGTTGGGAAAAGCTGCTCCGCTACGACCCCGCCGCCGACAAGCTCGAGGAGGTCTACGCCGCAAAGGGCAAGATCGACTCGTTCCAGATCTATGACGGCAGGCTCTATGTGCTGGAAAATTACTCCGGCGACTCCAACTATCCGGATCAACGGCGCTACCGCTTCGGCTGCGTGGAAAACGGGCAGTTCAGAAGTCTGATGGACGGCATTACGTTCAATCAGGTAATCAACATGGACCGTTTCCATATTTTCAACAACAAGGCGTATTTCCTCTTTGGGGACAGCACGGAGCCTTCCAGCAGCGGAAGCGGCTATGTTTTCTACAACTATGCGCTCTGGTCGCTTGACCTCGAGACCGGTCAAAAAGGCCGCGCGGTGGACATCGACGACTTTGATATGAGTGAGATCGCCTTTGACGGCGCGACCGCCTACGCACTGGAGTGGGATAAGGATGATACAGTCCCCCTGCGCATCGTCCGCTTCAGCCTGCTCCAGCCGGAGCTGCGCGAGGTCATGGCGACCCTTCCGATGGAAGCGAAGGAGCTCTATCTTCTTCTTTTTGCCAACGGCGGAGATCTGTACTACCTGTCCTCCGGTGCGCATCGCCTGTGGCATATCGGCAGTAACGGCGACGTCACGGTAAGCGCACAGCTTCCCTGGGGAGATCGCACGTTTGAGTATGCGACCGTCACGCCGCAGGGCGTTCTGTTCCACGATGTAAGCTCTCTTCGTATGAATGATTCCTCCGTGTTCCGTGTCCGTCTTCCAGACGGCTCGGTCGTGAACTACCTTGATTTCCTGGGCCTCAACTGAATCATCAACCGCCTGAAAATAAGGAGAGCAGATAAAATCTGCTCTCCTTATTCTTTATTCCGTGCCGCCGCAAAGGGCAAGGTACTGCTCCCGCAGGATAAACAGTCCCGCGGCACGATTGGCCGCGGGGACTTTGGCAGTCTCTCCTATCGGCATTACGCGCCTTGTACCAAGGCAAGGAGCTGCGCCTTGGGGCGGTAACCCACGGACTTGGCAACAGCCTTGCCGTTCTTAAAGAGTACCACCATCGGAATGCTGGACACCTGAAAGCGCATGGCGAGCTCCATCTGCTCGTCCACATTGACCTTGCCGACCTTGAGGGTATCGGCATATTCCTCGGCGATCTCTTGCAGCACGGGGGAGAGCATTTTGCAGGGGCCGCACCAGTTGGCGTAAAAGTCCAGCAGGACGGGTTTGTCGGAGTGCAGCACTTCGGTTTCAAAATTCAAAGCAGTAATGTTCAGTTCAGCCATGGGGAAGGCTCCTTTCTTTGTTGTGGCCTTATCATACCGCGAAGATTGGCGGATCTCTGTGACAAAGTCACATTGCCGCAAAAAAAATCCGACGTACAAACGGCGTCGGATCTTTTCGTTTTCTCTTACTTGCACTCCTGCTTCATGGCGCGGTAGCCGATCAGCACCGTCCACACATAGGCGCAGGTCTTGGGGATCATCAGCATACCGATCATAGGGATCGTATCCGCCCACAGCACCACGGGGATATAGAAGCCAAAGCTCAGCACGATGGTCAGCCACATCCAGCGGAAGGCGCTGTCGCAGCGCTCCTTGGCGCTGCGGTAGAAGAGCACGATGATGAGAAGGCCCAGAATAGCGAAGGGAATGTTGCGGTAGATGCCCCAGGAAAGCGGGGAGGCGGCGCTCAGCCACTGGTTCTGCGGCATCATGCAGAGAATGACGCGCGCAGCGGCAAGGCCGTACACGGCGGCGGTCAGGCCGGCCTTTCCCTTGATCTCATAGCGCTTGCGCCACACATAGTAGAGCAGCACATAGAAGGCCGTCATCGTGATCGAGGTGATCCACTTGCCAAGGCCAAGGGGGACGGTGTAGTTCTCAAGGCCTGTGGTGCACAGCGCCAGCGCGCGGGGAACGAGATGGAACGAGTCGCCCGCGCCCAGCACCACGGCCATCATACCGAAGAGCTTGAACTGAGCATTGCCCTTGCTCCCGAGGATCATCAGAACGCCGATGGTGATGACCGAGATGAGATAAACAGCATCAAAAAGTGTTTCAACGATTGCCTGCATAGTTAGTTTTCCTCTTTTCTTGAATGATTCTTTGTCTTTGGCGGCAGAAACCGCCTTGCCGAAGTTGCAGCCAAACAGCAGCCCCGCCAGCAGAAGCGAAGCGCCGAGACCGGTGTAGAAAAATGCGATGAAGCGCTCAGGTGCGAGCCCGCTTGAGCGCAGCGCAATGCCGCCGCTCATCATCACCGCCATGATCGCAAAGGACTTAACGTCAAAGAACTTGAGAAAGAAGTGGCGCTCCTCCTCGTAGGCGCTGATGCGCGTCGTGTGCTTTTTGACGAGCTTCCCGAAAATGAATTTCTGGAAGACGGCAAAGACCACTGCTGACAGCAGGTAGTTTCCCGCTGCGCGGTAGGCGGGATACGCCGAAAGTCCGATGCGAAGAATGTTGAAGCCCGCCGCGCTCCACACAAGGCACGCGAGGAGCAGCAGGGGATTCCGTTTTACTTTCATAGGTGACCTCCTCTTGCTGAACATCGTTCACTTTGCGAGATATAAAATTCCCACGGCGCGGTGGGAATTTTTTTGTTTTAATAAAGCGTCCTGCGGACGATCTCCAGCACGGCGGCGGGGTCGTAGTCCTGCCGCAGCAGCGCCGAGAGCATCTGGAAAAACAGCACGTCCGCAAATTTTTCCACCGTGAACTGCTCGTTGAAAGCGTCCGGCCGGATTTTGGCGTCCTGCTTCAAAACAGAGCAGAGCCCGGCTAAAATATGCTGCCAAGTCTGCTGCATGCGGCGCTTGCCGTCGTCTTTTTCCTCCCGCATGAAGCCGAGAGAATGCAGCGTAAAAAATCCCGGATACTGCCGGCAGCCGTAGGCCATTCGCTCATACATCCACACGATGCAGGCCTGCACATCACGAAAAACGGCATCGTCCTCCGGGCGGTGGAAGATCTCGCACCATACGCTTTCCACCGCGGCGCTCATCAGCTCTGCTTTGGAATCGAAATAGTTGTAGATCGAGCCGACCGACACGCCGCACGCCGCCGCAACGGAGCGAATGCTGATGGCAGACCATCCTCGCTCGCGGATCAATTCCCGGCTGGCTTTCAGGATCTCATCTTTTGATGTTACGACTGTATTCATGTGCTTCCCCCAATGTGAGCATTGTTCAATATCATTATACAAAAAATCCCCGCGCTGTCAAGCACGGGGATTTGATCTTTTTCGACATGATTGCGAAGGAACATGCCGCCGATTTTGCGCGCTATTGCAGTTTCATCAGTCCGTCCACGTTCCGCAGCACGGTCTCGCCGCGCCTGAGCGCAACAAGGCCGTCCTCCGAAAAGCTCTTGAGCATGCGCGCCACGGCCTCGCGCGCCGAGCTGATGTGCTGAGCGATCTGCTCGTGCGTCATGCGGATGGTGGAAGAGCCGGTGCGCTCGGCTTCGGCGAGAAGAAAGGTCGCAAGACGCCGGTCAAGGCTCTTGAATAAGATCTGCTGCATCGCCCACATCACGTCGGAAAAGCGCTGGGTCGCCAGTTCGTAGAGGAAGCAGCGCACCGAAAGATTCTGCTCGCCGAGCGCGGCAACGATGCTTGCCGGGATAATCAGAACCTCTGTCTCCCGCTGCGCGCAGATCTGTGTGTCGAAGGTGATTTGGCTGATGACGCAGGAGGCCGACAGCACGCACAAATCATCAGGATACAGACGGTATAGCGTCACCTCGCGCCCCTCGTCGGAGAGGAGGTAGGTGCGGATCTCGCCGGAGAGCACCAAAAGCATGCCGAGGCATTCGCTGCCGCCGTCGTGAATAAGCGCACCCTTTTCATACTGGCGCGTGACCGCGCTGCGCCGCACCGTTTCCTGCTCCCGCTCCGTCAGCAATGACCAGAACGGAAGCCGAGCTGCCATCTGCTCCATATCAGTGGCAGCTGTGATGCCCGCAGCCGTGGTCGCCGCAGGTGTGGCCGCCCTCGCCGTGCTCGTGGTCATGATGGTCGCAGTGAACGTTGGGGTTGTAGCCGAGATGGCCGACCAGCAGCGCGGCAACTGCCGCGTCCGCCTCACCGCTGACGCCGCCGTAGAGCTTGATACCCGCCTCAGCCAGCGCCGCCTGCGCGCCGCCGCCGATGCCGCCGCAGATCAGGGTATCCACGCCGTGCTGCGCCAAAAAGCCCGCCAGCGCGCCGTGGCCGCTGCCGTTGGTGTTGACCACTTCTGCGCGGACGACCGCGTTTTCTGCCACTTCATAGATCTTGAACTGCTCGGTATGACCGAAGTGCTGGAAGATCATGCCGTTTTCATAGGTAACTGCGATTTTCATGGTAGGTACTCCTCCGTTTTTTGATAAGATTCGCCGCACGCTCATGCCGGTGCATCTCACGCTGCGGCGGTTCAGTCCTCATTGTAAGCGTCCGAAGCCTTGATGCGCTGGTACATATCCTGCATCTGGCGGTCGATCTCGGCGATCTTGCCCGCGCACTCGAACATCTCCTCGTTGATGCCCTCAGGCAGCTTTGTCTTGTCCACCTTGTAGCGGATATCGTGCTCAAGGCTTGCCCAGAAGTCCATTGCAATGGTGCGGATCTGGATCTCTGCCCCGACATATTCCGTCCGGTTGGAGAGATAGACGGGCACCTTAATGTCCAGGTGCAGCGAACGGTAGCCGTTGTAGTTCGGCGTTTTGATGTAGTCCTGCTTTTTCACGATCTCCACATCGGTCTGCCGCTCAAACATCTCCGCCACGCGGTATACATCGTCGATGTAGCTGCACACCACACGCACACCGGCAATATCGTTCACGTTTTCCCGTGCAGACTCGATGCTGACAGGCAGTCCCTTTTTCACAAGCTTTGCCACAATGCTCGACTGAGACTTGACGCGCCCGTCGATGTGATGAATGGGATTGCGTGCATAAAGAACATTGAATTCACTGTTGAGAATATTGAATTTCAACGTGAGCTGCCGAACCGCCGCGTCATAGAGATTCTGCATGACAAGAAAGTCATGCGGATCCTCGCAGAGCACGATGCCGTTCCCCGTTCGATTCATTCTGAGCCTTCCTTTCCATCGGAAGCGTCAACGCCCGCCCGATGTGCTTTTGTCCCTTTCAGTATAGCAGACGATCACCGCCGCGCCAAGGGGAGAAATGCTGATTTTCCGCAAAAGTCCGCGCGAAAAAAGCAGCGGGCGGGAGAAACTACCAAGCAACGGGCAAAAGAACTTGCAATGCAGCGCAAGCCATTCTATAATTAACCTGAAAGGATATGCACAGCGTTCGGCACTTCCGCTCCGGTGGCAGAGCGAACGCGCGGAAGGTGCAGAAAAGAACAATGGATAAAAAAGGAAAACAGCAATTTCTTCTGGTCGCGTTCGGTGTGGCACTCTATGCCGCGCTGATGAATCTCAACGAAGTCGCGGCGTTTCTCACGAGGCTCGCTACCCTCTTCACGCCGGTGATCATAGGGTTATTGATGGCGTTTGTCCTCAGTGTGCCGATGCAGGGCATCGCAGGACGTTTGACGCGCCTGATGCCAAAGGCAAAGGAAAAACACATTGACCTTCTCAGCCTGCTGCTGACGCTTTTGTGCGTGGTCATCGTCGTGGTACTGCTGTGCGTTCTGGCGCTGCCGCAGCTTGCCGCGTCGCTCAAGAGCATCGGCACACTGGTCAGGGAGAACTGGCCGGACTGGGCGCGCCTTCTCTCGGATCACGGCGTGGATACAAGCGAGCTCACCGATCGCATCGCCGCGCTCGATTGGAAAACGGTGCTGGAAAAGGCGCTCACCGGCGCCGGCGCGCTGATCGACTCGGTGGTGGATCTTGCCGGTACCACAGTCTCGGCGGTGGCCAACGTCACCTTTGCCATCGTCATCATGTTTTATGTGCTGCTCGACCGGCGCAGCCTTGCTAAACAGAGCCGCAGACTCCTCTACGCCAACCTGAGCGAGCGAAAGGCCGATCAGGTCTGCCGCATCGCGCGCCTGACGCACACCACCTACGCCCGCTTCCTGTCCGGGCAGTGCGTGGAGGTCGTGATCCTCGGCACGATGATCTTTCTCGCGTTCTCCCTGTGCGGCATTCCCTACGCGGGGCTGACCGCCGCGCTGACGGCGGCCTTCGCCTTTGTTCCCTACATCGGCGCGCTGGCCTCCTGCGCAATCGGCGTACTGCTGACGCTGCTTGCCCAGCCGGAGAAGGCGCTGCTGTGCCTGATCGTCTATCAGGCGGTGCAGTTCACGGAAAATCAGTTCATCTACCCGCATGTGGTTGGCAGCAGCGTGGGGCTTGCGCCGCTGTGGACGCTCCTTGCGGCATTGCTTGGCGGCAAGCTCTTCGGCCTTGTCGGTATTGTGTTTTTCATTCCCCTCACGGCGGTAGTACTCCAGCTCGTACATGAGCACACCGCACAGCAGCTTTCGGAAAAGAAACTCGACCGCGAGGATCTGATCGAATAACAAAAAAGGACGACAGCTAAAAATAGCTGTCGTCCTTTTTTGTGCGGTCACGACTGCGCCATGCGATCGAGGAGCTGGAAGGCTTCCTCCAGCTTGGGGTCGACGTGGTCTGTTTGCAGGGCTTCGCGCACGCAGCCTTCAATATGCGCGCGCATGATCTCGCGGTTGGCGCTTTTTAAGAGCGACTGCGTGGCGAGGATCTGGTTGGAGATGTCCACGCAGTAGCGATCCTCGTCGATCATCTGCAAAATGCCGTCCAACTGGCCGCGCGCGATTTTGAGCTTGCGGCGGACGGAATCCCGGTCGGCTCTCATGTCCTCAGCGAATGGAAACGGCCTGATAGCCCGCCCCGTCGACGGCAGCCTTGAGAGCCTCATCGCTCACGCTGCCGTCCACGCTGACGGTCGCCGTCTTACTCTCAAGGTCAACGTTTGCCGTCTGCACGCCGGGAACGGCGGCAAGTGCCTCCTGAACGTGCTTGACGCAGTGCATGCAGGCCATACCTTCGATGTTGATTACTTTTTCCATTGTTGTTTCTCCTTTTTCTTCATTTGCTGTCATTTGATTGGTGGTTATCTCCGCTCCGCCGTCCGACGGAGAAGGCGCCGTATGTGCCGCTGCGTGCTTTGCCTTGAACCAGCGCAGGCGCAGCGCGTTGCTCACGACGAACACCGAGCTGAAGCTCATCGCGAGCGCGCCGAGCATCGGGTTCATCTTGAGGTGGAAGGCGGGATAGAATACGCCTGCCGCGATGGGAATGCCGATGGCGTTGTAGAAAAACGCCCAGAAGAGGTTCTGCTTGATGTTGCGGATCACCGCTCTGCTCAATTGCACGGCGGTGGAAACGTCCAGAAGGTCGCTGCGCATCAGCACGATGTCCGCCGACTCGATGGCGATGTCCGTTCCCGCGCCGATGGCGATGCCGATGTCCGCACGCGCGAGGGCGGGCGCGTCGTTGATGCCGTCGCCGACCATGGCGACCTTTTTGCCGCTTTCCTGCAACCGCCGGATCTCGCGCTCCTTGTCCTGCGGCAGCACCTCGGCCACCACGCGATCCACGCCGACCTGACGGCGAATGGCCTCGGCGGTGCGCTCGTTGTCACCTGTGAGCATGACCACTTCGATGCCCATGTCGGAAAGCTCGGCGATCGCCTGCGCGCTTGTGGGCTTGACGACGTCTGCCACGGCAATGAGGCCGATCAGCCGGCCGTCGCGGGCGAAGAAGAGTGGCGTCTTGCCGTCCTCTGCGAGCGCTTCGCCGCGCGAAAAGAGTTCGCTGTTTTCTGCATGGTTTGCCTCCATCATGCGGCGGTTGCCCGCAAGGCAGATTCTTCCTTCGACCGTGGCGCGAAGGCCCTGACCGGGGATCTGCTCAAAATTTTCGACGGGCAGGAGCGCGAGTTGCTCCTTTTCCGCTTCCGACACGATCGCTTCGGCGAGCGGGTGCTCGGAGCGCTTTTCAAGCGACGCTGCAACGGCGAGGAGTTCGTCCCGTCCCGCACCGAAGGGCAGAACGTCGGTGACGACGGGCTTTCCCTGCGTGATGGTGCCGGTCTTGTCGAGCACAACAGTCGTAACGCTGTGCGTCGTTTCGAGCGCCTCGGCGGACTTGATGAGGATCCCGTTCACCGCGCCGCGTCCCGTGCCGACCATGATGGCCGTGGGAGTTGCAAGGCCGAGTGCGCAGGGGCAGCTGATGACGAGCACGGAAATGCCGACGGAGAGGGAAAATTCCACGCTGTGCCCCGTCAGGAGCCACACCGCCGTCGCGATGACGGCAATCGTGATAACCACGGGGACAAACACGCCGCTCACCTTGTCGGCAAGCTTGGCAATGGGCGCTTTGGAGCTGGTGGCCTCGTCCACGAGACGTACGATCTGGGAGAGCGTCGTATCGTCGCCGACCTTCGTCGCGCGCATCTTGAAGTAGCCGGATTTGTTGATCGTTGCGCCGATGACGGTGTCACCCACCTGTTTCTCGACGGGAATGCTCTCGCCCGTCAGCGCGGATTCATCGACTGCGGACGCGCCCTCGAGCACCACACCGTCGACCGGAACGCTCTCGCCCGCCCTGACGATGAGCACCTCGCCTGGCTGCACCTCGGCAGCGGGAATGACGCGCTCTGTGCCGTCGCGCTCGACGGTCGCAGTCTTGGGTGCAAGATCCATGAGCTTTGTGATCGCATCGGAGGTTTTGCCCTTGGCGCGCGCTTCCATGGTCTTACCCATGGTGATGAGCGTCAGGATCGTGCCGGCGGACTCAAAGTACAGCTCCATCATATAGGCATGCACCGTGTCCATGTCCATCTGTCCGAAGCCGATGCCAATGCGATAGATGGCATAGATGCCGTACAGAATGGCGGCGCCGGAGCCGAGCGCGATGAGCGAATCCATGTTCGGCGCGCGCTGAATGAGCGCCTTGCAGCCGCCGATATAATACTGGCGGTTGAGAAAGACGATGGGAATGAGCAGCAAAAACTGCGTAAACGCGAACGTCATCGCGTTCTCCATGCCGAGGAAACACTCCGGCAGCGGCCAGCCCATCATGTGCCCCATTGAGAGATAAAAAAGCGGCACGGTGAAGACGAGCGAGAGCGCGAGGCGGCGCTTCATGCCGCGGTAGGCCTCCTGCGCGGCGCTGAGGCCGCCCTGTTTACCGCTTTGCGCGGCGGGCGCTGCCGCGCCGGGCTTTTCGTGCGGTGATGCGCCGTAGCCCGCCTGTTCGACCGCCGCAACGATCTGTGCGGAGGAGAGCGCGCTTTCGTCGTACTCGACAACCATGCTGTTTTTCAGCAAATTCACACTGACCTGCCGCACACCGTTCTGCCCGGAAACAGCTTTTTCCACGCGGCTTGAGCAGGCGGCGCAGCTCATGCCGGTCACATCGTAGGTTTCTTTTTTCACCGGGATTCCTCCTTCGGGATAGATACAATACCCCTGTGGGGTATTCTTGAATTGCCCATAGTATAGGTCGGAATATAGAAGTTTGTCAAGCGTTTTTTGGCAAAACGGAGGTTTTGCCTTGGCGCAGAAGGGCTGCGGAGGCTGGACAGTATCCGCCTCCTTATGATAAACTGGCGATACGATTTTTAGTAACAGCAGGTGCGAAATGCAAGAGAGAACGATAAAAAAACGCATTGCTTCGGTGCTGAAGGCCTATCTTTTGTACGCGGTGTTGACGGCGATCCTCATTCCGCTGCCGCAAAAGGAGTCGTCCGGCGAACTCTGGCGGCAATATGAAGCCCGTCTGGATACTCCCGCCGCGCAGGAGCGCGTGATGACCATTGAAGATTCCGACAGCGCGCTGCTGCTCCGCTTGCAGCTCATCGAAAGCACACGAAGGGAGCTCATCTTCTCGACCTTTGACCTGCGCGCAGATGAGAGCGGGCAGGACGTGATGTCTGCCCTATGCGCAGCGGCGGAGCGCGGCGTGCAGGTGCGCATGATCGTCGACGGACTCAACGGCTTTCTCCATTTGCAAGGGGACGCAACCCTCCGCGCGCTCGCGGCGGCGGAGAACGTCGAAGTCCGGTTCTACGACCCTGTGGATCTGCTGCGTCCCTGGAAGCTCAACTACCGCCTGCACGACAAGTACCTCATCGCCGACGGCGAGCGCTATATCCTCGGCGGGCGCAACACGAGCGACCTCTTTCTTGGCTCATATCAGGAGAAAAGAAACATCGACCGCGATGTGCTGGTCGTGTCGAATGGGAGCGAAAATAGCTCCGTCCGTCAGCTTGCGGCATATTTTGAGTCCGTCTGGTCGCAGCCGGAGAACCGGACGATCAAGGGGCGCGCATCGGAGAAAACCGGCGCGCTGCATGAGAGATACGAATCGCTGCGGGAGAACTGCCCTGCGGCCTTCGCGGACGCCGACTGGGAAGAGATGACCATGCCGGTCGCGCGCGTGAGCCTTTTGCACAATTCTCCCCGTGCGGAGAACAAATCTCCCGAGCTGTGGGACACGCTCTGCCGCCTGATGGAGCAGGGGGACGACGTGCTGCTGCAAACGCCCTATCTCATCTGCAACCGCGCGATGTATGGAGATCTTGCCCATTTTGCCGGGGAACGGCAGGTGCGCATTCTGACAAACGCCGTGGAGACCGGCGCGAATCCGAGCGGCTGCGCGGACTATCTGATTGAAAAAAGAACGATCCTCTCGTGCGGGCTTGATATATACGAGGCGGTATCCGATCAGTCGCTGCACACCAAAACGGTTCTGATCGGAAACGATCTGAGCATCGTCGGCTCATTCAATGCCGATATGCGCAGCGCCTATCTCGATACAGAACTGATGCTCGTCATCGAGAGCGAATCCTTCAACGATGTGCTGCGGCAGGCAGAAGCGCCTTACACCGCGCGCAGCCGCCTTGTTCTTCACGATGGCAGTACGGCTTGCGGCGCGCAGTTTGAGGAAACCGCGCTGCCGCCCTTGAAGCGCGCGCTTTACAGAGTATTAAGCATTGCGCTGCGTCCTGTGCGGCATTTGTTATAAGAAAACCGGACGCCGCCGCGGATAGGCCATAAAATAGATGCAGATTTTGGTGCAATTTCTGCTTTTTTTACCTTGCAAAAGGCTTTTGGTTTTGTTAGGATAGGAACATGTTTGGAATGTTCCGTGTTTTTCACGGAAACAGAGGATAAGAAAGGAAAGTTCGTTATGATTTATACGACCGAAGTACAGCATATGTGCCCCGTTGCAAAGGGCGCATATCACGGTCCCGCCCCGATCCCTGAAGAGGGCAAGTGGGTTCAGGCTAAGCAGCTCGCCGACATCTCCGGCTTCACCCACGGCATTGGCTGGTGCGCCCCCCAGCAGGGCGCCTGCAAGCTGACGCTCAACGTCAAGGACGGCGTCATTCAGGAAGCGCTCGTTGAGACCATCGGCTGCTCGGGCATGACCCACTCCGCTGCCATGGCTTCTGAGATCCTGATCGGCAAGACCATTCTCGAAGCGCTGAACACCGACCTTGTTTGCGACGCCATCAACACCGCCATGCGCGAGCTGTTCCTGCAGATCGTCTACGGCCGCACCCAGTCTGCCTTCTCTGAGGGCGGCCTTGCCGTCGGCGCATCCCTCGAAGACCTCGGCAAGGGTCTTCGCTCTCAGGTCGGTACGATGTTCGCTACCAACGAGAAAGGCCCCCGTTATCTCGAGATGGCTGAGGGTTACTGCACCAAGATGGCGCTCAACGCGCAGGACGAGATCATCGGCTACGAGTTCGTCAACCTCGGCAAGATGATGGACTTCGTCAAGAAGGGCATCGATGCCAACGAAGCGCTCGAGAAGGCCAAGGGTCACTACGGTCAGTGGGACAGCGCGGTCAAGTACATTGACCCGCGTCAGGAATAAGGAAGGGAGGACGAAACAATGGCTTTATTTGAAAACTACGAGAGAAGAATCGACAAGATCAACGGCGTCCTCGCTCAGTACGGTATTTCCTCCGTCGAGGAGTGCCGCGAGATCTGCAAGGCCAAGGGCTTTGACCCGTATGAGATTGTCAAGGGCATTCAGCCCATCTGCTTTGAAAACGCCTGCTGGGCGTACACCGTCGGCGCGGCCATCGCGCTCAAGTCCGGCGTGAAGTCCGCTGCCGAGGCTGCCAAGCTCATCGGCGTGGGTCTTCAGTCCTTCTGCATCGACGGCTCCGTTGCCGAAGACCGCAAGGTCGGTCTGGGCCACGGCAACCTCGGTGCGATGCTGCTCTCCGACGAGTCGAAGTGCTTTGCCTTCCTCGCCGGTCATGAGTCCTTCGCTGCCGCAGAAGGTGCGATCGGCATCGTCAAGAATGCCAACAAGGCCCGCAAGGAGCCGCTGCGCGTCATTCTGAACGGCCTCGGCAAGGACGCTGCTCAGATCATCTCCCGCATCAACGGCTTCACCTATGTCCAGACCCAGTTCGATTACTACACCAGCAAGCTGAACATCGTGCGCGAGATCCGTTACAGCGAGGGTGAGCGCGCCAACGTACGCTGCTACGGCGCAGACGATGTGCGCGAGGGCGTGGCCATCATGCACTTTGAGGGTGTTGATGTGTCCATCACCGGCAACTCCACCAACCCGACCCGCTTCCAGCACCCCGTCGCCGGCACTTACAAGAAAGAGTGCATCGAGCAGGGCAAGAAGTACTTCTCCGTCGCCTCCGGCGGCGGCACGGGCCGCACCCTGCACCCGGACAACATGGCTGCCGGCCCCGCTTCCTACGGCATGACCGACACCATGGGCCGCATGCACTCCGACGCCCAGTTCGCCGGTTCCTCCTCCGTGCCCGCGCACGTGGAGATGATGGGATTCCTCGGCATGGGCAACAACCCGATGGTCGGCGCCACCGTCGCCGTGGCCGTCGCTGTCGCGGAGAGCCTCAAGTAAGAGTGGAAAACCCTCCGGGTTCCCGCTTCATAAGCTCCAAAGCCTGATTTTTGACCAAATAAAAGCAGGAAGCACGTCCCTCGCACGAAAATGCGGGAGATGTGCTTCCTGTCTTTTCATATTTTTCAACCGTCAGCCAATTCCTCAGGTTTCTTATGCTTCGCTTTCGCGCAGATTGCCATAGCAGCTTCGCTGTTTTATCGGATACCGTACTTCTCGATGATGTAATCCATATCCTTATCGCCTCTGCCGGAGAGGTTGATGAGCACCGAACCCTTGCCCATCGTCTTTGCGAGCTTCATGCCGTAGGCAACCGCGTGGGAGCTTTCGATCGCGGGGATGATGCCCTCCATTCTGGAAAGCTCGAAGAAAGCGTCGAGCGTCTCATCGTCGTTCACAACGTCATACTTCACTCTGCCGATGTCGTGCAGGAAGGCGTGCTCGGGGCCGCTGGACGGGTAATCAAGGCCGCTTGCCACGGAATAAACGGGAGCCGGATTGCCGTTTTCGTCCTTGAGCATGATGCTCTTGAAGCCGTGCATGATGCCCTCCTCGCCGTAGGTGAGGCTGGCGGCGTGGTCGCCGAGCTTGGTACCCCGGCCGAGCGGCTCAACGCCGTAGAGATCGACGGGGTCGTTCAGGAATCCGGAGAACAGGCCCATGGCGTTGGAGCCGCCGCCCACGCAGGCGACGACCGCATCGGGAAGCTCGCCCGTCATATCGAGGAACTGCTCTCTTGCCTCAATGCCCACAACGCTCTGGAAATCGCGCACCATCATCGGGAAGGGATGGGGGCCGACAACGGAACCGATGCAGTAGATGGCGTCCTTGTACTCGTTGCAGTAGGCTGCGAAGGCCGCGTCGACCGCTTCCTTCAGCGTTTGCAGCCCGTCCGTGACCTCGATCACTCTTGCGCCGAGGATCTTCATTCTCGCCACGTTCGGGGCCTGCTTTTTGACGTCCACCGCGCCCATATAGATGTCGCAGTCCAGGCCGAAGTAAGCGGCGGCGGTCGCCAGCGCAACGCCATGCTGCCCTGCGCCGGTCTCGGCGATGACCTTCTTCTTGCCCATGTACTTTGCAAGCAGCACCTCGCCCATGCAGTGGTTGAGTTTGTGCGCGCCGGTGTGGTTCAGATCCTCGCGCTTGACATAGAGCTGAACGCCCGTACCGATCTTGTCGGAGAGTCTTGCAAGGTGGGAGATCGGCGTGGGTCTGCCCTGAAACTCCTTGCGGATGCGGCGAAGCTCGCTGATGAACTTGCGGGATTTGCAGATGGTCTGGTAGGCTTCGCTGATCTCGTTCATGGCGGTTTGCAGCTCGGGCGGGATATAGGAGCCGCCATAGTTGCCGAAATAGCCCTCGGCGTCGGGATAGTTTTTGAAATAGGTATCAAAATCAACATTGTTAAACTTCATTTGATGTTCCTCCGGTCAATTTAATTTAGATTTTGGTTGGGGTGTCGGTCACGATCATGTTCTGATTGTTTTCATCTATCTGGCGTGCGGAACGCCGCCATCGCTGCATCTTCATGAGATCGACCTCCTTGTAAAACAGGAAAAAGCTCCCTTGACTCATTTCATGTCAAAGGAGCTTCGATCAAAACAAAAAACGCCCTTGACAGAACAATACACTCTGTCAAGGACGAATAGGAACAACACTATCCGCGGTGCCACCTTGATTCACGGTGCGACCCGTGCGCTTTGCAGGATACCAACATATCCCGGCAACTGACGTATGCCAACACGTTGCAGAATACTCTGGGAAAAGCCCCATTTGACTGCACCCTCAGCGGCCCATTTGACAACGTGTTTCTTGCCTGATTTTCAGCACCACAGGCTCTCTGTAAAGTCATCGCTGCCGTTATCTCCGCTTCAACGGTTTGAAAGATTAAATTGGTTCACATTATAGCGCATCTTTTTTGTTTGTCAATAGGGCTTTGCGCAATATTATGATATTTCGTTCCGCATTCTGCGCCCTGCGGTATCCGCGGCAGTGGAGGCGAAACGGCATCAGAGTCAAGAAAAGCCCCGGAAAACCGATGGTTTTCCGGGGCTTTTGAGCGATTGGATCGAAAAGACCGTTCTCGAAACGAAGCGACTTAGCGCTTGGAGAACTGAGGTGCGCGACGAGCAGCTTTGAGGCCGTATTTCACGAAACCGAAGCTCAATTTTGCTTGATTTTACGCAGTTTTTCAAGCATTTTGCTCTTCGTCCACCAGTTCTTAAACCCACGATTTTGTAGGCTTTTGTCGGATTTTAACCCTAATCTTTTTTTGATGTGTCGATTGCTCTGTTAATCACCCCATGCAATTGGGCAGGTTTATTATACTTGACTTTGGCGTAAATGTCCATAGTCACCTTGCTGTTTTCGTGTCCGGCAAGATACTGTACGGTTTTAGGATCAACCGAAGCATAAATCAGGTTCGTGATATAAGTGTGACGCAATTGATGCGGTGTCACTTGAAAATCCATCGTATATACCAACTTCGGATTGTTCGGCTGATGCTCACCAAGCTTCGGCTTTACCACATGCTTAATCTTCTGCCCATTCACATAGGTGTAATAGCAGCGTTCTTCCGTAGAACGAACTGCTATGTACTTCCACACCCTCACGAACTGAGATTCAGCCAGAGCGTTACCATTCCTGTCCGAGATCACATATTCCGATTTTGACTTTTCTTTTGCCTCTTTCAAACATTCCACCAACTTGCCCGGAATAGGAATGTCCCTTTTAGCTGCTGGCGTTTTTAATTCTGTTGAAATTACCGGACGATTATTCACAGAACGCCATGCTCGCCGTACCGAGATATATGGAGTGGCTCCGTCCAGGAAAACACAATCCCATCGCAGTGCAAGAATTTCTTCTCGCCGCAACCCTGCGTACAACCCAATCATTACGAAAACATACGGTGGTAATCCCCTGATTGTATCCAGAAGAATTTTCACCTGCTCATCCGTCAATGCCTTCTTTTCCTGCTTTGGTGTTCCGCCTTTTGCGGAAAGCGACGCAGCCGGATTATAACTGATGATTTTGCTTTCTTCTGCTGAATAGAAAACACATTTGATCAGCATATTCATTTTGCTGTACAGGGAAGCTGATTGCTTGGAGATTGGCACCAGCAGCAAGCGAAGGTCATCGGTCGTCACTTCGTCCATATACATATCTCCAATAGCTCCAATAATGTATTTTCTTATCGTGCGCTCATATCCGCTCAATGTGTTTTCTCGCACACTCGCCGAACGCATCTTCAACCATTTTTCGCAATACTCAGCTACTGTCGGATTATTCTTCCGGAATATTTCATCCTCAATACTGCGCTTCATCTCAATGGATTTATCGTACAGCTCTTCAGGAGTCTGTGCATATAGCGAAATCCATTTTCCATCCGCATCCTGCATTCGTGTTCTGTAATATTGAACGCCCCTCTTCATAATTGTTCCATATTCCGGCACTACTTTTTTTCTTGCCATTATTGCTTCCTCCATTTTCTTGATATATCCAAATTGATCTTTGCTCTTTAATTATCCAGAATGCTGCTCCGGTTCTCAAGGATGTCGGCTATATGTAAAAAGAGCAGGGATTATCCCTACTCTTTTTGATCTCATTCATGAAACTGTCTGGCCTATTCTGCATCCCACAGTGTAAAGGTATCCTCTAATATGCCCGCCAGTTCATCCGGTCGGTTATACTTTGCCTTTGCATAAATGTCCATCGTTATCTTGCTGTTCTCATGACCGGCAAGATACTGAACTGTTTTAGGATCAACCGATGCGTGAATAAGATTTGTAATATAAGTATGCCGCAGCAAATGTGGCGTCACTTCAAAGTCTAAGCTATAAACCACCTTTCCATTATGCGCAGCTCTTTCGCCCAGCACCGGTTTCACCGTATGCTTCACTCGTTTTCCATTCTCATAACGGTAGTAGCTCCGTTCCTTTACAGTTCTGGTCACAATATACTGCCAGAGCCTCTTAAACTGCGTATATGAAAGCGGTTCACCCTCGCTGTTCGCAACAACATAGTCTGATGTGGAAGTCTCCTTTGCTTCTCTCAGGCATTTCGTCAGGCAATCAGGAAGCGGTATATCTCGATGAGCAGCCTTTGTTTTCAGTTCAGACATTATTACCGGTCGATTGTGCTCTGTATGCCAAGCTCTGCACACTGTCAAATACGGTGCTGCTTCATCCAGAAAAACTGAATCCCACTGCAATGCAAGAATTTCTTCTCGCCGAAGCCCCGCATACAAACCAAGCATCACAAATACATACGGTGGCAATCCTTTTATCGCATCCAGCAACCTCTCCACCTGATCATCCGTCAAAGGGGTTTTCTCTTTTTGAGGAACGCCTCCGTTCTTTCCAGACAAATAAATTGTAGGATTGTCCTGAATCACTTTGCTTTCTTTTGCTGCCGCAAAAATGCTCTTATAAAGGATATTAACCGATTTGTACACAGATGCTGATTTTTTTGATACCGGAACCAGTGCCAGACGAATATCATCTGCTGTAACATCTGCTATATTCATATGACCCAGCGGCTTTATAATATGCCGTTTTACCTTCGATGTGTAATCCGTCAACGTAGTGGCTCTTACCTGTGCGGATTGTAACAATAGCCACTTTTCGCAATACTCCTTTACTGTGGGGGATGATCTGCGAAATGTATTATCCTCAATCTGCTCTCTCGCTTCGAGCACCTTATCATATAATTCTTCACGGGTTCTGCCATACAACGCCACCCGCTTTCCATCAGCATCCTCAATTCGAGTCCGGTAATATTCCTTACCCGCCATGATGACGGTTCCGTACTGAGGAATCGCATATCTTTTTCTTGCCATCTTCGACACCTCCAAACTTTTAGCTGATATATTCATTATTGCGAATAACCTGCCAATACTCAACGATGTCGAATTTCGCTCCTGACTGTTCTCTTCTTTCGGAAAGTCGGATTGTTATCCTTCGGCCTTGCACGGTGTGTAGACCTTGCAATATACTCCTGAAGTCCAACTTCAGTAAAATAAACACAGCCATTCTCAACATACTGAACGTAAGTGATCAGCCCTTCCATTCTTGCATGATCCAAGGTGTCCAGGCTAATTCCCAACATCTCAGCGGCTTCTTTACGCTTAATCAATTTATCCACCATCAAAATTCACTTCCTTTCGGCATTTGCCTTGTCTTCTTTTCTCTGCCTGTTCCGGAATATAATATCCAAGCTGCACTTTCACAGCTTCATCAATTCCGCGCATCTGTCCCTTACTTACCTTGCCGAGATACCGAATCACACAGGTCTTATCACATGTATCAAGCTGCTCCGCCAATACCATCGAAGATCTTGCCAGCCCTTTTGCCTTCCGAAGAAAATAATGTGTCGGCTGGTTTCTTTTCTTTTGTATCTTCGTTGTCAGAGGAGCAACCGTAATCGTCGGCGAATAAAAGTTGCCGACATCGTTCTGAAGAACCACTACCGGACGAACACCGCCCTGCTTTGATCCTATCGGAACACCAAGATTGGCAAGGTAAATATCTCCTCGCCGGTAAACCCAGTTTTCTTTCATCTGGTTGCCTCCAATCCCATAATCATCTATGGATAAAAGCTGACAGAAAATAATACAACTGCTTTATTCTGACAGCTTTTCTTAAAATATGGTTTCTCTGTACTTTTTCTTTGTACCCCAGAGATCGGGGATTTCTCACAAGCGGCAGTGTGCTTCACTGCTCCATTGGAATTTAACCATCCCGCCTTCTTTATGGCCGGACCGCGAATTACGGAAGTATCATTGTCCCTGACAGGCTTTTACACCACCGTCGGTTGCAATCCGACATTTGCTGCTGCGATTCCGCTTCGCCCCTGTTGGGCATCATGGCGTGCAGTCGAAGGCTCGTTCTGTCAGTAATGTACTTGGAGAATGAGTATTCAATTTTCATAGTTCATCAGCCTTGTTGCCTTAGCTGTAAAGTAAGTATAAAAGAATGCGGTTTTACATAACACGCCGGAAACTGCGACTTTGCCCACCTAATTTTGCGAGTTCACATCAGTGCTTCCTGAAGCTGCGTAATGGCATCCTGCACTCTCTTTTTCAACGCATCCACATCCTGTCTCTTGCCAATAATCAGATAATCCAGCGTTACTCCAAAGAATTCCGAAAACAGAATCATGTCGTTATAAGATGCCGATATTGCTCCGCGCTCAATTTTTGAAATGCGTTTTGCATCAATATCAATCGCCTCAGCCAGAGCCTCCTGCGTATACCCTTTTGATTTGCGCAGCTCCTGAATTCTTGCTCCACATACATGCTGATCGTAATACATACGTTTCTCCTTCCGCACAGCCGGTACAGAACCGGATCGACGGAAGGT
>ENA-UALO01000066-UALO01000066.1-human-gut-metagenome-genome-assembly--contig:-NODE-66-length-45261-cov-11.165974_pt1 | contig 45261 bp, 40 predicted proteins | sample MGYA00243701_ERZ654470 | MGnify/ENA primary metagenome ERZ654470 (study PRJEB26926, sample SAMN06164444) | human gut metagenome | biome: ENVO:00009003; feature: ENVO:2100002; material: ENVO:00002003...
TCTTAGGGTCTCGTGGGCTCGGAGATGTGTATAAGAGACAGGGCGGAGCCTGTTCCGGGGCCGGAGCGGCATTTTCGGGTGGGGCATTTTCGGGTTCCGGGGCAGCTTTAACCTCCGCAGCCTTTTTCCCACTTCGGGACAATTTGTCTCGCTTAGTCGGCGTGGCCTCGCCGGGGGCCGCCTTATTCGCCTTGGGTGGGCGGCCCTTGCGGGGCTTCGCCGCCTCCTTGCCAGCAGGCTCCGCTTTTTCCTCTTTTGGAGGACGGCCCCGACGGGCCTTTTTCGGTTCGTCATCCCCAGCGGCGGGAGGTTCCTCCTGCGTTTTCTCCTCCGGCTCTTTTGCCGCCTCCTCTTTTTCTACCTCGGCCCGGGCTGTCTGCCGCTTTTCATTCATCAGCTCATTGATTTTGTCAAAGGACACCACCACATCACCGGGCTCGGGCTGGGCAGGCCCCTCCTGCTGGGGTGTGGGAGCGGCGGCCTGTTCGGGAGCCGGAGCCTGGGGCCCGTCAACCGTAACAGGAGCGGGAGCCTCCGGGAGCTTCTCCTCACCGGGGCCTGTGTTCAATTTTTCATCTGCCATTCACTATCCTCCTTTTCGTGAAAGTTGCACAATTTTGCGGGTTAAATTTCTGTAATTATTTTTCTGCCTCCTTCCGGTCTATCCACGCAAAAAAGCCGCCCGATTTGAACGCCGGACGGCTTTTTGTGTAATGTGATAGATCAAATATTATTTTTTGTGGTTCGTAGGCTCCGAAAAGCCTTGTATTTACAGCGTTCCTAATAGGAAACAATCATACTCTGTTACAATACTCCAGCCATCGAATGAGGTTTTTCATCAAATGGCTTTGAGTAAGATCTTCAGTTTCCTGATCCTCGGCCTCCGTTCGGAACATTTTCGGATAGATATTCAGCTGCTCGCCAGCAAACGCAATCGTCCCGATATAGTTCTTGGTACGTACTCCGCCTCTGCCTGTGAACGCAAGAAACTGCTGTTTGGTATCAAAGCGACCATCATCATAGAAAACTGCCCGTTGATCCCAATTGTGCTGCAAAAAGTCCTCCAATTCTTCAAGCCCTTTCTGGGATCTCCAGGAGGGCGGAAGAGATGAATTCCTTATTGCCGTTTCTTCATATCTGCTCAGTATCATTCTTGAACATCCGCCTTTTCAACACGAACCCTGCTGATCTTATCATCCACAATTTTGATGCCCAAATCTTTGAGCGCATCAGTCAATACTCCGATTACCTTTTTCTTGTTATCGTAATAATACTCATACAAGAGCGGAATGATGCTGTTGTTCAGAATCGCGCAGAGGTCATCCACCGTTTTCCCCATAAAATAGGAGTGACCAATCAACAGATCAGAGCTCTCAAGCGAATCAGCCAGAATCGTGTTGATTTTCGAAAGTACATTGCGGAGAGTGGGATCGTCAACAAGCGAGGCATTCGGATACTGCTCAATGAATTCAAATCTGCGCCGTAAAGCGGCATCAATCAGGGAAATCGACTTGTCTGCGGAGTTCATTGTGCCGACAATATAAAGATTGTTAGGCACAGCAAAGATGTCGCCGGATTGGAGTGTCGCGCAGGTTTCGTTGACTTCGCCCCAACGCTTGTCGCTTTCAATCAGAGTGATTAACTCGCCAAACACCTTGGAGATGTTGGCACGGTTGATTTCATCAATGATGATGACATAGTTCTTCTCATGATTATCAAGGGCATCATCTGCAATGCGCTTGAACACACCGTCAACAGTTATGAAGGCCATCTTACCCGATTTGGTATCAGGACGAAGCCCCTGGATAAACTCTTCATAGCCGTAGCTTTGATGGAATGTTGTGAAGACTATCTGGCCTTTGCGGACATAATCGTTATATGCAGCCATTACCGCTTTGCGTTCTTCATATGATTTCCGCCGGGTATCTACTGCACGGCTCTCAATTATGGCAAGGGCGTATTCTGCGGTTGAATATGTTTTTCCGGTACCAGGGGCTCCATAGATAATGAAGTTCAGCGGATGAATAAGGTTTACTCTTGGCGTCCGCACTACTTCAAGACAGGTTTTCTTCTTTGCGGTTTCTGAATCACCGGTAGAAGTCGCCACATCAATATCATCTTCTACAGCATCGTCTGGCATCTCATCAACACCAGCGGTCTGATCAATATCATCATTATACTTTTCTTCGCACAAAGAATAGTCTTGCTCTTCATCGCCGAAGGTAAATGCGAGCAGTTGCTTCTTGATGTAACCGTCAGAAGCATCGACACGATGAATAGCCTCACGCAAGACACCGGGACCGAACCATGTCTTGAACGGATCAAGACGAGTCCAATCCACCTTGATTGTTTTGCCGTCACCAGCGTTTTCTGTAACAGTACCGATAGCTTTGATTCTCATAGCGCCGACCGTCTTGCCATGATTATCAAAAGGGAGGTTCTTCTTCTGAGTGAAGGTGGACTTTATCACGATACGATCTCCAACAGCAATTGACTTCACAACGTCAATGAACTTATCGTCCCATCCGTTAACCCACATACCGCCATCAATATACTCATCTGAAAAATCTCTCCACTGTCCGTTTTCATCATTGCCGGTAGTGCCGACGTACCATGCATAATCGATACCCAACCCGTCTAACAAGCTTCCGGGTAGATCATACTGTGTAATCACGGATCTTGCGTCTCCTGTTTGCTCAAAGAATGCCTCCGCCCATTCTGTAAAAGCAGTTCTTTTGAAAACTATCAACTGCTCAAACTTATAGTTGACCTTACCAGCTGCGGATACCTGCGTACCGATGATTGCAACATTTTCGAGCTGTTTATATACTCTTTCGAGGATATACTTGACAAGAACATCCCTTTTTACTTCCGGGACACAAACGAATATGACGATTGGAGCAAAATAACGAAATTGCTCGGATACCCGGTTGGTAATCTGCCGTTGTTCTTTAATATGTGATATTCTTGCGTCACGCCCGAAATTGTCTTTGCTCCATGCCTTAAATTCGTCGCCCTTATTACGCGCGTGAGGGTTTGCATCAATCAGGGCATCCAACGTCTCTGTAAACGAATTAAGTGTTATTTCAGCCATTTTCTTTGCCCTTCCTCTCTACATATTGATGTATGGCATTAACAAAAAACTGAGGACTCCGTACAGTTCCGGAAACCAGTCTCGACTCAAAGCCCTTTGCAGCCTTATATGATAATGGCTTGCATGGATATCTCAGATACTCTGACAATGACACCTCAACTCTATCAACGGGATATAACGTTGAGCTTGATGCAAACCTTTTGCCGTCAGCCCCCCAGCAGGAGTTAGGCCATTTATGATTCTTTCCCAGTTCATTATCTTGTGAAGAATCATATTGCTCAGGGGCAAGAATCTTTTTAGCTATCCAAGAAATAACATCAACCGTAACAGCGTTTCCGACAAGCTTCCATCGGATGTTCGGTTTGGCTATCTCTTCGGCTGATTTCGTCCAATCTTCAGGAAAGCCTTGCAACCGCTCAGCATCTCTGATATCTGGTGATCCGACTGTTCCATCGGGGAAGGCAATGGCTGGAGCAGAGGGTATGCCAATTGTTGAACCAACTTTCAAGGTTGGAATTGCATTTTGATAGAGACCAATAGCGTATTTTCCTTCTGTCCAGTAAAAGCCACAAGGCTCCTCAAATTCTGTTGAAGTTATTATGCCATGCTCCTGTAAAGAGTTTCCGCTCAGCAGTACATCTCTGGGATTGTTATGTAATGCTGCAACCACGAACACTCGACGCCTACGTTGCGGAACAAAAGCTAAAGAATCAATCATCCTATATGCCCAACTATACCCAAGTGCTTCCAACTCTTCGGTAATAGTCCGGATTGTTTCTCCCTTCCTTAAGAAAAGCATATTGGGAACATTCTCAAAGATAACCCATTCAACTTTCTTCTTTTCTAACAGGCGAAAAACCTCTCTTACCAAGGATGAGCGTTCCCCAGACAAACCTGTCTTGACACCTATCGTACTTATATCCTGACATGGAAATCCCGCACAGAGTATATCTGTATCGTCAGGAAGCGCATTCAAGTCACATATATCGTCAACCAATGAAATGCCAGGAAAATTAGTCCTAAGTACATGCTTGGCGATTGAGTCAATCTCACACGCCATGATGGTTTCAATCCCAGCTTGCTTGAAGCCGAGTTCAAATCCTCCAATTCCCGCAAACAAGCTGACCATTTTGAGCGGCAGCTTTTCCGATGTTTTATTGCTCATAAGCATCAACTTCTTCCGTTTTCTCTATCTTAAGAATGCTATTGCAGACGAGTTCAATCAAGCGTGGTGGGACGCTCTCTCCAATTACTTTACAGCACATATTTGATGCGATCTTCTTCCCATTGATGCTGAACGAATACTCATAATCGCTTATTGTTTGTAAGCACATGCCTTCATATACCGATAAAGTACGGTTTTGACTTGGATGTATTTTTTTATCCGAAGTTTCCACCTGAAGGTTTTGTGTTAATGTTGGAGCTGGCGAATCCCAAGACATTCTTCTATAGGCGCTATCAAATCCTTTTATTCTTCTTCTTTCTCCCGTAAGTTTATCGATCATCGTTGGTCTGGGAAGAAGAGCTCCGCACCTTTGGCAATAAATCGGTGTATCATTTCTGTAAGTGTGCCGACCATCTACAAAACGCATACCGTGCCTCGGGTTTTTATCATATCCACATTCTGCACATTGATTGTTATATGCCGTTTCATTAGGCGGTGTGTTTTGAATCCACCAGAACTTATCCGGTTTCATAATTGGAACGCAATGCCAAGGAATTGACGGATCTTGGTTTTTACCTTTTTCCGCGGAGAGTGGCGGCAATGAGCCAATTGCCTCTCTTAATGTAACCCAACGTTCCGTGTCTTCCGTTTCGGTTTGTGAATGTGTCCTCTTTGGCAAAAATGTTTTGTTCTTCAAATAATACTTTTTCCCGGAATCACTTCTGGTGAAAATAGTAATTAACCGGACTCTTGTTTGTGGGATTCCATAATCTGCGCAATTAACAATTTCTGGACCTCCAATGTAATCCGGTGCCAATTCGTCCCTAATATAGTCAATAATATTCTTATATTCTCCGTTGCCGACAGGGATGATTGTATTCTGCATTCCCTGGACATTTTCTAGGAGTAGCCATTGAGGTCTGAGCTTTTTTACAATTTCTACGGTCGGAATAATCAGCTGATTCCGAGGATCATCTTTAGGCGCACGTCCTCTTCTTATTTCTTGCAACCGCTTGCCAACAGAATTAAAAGACATCCCTTGGCACGGTGGGGTCGCATAAACAAGAAACGGCGAACCAACGTCGTAGCCATCCCAGTTCTGGATGATTCGATCCTTCATTTGCCAAATATCTCCGCAAAGGCACTCAGTTTCAGGGTAGTTCTCCCTATATAAGGCACACCGACTTTCTACCAGTTCATTGCTGAGCAATATCTTCAAGCCAGATGCCTTTATCCCCAGTTCGCCTATACCGGCAGAAGAGAACAAGCTTAGTACATATTTATCCATATCTCTATTAGTAAAGGAACAGGAGATGTCCCTTATTGCTGCCTCCTCTGTGATTACATTTCTGCTTTTCCGCTTTGAACCCATTGATCCAATTCCGAACGCTTGAATTTCCATTGCTTACCGATCTTTTTCGCAGGAATATCTTTTCCTTTGCGAATCCAGTCACGGATGGTGGCAGGTTTAACTCCAAGGTATTCGGCAGCTTCTTCAATATTAATCCACTTATCGTTTGTTAGTTCGGCCACGGGGGCAACCTCCTTAATCGCAATTTAACCCATATAACCATTTTAGTATAGCACGATTTGGTGCGATTTTCAATATGTTTTTTGCGAAAATTTATCGTTATATGCTGTTTATTGTAATTTGCTGTTATCCTCTTTTATATCTAACCTTTAGCCTCGCCACGCAATTATCAAACCCGTAGTCTCGTAATTCGACTTTTTCGGTGTGCAGGTTAGATGATGAAAAAGTTTGAAAGGGATTCCGAGCTGCCTCCGGTTTTGAGGGCAGACCCCGGAATCCCTTTATTTCAGTAGATTTCAGCCTTTTCCGGCATCGGTTCTCGTCATCAATGCTACAGTCTCCACGTGGATTGTGTGTAGGATACTATCTCTATAACCTTTTAATTTTTCTCGAACCTTTTAATTATTCTATGAAAAATTAAAAGGTTCGGCAGAGTGGGTTCATTTTTTCCGGCGGCAGCGTTTGCCAGAAACTCCATAAACGAAAAAAAGCGAGGTCGGCAGGTTCACATTTGAACCCACTAACCTCGCTTTTGGCTTTATATCAAGGGATTATCACAGGGAATAATTAAAAAGTACGGTAGCAATTTGTATCATTGCTACCGTACCTTTGTGGTTGCGGAGGGAGGACTTGAACCTCCGACCTCCGGGTTATGAGCCCGACGAGCTACCAGCTGCTCTACTCCGCGATATTGAATTGGACCCGGTTGGTGCCGGTGACCGGACTCGAACCGGTACGGTATTGCTACCGGGAGATTTTAAGTCTCCTGTGTCTACCATTCCACCACACCGGCGGATATCGGCAGGGATTATAGTACCACACACAGGCGGCAAAGTCAAGGGCTTTTCAAAAATTTATTTCAAAGGCAGGGGAATATGTAATTGGACAGCCCATGGAGACTGTTGCAAAAAGGGTCGGACCAAGGTCCGGAGAAATATGGTGCGGTGTCCATTTTTTGATTTTTTCTGTTTACGACCACCCGGTATTCTGGCGGAGCTTGCGTTTTTGCCTCAAATCCTGTAAAATACAGGATGAAAACGAACTGGCCCCATACTTCGCAGAGAACTGCTGCGAGGCCGATCATATAAGGAAGGAGCAAGCTGCTGTGTCACAGGTAACAAAACGAGCCTTGGAACAGTCACTGAAGAATTTGCTGCTGAAAAAACCGCTGACCAAAATCACCATCAATGACATTGCCGAGGACTGCGGTATCAACCGCATGACCTTTTATTACCACTTCAAGGATATTTACGATCTTGTGGAATGGTCTTGCCTGGAGGATGCCAAGAGAGCGCTGGATGAGAAAAAGACTTATGAAACGTGGCAGCAGGGATTTTTGCAGATCTTCGAGGCGGTACAGGATAACAAGCCCTTTATTCTGAATGTTTACCGCTGCGTCCACAGGGAACAGGTCGAAAAATATCTGCGGCCGCTGGTAGACCGGCTTTTGCTGGATGTGATCAATGAAGAAGTCTGCGAAATGAAGGTCCGGGACGAGGACAAGCAATTCATCGCCCAGATCTATTCATACATCTTTATCGGGCTGATGCTCGACTGGATCAAAGACGATATGCGGGAGGACCCGCAGCAGATCGTGGACAGGCTTGCCAGGCTTATCAAAGGCTCTGTGTCAGCAGCGCTCTCCCGTTTCCAATTCTGATTTTATCATTTTTGCGAATCTGATTATAATTTTTACACTTTGCGGCTCCGTGATAAGACTTTTATCACGGAGTTTTTTCTGTTTATTGTAAGCCGGACGGGAAACGCTATAATGAGACCATCGAAAGAAAAAAATAACAGGAGATTTTGTTATGTATTACTCTGCTGGCACTTACGAGTCCTTTGCCCATCCCGAAAAGCCCAAGGATGTGGACAAAAAATCGGCTTATATCATCGGCACCGGCCTTGCCGGCCTGACCGCCGCTTTCTATCTGGTCCGCGACGGACAGATGAAGGGTGAGCACATCCATGTATTTGAAAAGCTGGATCTGGCAGGCGGCAGCTGCGACGGCCGCAAGGACATCACCAAGGGCTTCTTTATGCGGGGCGGCCGTGAGATGGACAACCATTTTGAGGTCATGTGGGACACCTTCCGTGATGTTCCGTCCATCGAGACGCCGGGCATCTCTGTTCTGGATGAGTATTATTGGCTCAACAAGCACGATCCCAACTATTCTCTGTGCCGCGCCAGCGTGAACCGCGGTGAGGATGCCCACACGGATAAGCAGTTCAAGCTGGACAAGGACTCCGCCATGGCCCTGTCCAAGCTGTTTATGACCCCGGAAAAGGATCTGGAGGACAAGAAGATATCCGATGTTCTGCCCGATTCCTTCTGGAACACAAACTTCTGGCTGTATTGGCAGACCATGTTCGCTTTCCAGCGTTGGTCCAGTGCTCTGGAGATGAAACGGTATCTGTGCCGCTATGTCCATCACATCGACGGCCTGCCCGATTTCAGCGCCCTGCGCTTCACCAAGTATAATCAGTATGAAAGCATGATCCTGCCGCTGGTGAAATATCTGGAGTCTCACGGTGTGCATATCGAGTATGGCATGGATGTCAGGAATGTCATCATCGAAACTGAGGGCGACAAGAAGGTTGCCCGGCAGATCGTGTATGTCAAGGACGGCAGGGAGCAGACCATCGACCTCATCGAGGACGATCTGGTGTTCATCACCAACGGCTGCTGCACCGACACCTCCTGCTATGGCGACCAGACCCATGCCCCCGACCTGTCCGGCGTGAAAAACGGCGCAGGCGAGTCCTGGGATATGTGGAAGGCCATTGCCGCGCAGGCAGAGCACGGCGAGTACGGCAACCCCGATGCCTTCTGCTCCGATGTGGACGCCACCAACTGGATGAGCGCTACCGTGGCCACCTCCAACGAGGAGATCATCCGGCATATTATGAACATCTGCAAGCGTGATCCCCGCTCCGGCAAGGTGACCACCGGCGGTATCGTCACCGTCAAGGACAGCACCGACAACTGGTATCTGTCCTGGACCATCAACCGCCAGCCCCAATTCAAGTCCCAGGATAAGAACATGGTGCTTGTGTGGCTGTATTCTCTGAATACCAACAGAGAGGGCAACTATGTGAAAAAGGCCATGCGGGACTGCACCGGCGAGGAGGTCTGCCGTGAGTGGCTGTATCACATCGGCGTGCCCACCGAAAAGATCGATGCGCTGGCCCACGATGCCTGCAATACCACCACCTGCTTTATGCCCTATATCAACGCCTTCTTCCAGCCCCGCAAGGAATCTGACCGTCCCAAGGTCGTGCCCGACGGCGCCGTGAACTTTGCCTTCATCGGTCAGTTCGCCGAGACGCCCCGTGACACCATCTTCACCACCGAGTATTCCATGCGTACGGGTATGGAGTCGGTCTATACCCTGCTGGACATCGACCGCGGCGTGCCGGAGGTCTGGGGCAGCAAGTACGATGTGCGTGAGATCCTGCGTGCCTGCTACTACGCCATCGACAAGAAGCCTATCAGCGAGGCGCCGCTGTCCTTCAAGGAGAGGGAAATGCTCAAGGTGCTCCTGAAAAAGGTCAAGGGTACCGATATTGAGCTCCTGCTGAAGGAAAGCGGACTCATCAAGTAAATATCCCCATTCAGCGGACGGCTGCCGATGCACAGGAGGCACCGGCAGCCGCTTTTTGCGCAAAAAGGAGGTAACAGAAATGCTGCTCCCCTGCATCAGATTATAACAGAACAGAAAAAATCGAGCGGTCATAAGTGAAATCCCTTATGACCACTCGATATGGTGCCGGTGGTGGGACTCGAACCCACACGGAGTCGCCCCCGGCGGATTTTGAATCCGCTACGTCTACCATTCCATCACACCGGCATATAGCTCGATTATTATACCTTATTTTGTGGACAAATGCAAGAAAAATTTACCTCCCCTGAAACGGGGGGCGAGGACTACGATACATATTGGATGGTGCAGACCGTCGGACCCCGCAAAATACCCCCCTGGGCCCGGCAAGACCGGGTCCAGGGGGTATCTGTGTATTTCTCTCCGGCACGCTCACCTGGCGTACAGCAAGCCAATAAGCCAGTTCAGCGTCCGTCCCGGCAGAATGCGGGTCAGGAATACAAAGAACTGATAGTCCAGCCGTATGGTATAGATGGGCTTGGGCCGCCGCTTCATGGCCACCCGGGCGATAAACGCTCCGGCCTTGGCCGGGTCCATACCCGTCTGCTCGTCGTGCTCCATCCTCTGGACGGACCGGCCGATGCGGCCCTGATACACGTCGTCTCCGGCCATGGTTTTCACCCGGGCGGCGGTAAAGCCCGTGTGAATATCTCCGGGCTGTACGGCGCACACGGTAATGCCAAAGGGCCGCAGCTCGTTGGCCAGGGCCATGGTATACGCGTTCACCGCCGCCTTGCCGGCGGAGTAATACGCCTGGAACGGAATGGGGCAGGGCGCCGCCACAGAGCTCAGGTTCACGATGCGGCCCCGGCCCGCCTGGCGCATGTGGGGGATCACGGCCTTGTTCATCCGCACCATGCCGAAGAAATTCACGTCCAGCAGCCGCTGGGCCTCCGCCGTGTCCGTAAACTCCACCGCTCCGGAGATGCCGAAGCCTGCGTTGTTGATGAGCACATCGATGCGTCCGGCCTGGCCGATGATCTCCGCCACGGCGGCGCGGACCTGGTCCTCGTCGGTGATGTCGCAGCGGATATGGTGCAGGCCCTCCACCCCCTGCTCCCGGCGGCTGAGCTCATACACATCATAGCCCGCATCCCGCAGGCACAGGGCCGTAGCCTTTCCGATGCCGGAGGTGCCTCCGGTGATAACCGCAATCTCACTCATGGTCCTTCACCAGCACGTCCGCCATGATGTCCATGGCCTCATCCAGCAGGGCCTCGGTATGGGTGGCCATATAGCTGGTCCGCAGCAGGGCCTCTCCCTCCGGCGTGGCCGGGGGCAGCGTGGGGTTCACATACACGCCCCGGTCATAAATGTCCCGGGCCACCTCCAGGGTGTGGTACGTCTCGTAGGTATAGATGGGGATGATGGGCGTGGGCGCCGTCAGAGCAGACTCCCGGATCTTCAGCCCCCGGTCCGTCATGCCCCTCCGGGCATACAGGCTCAGCGCACGCAGCCGTTCCGGCAGCTCCGGGTGGGCCTCCAGGTGCCGCAGGGCTGCCAGGGCCGTGGCGCAGTTGGCCGGCGGAATGGACGCCGAGAAGATGAAGGGACGAGAAACGTGGCGCACATAGTCCGCCACCTCCTCCGATGCCGCCATGTAGCCGCCCAGGGATGCCAGAGACTTGGAAAACGTGCCCATATACACGTCCACCTGGTCCTCCAGGCCAAAGTAGCTGGCCGTGCCACGGCCGCCCTCGCCCAGAACGCCCAGCCCGTGGGCGTCGTCCACCATGACCCGGGCCCCATACTTCTTGGCCAGAGCGCAGATCTCCGGCAGCTTGGCGATGTCGCCGCCCATGGAGAACACGCCGTCGGTGACGATCAGGGTGCCGTTCTTCTCCGGCACACGCTGCAGCATCTTCTCCAGCTCGGCCATGTCGCTGTGGCGGTAGCGCAGCATCTTGCCGTAGCTCAGCTGGCAGCCGGCGTAGATGGACGCGTGGTTCTCCCGGTCGCAGATCACATAGTCGTGCCGGTCCACCAGGGCGCTGATAATGCCCACATTGGCCTGGAACCCGGTGCCGAAGGTGACGATGCCGGGCTTGCGCAGAAACTTCCCCAGCTCTGCCTCCAGCTCCAGGTGCATCTCCAGGGTGCCGTTTAAGAACCGGGAGCCGCTGCACCCGGTGCCGTACCGCTCCAGGGCGTGAATGCCTGCCTCCACCACATCCGGCGCGATGGTCAGGCCCAGATAGTTATTGGAGCCCAGCATAATGCGGCGCTTGCCCTCCATCTGCACCTCCACGTCCTGCCGGGACTGCAATGCGTGGAAATAGGGGTATACTCCCGCCTCCTTCAGTTCCTTGGCCAGAGAGGGGGCGCTGCATTTTTCAAAAATATCCATGTATAGCCTCCTTATTTGCTAATATGAAATATCAGTTTTCGTGGTGAAAACAATCATTTTTACAGGGATTTATGATTCAAGTTATTATATACTGTTCCCGGCATCCCTGTCAACCGGTGATTTTCCCGGGGGCATTTCCCCCAAGCGGCAGACCCTGTACCGGGCTAAAAAGAGCATCCGCAGGCCCCTGCGGATGCTCTTTTCCTATACGATTACACGGACCGGGTGGCCACCACGTCCACGCCGGTGCCCAGCACGTTGGGGATCACCACGTCCCCGGCGTGTACCGGGGCCGTCAGATGCACCCGGCACAGCGCCTGGGCCACATCCAGCACCCTTTCCTTGGGTACGTCTCCCCGGGTGCGGACAGACACCACCGGCAGCAGGCCGCCGGTGACCCGGACGGTGCCGGTAACGGTGCGGGCCGGATGGGTACACTCCTTCCGGGCGTAGGCGTCCCCCCGGGGACAGGTGTTGCCGGTGACCTCCGTCACCCGGCTGCCGTCCATAACGGCGGTCAGCTGGCAGCCCATAGGGCAGCCGATACACGTCAGCTCGCGGATGCTCATTGTGCCACCTCCTCCACCTGAATGGTGATCTCCGCCAACTCCCGGGGCAGGTCTGCCCGCCGCAGGGTCAGCTGCTCCATCTCGCCGGGGGTCAGGATGCGCTTATGCACCCGGCGCAGCAGCGCTCCGTCGGCGTAGACCGCCAGGTCGGCGTTCTGATACGGCTTTCCCACCCGGAACCGGACGGTGACGGACTCCTCCATCCCCTCCGGATCCAGATACTGCGGCACTGTATACCGCACGCCGTTCTTCCCGGTCAGGCGGACGGTTTGCCGCTCCCGCCGCTGCTCCAGCAGGTACCGGGCGGCGTTTTCTCCTGCCCGTGCCGCCTCCTGGGACACAAAGTCCACCAAATCGTGAACGTGCAGCACGTTGCCGCAGGCAAACACACCGGGGATAGAGGTGGACAGATCGTCCCCAACCTCCGGGCCACCGGTAACGGCGTCCAGCCGGACGCCTGCCTGCTGACTCAGCTCGTTTTCCGGCAGCAGACCCACGGACAGCAGCAGGGTGTCGCAGGGGATGTCCCGCTCCGTGCCGGGGATGGGGCGGCGGTTTTCGTCCACCCGGGCCAGGGTCACACCCTCCAGCCGTTCCTGTCCGTGAATATCCACCACCGTGGTGGACAGGTACAGGGGAATATCGAAATCCTCCAGGCACTGGACGATGTTCCGCTTCAGGCCGCCGGAATAGGGCATGACCTCCGCCACTGCGTGGACTTTGGCCCCCTCCAGGGTCATGCGCCGGGCCATAATCAGGCCGATGTCGCCGCTGCCCAGGATCACCACGTCCCGGCCGGGCATCAGCCCCTCCATATTCACCAGCCGCTGGGCGGTACCGGCGGAGTAAATGCCCGCCGGGCGGCAGCCGGGAATGTTCAGCGCGCCCCGGGGCCGCTCCCGGCAGCCCATGGCCAGAATCACCGCATCGGCGCTGATCTGCATGAGTCCCGTTTCCCGGCCCGTCACCGTCAGCACCCGGTCCCGGGACAGGTCCAGCACCATGGTGTTCAGCAGATACGGAATCTCCAGCTCCCGGACCTGGTCGGCAAACCGCCGGGCGTACTCCGGCCCGGTAAGCTCCCGGGAAAAGGTGTGCAGGCCGAAGCCCGCGTGGATGCACTGGTTCAGAATACCGCCCAGCTCCCGGTCCCGCTCGATGATCAGCAGGTCCTCCACTCCGGCCTTCCGGGCGGCCGCGGCGGCGGCCAGACCCGCGGGCCCGCCGCCGATGATGGCAAGCTGTACGTGTTTCATCATGCTTCCTCCTTGGTCCGCCCGGCCAGCAGCCGGGATGCTCCGCCGTTTTTCGTCAGCTCCGTCTGGGGCACCCCCAGCTCCCGGGACAGGATCTCCATGACCCGGGGGGTGCAGAAGCCCCCCTGGCACCGGCCCATACCGGCCCGCACCCGGCGCTTCACCCCGTCCAGGGACCGGGCTCCGGGGGTGCGGCGGATGGCGTCCACGATCTCGCCCTCGCTGATGCCCTCGCAGCGGCACACGATATTGCCGTAGGCGGGGTTTTCCGCCGCCAGACGCTGCCGCTCCTCAAAGGGCAGCTCCCGCAGGTGGACGATATCCCGGCGCAGGGGGTCGAAGTCCGGCTTTTCCGCCGCCCCCAGATACGCCGCCGCCTGCTCCGCCAGATAGGCCCCGATGGCCGGGGCCGAGGACAGCCCCGGGGACTCGATGCCCAGGGCCTCGAAATACCCGGGCACGGGCTGGCCGATGCGGAAGTCGTCCTCCCCCTCCGCCAGATGGGCCCGCAGCCCGGCGAAGCTGGTGATCACGTCCCGCAGGGGCAGGCCCGGCACGCTTTTGCGGGCCATGTCCTGGGCATAGGCCAGACCCTCCGCCGTGGTGGCGGTGCGGTCCCGCTGGGGCTGGTCCGCAGCCGTGGGGCCCACCAGCAGGTTGCCGTGGACCGTGGGCGTCACCAGAACGCCCTTGCCCATGGGGCCGGGCAGCTGGAAAACGGTCCGCTGCACCAGGCCGCCGTCCTTCCTGTCCAGCAGGCAGTATTCCCCCCGCCGGGGCACGATGCGGGCGGTATCGCTGCAGACCTGGTTATGGAGCACGTCGCCCCACACACCGGCGGCGCTGATAACGGCCCGGGTCTCCAGCGGCCCCCGGGACGTCTCCAGCACATAGCCCTCCCCTGTCCGGCGGATGGTCTCCACCCGGGTGTCGAAGCGGAACTCCGCGCCGTTATGGGCGGCGTTTTCCGCCAGGGCGATGGTCATGCCGAAGGGGCAGATGATGGCGCTGGTGGGGGCGTACAGCGCGGCCACGGCCTTCTCCGACAGGGCGGGCTCCAGCTCATGGAGCCTGCCGCCCCGGAGGATCTCCAGGCCCTCCACGCCGTTGACCCGGCCCCGCTGCAGAAGCTCCTCCAGCCGGGGCAGGCCCGCCTCCTCAAAGCACACCACCAGGGCGCCGTTGCGGCGATAGGGGAAGTCCAGCTCCCGGGACAGCGCCTCCATCCGGCGGCTGCCCTCCACGTTGAACCGGGCCTTCATAGAGCCGGCGGGGGCGTCGAACCCGGCATGAACAATGGCGGAATTGGCCTTGCTGGTGCCCACGCACACGTCCTCCCCCTGCTCCGCCAGACAGATTTTCAGCTTCCAGCGGCTCAGCTCCCGGGCCACGGCGCAGCCCACCGCGCCGCCGCCGATGATGACGGCATCGTACATAGCGATCTCTCCTTTCCGTGAAAAAAGAGCCACGCCAAAGCCCGCCCGGTCTCCCGGGCGGCCCTTTGCATGACTCAATCTCTCAATGCATTCAATATATGTCGTCATTATACGCCGTCCGCCCCCGCTTGTCAATGGCAAACGGGGGCGGACACAGGCTACTGCGCCTCAATCTCTTTGATATTCACTTCATTTCCCTGAACCAGCCAGGTGTCCTCGCTGCCGCAGAAGGGACACACCCGGCCTTGGGGTACGGTGTCATAGTCCCGGCCGCAGCCATCGCAGTGAGTGATGGCGTGGACCGTCTCGAACCGCAGCTGTGCCCGGGGCATCAGCTCCGTCCGGGCCACAGCCCATTTCCAGCAGCTCTCCAGCTCATGGGGCACCACACCGGACACCTGGCCCAGCTCCAGCGTCACCGACGCCACATCGGTGAGCTGCTGTTGCCGCCCAATATCCTCCACGGCCCGGATCACATGAAAAACGATGCCCAGCTCGTGCATTATTTCTTCCCGGCCTTCCGGATCTTGATCTGCCGCTTCACCATGTAGGGCAGGATGGCCTTCATCTTATCCTCGGAGGGGATCATGTTGGTGCACTCCGGCCGCTCCCGGTGCAGATGGATGGCGTCAAAGGCGCACTTGGTGGTGCACACACCGCAGCCGATGCACTTGTTGGGGTCCACCACGGAGGCGCCGCAGCTGAGGCAGCGAGCCGTCTCCTTCTGCACCTGTTCGGCGGTGAAGGCCACCCGCTCGTCCCGGAAGGTCCGGCGCAGGGCCTCGTTGTACCCGATCCGCTGGCGGGGCGTGTTGTCGAAGCCCACGGGGATCAGGGCGTTCTCCTTGTCCAGCTCCACAAACTGGCGGCGGTTGCGGCCGATGGTCAGGGTTGCCTTCTGCACGAACCGGTGCAGGGAAATGGCGCCCTCCTTGCCGGCGGCGATGGCGTCAATGGCGAACTTCTGGCCGGTGACGGCATCGCCTCCGGCGAAAATGTCGGGCTCCGCCGTCTGATACGTTACCGGGTCCACCTGGGCGGTGCCGTTGGGGTTGAAGGTCACGGCGGTGCCCGTCAGCAGCTGCCGCCAATCCACCTTCTGGCCGATGCAGTACAGCACCGTGGCACAGGCCGCCTCGCAGGCATCGTTATCGTCGAACACCGGTGCGAAGCGCCCCTGGTCGTCCTTCACCCGCAGGCACTTGCGGAAGCGAATCCCGGCGGCATGACCGTCCCGGGTCACCACCTCCGTCTGGCCCCATCCGGCGTGGATGGTCACGCCGTCGCGCTCGCACTCGCTCCGGTCCTCCGCGCCCATGGGCATTTCATCATAGCCCTCCAGGCAGTACAGGTCCACGGAGGCCGCGCCGCAGCGCACCGCCGTCCGGGCCACGTCCGCCGCGATGTTGCCGCCGCCGATGACCACCACGGGGCCCGCCAGCTTGCTGCACTGGCCGCCGTTTACCTGGCGCATGAAGTCGATACCGGCCATAACGCCCTGAGCGTCACCGCCGGGGATATCCAGCTTGCCGCCGGACTGCAGGCCCACGGCCACATAGAAGCCCCGGAAGCCCTCCTGGCGCAGCTGGGCAATGGTCACATCCTTGCCCACCTCCACGCCGCAGCGGAACTGAACGCCCATCTCCCGCAGCACGTCGATCTCCGCCTGGACCACGTCCTTCTCCAGCCGGAAGCTGGGCAGGCCGTTCTCCAGCATGCCGCCCAGACGCTGCTCCTTTTCAAACACGGTGGGGCGGTAGCCCTTCTCCGCCAGGTAATAGGCGCAGGACAGGCCCGCAGGGCCGCCGCCGATGATAGCGATCTGCTGATCGAACTCGCCGTCTACCTTGGGGATCACCTTCTCCGGTACGAACCGGGTGGCGGCGTCCAGGTCCTGCTGGGCAATGAACCGCTTCACCTCGTCGATGGCCACGGCCTGGTCCACGGTGCCCCGGGTGCAGGCATCCTCGCACCGGCGGTTGCAGATGCGGCCGCACACGGCGGGGAAGGGATTCTCCCGCTTGATCAGCTGCAGCGCCTCCCGATACTTGCCCTGGGCCGCCAGCTTCAGATAGCCCTGCACGGCGATGTGGGCGGGGCAGGCGGTCTTGCAGGGGGCGGTGCCGGTGTCGTAGCAGTTGATGCGGTTCTTGTCCCGGTAGTCGATGGACCACTTGTCGGGGCCCCACTTCACCGCATCCGGCAGCTCCTGCCGGGGATATTCCACGGGGCCGTCCTTGGTGCACAGCTTCTGGCCCAGCTTCACCGCACCGGCGGGACAGTATTCCACGCACCGGCCGCAGGCCACGCACTGGTCCGTCTCCACCCGGGCCACATAGGCGCTGCGGGACATGTTGGGAGTGTTGAACAGCTGGCTGGTGCGCAGGGCATTGCAGACGTTGACGTTGCAGTTGCAGATGCCGAAGATCTTCTGCTCGCCGTCGATGTTGGTGATCTGGTGGACAAAGCCGTTGTCCTCTGCCTTCTTGAAGATGGCCATGGCCTCGTCATAGGTGATGTATTCCCCGCGGCCCGTCTCCACAATATAGGTGGCCATATCGCCCACGGCGATGCACCAGCTTTCCGGGTCGTCGCCGCAGCCCTCGTTCAGATACTGGCGGCTGGCCCGGCAGGAGCACATGCTCTTGGCATACTTGCCCTCGTACTTGTGCAGCCAATAGGAGATTTTTTCCAGGCCCACGGCCTCGTTTTCCGTCTCGATGGCCTTTTCCACGGGGATCACGTGCATGCCGATGCCGGCCCCTCCGGGAGGCACCATGGGGGTGATCTTCTCCAGGGGCAGGAAGGTCATCCGCTCAAAGAAGGCCGCCACCTGGGGATGCTCGTCCATCTGGCTGCGCCGCATGTTGAAAAACTCCGCGCTGCCGGGGACAAACTGGGGCAGGACATACCGCTTTTCGTGGTTGGGGTTCTTCCCGTCCAGATTCTCCCAGTTGTATTCGATCAGGCCCACCCAGGCCATGTCGTCCAGCAGCTTCTGCAGAGGCTCCCGCTCCAGCTTGGTCAGCTTCATCAGCTGCTCGATGGTCTTGGGCTTGCGGACGCCCATCTTCAGGGCCACGTCCGCCATTTCGTCGGTGACCAGGTCCGCCAGGCCCCAGTATTCCGGATCGTTGCCCTTGACGCCCTTGAGCTTGGCGGGCACCCGGTCGGTAATCATGGCCACCAGCTTCGCAATCTTGGGCCGGGGCTCGTCCACCACAGGGATGGTAAAGGGCAGCTTCTCCTGCTCCAGGGGGAACGCGGTGAGACGATCGCCGTTGATGTTCTTTCCCATGTCAAATCTCCTTCATTTCCGCCCAACGGGCGGTTTTTTCGATACCAACTCACTATTATAATAGCAACTTCTGCCGCAAAAAGCTATTGACTGTTTCTCTAAAGTTATGATATCCTATTTTATGGTCCTGGTCGGACCAGAAGGAGGATATGCCATGGATTTCCGCCCCATTGTGGCCCCGTCCATCCGGGAGCTGTTCATTCAGCAGCTGGAGGGGGCTATTCTGTCCGGGCAGCTGAAGCCCGGGGACCGGCTGCCCACGGAGCGGGAGCTGGCCGACACCATGCACATCAGCAAGACCGTGGTCCATGAGGGCCTGCGGGAGCTGCACCGCCTGGGCTTTCTGGACATCGCCTCCCGCCGGGGCGTCACCGTGGCGGACTATGCCCAGACCGGCAGCCTGGAAACACTGACGGCCATTATGGATTATCACGGCGGCCTGCCGGACGAGAAAACCGCCCGCAGCATCCTGCGCCTGCGGTATTATCTGGAGGCTCCGGCCCTGCGGGATCTGGCTGCCGGTCACACCCCCGGGGACCTGGAGGCGCTGCGGGAGCTGCTGCGGCAGGCCCAGACGGCTCCGGAGGAGGAGCTGCCGGAGGCCCTGTTCCGGTATCACCGGGGTGTGGTGTTCCTGGGCGGCAACACCATCACGCCCCTGCTGTTCAACGCCTTTAAGAAGGTTAATCTGGAGTTCTGGTCCGGCTACATCCGCTCCGTGGGCCGGGAGGAGAGTCTGCACACTCTGGCCCGGTTTACGGACCTCATCGCCGCCGGACAGGGCGACGAGGCCGCCCGGCTGCTGGGCCAGGGCCTGGAGCAATTCGAGACTACTCTGTAGGTCGAGTACATTTTCCTTGCGTTTCCCCCCCCATATATGATATAATTCTATTATTAAATCATAAAGGAGGCTTTCCATGAAACGTACAAGACGGCTTATTCTTTCCTGTCTGCTGCTGTCCCTGCTTCTGCTGACCGCCTGCGGACAGCGGGAAACTGTGTACCAGATATCCGCTGACCGTCTGACCCAGGCGGCAACGGTGTCCCAATTGCAGGAGGTCAGCGATCTGATCGTGGTATTCACCCCGGAAATTCAGGAAAACGTCCTTTCCCGCTACAGCGACGGCAACGTCTCCTCCGGCTATACCCGGACCACCGGCAGAGTATCCCAGGTGCTGAAGGGTCAGGCCCCGGAGCAGCTGGTCATCACCGAGGAGTGCTACACCCTGGATGATGCCCTGTGGACCCAGGGCGGCTATCTGCCCATGGAAAAGGGACGGCCCTACCTGCTGTTCCTCACCGCCTACCCCAGCGGCTCCGACTACGCGGGCATGTACTACCCCACCGAGCTGGAGCTGGGCAAATACCCCCTGACGGACCAGCCCCTCACCGCCTCCGACCCAGCCGGCGCATGGCAGGTATACTCCTCGGACGGCAGCGCCCTTTCCCGGTATCAGAGCTGGTATCAGCAGGTGGCGGCTCTGTATCCCGATTTGTTCTGACCACCCGAAAAACCTATAAAAAGGGACCGACGGCAGATGTATTGTGCATCCGCCGCCGGTCTATTCTCTTTCGTCTACCAACTGGGGCCGGAACCTTCGCAGCCGGCGGCTGCAGAGGAGGCTTTATCCCCAGAACTGGCGGGCCAAGTCCTGGGCCAGGCTCTCCACCACGCCGGGAGCGTAGGGCAGGGGCAGTCCGGCATCCGAAAGGGTCTCGGCATACAGCTTGCTGCCGCCGGAGGCACACAGGGCGTGATACCGGGCCCAGCCGTCTGCGGGGTCGGCGTCATAGGCGGCCTTCAGCTGCTGGGCGCAGACGATGGACAGGGCGTAGCTGATGACATACCGGGGGGACATGTACAGGGCCACATTGGTGAACAGGTCGCAGCCGGAGAGCACCTGCTTCCGCCAGGGCTCGTTGTTCCGGGCCCGGCCGAAGGACTTCTCGATGCGGTCGAACTCCTCTGCCCACTGGGCCAGAGAGGCGTCCGGATGCTCATACAGCCAGGTCTCAAAGGTGTGGAGGGAGCAGAAGGCGCACAGCTCCTTGATGAAGTCATAGCGGTGCTCCGTCAGGAACTGGGGAGCGTGGTTCCCGAAGAAATCCCGGGCGTAGGGCTGGGCCAGCAGCTCCATGGTCTTGGAGTGGACCTCCGCCAGGTCCGGACTCAGGCCCGCATAGTCCGCCACCGGCTGGCTGCGGATGGACAGATACCCCTGGAGCCCGTGGCCCAGCTCGTGGGTGTATACGGTGACGTCACCGGCGGTGCCGTCGCAGTTGGCAAAGACAAAGGGCATCCGGTAGGGGGCGCCCAGCATGTCGCAGAAGCCCATGCCGGAAATTTTATTGGGAGAGCCGGTCACGTCCAGCAGGTCGTGGCGGACCATCTCGTCGAAAAACTCCCCTGCCTCCGGGCTCAGGGCATGGTGCATCCGGCGGGCGGCCTCAGGCAGCTCCTCCGCCGCCACGGGGACGGCGTTGCCCTCCGGGAACACCAGCGCCCGGTCATAGGGCAGCAGCGCCTCCACCCCCAGGCGCTGGCGCTGCTCCTCCTGCAGCCGCAGATACAGGGGGGTGATATGGGTCTGCACCTGGCGGCAGAACGCGTCCAGCTCCGCCCGGCCATAGCCCAGACGCTGCATGCAGAGATCGCCGTAGTCGGCAAAATTGTCAAAGCCGTTTTCACGGGCCAGCTGATTTCGTGCGTGGACCAGGTCCCGCAGCAGCTGCTCCAGGGCTTCGGCGTTTTCCAGCGCCGTCTGCTGCTGGGCCTCGTAGGCGGCCCGGCGGCGCTCCCGGTCGGTGCTGGCCAGTGCAAAGCGCAGCTGGCCGCCGCTGAGGGTCTCGCCCTGGACCTGATACCTGGCGGAGGCCGTCAGCTGCTGGTATTGGGCCGTCAGCCGGGAGATGCGGGCCTGCAGCTCCTTGCCGCCGGTGTGGAGCCGCTGATCCAGCGTCAGCAGGCGGCGCAGCTGGGGGCCGAAGGTCCCGTCCACCGCCGCAGCGTGGGGGCTCTCCGCAATGGCCATGGACAGCGACTGGGTATCCAGCGTCTCCAGCCGGGGCAGGGTCTCCTGCAGCTCCCGCTGGTAAAATTCGTCGGTGACGTCGTGGAAGGCCCGGATGGTGGCAATGCTCTGGCACAGGGCCACCTCCTGCTGCAGGGCGTCCCGCTGCCGGACCACGTCCAGCAGGTCCTCCGGGCAGGCGGCGGCCCTGGCCCGGCGGGTCAGGGCATCGTACCGGGTCTGAAGGGCCTCCACGTCCGGGCTGGTATAGGGAATATCAGAAAATTTCCAACTCTCGTTCATAGCGTCACTCCTTTGGATAGATGATGGACAGGGCCATGCGCTCCGGCCGGATATTGTCCCGGATAAAGTCCAGCAGATCCTGCTGGGTAATGGAATCGTACACCTCCGGGAAGCGGAAGGGATCGTATCCCTGGAAGCAGCCCTCGGCCGCCGTGGAGGCGATGGCCTCGAAGGAGTTCAGACTTTTGATGGATGCGCCGAAGCTGGCCCGGCGGATGCGCTGGACATAGGCCGGGTCCACCCCCTCCCGGACCACCCGGCGGGCTTCATCCAGAACGGCCTGCTGCACGGCCTCGGGATCGTTGCTGTCGCCGCCGCAGAACACATAGGCGGCTCCAGGCAGCAGGTCATAGGCGCTGTCAAAGGTGCCGTTGATCAGCCCCTGACTGTACAGCCGGGTGAACAGGGGGCTGGACTCTCCCATGAGCACGTCGCAGGCCAGGTCCCCCAGGATATCCAGGCGCATGCGTTCCTCTCCCTCCGGCACCGGCGGGCACTTGAAGCCCAGCAGGAAGGTGGGCATGGCCACCTCCATCCGGTCCTCTATGCGGGCCATATGAGGCGTCAGGTCCTCCTCCCGGCCATAGTCCCGGGGGATGGCGGGGCCACTCTCCCGGGGCAGAACCTCCCGGGCGGCCCGGAGAACCTCCTCCGGGTCCACGTCGCCCACCACCACCAGGCACATGTTGGCGGGGGTATAAAACGCCTTGTGGCAGTCGTACAGGGTCTGGGCCGTGATCCGGCGGATGCTCTCCACGGACCCGGCCACAGACTGCCGCACGGGGCTGTGGCGGTACAGGGCCTGCATCATCTGGCGGTATACCTGCCACTCGGGGTTGTCCTCGATCATGCCGATCTCCTGGGCGATGATGCCCTGTTCCTTTTCCACGCTCTCGTCGGTGAAATACGGCACGGACACGAAGGACAGCAGGATCCGCAGATTTTCATAAAAATGCTCGGTGCAGTCGAAATAATAGGCGGTAACGGCGTTGCTGGTGAAGGCGTTGGGCTCGGCCCCGCCCTTGGCCAGCTCCTGCATGGCGCTGCCGTCCGCTGTGTCGAACATCTTGTGCTCCAGATAGTGGGCGATGCCGGCAGGGGTATCCAGCCACCGGCCGTCCAGCTGAAAGCGCATATCCATGCCGCCGTAGCGGGTGGTGAAGAAGGCAAATTTCCGGGCATAGCCGGGCTTGGGCACCACGCAGACGGGCAGGCCGTTGGGCAGAGTCTCCCACAGGACCTTTTCCCCGATGCGGGGATATACGGTGGTTTTCATCAGGCGTCCTCCTTTCCGTGCAGGAAGTATACGGTGTCCAGGGTCACGCTCTGGGCGGCGGCCTGAATGCGCTCCGGCGTCACCTGATCCAGCAGGCGCTGCATGGTTTCCGGATCCTCGCTCTGGCCGGTGGCGGCCTGCCCCAGACAATAATTCTCCAGGGCGCCCTGAGAATCCGGCAGGGAGGCCAGGGCGCTGCGCATGGTGCTGCGGGCGCCCTCCAGCTCCCAGGGCTCCCAGTGCCCGTCCCGGACCTCCTGCAATTGGTGCAGAATTTCGTCCAGGGCCCGCTGATAGTCGGCGCTTTCAATGCCGGAGGACACCGTCAGGATGCCCTTGGACCGGACATAATTGCTGGAGGCGTAGTAGCACAGGGAGAGCTTTTCCCGGACGTTGAGAAACAGCTTGGAATTGCTGGTGCCGCCGAACAGAAGGTTGGCCAGAAGCATGGCGGGCACATCGTCGGTGCCGCAGCGGAAGCCCATGGAGAGCTTTCCCTGGGTCACATCCATGGTCTCGCGGATGACACGGGGCTGGGCCGGGGCGTCCACCCGGCGGGGCGGCTGCGGGTCCCGGGCCGCGCCCCGGGGCAGGGCGGCGAAGGCCTCCAGCAGGGCGTCCTCCACCCGGGTGATGGGAGCGCTGCCGCAGTAGAACAGCTCCAGCCGGGAGGCGGACATCATTCCCTGGCTGTAGACATGGAGCTTCTGGTTGTTGATGGCCGCGGCGGCAGTCTCGTCTCCCAGGCGGCTGACGCCGTAGGGCTCGTCCCGGCACATCTCCTGCAAAAGGCGCAGGTCCGCCCAGTCCCGCTTGTCGTTGCGGACGGAACGGATGCTGTCCAGCAGATTGGCCCGCTCACTGTCCACATACTCCGGCAGATACCGGCCGTTGCGGGTGACGGGGTCCAGCAGCAGCTCTCCCAGCAGGGCAGCGGTGGGCTCCAGCAGCTTTTCTCCCCGGGGGGCGAAGCTGTCGTCCATTACCGAGGCCACAAAGCCGATGCACTGGCACTCCGCCCTTTTGCGGATGGTGGGGTTGATCTGCGCGCCGTAGAGCTGGTCCATGGCGGCGGACAGCTGCTGGATATCCGGACAGCGCATGGTGCCCCGCTGGAGCACCAGCGGCAGCAGCGCGCCGCAGGACGCCGTCTCCCGGCGCAGGGGCGTGATGAACTGCGCGGAAAGGCAGCCGGTTTTGAACTTTTTGGCAGGCAGATAGGTGAGATATACCCGGTCCATGATCTCGCGGCGGGTCTTCTCCATATGCGGCACCTCCAGGATACATAGTGGGTATATTATACCGCATACCCGGACAAATGAAAAGGATTTTCATGCAGAATAAGGCCCCCGTCCAAAGCGGGGGCCTTGCTGTGCAAGGCGTCCCGGACTTTTGCGGCAAGCACCGCGCCGCCATTTGCGGGGCCCACCCCTTGCAATCCCCCGGGGAAACGTTTATAATGAACATATTGTTATTCCGACTCAAAAACAAGGAGGCTTCTCATCATGATCCAAGTCAACGCCGTAGGCGACGCCTGCCCCATTCCGGTGGTCAAGACCCTGCAGGCTCTGAAGACTCTGGCCGGTCCCGGCACCGTGGAGACTCTGGTGGATAACCGCATCGCCGTGGAGAATCTGACCCGTCTGGCCCAGAGCAAGGGCTGCACCATCGAAACGGAGCAGCTGGCGGAAAACCGCTTCCGGGTCACCATCACCGCCCAGGCCGGAGCCCAGCTGCCCGATACCGCCGACGGCATCTGCACCGTTCCCTCCGAAAAGCCCGAGAACACCGTGGTGGTGATCTCCGCCGACCACATGGGCCAGGGAGACGACACCCTGGGCCGGGTGCTGCTGAAGGGCTTCCTGTTTGCCCTGACCCAGCAGGAGAAGTTGCCCCGCACCGTTCTGTTCTACAACGGCGGCGCTTTCGTCACCTGCGATGGCTCCGCGTCCCTGGAGGACCTGCACAAGCTGGAGGCGCTGGGGGTGGAGATCCTGACCTGCGGCACCTGTCTGAATCATTACGGCATCGCCGACAAGCTCCGGGTGGGTCAGGTGACCAATATGTACGTCATCGCCGAGAAGCAGATGAACGCCACCCTGGTGATCCGGCCTTGACCCGCCAACGGACTCCGGCCCTGGTGATCTCCTTCCAGGAGACGGCCCAGGCCCTGGCGGCGGAGGCCCTGTTCGGGCGGCTGTCTCTGCCGGGGCGCATCATCCCGCTGCCGTCCCGCATTTCCGCCGGGTGCGGCCTGGCCTGGAAGGCGGACCCCGGCGACGAAACCGTCCTGACGGCGGCGCTGGATGAAAACGGCATCGGCCACGGCCCCTGCTGCGTATTGGAGATGTTCTGATGACAGAGATTTATCTGGACAGTGCTGCCACGTCCCTGCACAAGCCGCCCCAGGTGGCCCAGGCGGTGGCAGAGGCCATCTGTAAGGCGGGAAACGCCGCCCGGGGCGCTCATGGGGCGTCCCTGTCCGCCCTGCGGACGGTGTATGATACCCGCTGCCTGGCGGCCCGGCTGCTGGGCTGCCCCCGGCCGGACCATGTGGTTTTTGCCGCCAACTCCACCATGGCTCTGAACATCGCCATATGCGGCCTGCTGTCCCCGGGGGACCACGCCATTTCCACGGACCTGGAGCACAACTCGGTGCTCCGGCCCCTGTATGCCCTGCAGCGGCAGGGAATGGCCCTGAGCTTTGCCCCGGCGGACAAAAACGGGCAGCTTTCTTATGATGCTTTTGAAAGGCTGTTCCGGCCCAATACCCGGGCCGTGGTATGTACCCACGCCTCCAATGTCACCGGCGACGTGCTGGATATCCCCCGCATTGCCGCCATGGCCCACCGCCGCGGTGCGCTGCTGATCCTGGACGCGTCCCAGACGGCGGGAGCCATTCCCCTGGACATGACGGCCCTGGGGGCGGACGTGGTGTGCTTTACGGGCCACAAGAGCCTGCTGGGCCCCCAGGGCACCGGCGGCCTGTGTATCCGCCCGGGGGTGGAGGTCCGGCCCCTGCTGCGGGGCGGCAGCGGCGTTCACTCCTTCGACAGGGATCAGCCCGCCGCCTATCCCACCCGCCTGGAGGCCGGAACCCTGAACAGTCATGGCCTGGCGGGGCTTCACGCCGCTCTGGAATACCTGCTGGCAGAGGGGGTGGAAAGCCTGTACGCCCGGGAGCACGGGCTGATGCTGCGGTTTTACCGGGGCGTCCGGGAGCTTCCCGGCATCCGGGTGTATGGCGACTTTTCCGCCCCTTGCCGGGCGGCCATCGTGTCCCTGAACATCCGGGACCTGGATTCCGGCGAGGTGTCTGATGCGCTTTTGCAGGGCTGGGGCATTGCCACCCGCCCCGGCGCCCACTGCGCGCCCCGGCTCCACCAGGCTCTGGGCACCCGGGAGCAGGGTGCGGTGCGCTTTAGCTTTTCCCCCTTCAACACGGAGGAGGAGATCGACGCCGCCGTGGCCGCCGTGGCCCAGCTGGCCCGGTGATATGCAGGTCTGTCAAACAGATTGGTGGGAAGGTATTGTTCTGCGCTTGTTTCTTTACCGAATCTACACTGGGGAAATGCTATGATGTAAGCACACAGTAAGAAAGAGGAGCTCCGTGGAAAACGACAGCAGCGACGATAACGGTTAACCGCTCTTATATGGCCTGTTCATGTGCGGCATACCTGCGCCCTTTACTGCGGTATCGGGTATAGGTGTGTCCTTTTTGCGTGAACAGAAGGCGGAAGAATGTTATGTGTTCAGCGCCGGAGCCGGCTTACTTTGTACCGGAAACCGTGAAAGCCGGTGTTCTATTTCAGAACATGAAGCAGACGCATACGACATTTACTTTACGGTCTCCGAGCTGAGTGCGTACAGGGTATCCTTCATCACAGTCAGGCAATGCCGCGTCTGTTTGGCCTGCGCACAGTAAAGCGATTACGCGATTCAAAAGGAGTGAGGATAATGACGGAAGAAATGCCTTGCAGAAAGCGCCGCCTTTCGTCTTTTCAAATTATTATATTAGGCTTTGCCGGGGTCATTCTGCTGGGTGCGCTGCTGCTGATGCTGCCGCTCTCCACAACAGCCGGGTGCGTAACGCCATTTCATGAAGCGCTTTTCACCGCGACCTCCGCTGTTTGTGTAACAGGGCTTGTGGTGCAGGACACCGGCAGCTATTGGTCGGGCTTTGGTCAGACGGTGATCCTGACGCTGATTCAGATAGGCGGGCTTGGTGTTGTCACCGTGGCGGCATCGGTTGCGCTGCTGTCCGGGCGAAGGATCTCTCTGATGCAGCGCAGCACCATGCAGGACGCCATTTCAGCGCCGAAGGTCGGAGGAATCGTCCGGCTGACCCGGTTCATCCTGCGGGGAACATTTCTGATCGAACTGGTCGGCGCACTCGTCATGCTGCCGGTGTTTTGCCGGGACTACGGATGGCATGGGATATGGATGGCGGTGTTTCATTCCGTCTCCGCCTTTTGCAACGCCGGGTTTGACATTCTGGGAACGAACAATAACTTGTATCCGTCCCTTACCGGTTATGTCCAAAATCCGGTAATCAATATCACGATCATGCTGCTGATCATAACCGGCGGCATCGGATTCCTGACATGGGATGACATTTGCGAAAATAAGCTGCACTTCCACCGTTACCGAATGCAGAGCAAGGTGATTCTTGTCACGACACTCACGCTGATCGTCCTTCCGGCGCTGTTTTTCTTCTTTGCGGATTTTGATGCCCTTCCCCTCGGAGAGCGGATTCAGGCAGCCCTATTCCAATCGGTCACGCCGAGAACGGCGGGCTTCAACACCGTCGATCTGCCCGCCATGTCCAGCGCATCTCTGAGCGTGATGATCCTTCTGATGCTCATTGGCGGTTCTCCCGGCTCCACGGCAGGCGGCATGAAAACCACCACACTGGCAGTCCTGCTTGCCAATGCTGCCGCGACCTTCCGCCAGCGGGACAGCGCCCAACTCTTTGGGCGCAGAGTCGATTGCGGCGCCGTCAAAACCGCTGCGACCATCCTGACGATGTATCTTGCCCTGTTCTTTGGCGGAGGCGTTTTTATCAGCGTATACGAGAATCTTCCGCTGTCCTCCTGCCTGTATGAAGCAGCGTCGGCGGTAGGCACGGTGGGACTGACATTGGGTATTACGCCGCAGCTGCATATTCCCTCGCAAATGGTATTGATCGCGCTGATGTATCTGGGGAGAGTCGGCGGGCTTACGCTCATTTACGCGGCGGTGTCCAGCAAGAAAACCGGCAGCGCAAAGCTGCCGCAGGAAAGCATCACGATTGGATAAGCAAAGGAGTATCTATCCCATGAAAAATGTTTTATTGATCGGAGCAGGCCGCTTCGGGCGGCATATCGCCATGCAGCTCTCTCAACTGGGGCATCAGGTCATGGCAGTCGATACCAATGAGGAACGGATCAACGATGTGCTTCCGTTTGTCACCAACGCACAGATCGGCGACAGCACCAATGCGGAGTTCCTGCGTTCGCTCGGTATCGGAAATTTTGATGTTTGTTTTGTGACCATCAGCGGCAGCTTCCAGAACTCGCTGGAGACCACCTCGCTGCTGAAAGAGCTGGGTGCCAAATGCGTGGTATCCCGCGCCGAACGCGATGTGCAGGCGAAGTTTCTGCTCCGCAACGGCGCAGATAACGTGGTCTACCCTGAAAAGCAGGTGGCAAAATGGGCGGCGATCCGATTCACTGCCGACCATATTTTCGACTACATAGAGATCGACGAGCAGCACGCCATCTTTGAAGTGCAGGTGCCGGAGGCGTGGATCGGGAAAAGCGTTGGTGAGCTGAACGTCCGCAGAAAGTTTGGCATCAACATTCTCGGCATCAAACGCGCAGGAGAAACGGATGTTTCCGTTACGCCGGACACCATATTGTCCGATGACACTACGATTTTGGCGTTGGGTGAGTATAAAGCCCTGCATAAGTGCTTTCGGATTTGAAAAGGGTTTCCATACTGACGGAAAGGAAAAGCCAGGATATGAGCCGATAGCGGTGAGGGGCTTATCCGAATAACGGAGGAGGCGTTGGCCTTCTCCGTTTTTTCTTTCAGGATAGCGTCCGTCAGGCTCTCGCCCGTTTCCTCCTTGAACTTGCAGGAGAAGCACAGGCGGCCAAGGAACAGTCCCTCCGTTTTGCACAAAAGCATTCTGTCAGAATAGTGCGAATTGTTGAAATTCTCAATAGGGGTTGACGAAAAGAATGGGGCTTGCTATACTATAAATGCCTTTGTCAGACACATGACAAAAGACGAAGTTTTGCTGGAGGTATGGAACATGAATCGGTGCAAACGATGGCTCGCATTACTACTGGGTGCCGTACTGCTGCTGGGCACGATGTCCGGCTGCAGCGGCACAACGGCCTCTGACAGTGAGGACGGCGCATATCGGAAAATCAATTTGTCCATGGCGGTCAACGGAACAGACACGCAAATCGACTCGCTGGTAGCCCACCACTTCGCAGACCTGGTGGCGGAGCGTTCAGGCGGAAGCATCACCATTGATGTGTTTCCCAACGACACGCTGGCCGGCGGCAACAGCACCAAGGGCGTGGAGTATATCGCCGTAGGCGCAGCGGATCTGGGAGCTTATGCCACCTGCGTCCTGGCCAACATAGAGCCCAAGATGTCCGTGGCGACGCTGCCCTGGTCCTTTACCTCCTATCAGGAGGCACGGCAGGTCATCGACACCACCGGCGGTGCTTACTACGCAGAGCTGCTGGATACAAAGGGCATCACGTATCTGGGTTCCTTCCACAACGGCTTCCGCCAGCTCACCAACAGCAAGCATCCGGTCACCACACCGGAGGATCTGAAGGATCTGAAGATCCGTGTCCCCGGCTCGGCGGTATATATGGGCGTATTCAAGGCGCTGGGCGCCAGTCCCACGGCCATGAGCTGGAGCGAGGTGTTCACCGCCATCCAGCAAAAGACCATTGACGGACAGGAAAACGGCTGCTCCGTGACCAAATCTGCCAAGATGGATGAAATTCAGAAGTACATGACCATCTGGAATTACAGCTATGAAAATGATCTCTTTGTGGCCAACAAAAAGGTTTGGGAAAGCTTGGACGAAAATACACAGGCGCTTCTCCAGCAGTGCGCCTCCGATGCCTGCGAATGGGGCCGCGACCGGCTGGAGGCCGAGGAGGACGAGCTGATCCAGGGCTTCCAGGACGCCGGTATGCAGGTGGATATCCTGACGGAGGAGCAGCTTCAGGCCTTTAAGGACGCGGTAAGTGATGTAACGGCTGAGCTGAAGGCCCAATATGGCGAAGCCGCCTGTGCCGCTTTCGGCATTGAATGAGGAGGATCCATATGTTTGAGAAAATCGAAAAATTCGTTTCCTGCGCATGCGTTTCCATTATGGCGGTGCTGGTCTTTTCAAACGTCATCGCCCGCTTCCTGTTCAAGCATTCTCTGGCAGTTTCGGATGAAATGTCCACCTACCTATTTGTCCTGATGAGCTTTATGGGTACCGCCATCGCGGCCCGGCGCAGAGCGCATCTGGGGCTTTCCATCATCACCGACCATGTCAGTCCCCATACGCGGCTGATCATCCAGCTGGTCATGTACGGCATCTCCATGCTGTTCTGTCTGCTGATCGTGTTTTTCGGTGTACAGATGGTCATCAGCCAGTATCGGCTGGGTCAGGAAACTGCCAATATGCAGTGGCCCGAGTGGATCTATGGGTCCTTCGTCCCCATCGGCGCGGCCTTTGCGGCAATTGCTTTTTTCCAGACCATGCTGGTCATGTGCAAGGAATATAAAGAACAGGAGGGCGAGAAATAATGGTCGGAATCGTATTATTGGGCGTCTTTGTGGTGCTGCTGGTGTTCGGCGCACCCATCGCCGTGTGTCTGGGTATGTCCAGCGTAGGCGCTATTCTGGCGCAGGGTGCAGGTAAGCCTCTGGACGCCATTATGAGCGTGCTGCCCCGTCTGTGCTCCTCTGCCAGCAGCAAATTTGTTTTGCTGGCGATCCCCTTCTTCATCCTCTCCGGCAATGTGATGGAAAAGGCCGGCATTTCCGGCCGCCTTATCAATCTGGCGGAGAAGTGCCTGGGCCACATCCGCGGCGGCATGGCCATGGTCTGCGTGGTGGTTTCCTGCTTCTTCGCAGCGATCTCCGGCTCCGGCCCCGCCACGGTGGCGGCCTTGGGCCTGATCATGATACCCGCCCTGGTAAAGGCCGGATATCCCGCCGCCTTCTCCTGCGCTCTGATGGCGGCAGGCGGCGCCATCGGCGTGGTGATCCCGCCGTCCATCACCTTTGTCGTGTATGGTTCTATTGCGGACGCCTCCATCACCGACCTCTTCAAGGCCGGCGTGATCCCCGGTCTGCTGATGGGCGCAGGCTTGATCGTTGCTGCGCTGGTCGTCGGCCGGAAGATGGATCTGAAGGTGCTTCCCAAGGCCACCGGCAAGGAGCGCTGGAAAGCGTTCAAGGATGCATTCTGGGGTCTTTTGATGCCCGTCATCATCCTCGGCGGTATCTATGGCAGCATCTTCACCCCCACCGAGGCGGCCGCCGTCTCCGTGTTCTACGGGCTGATCGTGGGTATCTTCGTCTATCGGGAGATCGACCTGAAGAAGATCAAGGACATCCTCATTGACTCCTGTAGCACCACGGCCACCGTCATGTTCATCACCATGGGCGCCACGCTGTTCGGCTATGTGCTCACCCGCGCCCGGCTGGATCTGGCCATTGAGGGCTTTATGATGAATGTCACCGGCGGCAGCTCGATCATCTTCTTCATCATCGTGAACATCGTCCTGCTGATCGCCGGATGCTTCCTGGACTCCACCTCCGCGCTGTACATTTTCACGCCGCTGTTCGCGCCGGTGGCGCTGCAGCTGGGCATTGACCCCATTCATCTGGGCACGGTGATGATCGTGAACCTGGCCGTGGGCCTGTTCACGCCGCCGGTGGGCGTCAACCTGTATGTGGCCTGCGGCATCGGCAAGATCAAGATCGAGGAGATCACCAAGGGCATCGTCCCCTGCCTTGTGGCAGAGCTGGTCGTTCTGCTCCTCGTCACCTATATCCCCGCTCTCTCCACCATGCTTGTTGGTTGACCCTGCGGGAAAGCTCCGGGTACCTCTCCTCCCGGAGCTTTCCTGCAAAAAAGCCCCGGAACAGACAGCTGCTCCCGCATTTTGTACAAAAAGCCGCCCTCTGATTTGTAGAAAACCAAAAAAGTCAAAAACCCTATTGACTTTGTCCGACAAATGAGTATACTGTACTCATAGTTTGTCAGACATATTACAATACCCCTTCAAAAATGTTATTATGAGGTGATTTTTATGAAAGGCATTTCCATTCAGGAGCTGAAAAACACCGCCGTGCAAATGCGCATGAAGGTCATTGACATGATCTACAAGGCACAGTCCGGCCATCCGGGCGGCTCTCTTTCCGCCGCAGATTTTGTTACCGCCTGCTATTTCAAGTACATGAACCTCGACCCCAGGAACCCCCGCTGGCCGGATCGCGACCGCATGGTGCTCTCCAAGGGTCATGTCTGCCCCATCCAGTATGCCTGCCTGGCAAGCGTCGGCTTCTTCCCCGAATCCGAGCTGGACACGCTGCGCAAGGAGGGCTCCATGCTGCAGGGACACCCCTCCATGAACAAATGCCCCGGCATTGATATTTCCACCGGCTCTCTGGGTCAGGGTCTGGCCTGCGCCGCCGGTATGGCGCTGGCAGGGAAGCTGGATCACAAGGACTACAAGGTGTTCTGCGTGGTGGGCGACGGTGAATCGCAGGAGGGCGAGATCTGGGAGGCTGCCAATACCGCCCACAAGTACAAGCTGGATAACCTGATCGTCTTTGTAGACTGCAACAATCTCCAGCTGGACGGCACCTGCGACGAGGTGATGCCCAACGGCGATCTGGGTGAGAAGTTCCGCGCCTTCGGCTGGGAAACGCTGGAGATCGACGGCCACAGCATGGAGGAGATCGTAGCTACACTGGATAAGTGCTACGCCTCCCGGAACGGCAAGCCCAAGTGCATCTATGCACACACCGTCAAGGGCAAGGGCGTCTCCTTTATGGAAAACCAGTGCGGCTGGCACGGCGTCGCCCCCAATGATGAGCAGTATAAGCAGGCCATGGCTGAGCTGAAGGCCCAGCTGGTTCACTAAGCAAGGAGGGACATGAAATGAGCGAAAAGAAGAATATCGCCACCCGCGACGGCTTCGGCCACGAGATCGTAGCACTGGGCAAGGAAAATCCCGACCTGCTGGTCGTGGATATCGACATCGGCAAGAGCTGCAAGACCGGTGATTTCCGCAAGGAGCTGCCCGGGCAGTATATCAACGTGGGCATTGCCGAGCAAAACGGCGCCGGTCTGGCCGCGGGCCTTGCCACCTGCGGGAAGGTCCCCTTCGTGGTGACCTACGCGGTGTTCGGCTCTCTGCGTATGTGCGAGATGATCCGTCAGGAGGTCTGCTATCCCAACCTGAATGTGAAGTTTGCCTGCTCCCACGGCGGCGTGACCCCTGCCAACGACGGCGCCTCTCACCAGTCCATTGAGGACATGGGCGTGCTGCGTACCATCCCCAACATGACGGTCATCATGCCCGCTGATTATAACGCCGCGCGCAAGCTGGTGCGGCAGGCCGCTGAGACTTACGGTCCCATGTATCTGCGCTTCACCCGTGACGCAGTGCCTCAGATCTATGACGAGGATGTGGAGTTCACCATTGGTAAGGCTCACACCATTCAGGACGGCAAGGATGTTGCCATCATCGCCAACGGCGATACCGTCCGTCTGGCCATCGAGGCCGCCAGGGAGCTGGCAGGCAAGGGCATCAGCGCCCGCGTTCTGGATATGCACACCATCAAGCCCCTGGATGTGGAGGCCGTCACCGCCGCCGTCAACGACATTGGCAAGATCATCACCGTAGAGGATCACAACATTCTCAACGGTCTCGGCTCCGCCGTGTGCGAGGTGGCTGCCGAAATGGGCAAGGGCATCGTCAAGCGCGTGGGTATTCAGGATCAGTTCGGTCAGTCCGCTCCCTATGAGCGTCTGCTGGCCATCAACGGCGTGACGGTGGAGCATATTGTGGAGCTGGCCCAGGAGCTGGCCCGGAAATAAATCAGACATACAGGAGGATATTTCCATGAAAATCGGATTTGTCGGCTGCGGCGCCATCGGCAGCTGCTATGCAAGCTATCTTTCCAAGGTACACGAGGTCTGTGTGCTGGACACCTATGCCCCGGTCATCGAGGCTATCCGGAAAAACGGCATTCTGCTGGATGAATGCGTTCCCGGCGTTGGGAATGGCGAAACCGTATCCTATCGTCCCGCCATGGCTACCACCGATCCCAAGGAGATCGGCGTGGTGGATCTGCTGATCGTTTTCGTACACTATCAGTACCTGGAGGCGGCTGTCCGCAATGCGCTGCCTATGATCGACAAGCACACCATGATCCTGTGCCTGCAAAACGGTCTGGGCAACTATGACGAGATCGCCAAGGTGGTCCCCGAGGAGCAGATCATCATCGGCAACACTGCCTTCGGCTCCACCCCCATCGAGCCGGGTCATGTCCGGCACACCGGCACCGGCGTTACCAACATGGGTTCCCTGAAGGCTCCCATGGAAAATGTGGAGCGCATGGCAGAGGGCTTGCGTGCCGCCGGCCTGGAGGTACAGGTTCACGAGAATGTGATGAACGCCATTTGGCACAAGCTGCTGGCCAATGTAGCCATCAACGGCATGAGCGCCCTGCTGGAAACGAAAAACGGCTTTGTAGACGCCAATCCCTACGCCCACGAGGCGGCCCGTATGCTGGTGGAGGAGGCCATCGTGGTGGCCAACGCCTGCGGCTGCACGCTGGAGCATGACGCGGAGCTGGAGCACGCCTTCGAGGTTGCCAGAATGACCGACGAGACCATCAGCTCCATGGTGCAGGATGTGACCCACCACAAGGAAACGGAGATCCGCATCATCACCGGTGCTGTGTGCCGTCTGGGACGGGAGCATCACGTCCCCACCCCCTGCAACGATCTGCTTTTGCAGTTGGTTTTGGCCAAGCAGTCCATCTATCTGGGCCGCTGAGCAAAGCCGGCGCGGCGCTTTTGGAGGCGTCAGGCGGCAAATATCTTGCCGTCTGGCGCCTTTTCCATGTACCGTATGGAAGTTCCTTCTTGACGCAGAGCGCCTTTTGTACTATGTTATACATAGTAGCGTATAAGGAGAGGAGCAAACTGCCATGAGTGAAACCCCGGCTTATGTGAAGAATTTAAAGAAGGAGTCTGTTGTGCAGAGCGTCATCAACTGTCTGACGGACGCTATGCGCAGCAAGGAGCTCAAGCCCGGCGACCGCATCCCGCCTGAGCCGGAGCTGGCCGCCTCTATGGGCGTTGCACGCAGCTCCGTGCGGGAGGCCATCAAGATCCTGTCGTATCTGGGTGTGCTGGAGAGTAAGCGAGCGGAGGGTACCTTTGTCTGCAGCGGCTTTCAGGAGAGCATGATCGATCCCATGATCTATGGCATCATCCTCAATCAGGATTCCTCCGAAAACCTGATGGAGCTGCGGGAAATGGTGGAGTCCGGCATTATGCGGCTGGCCAGCGCAAAATACAGCGAGGAGGCGGGCCGCGCACTGGCCGCCATACTGGATCAGATGACCGGCATCGTGCAGAGCGGTGAAAATGTGGTAGACCGCTTCTTCGAGGTGGATAACGCCTTCCACGACCTGATCTCGCAGATGGGGAAGAACCCCCTGGCCGACAAGATCAGCCGCGTCGTCCGCACCCTGACCCATGCCATGCGCTATGAAACGGTAGCCACTATGCTCAACACCGGGCGCGGCGAGGAGCTGATTGCCGCCCACCGCTGCCTGCTGGAAACGCTGCAAAGCCGCCGGCTGGAGAACGTGGAGGAGCTTGTCCGGACCACCTACTTCGAGGATGCCCTCCACATCTGACGGCGCAGCCGTGCGCCTCTTTGTGACCGTATGTTTTCTTTCATCCGCAACGATCTCATATTTTGTTTTGTAAGGAGGAATTCCCATGTCCGCATTGAGATCCCGTGTGCGCCTTGGCAACAAGGCACCCCTGAGCGAACAGGAGCTCCGGCAGATCGACGCCTATTGGCGTGCTGCCAACTATCTGACCGCCTGCCAGCTCTATCTGTTGGATAACCCCCTGCTGGAGCGTCCTCTCGTCAGGAGCGACATCAAGCAGACCGTGGTGGGTCACTGGGGCACCTGCCCCGGGCAGAACTTCATCTATACGCATCTGGACCGGGTCATCAAGCGGGACGACCTGGACATAATCTATCTCTCCGGCCCCGGCCACGGCGGCAACGCCATGGTGGCCCAGGACTGGCTGGACGGCAGCTACACGGAGGTGTATCCCAATATCACCCGGGATAAGGAGGGAATGCAGAAGCTCTTTAAGCGCTTCTCCTTCCCCGGCGGTATTCCCAGCCACGTAGCACCGGAGACCCCCGGCTCTATCCACGAGGGCGGTGAGCTGGGCTACTCCTTGGCCCACGCCTTCGGCGCGGTGGCGGATAACCCCAATCTGATCGCCGCCTGCGTGGTGGGCGACGGCGAGGCGGAAACCGGCCCGCTGGCCACCTCGTGGCACGGCAACAAGTTCGTCAACCCCATTACCGACGGCGCGGTGCTGCCCATTCTGCACCTCAACGGCTTCAAGATCGCCAATCCCACCATCTTCTCCCGCATGAGCCATGAGGAGGTGGAGTGCTTCTTCCTTGGCTGCGGCTGGAAGCCCTACTTTGTGGAGGGCAGCGACCCCATGACCATGCACCAGCAGATGGCGTCCGTTCTCGACGCGGTGATCCGCGAGATCAAGCGCATCCAGCGGGAGGCCCGGAAATCCGGCGAAGCCAAGCGTCCCCGCTGGCCCATGATCGTGCTGCGCACCCCCAAGGGCTGGACAGGCCCCAAGGAGGTGGACGGACTGCCGGTGGAGGACTGCTGGCGGGCCCATCAGGTGCCTATCTCCATGGGCGCGGACACGGACAGACACCTGGCCCAGCTGGAGACGTGGCTGCGGTCCTATAGGCCGGAGGAACTGTTCAACGCCGACGGTACGCCTGTGGAGCTGGTAGCCTCCTTCCCCCCTGCGGGCAGCCGCCGCATGGGTGCAAATCCCCACGCCAACGGCGGTCTGCTGCTGCGGGACCTGCGTACTCCCGATTTCCGGGACTACGCCGTGGACGTCAAGTCCCCCGGCTCCGTGGAGGCCCAGGATATGTATGTTCTCGGCACCTATGTCCGGGATGTGATGAAGCTGAACATGGACGCCCGGAACTTCCGCATTTTTGCGCCGGACGAAACGGCGTCCAACCGCCTGCAGGCCGTTTTCGATGTGACCGGCCGCCGCTTCCTGGACCAGCAGATCCCCGGCATTGACGACCACCTGGACCCCGACGGGCGGGTGATGGACTCCATGCTCTCCGAGCATTTCTGCGAGGGCTTTTTGGAGGGCTACCTGCTCACCGGACGTCACGGCTTCTTTGACAGCTACGAGGCGTTCATCCGCATCGTGGACTCCATGTTTGCCCAGCACGCCAAGTGGCTGAAGATGTGCAGTGAGCTGCCCTGGCGGCACGACATCGCCTCCCTCAACTATATCCTCGCCTCCAATGTGTGGCAGCAGGACCACAACGGCTTCACCCACCAGGACCCCGGCTTCCTGGACCATGTGGCCAACAAGAAGGCGGATGTGGTGCGGATGTATCTGCCGCCGGATGCCAACTGCCTGCTGAGCTGCTTTGACCACTGCATCAAGAGCCGCAACTATGTGAATGTCATCGTGGCCAGCAAGCACCCCCGCCAGCAGTGGCTGACCATGGAGCAGGCGGTGAAGCACTGCACCCAGGGCATCGGCATCTGGAGCTGGGCCTCCAACGACCAGGGCGAGGAGCCGGATGTGGTCATGGCCTGCTGCGGCGACACACCTACGCTGGAAACGCTGGCTGCCGTCAGCATTCTGCGTAAGGAGCTGCCGGAGCTGAAGATCCGTGTGGTAAATGTGGTGGATCTGATGAAGCTCCAGCCCCACACGGAGCATCCCCACGGCCTGACCGACGAGGAATACGACGGTTTGTTCACCAAGGATAAGCCCATTATCTTCGCCTATCACGGGTATCCCACCCTGGTCCACGAGCTGACCTATCGCCGGCACAACCGGAATCTCCACGTCCGCGGCTACAAGGAGGAGGGCACCATCACCACGCCCTTCGATATGCGGGTGCTCAACGACATTGACCGGTTTGATCTGGTCATCGACACGGTGCGTCGTCTGCCGCAGCTGGGCAATCGCGGCGCATACCTGGTTCAGAAGATGCAGGATAAGCTGGTAGAGCATCGCCAGTATATCCGCGACAACGGTGTGGATCTGCCCGAGATCCGCAGCTGGAAGTGGGATGAAGGCCTGAACAGCGCCGAGTGAGGTTTGATGATCGTAGAGGTCATCCCCGGCGCGGCGGACAGAGCGCATGACACGGGCACCGGGCGGAGCCCGTTCGCGTTCTGACCTGCGCCGCGGCATACACCTATAAATTTCGCGCAAAAAGGCTCCCGGCATACCACGCGCGTGGTATGCCGGGAGCTTTTTGCCTGGATATCTCCGTGGTAGAGGCCTCTGCCAGCATCTTCAACACCAATTCCAGTGTCGTCATGTGATTATCATTTTGTGCCATTTGAATCGCCACGCTTTTTTCAGACTGATGCCAAACTCTCCGCGATGGCTCATGCGCCGGGGCTTGCGGTTCAGACTTGCCGTGCCGATGATCTCGCCATATACCTTGGCAAGATACTGCACATTGTCCGTTGATTCGCACTGCGAACGCAGATAGTCTTGCTCCGTTTCACCGCTCGTCCTACTCTTATCCATAATCAGTCACTCTTTTATGTGCGCCTATACAGGTACAGATACAGGGCCGTTTCCAATGTCAATCGCTTCATCGGATCGACTGGATCGGCCTCCAGCAGCATCCATAGCTGCTGGAGCCGGTAACTCACGGTGTTGTAGTGCAGGTGCAGCTCCCGTGCCATCCGGCGCTGGTTGCCCATACAGCGCAGCCAGCTCACCAGCGTGTCCAGCAGCTCCTGCCGCCGCGGCTCTGGCTGCCGCAGGAGCGTTCCCAGCTGCCGATGGATATAGGCGTCCGTTTCCGCCGGGGAGGATTCCTCCAGCAGCCGTACCACCCCCGCTGGGTCGTCTGTCACGCAGGGTGCTTCCGATCGCGCCGCCATGTGGAGCGCCGCACGGGCACTGCGGTCTGCTTTCTGAAAGCCCATCGTACCGCCGTAGGGGCGGCTGACACCGCAGATAACGCCGTGGACGTCGGCAAAGTCCGCCATCACCTGCCACAGCGGTATCTCCAACGCGAACAGGTCGTCCGCCTCCAGCGCCAGCAGAAAGCCATCCTCCGACAGTGCGCCCCATATGTCCGCGCCCAACGCCCGGCAGCGCTCTTCTACCTCGTGCAGCCAAGAACGCCGCTGCAACTCCGGCGCATCAGCCCGTATCCACAACAGGGTATGCGGACATTCCAAATGGATACCGGACTCCGCCGCCTGCCGCTCCATCGCTTCGCTCAGCGGCGCGCCAGAGATGAGATGGTGCAGTAGTACGGCCAGCTGCCGCTCCTGCTCCGCCGGTATTCGCCGCCGTGCGATCTCGCGGGACACCGCATCGGCCAACTCGGCAAAGCGCATATCGGTCGGCAGTTGGAGCAGCGGCAGTCCCAGTCGGTCAGCCTTCTCCGCCAGCGCCGCCGGCAGGGGGCTGGGCAGGTAGCGCCCCGGCTTGATACCCACGCCGGACAGGCCTTTTTCTGCCGCCGTGGGCAGCAGCGCATCCACGGCCTGCGGATCGTCTGCGATGGCAAAACCAGTGGTGATGAGCAGTTCTCCCTGCGCCAGCCAGCGCGCGTAGTCCGGTGTGTCCGTCAGATTGACACTGCTGACCCTACGGCCAAGTCCCGCCGCGCCGCCGCAGACCGTGCAGCCTGCGAACACGGGCAGGCGCAGCACCTCCTGCAGTGTGGGATAGTCCGCTGTGTGCTGTGATGTCATGGCTTCTGCCCCCCTTGTGATACTATCACAATTTTCATAGAAATGTTCATTTATTTTTGCCAATGGAACAGACCGTCCGTTGTTTTATGATAGCGGTAGTAAAACGAACGGAGGTATATTCCATGGCAAAGCAAATGAAACAGGATACTCCCTCAGTCCCCCGCAAGCGGAGACTGGCCGCGCTGATAGCAGCCACCCGGTGCGCCGGAGAGAAACGTGACACGCTCTCCTGCCATGCCCGCCGCTGCACCGCCTCATCCATGGCGCAGGGTCTGAAGCACTACGCCTGACGCGGCGCACCCCTTCGGCAGACTCCCCCGGCAATATGCCGGGGGATCTGTCCGTTCAGGGCTTTTTGGATTCCTTCTTCAGCAGGGACGCCGTCGTGATGATGGTCAGTACCGACTCTGTCACCATGCCGGAATACGACCGTACCACAATGACATACACCAGCCACGACAGACCGCTGGCAATGCCCGCCATCTGTATCACCCGCCGCCTGGTCTGGAAGAACGGCAGCAACGCCGCCAACGATGCCACGATGGGCAGTACCGTCACTGGCGTCTCATAGGTCACCACGGCAATCAGCAGAAATACTGCCACGATGGGTATCGCGGTGACCAGTTTACTCCAGTTGAATTTCTCCTGCAATAGGAAAAGCATCAGCACGACAATCTGGAAAAAGCTGCACAGTGCGCCGGAGCGTGCGTGGAGCAGCGTGTAGTGGATGGCGAAGATCAGGTTGGCCACCACCTGCCACAGCAAGATGGTACGCTTGTCATTCTGCCAGTAGCTAAGACCCATGGCGATCAGTGCGCCGAACCCGATGAGTTGGTAAAATATGTTCATCCGTCGTTCCTCCTAATAAAAAACGCCGCACACCCTGTCGGATGCGTGGCGAAAAATGGATGCGATGCTCCAGAAAAATCCACACTTATTTTGGAGCTTCATTGTACCATGGGACAACCGTATTTGTCAATTGCGGCAAAGAACAACCTCCAAAAGCCATGGGCTTTTGGAGGTGAGTGTCATAACTCAACACTATAGATTTTTTCGAAATTTACTTTCAAAAAATCGTCGTATGACGGCAAGAAAACCTTGATGTGCAACGCTCACTTGTCTTTCGGTTTTTCCGCTGTGTCGGAGACTGCGCCCTCCAGCAGGTCCGTTACGACTTGATTGAGCTGTGCGGCGTTCTTGGGTGTGATGACAGGAACACCTGTGCGCTCCTCCACTGCTTTCCGGGCAATTCCGGCGGCTTCACCGCCCTCGCGGGCAACTGCCATATTCTCCGAAAATGTACTTGGTGCTTTCTGCTTGGATATCTCCGTGGTAGTAGCCTCTGCCAGCATGTTCAGCACCAGTTCCAGTGTGGTCATATTATCACGGAGATTCTCTTTTTTCAAGCCCTTCAGATTCTTGTACTGCCGGGTGGACATGCCAGACCATGCGCGGGAAATCTCGTCCGTGAGGATGGCGTACTCTACGCCCTTCTGCACACCGCGGGCATCCCATTCATCCGTCAACTCCTTGCGGACTTGAATGGCCTGCAGCCGCTGATTGATCCACTCACGGCTGTACCCCTTCTTGAGGTAGGTTTCCAAAGCCCGGTCGATGGTCAGCTCCGGGTCGATGGTTTCCTCGATACGCTCCCGACCGACCTGTGCCAGCCACAGCTTGAACGGCTCCGCTTTCGGGGAGGGAATGGACTGGATGATTCGGAGAAGCTGCTCGGTGTCAGCTACATCGGTCAGACGTTTCCGCCCATCCGAGGCGGTCATCTTCAACTGCTTACAATTTGTAAGCAGTTGGTCTGCACCCTCGTTATTCAGCCGCTTCTTTAAAACCGCCCAATATGTACTGGCATGACGGGCGTCTGGCTGATCCGTCAAAACCGCAACAACATCGACAACGGAAAAGTACCATTCTTCCTTTTCCTCATCCCATGCGGTGCGAATACGCTTGTTCTCGAACAACTGGATTTTATCATTTTGAGACATTATTTTCACCTCCGCCGCAATTAATAGCTCAAGATACAGTCTCTTTTAGTAAGTTTTTTGCCGTTTCCTCAGAATAGAACATATCCGAATAGTGAATATTCGGGTCTGTATTACCACTTACAAAAGAAACTTTTATAGGGTCGCCGTTATCAAGTGCATCAATCTTTTTGGTTATCTTTTCAAAATTATCGAGACGCATGGAATCGATTTTTCGGATTATATTAAAATCCAGTTTCTGATCAAACAACTCCACATGCATTCCCAAACTGCAGGAAAAGCTGCATGCCGTCTCACCTATAGTGCGAATCGACTGTCTCAGTTCTTCAGTTAGATTGAACGACATAGTAAAACCGCTGCAACTCCCGCAGTATTTTCCATCTCGTATCATAGAATAAAGTCGATTTATAACTTGATGGTCGCTGATTTCAATTTCCTCCGGGATAGTTAGTGATATGTGAAAATGGTTTTCAATAGCGACTATCTTTTCGAGAAACTCTATTTCACAGTCTAAGTTCTCGAAATTGTGTGGTACCAAATTTACCTTTGCGGAAATAAAAGTAGCATTATTCTCCAGGTCCTTGAGTTCGATAGAATTTGCAGATGTCGCCTTCTTTAGAAAGTGTCTATAGTTCAGTGCATCGACATTGGACGGGGAATTGGGTGTAATAGATAGATTTAAACTTGCCATAGAAGTATTAACTTCAAGCGTAACCATAAAGTTAAAGTTTTTCTGTTCTTCATTTGTAATGATTATAGTGCCATCATCTTCAATTTTCTTTATGCGTAGAAGTAGATAGGCTATTATAAGCTCACCATCAATAAGCACACTACATGGAAACGCCGGTGGAAATGTTGGCGGCTTTAAAACGACATGAGTTCCTGTCAAGTTCTCTGCCTCATGTTGAATTGGGTCAAGGACATTGCCCAGGTACTTTTGAGCAGTGGTAACATCAAACTCGATAGGACTTTGAGTGCGGTATGCACGGGTAAATGTGCCGGCATCTACATTGGGCAGCAATATTCCACCCATTTTGAATGCTGTAGCGGTAACTTCAAAATGAGGCGGATATAATTCCACAGCATCGGGCCGCAAGGGAATACTTTTAAGACATGATACCCCATCCATAGTAAAGCCGTAGTAAGGTGTGAGGGCATGAGTTGTGCCAAGTCCCGCAAAAAATGCAGCAACATTTTTCTCAACAGCATCTATTTTCCCGCTATTTGCCAACGACACATTCTTGTCAATGGAAAGGAGGCTGTTATCTTGAACACTTTTTGCTAAATCATCAATTTTGTGATCTTGCTTTTTGTGTTGCTCAATGACATCTCGTCAATAACCGTATCTTCAATTTCAGCGGCTGCAAATAAGGTGCTATAATCAATTTTGCTGCGAAAAAAGCCTCGTAATATATCTACCGCGGTAACCGCTAAGTGCTTTGCTCTTTCCTTGGAGAGTTTTGTTTTAGCTTGAGCATAGCAGGCAGCCTTATCTGCTATTGCTTCTCGTGCAATTCCGCGTTCCTGTTTTCTCCCGAACAAACGAATCTTGACATCATCTATGAGATCGTTGTGGATATACTCTGCCAGGCCTTCAAAATCGATTTCTTCCTCCAAAGAACAATCGAAATTATATTTTTCCTGTCGAGTTAAATATTCCGACAGTCTTTCTTTCGCTTTAGCTTCTAACCGCTTATTTTTAAAATGCTCTTTGGCAACATCGATCCCGATATTGGCAATGACTCCGATAGCCTTCTCAGTTATAGCCACTTTACGACCTCCCTTCAATGTAATTAAAATTCTTTCAGAAGTCCTTGGCAACCTTCCAGCACATCCTGCCAGGCCGCCTCGAAATCCTCGGTGTACCATGGGTCCGCCACATTGCCGGGATGAGCGGTGTGGTCCATCAGGAGGGACATCTTTTCGGCATAGTCGCCGCCGCAGATGCGGTACATATCCCGGAGATTGTCCTGATCCATGCCGATCAGGAGATCGTATTCGTCGTAATCCCGATTTGTTAACTGTCGTGCGGCATGGCCGTTGCAGGAGATCCCGTGCTCGGCCAGTTTGCGCCGTGCCGGAGGATAGACCGGGTTGCCAATCCCTTCCCGGCTGGTAGCTGCTGATTCGATATGAAACTGCGACGTCAACCCGGCCTTTTGTATCAAGTCCTTCATCACGAACTCGGCCATGGGGCTGCGGCAAATATTGCCGTGGCAGATAAACAGGATCTTCTTCATACTGTGTTCTCTCCGAAATTTCATCGTTGCCCTCATTATACCACACATCGACCTTTTCGTCGAGAGCACTTTCCAAATACGCAGAATCCGTAATCATTTGCAGAAGCTCTGACTTGGATAGATTCTGTGCAGCGGCCTGCTGGATGTACCAGTAGCGCTCCTCTGCGGCCAGCTCTGCCTCCATGATGACCATGTTCTGCGTCCAATTCAAGTGAAGCGCTTCGCAAAGCAGTTCCGGCATGCCGCCGTACAACTGCCAGAAATCCCGCATCCGGCGCACATTACGCGGAGAGAAGCCGGTCATATCCGGGTGCTGTTCTTTCAGGAACTCCGCAGCAGCCACCGCCGCGCCCTTTTCCGAGCGGGCGCAGACGATCTTACCAATCTCGCAGTACAGCTCCATCTGCGGCAGATCCGCGTCCATGACAAATCCCAGTGCGGCAAACATTGCGCTGTAATCCACAGCTTTTCGGACATTCATAGCTTCTCCTTTCCGGCACACAACGCCTGATTTAGAGCTCAAAGCAGAGAAAAGCACGGTGACATCGCCGTGTTTTTCTCTGCTTTGACCTGTCTCAGATAATTTGTATGATCTGCTCCCAGAGCAGTATGTGCTTTTCATCAATGGCCCGGTTGTCATGGTAATGGCCGAACAGCCAGTAATGGTAGTACGCTCTCTCCTTGACCTCCTGCAGGAAGTCTGTAAGCGGGTCTGCCTCATTGTGACGGTTTCCCATGAGAGCAATGCTGGTGGGAGCGCAGTGCGTGATAACATAGTCTACCGCCCAATCGACCTTGGCCAGATTTTTCCGTGCTTCAGTGCATTCCGCCTCAGAAGGCATCTCCTGCACCCACCATGAAATGTGGTTGATGCGATACCTCGCTCTGGGCTTCCGCTGCAGCATCAGGAGCTTTCGCTCAAAATCCGGAGCGCCCGGTTCCAGAATGCCGTCCTCCGTATCATGGCTTTTTGCTCCGCCCATGGTGA
>ENA-UALO01000068-UALO01000068.1-human-gut-metagenome-genome-assembly--contig:-NODE-68-length-44637-cov-10.539455_pt1 | contig 44637 bp, 43 predicted proteins | sample MGYA00243701_ERZ654470 | MGnify/ENA primary metagenome ERZ654470 (study PRJEB26926, sample SAMN06164444) | human gut metagenome | biome: ENVO:00009003; feature: ENVO:2100002; material: ENVO:00002003...
AGCCTTATCGTCGGCAGCGTCAGATGTGTATAAGAGACAGGTCCCGGCTGCATGCAGCGGCGCAACCGCTACATGGTGGACCACGCGTCCATGCTGCTGGCCGTTCACGACGGGCAGTCCGGCGGCACGCAGCGCACTATGGAATACGCCATGCGCCGGGGGCTGCAAATTGTGGATATTCCCCCGGTGATGGAGACATAACCCCAGCCCCTGCCGCATAGGCTTGTCTCAAAGAGGTGAACGCTTTGAAACAGGTGATCTTGCGGCGGGGGCTGGCGCTGCTGCTGGCCGCGGCGGCACTGGGCGCGGTGCTGGCAGGCGGCGGGGCCGACTCCGCCGCCGCACTGTGGCAGTCCGTGTCCCGCCGCCCCAATGTATCCCGGGGACTGCTGCGCTGGGAGCTGGGGGACATTCTGGGGCTGGACGGTCTGTCCGCCCCCACGGTGCTGGCCCTGGGCCAGTCGCCGGTGCTGCTGGCGGGCCGGACCCTGGCTGTCCGGGATGCGGCTCCCCAGCCGGAGGACCCGGACCAGCCGGCGACGCCGGAGGCCCCCGCGCCCGCTCCGCCGGAGAAACAGGATCCCCAGCCCGGGGCAGACAACGGCGTCCCGGCCCAGACGGTGGACCCCCGCTCCACCGACGGCTACAGCATCATCAACGGGGTGTACATCAAGAACAAGTCCAGCCGCACCCTGGACCCGGCGGTGCTGGGGGACCGGCAGTTCGTGGCCTGTCCCCAGCAGGGGCCCCAGGTCCTCATCGTCCACAGCCACGCCAGCGAGTCCTATACCATGCCCCCGGGGCAGGAGTACGTCCCCTCCGGCACCTTCCGCACGGCGGACTGCTCCTGCAACATGGTGCGGGTGGGAGATGAGCTGGCGGCGGCTCTGTCGGCCTACGGCATCTCCGTGGTCCACGACCGGACTCTCCACGACGGCCAGTCCTACAACGACGCCTATGAAAACAGCCTGGCGTCGATCCAGAGTTATCTGGCCAAGTATCCCTCCATCGTCTATGTGCTGGACCTGCACCGGGACGCGGTGCAGGATGCCAACGGCACCCAGTATAAGCTGGTGACGGCGGAGGACCCCTCTGCCGCCCAGGTGAGCCTGATCATGGGCGTGGCCCACGACGGCTGGCAGGATAATCTGCGCCTGGCCATCGCCGTGCAGGAGAAGCTGGAAACCCAGTCGCCCACCCTGATGCGGCCCATCACCCTGCTGAACTACCGCTATAACCAGTTCGCCGCTCCCGGCAGTCTGCTGGTGGAGGTAGGGGCCGCCGGGAACTCCCTGGAGGAGGCTCTGCAGGCTGCCCGCCTGTTCGGCAGGGGCTTCGCCGAGACGATCCTGGGGCAGTGAGAGAATACAATGCATAAAAAATGTCCCGCACTCCGGCACATCTGTGCCGGAGTGCGGGACATTTTTACAGCACCTTGGACAGGAAGCTCCGCAGGCGGGGAGACTGGGGGTTTTCAAACAGGGCGCCGGGGCGGTTTTCCTCCATGATGACGCCCTGATCCATAAACAGCACCCGGCTGGCCACCTCCCGGGCAAAGCCCATCTCATGGGTGACCACCACCATGGTCATGCCGCTCTGAGCCAGCTCCTTCATCACATCCAGCACCTCGCCCACCATTTCCGGGTCCAGGGCGGAGGTCGGCTCGTCAAACAGCAGCACCTCCGGCTCCATACACAGGGCGCGGACGATGGCGATGCGCTGCTTCTGTCCGCCGGAGAGCCGGGCCGGATATTCTCCCGCCCGGTCGGCAAGGCCCACCCGGTCCAGCAGCGTCATGGCCCGCTGCTCCGCCGTCTGCTGGGACTCCTTTTTCAGCAGCATCGGAGCCATGGTCAGGTTTTTCAGCACCGTCATGTGGGGAAACAGGTTGAACTGCTGGAACACCATGCCCATTTTCATCCGCTGCCGGTCCAGGTCCGTCCGGGGGTCCGTCAGGTCCACGCCGTCCAGGAGGATCTGGCCGCTGTCCGGAGTCTCCAGCCGGTTCAGGCAGCGCAGAAACGTGGATTTGCCGCTGCCGGAGGGGCCGATGATGCACACCACGTCGCCCCGCTCCACCTGGGTGGAGATGCCGTCCAGCACGGTGACGCCGCCGAAGCTCTTATGCAGATCCTTAACGCTGATCACTTCTGCGCAGCCTCCTTTCCAGCAGCCCCAGTAGCTGCGTCATGCCGATGACCAGCAGCAGATACACCACCGCCACCAGCAGCAGGGGATTGAAGGCGTCGTAGGTGTTGTTGCGGATCAGGTTCCCGGCCCGGGTCAGGTCCTGGACCGCCACATAGCCCGCCACGGCGGTCTCCTTCAGCAGGGCAATCATCTCGTTGCCGATGGCCGGAAGAATGTTCTTCATGGCCTGGGGCAGCACAATGTGCCAGGCGGCTTGCAGCCGGGACAGACCCAGGCTGCGTCCGGCCTCCATCTGTCCCGGATCCACGGCGGCAATGCCGCTGCGCATCAGCTCCGCCACGTATGCGCCGGAGTTGATGCCGAAGGTGACAATGCCCACCACCAGCCCGTCGGAGGACTTCAGGATCAGAAAGTAGAAGATCAGCAGCTGCACCACCACCGGAATGCCCCGGATCACCGTGGTATACACGTCGCACAGCCAGCACAGAGGCCGCAGCAGGCGGCTGCCCTGGCCGCAGTATTTGATCATGGCCACCAGGGCGCCGATGGTCACGCCGATGACCAGAGCGCACAGCGTGATGATCAGCGTGTTTTTCAGCCCGTCCACCAGCAGGAGATAACGCTGCTTTTCGATGAAGGTGGCCTCCAGCTGGGCCAGCCAGCGGGCAAAAAACTGACCGATTTGCTGAAAAATACTCATCAGCTCAGGGGAGACACATACACGGTGTCGTACTCCTGGAAAAGCTTCTCCACGGTGCCGTCCTGAAGCAGCTCCTGAAGGGCGGTGTTCACCTGGTCCACCAGGCTGCTGCCCTTGGCGAAGGCAAAGGCATAGGGCTCACTGGTCATGGCCTCATCCAGCACAGTGAGGCTCTGGTCCGCGGCCATCCTGGCGGCTGCCTCGTTGTCCACCACCCAGGCATCGGCCTTGCCGCTGGTCAGGGCGGCCTGGGCGTCGTTGTTGGAGGCGAAGGACAGAACGGAATAGCCGTTGTCCATGCAGTATTCCTCGGCGGTGGTACCGGTCTGAACGGCGATGGTCTTGCCCGCCAGATCCGCCTTGCCCTGAATATCGCTGCCGGGGTTCACCACGATGACCTGGTTGGCCAGGAAGTACGGGTTGCTGAAGTCGCAGTTCTTCTGGCGGTCCGGGGTGATGGTAATGCCTGCCGCACCTACGTCATAGCGTTCGGCCTGGATGCCGGGGATGATGGAATCGAAGTCCACCTGCTCCCACACCAGCTCCATGCCCAGCTTGTCGGCAATGGCCTGCATCAGTGCGGGCTCGATACCCACGATCTGGCTGCCATCCAGGAACTCAAAGGGCGGGAAGTCCGGGCTGGTGGCCACCACCAGCTGCTTCTTTTCGCCGTCTGCACCGGCGTTTGCATCGGTATCGCTTTTGCTGCCGCAGGCAGCCATAGTCAGCATCATCGCCGCGCCCAAAAACAGGCACAGGAATTTGGTAAAATATTTCATATTCATTCTCCGTTTCTTTTGTTTTATGTGGGGGATCGATTCAGAGCACGCCCCATGGTCGTCGTCGGAGAACGGTATACATAACCATATAAACGCCCTTTCTATGAATAAAAACTGAAAATCAAATGCGATTACGGATAAAGATACTACCACATCATTTCGGCCATGTCAAGCATTATATGGATAAAAATACAAAAAATCGCCCCATACGCATTTTTATGCGCATGGGGCGCGTGTCACGCCTGGGGATTGGGGATGGTGACGGGGATGCCGTTGACCTCCACGCCGTCGTCGGCGGGGATGAGGATGAAGCGCCGCCCGTCGATGATCCGGGTCTCCACCATATAGCTGTACTCCGGCGGCACGGTGATCTTCACCTCCGGGGTGGCGATCTGGAATTTTCCGGCCTCGATGATGTTCCGGGGGTTCAGGGCGGCGTCCTGGCCGTACTGCCTGCGGCAGGCCTCCTGGAAGGCCTCCGCCTTTTCCTCCGGTACACCGCTGCCGGTAAGCACGTCGCCTACCTCCCGGACAGACAGGGTCAGCGGCTCCGGGTCCCGGCTGTCCTTATGCTCCTGGATGCGGCCCCGCAGCTGCTCGTGGACCGCCTGCACCACGTCATAGCTGCAATCCTTGTCCAGCGTCTCCGTCAGAGCGGAGGTGAACACATTCTGCTGCTCCTGAGGCGACATGGGGGCATTCTGGATACAGAATACCGCGTCGATGACCTCCTGGTGCAGCTGAGCAGTGTCCTTGCTGTAAAACAGGGCGTTGTAGATATTGGCGGACCGGTCGTCAAAGGCCGGGAACAGGAACCCTAGGACCGGGGGCAGGGCAATGTGTCCGGTGGAGCTGCCCCGGAACTCCTTGTCCTGGTCGCTGTACTGCAAAGCCAGGGTGGGGTCCTTCACCGGGCAGATGGCGCACACGAAATACCGGAACACCGTGTCCGACCCGTCGGGCACCTCCTGATCGTCCCGGCTGCGGTGAGGCACGTCGTAGGTGTCGGCGGCCAGGAGGATGAGATAGCTGCTCTCGCCCATGTCGATGGCGTCGATGATCCGGCGGTACAGGCTTTCCCGGGCATTGGAGTCCTGGAGCTCCGTCTGCCGCAGGGTCTGGAGCAGCCGGTGCTCATCGCTGTCCGCCACCTGCCGGGTGGAGAACTCAATGTCGATCAGGTTCCGGCCCAGGGCGCCGGACAGACTCTTTTTCAGCAGATTCAGGTACATCTCCTGCTCCTCCTGGGACAGCAGCCCCAGGGGGGCGTCTACATAGGAGATGATCTGGCGGCTGCTGCTGACATAGCAGCCGTATACCTTGCTGATGGCGGTGCGGTCCGGCTTGAACCGCCGCCGCAGCTCGTTTAGCTCCCTCTGATTCATGACGGTATCCTCCCACGGCGCAAAGTTTCTCCCATCATAGCACGAATCTGCCGGCCGGGCAAGGAAAAATCCGGCCTTGAACAACGCCGCCGCATCTGCCATAATAGAGGAAAACGAAGCAAAGCAGGTTTTCGCGTATGGAGATAAACAACAAGGAGACCCGCCGGGTGGTCATCGGCATCACCGCCCATGTGGACGCGGGAAAGACCACCCTGGCCGAGGCCATGCTCTACCGCACCGGTCAGCTGCGGAAGCTGGGCCGGGTGGACCACGGCAGTGCTGCCATGGACAGCCATCTGCTGGAGCGGGAGCGGGGCATTACCATTTTTCTCAGCCAGGCGGAGCTGCCCCTGGGGGACATGGAGGTGACGCTGCTGGACACCCCGGGCCATGTGGACTTTTCCGCCGAGATGGAGCGGACCCTGTCGGTGCTGGACTATGCCATCCTGGTCATCAGCGGCGTGGACGGGGTCCAGGCCCACACCCGCACCCTGTGGCGGCTGCTGGAGCTGTACCGGGTGCCCACGTTTCTGTTCGTGACGAAAATGGACTTCGGCCGCCGCGACCGGGACTGCCTGATGGAGAGCCTTCGCCATGAACTGGGGGAGGGGTGCGTCGACTTCACTCCCGCCGCCCGGGACCGGCGGATGGAGCAGCTGGCCACCTGCCGGGAGGACGCTCTGGAGGCGTATCTGGATACCGGCATGGTGCCGGAGGAGCTGGTGCGGCAGCTGGTGCGGCAGCGACTGGTGTTTCCCTGCTGGTTCGGCTCGGGACTGAAGCTGGAGGGCATCGACGAATTTCTGGAGGGCCTGGCCCGGTATGTGGAGCCTCCGGCCTATCCCGCCGCCTTCTCCGCCCGGGTGTTCAAAATCAGCCACGACGCCCAGGGCAAGCGCCTGACCCACCTGAAGGTCACCGGCGGGACCCTGCGGGTCCGGGATGCCATTTCCTACGGCGGCCGCCAGGAAAAGGCCGCCCAGCTGCGGATCTACACCGGAGGCCGGTTCCGGCCTGTGGACCAGGTTCCCGCCGGCGGCATATGCGCCGTCCAGGGGCTCACGGCTACCTGGGGCGGCCAGGGTCTGGGGGAGCGTGAGGAGGCGGTGCGCCCGGTGCTGGAGCCGGTGATGCGCTATCGGATGGCCCTGCCGCCGGACTGCGACAGCCGGGTGCTGCTGCCTCAGCTGCGCCAGCTGGAGGAGGAGGACCCCCAGCTGCGCTTTACGGCCCGGGACGGCGAGCTTCACGTCTCCCTGATGGGCCGCGTCCAGGCGGAGATCCTCAGGAGCCTGGTGGCCCAGCGCTTCGGCGTGGAGGTGGAGCTGGACCGGGGCCGGGTCCTATACAAGGAGACCATCGACGCCCCGGTGGAGGGCGTGGGCCACTACGAGCCCCTGCGCCACTATGCGGAGGTCCACCTGCTGCTGGAGCCGCTGCCCCAGGGCAGCGGCCTGGTGCTGGCCACCCGCTGTCCCGAGGACGACCTGGACCGGAGCTGGCAGCGGCTGATCATGACCCATTTGCAGGAAAAGACCCACCTGGGAGTCCTGACCGGCTCCCCTGTTACGGATATAAAGATCACGCTGATGTCCGGCCGGGCCCACATCAAGCACACCGAAGGCGGCGACTTCCGCCAGGCCACCTATCGGGCGGTGCGCCAGGGGCTGATGCAGGCCCGGAGCCGCCTGCTGGAGCCGTACTACGCCTTCCGGCTGGAGGTGCCGCCGGAGCAGCTGGGCCGGGCCATCAGTGATGTGCGCCTGCGCAGCGGCAGCTTCGATGCTCCGGAGGAGGCCGGGGACATGACCCTGCTGCGGGGCCGGGTCCCGGTGACTGAGTTCGACGATTACGCCCAGGAGGTGGCCTCCTATACCGGCGGCCGGGGCCGCCTGTCCCTGGAGCCGGCGGGGTACGGACCCTGCCACAACCCCGACGCCGTGATCGCCGCCGCGGACTACGATCCGGAGGCGGACCTGGAAAACACCCCCGACTCCGTGTTCTGCGCCCACGGCGGCGGGTTCCCCGTGAAGTGGAACAGGGTGGCGGAATACATGCATCTGCCCGGCTGCCTGGAAAAGCCCCGGGATGAGGAAGCCCCGGCCCGCCGCCGGTGCATCCGGCTGGACGACGCGGAGCTGGAGGCCATCATGGCCCGGGAGTTCGGCCCCGTCCGCCGCCCCCTGTACCGGGCTCCGGAAAAGCGGGAAACGCTGCCGGACACCGGCCTGCGGGAGATCGGCCAGCGGTACTATGTGGTGGACGGCTACAACGTCATCTTCGACTGGGACGAGCTCCACGCCCTGGCGGACCGGGACCTGTCCGCCGCCCGGGAGCGGCTGATGGACACCCTCTGCGGCTGGGCCGCCTTTACCCGCACCCAGGTGGTTCTGGTGTTCGACGGCTACAAGGTCCCCGGCAGCCTGGGGGAGAAGCTCGACTATCGCGGCATCCATGTGGTGTACACCAAGGAGCGGGAGACCGGCGACATGTACATCGAGCGGTTTTTGCAGCAGGTGGGGAAAAACGACCACGTCCGGGTGGTGACCTCCGACGGGCTGATCCAGCTGTCGGCGGTGCGGACGGGGGTCATGCGCATGTCCTCGGCGGAGTTTGGCCGCCAGGTGGCGGAGGCGTCGGACCAGATCCAGGCGTTTATCGCCCGGATGCACCAGTCCGGCGGCAGCACCATCGGCCAGCGGATGAAGCGCACATGAAGAAATTGGGTGTTTTCCAGGAACACCCAATTTTTTTGCGCCCGCTTTTCCTGAAAAAATATCCCCCCACCGGGCTTGTGCGGGGAAGCGCCGCTTTTTATAATGAAGTCAGTCCATTCAGCGCGGGAGGAGACGACACATGGCGGAGCTGATGCAATCTATCGGACGATACTGGACGCGCCGGGCGCCTTCGTATACGGACGTTATCAAAAAGAACCTGGCGGACGGATGGGACAAGGTCTGGGCCGATGAGCTGACGGCACATTTCCCCCGGGATACCAGGCGGGTGCTGGATATCGGCACCGGCCCGGGCTTTTTTGCCATGATCCTGGCCCGCCGGGGTTACGCGGTCACCGCCGTGGACTATTCCGACGGGATGCTGCGGGAGGCCCGGCGCAATGCCGGGGACCTGGCGCGGCATATTCGCTTTGCCCGGATGGACGCCCAGCGTCTGGACCTGACCGACGGCAGCTTCGACGCCATCGTTACCCGGAATCTGACCTGGAACCTGCCGGACCCGGCGGGCGCGTACCGGGAGTGGATGCGGGTGCTGCGGCCCGGCGGCGTGCTGGTGAATTTCGACGCCAACTGGTATGCCTATCTGTTTGACGAGGAGCGGCAGCAGGCCTATCGCCGGGACCGGATCAATACCCGGCTGGCCGGGGTGGAGGACCACGAGGCCTACGCCGAGAGCGACGTGATGGAGTCCATTTCCCGGGGCCTGCCCATGGGGCGGCTGCGCCGTCCTCAGTGGGATGTGGACACCCTGAACGCCCTGGGCTTTTCCGCCGTCCGGGCTGATACCACCGTGAGCCGCCGCCTGTGGAACCCGGAGGAGCAGGTCAACTATGCCTCTACCCCTGGCTTTTTGATTTGCGCCGTGAAATAATTGGAGGAGAGTCTATGAAAAAGAGAATCGCACTGCTTCTGCTGGCCGCCCTGCTGCTGGGCCTTACGGCCTGCGGCAGCCGGAACCCGCAGACGCAGGGGAAGGTCCTGCGCCTGGCGGTGGATTTTGCCTATCCCAGCCTGGACGCCCATAAGGAGTATTACGGCTGGTACACATCCATTTACGGTGTCACCGAGGCGCTGTTCCGCATGGGGGACGACAGCTCCGTGCAGCCCGCTCTGGCGGAAAAGGCCGAGACCGGCGGCGACGGCCTGACCTGGACGGTGACGCTGCGGGACGGCGTGTGCTTTTCCAACGGGGCGCCTGTGACGGCGGAGATGGCGGTGCGGAACCTCCGCCGGGCGGCGGAGGTCAACAGCCGCTTCGCCTATCTGGCGGCATACGACATGACCGCGGTGGATGAGAAAACCCTGACCATCACCACGCCGGAGGTTTATCCCACCTTGCTCAACGACCTGGCAAGTCCGGAGCTGGCCATCCTGGATCTGGACGCCTCCGCCGACCTGGATACCGCCCCTGTGGCCACCGGCCCCTTTGTCATCAAGTTCTTCCAGCCGGAGGGCACCGTGGAGGTGTCCCGGAACCAGCGCTACTGGGGCGGGGAGGTCAAGCTGGACGGCGCGGTGTTTTATTACATGCAGGAGGATGAGCCCAAGCTCATGGCCATGCAGAATGACGAGATCGACGCGTACACCAGCGTTACCGCCGCCGCCCGGGAGATCTATCAGGCGGACCCCGACAGGTATCAGCTGACGGATGTGCCCGCCACCCGGCTGCAATTTTATATCCTGAACCAGGAAACGCTGGACGATGCCGTCCGGGCCGCCGTGAACCTGACGGTGGACTGCCGGGCCATCGCCGGGTACCTGGGAGGCACCGTTTCTCCCGCTGTGGGGCCCTTCAGTACCACTGCGGCCTACGGACAGGTGACAAAACCCGACCCGGACCCGGAGCAGGCCCGGGCCCTGCTGGAGCAGGACGGCTACACCCGCGGCAAGGATGGCCTGTATGAAAAGGACGGCCGTCCGCTGACCCTGACGGTGGCCTATTACCCGGCCCGCTCCCTGGACAGCATCGCGCTTTTGATGCAGGAGCAGCTGAAGGCTGTGGGCATCGGCGTGACCTTCAACTGTCAGGAGGATCCGGACGCCACCTATATCGCCAACCGGGATTTTGACATTGCCCTGTACTGCATGATCGCCGACAAAAACGGCGACCCCTACTACTTTATCGACAGCACCCTCCGCCGGGGCGGCTATTTCGACGTGGGCGGCTTTGACAGCCACCGGTGCCAGCAGCTCATTGACCGGCTGCAATACGAGACAGACGGCAGCCAACGGGCGGAGCTGGCCAACCAGATCGTCCAGCTGGCCATAGATGACAATGCCTTTGGCTATGTGGGCCTGTTCAACAAAACCACCGTGGCCCGGAAGGGCGTTGTCCATATTGCGGAAAGCTGCCCCTTTGACTTTTACTTCATCAGCGCCGACACCGATATTATCGGGTGACGGCAGGACCCATTCCGGGGCAGGAGGCCGCTTTGGCCTCCTGCCCCGGAAAAGAGAGACGGAGAACTCCATGAAACGAACCATCGGGCGGCGGCTTGTACACCTGGCCGTGATCCTCCTGGGCGTCAGCTTTCTGACGTTCCTGCTTATGTATATATCTCCCGGCGACCCTGCGCAGAAGAAGCTGACCGCGCAGGGTATTGCCGTTTCTCCGGAGGTGCTGGAGGCGGCGCGCCGGGAAATGGGGCTGGACCGGCCGTTTCTGGTCCAGTACGGCAGCTGGCTGGCCAATGCCCTGCGGGGGGATCTGGGCGCGTCGTACCGGGACGGCCTGCCGGTAGCCGGAAAGCTGGCGGGGGCCATGGGGAACACCCTGATGCTGGCGCTGGTCAGTCTGACGGCGGCGCTGCTGGTGTCGCTGCCTCTGGCGGTGTGGACTGCCGTTCACAGAGACGGCATAGCGGACCGGCTGGTCCGGCTGTTCAGCTTTGTCGGGAATTCCCTGCCCAATTTTCTGCTGTCCGTGCTGCTGATGTACCTGTTCTGCATCCGGCTGCGGCTGCTGCCGGTGATCGCGGACGGCAGCGTCCGGGGACTGCTGCTGCCGTGCCTGACGCTGGCTGTCCCTCTGTGCAGCCGCTTTACCCGGCAGTTCCGTGCGGAGCTTTTGGAGCAGCTGAGCCGGGAATATGTGCTGGGTGCGCGGACCCGGGGCGTAAAATGGCGCTATATCCTCTGGCACGATGTGCTGCGCAATGCCGCCCCTGCCGTCATCACCGTGGCAGCCCTGTCCGTGGGGACGCTGCTGGGCGGCAGCGTGGTCATCGAGAGCATGTTCCGCTGGCCGGGCCTGGGAAAGCTGGCCATGGACGCCATTTCCGCCCGGGATTATCCGCTGCTCCAGGGCTTTGTCCTGGTTACCGCGGCGGTATATGTGCTGGTGAATCTGGCGGCGGACCTGCTCTGCTTCCGGGCGGACCCCCGCATGGGGGAGGAGGTGCGGCCATGAGCGGCGCCCGGAAAAAGCGGCGGCTGTACGTTCTGCTGGCGCTGACGCTGCTGCTGGCGGCATTCAGCCTGGCGGCTCCGGCGCTGATGCCCAACGACCCCAACGCCACCGACGCCGCCCGCATCAATCAGGGACCCGGCGCCGCCTATCCGCTGGGTACGGACCGGTATGGCCGGTGCGTCTGCTCCCGGGTCATGGCCGGAGCACGGACCTCTGTCTTTTCCGCCGTGGCCCTGGTGGGCGTGACGTTTGCGGTGGGCACGGCCCTGGGGATGCTGGCGGGATATTGCGGCGGCGCAGTGGATACGCTGATCATGCGCCTGGCGGATATTCTGCTGGCCTTTCCCCAGATGGTGCTGGCCATTGCCGTGGCAGGCATTCTGGGCGGCGGTATGGGAAACGCCATGCTGGCCCTGGGCGTCACCGGCTGGACCGTGTATGCCCGGCTGGCCCGGGCCCGGGTCATGAGCCTGCGCACCGCGCCCTATGTCCTGGCCGCCCGGCTCAGCGGCTGCGGCTGGGGCACCATCCTGCTGAAATATATGCTGCCCCAGCTCATCGGCCCTCTGGCGGTCACCGCCGCCACGCAGCTGGGCACCGCGCTGGTGGACATAGCGGGACTGTCCTTTCTGGGCATCGGGGTCCAGGAGCCGCAGGCCGAGTGGGGCAGCATGATCAACCAGGCCCGGGCCTATATCCAGCTGAACCCGTGGCCGGTGCTGGCCCCAGCGGCGGCCACGGTGCTCACGGTGATGCTGCTCAACCGCCTGGGCGACTGCGTCCGGGACTGTGCGGCGGTGGAGGAGCGCGTATGACGGAGCAAACACTGATTCTGTCCGTGCAGGGCCTGTGCGCCGGATACCGGGGACACACCGTTCTGCGGGACATTTCCTTTGCCCTGGCCCCGGGGGAGATCCTGTGCGTGGCGGGGGAGAGCGGCTGCGGCAAGAGTACGCTGCTGCGGGCGCTGATGGGCGCGGACGACGCAGTAGAGGTCACCGCCGGGACCGTTATCCTGGCGGGCCGGGAGCCGATGGCCCTGCCTCGCCGCCAGCGTCAGCGATATCGCTGCCGGCATATGGGGATGATCTTTCAGAATCCGGGAGCCTCCTTTGACCCTGTCCGGCCCTATGGCGCTCAGTTCCGGGACACGCTGAAAAGCCACGGCCGATACGATGCCCGGCGCTTCTCCGCCGACGCGGAGGAGACTCTGGGGCGGCTGGGCCTTACGGACCCCTGCCGTCTGCTGGCATGCCGCCCGTATGAGCTCAGCGGCGGCATGAACCAGCGCATGGCCATGGCACTGGCCCTTCTGCTGGGGCAGCGGGTGCTGCTGGCCGACGAGCCCACCAGTGCCCTGGACGCCGTTCTGCGGCTTCAGATGGCCCGGGAGCTGAAAAATCTCAGCCGCAGCGGCGGCATGGCTCAGGTGGTGGTGACCCACGATCTGGCGCTGGCGCAGTTTCTGGCGGATACCCTGGCCGTGCTGCATGAGGGGCGGTTTGTGGAATACGGTCCTGCGGACGCGGTGCTTCGTACTCCCGGACCCTATACGCGGCGGCTGCTGGAGGCTGTGCCCCGGCTGAAGGGAGGGAACCTATGAGCCTGTTGGAGGGAAAGCTGCTGTCCAGAAGCTACGGCCCGGTGCAGGCGCTGGATCGGGTGTCCTTCACCCTGGAGCCCGGAGAGATATTGGGCGTCGCCGGAGAGAGCGGCTGCGGCAAAAGCACGCTGCTGCGGCTGATCAGCGGCCTGGAGCCGCCGGATACCGGCAAGCTGCTGCTGCGGGGACAGGCGCTGCCTGCCCGGCGCAGCAGGGACCAGCTCAGAGCCGTGCAGCTGATCTTTCAGGACGCCGCCGGGTCCTTTCATCCCCGCCGCCGGATAGCTGATTCCATCCAGGACAGCGTCCGCAGTCTGCTGGGGCGGGACAGCCGCGCCGATATCCCGGCCCTGTGTGCCCTGGTGGGGCTTGACCCGGCGCTGGCCCGGCGGTATCCCCGGGAGCTCAGCGGCGGCCAGTGTCAGCGCTTTGCCATTGCCCGGGCCATGGCCGTGGAGCCGGAGGTGCTGCTGTGCGACGAGATCACCAGCGCCCTGGACACGGTGTCCCAGGCCCAGATCGCGGAGCTGCTCCGCTCCCTGTGCCGCCGGAGGCGCATGGCTGCCGTGTTCGTCAGTCACGATCTGGCCCTGGTCAGCGGCCTGTGCAGCCATCTGCTGGTGATGCGGCAGGGCCGGGTGGTGGAGGAGGGACCTCCGGACCGGCTGGTCTCCGCCCCCTGTCACCCCTATACCCGCCGCTTGATCTCCTCCGTGCTGGAGCTGCAATAAACCGGAAAATCCGCCTTGCGGGAGCCGGGATACCCGTGCTATAATACAAGCACATATATCCCGAACGAGGAGGACTCTCCCTATGATCTATACCGACTTTCACGGCGAAAAGCTGTCCCTGCTGGGCTTCGGCACCATGCGTCTGCCGCTGGTTCCCGGCGGCACCCCGGCGGACATCGACGAAAAGACCACGGCGGACATGGTCCGCTATGCCATGGAGCATGGCGTCAACTATTTCGACACCGCCTATCCCTATCACGGCGGCATGTCCGAGCGGGTCATGGGCCGTGTGCTGAAGGACTACGACCGCGGCAGCTTCTATCTGGCCACCAAATACCCCGGTCACCAGCTCAGCAGCCACTACGATCCCGCTGCCATTTTCGAGGAGCAGCTGGAAAAGTGCGGCGTGGACTACTTTGACTTCTACCTGCTGCATAACGTGTACGAAAAGTCCATCGAGACGTATACGGACCCCCGCTGGGGCATCATCGGCTATTTCCTGGAGCAGAAGAAAAAGGGCCGCATCCGCCATCTGGGCTTCTCCACCCACGGCGGCCTGGAGCTGATGGAGCGCTTCCTGTCTCAGCATGGCAAGGACATGGAGTTCTGCCAGATCCAGCTGAACTATCTGGACTGGACCATGCAGGACGCCAAGGCCAAGTGCGAGCTGCTGCGCCGCTATAACATTCCCATCTGGGTCATGGAGCCCATCCGCGGCGGCCGTCTGGCGTCCCTGACGCCGGAGGATGAGGCGCGGCTTCGCGCCCTGCACCCGGAGGAGTCCGTCGCCGCCTGGGCCTTCCGCTTCCTCCAGGGGGTGGAGGGGGTCCAGATGATCCTCAGCGGCATGACCACCCCGGAGCAGATGCAGGACAACGTCCGCACCTTTGCCGAGCGCCGCCCCCTGACGGAGCAGGAGGAAAAGGTTCTGCTGGACATCGCCAAGGGCATGTACGGCGCGGTGCCCTGCACCGGCTGCCGTTACTGCTGCGACGGCTGTCCCATGGGACTGAATATTCCCATGCTGCTGCAGGTGTATAACGAGATGAAGTTCTCTCCCTGCACCAACGTGGGTATGCGGGTGGAGGCTCTGCCCGAGGACAAGCGCCCCGCCGCCTGCGTGGGCTGCGGCCAGTGCACCCGGGCCTGTCCCCAGAACATCGACATTCCCACCGTTCTGAGGGATCTGGACGAGGAGCTGAAGAAGATCCCCAGCTGGGCGGAGATCTGCCGCCAGCGCGAAGAGGCTGCCCGCCGGGCCCGGGAAGCCAGATAACATGGCCCGGATCATTGACATCACCGATTTCTCCGCGCCGGAGCTGGATATCTACGCCCGCCTGACGGAAAACCAGCTGGTGAACCGGGCGGACCCGGATAACGCCCTGTTTGTGGCGGAAAGTCCTCTGGTCATCGGCCGGGCTCTGGATGCCGGGTGCACGCCGGTGTCGTTCCTGATGGAGCGCAAGCATATCACCGGCAAGGGCGCGGAGGTACTGGCCCGCTGTCCGGCGGATATTCCGGTGTATGCGGCGGAGTTGCCGGTGCTGACCCAACTGACGGGCTTTCACCTGACCCGGGGGATGCTGTGCGCCATGCGGCGGCCCCGGCTGCCCTCTGTGGAGGAGGTCTGTGCCGGAGCCCGGCGCATCGCTGTGCTGGAGAACGTCATGAACCCCACCAACATCGGGGCCATCTTCCGTTCCGCCGCCGCTCTGAATGTGGACGCGGTGCTGCTGACCGCTGCCGGCAGCGACCCGCTGTATCGCCGGGCCGCCCGGGTCAGCATGGGCAACGTGTTCCTGGTGCCCTGGACGTATCTGCCGGAGGGGGAGAGCTGGCCGGACCTGCTCCACGATCTGGGCTTCAGAACCGTGGCCCTGGCCCTGCGGGAGAACTCCCTGGCCCTGAACGATCCCCGCCTGCTGGCGGAGCCGAAGCTGGCCATGGTCCTGGGCACCGAAGGCGACGGCCTGGCCTCCTCCACCATCGCCTCCTGCGACTACACGGTGAAGATCCCCATGTCCCACGGGGTGGACTCCCTGAATGTGGCCGCTGCCAGCGCCGTGGCCTTCTATCAGCTGGCCCTGCTGAACGGATAAATGCGCCGCCTGCTCAGACTGTCAAAAAAGCGGGCTTGCCTCCGCCTTCGGAAAGGAAGATAGTTACGAAAGAAACCCATCAGGGGTGTCTTTCGTTTTCAATCACCGCATTTTCAGAACTTTTATGAAGGTTCTGAAAATGCCTGCTCAGCTTGTCAAAAAAGGGCGGTGCCCTTTTTTGACAAGCTGAGCAGGCGGCGCGCACCGGCGCGCCGCCTGCTTTGCCCCCGTTCGACGCAAAAATGCCGGAAAATCCCGCCATTTTCCGGGAAAAAACTCTTGCGCTGGGAGTGTTTTTGTGGTAAACTACTGCATAGTAAGGAAGTGTTGACAGAGAGTGGACAGTTTGTCCGCTCTTTTTCTTGGGCAAATTTGCCCCCTTAAAATTTTCGGAAAGACAGGAGGCCGGGCATGAAAAAGGTAACGGAGCTGGTGGCCGAGCTGGCCGCCCCCGCCGTGGCGGAGCAGGGCTGCACCCTGTGGGACGTGGAATACGTCCGGGAAGCCGGGCAGTGGTATCTGCGGCTGTACCTGGACAAGGACGGCGGCGTGGACATTCTGGACTGCGAGGCCGTCAGCCGCAAGGTCAGCGACCTTTTGGACGAGGCGGACCCCATCGAGGGCAGCTACACCTTCGAGGTGTCCTCCGCTGGGGCCGAGCGCCCCTTGAAGCGCCCGTCGGATTTTCAGCGGTTCCTGGGCCATCCGGTGCTGGTGAAGACCTACAAGCCCAAGGACGGGCGCAAGGAGTTTGCCGGGACCCTGGCAGGGTACGACAATGGGGCCGTGCTGCTGGATATGGGTGGGGCGGAGCCTCTGCGGTTTGAAAAGCCGGAGCTGGCCCTGGTCCGTCTGCGTGTGGAATTCTGACGAAACAGTATAGAATAGGAGAAATACCATGAAATGCGAAGAAATCTTTGCCGCGCTGGAAATGCTGGAAAAGGAACGCGGCATTCCCCAGGACTTCATGATGGGCAAGATCATCCAGGCTCTGACCGCCGCCTATAAGAAGGACCACGAGGGCGTGGAAAACGTCATCGTGGACGTCAACGAGGAGAAGAAGGATCTGCGGATGTACGTCCAGAAGGAGATCGTGGAGGAGGTGGAGAACCCCGGCTCCCAGATCTCGCTGGAGGACGCCCGGGCCATGTCCGCCAAGTATCAGCTGGGCGGCGTGGTGAATATCCCCGTGAAAAATGTGGAGTTCGGCCGCATCGCCGCCGGCAACGGCAAGCAGGTCATTATCCAGGGCCTGCGGGAGGCGGAGCACGGCATGATCTATGACGAGTGGGGCTCCAAGCAGCACGAGATCCTCACCGGCACCGTCCACCGCATCGACCCCCGGGGCACCGTTCACCTGCGTATCGGCTCCGGCAGCGAGGCCACCGAGGGCCTTATGGGCGTCAACGAGCAGGTCCCCGGCGAGGAGCTTACCGAGGGGCAGCTGGTGAAGGTTTACCTGGTGGAGGTCCGCCGTACCACCCGGGGTCCCCAGGTGATGGTGTCCCGGACCCATCCGGGCCTGGTGAAGCGCCTGTTCGAGCTGGAGGTCCCCGAGATCTACGACGGTACCGTGGAGATCCGCTCCATCGCCCGGGAGGCCGGCAGCCGCACCAAGATGGCCGTCTGGTCCTCCGACGAGAATGTGGACCCCATCGGCGCCTGTGTGGGCCCCAAGGGCCAGCGAGTGGCCGCCGTGGTGGAGGAGCTGCGGGGCGAGAAGATCGACATCATCAAGTATTCCGAGGATCCCGCCCAGTTCATCGCCGCCGCTCTGGCTCCCGCCGATGTGGTGGAGGTGCGCCTGTCCGACGAGGGCAAGCTGTGCCGGGTCATCGTGCCCGACGACCAGCTGAGCCTGGCCATCGGCAAGGAGGGGCAGAACGCCCGCCTGGCCGCCCGTCTCACCGGGTACAAGATCGACATCAAGCCCGCTTCCTATACCGGGGAGTAAGCGATACAGGAAAGGAGGACCATCATGCAGAAGCCGCGGAAGGTTCCCCAGCGCATGTGCGTGGGCTGCCGGGAAAAGCGGGACAAAAAGGACCTGCTGCGGGTGGTCCGCACGCCGGAGGGCCAGCTGGTGCTGGACGCCACCGGCAAAAGGTCCGGCCGGGGCGCCTATGTGTGCCGCGACCCGCAGTGCCTGAAGAAGGCCCGGAAGTCCCGGGCGCTGGAGCGAATGCTGGAGACCGGCATCCCCGACGAGGTGTATGAGGCGCTGGAGCGCCAGATGGAAACGGAAGCATGACAGAACACATTTTATCCATGATCGGCCTTGCCAAAAAGGCCGGACAGGTGGCCATCGGTGAGGAGCCGGTGGGCGCCGCCGCCCGGGCCAAGGACGCCCGGGTCATCCTGGTGGCCCAGGACGCCGCACCCGGATCCGTGCGCCGGGCCATGTCCTTCGGTCAGGCCGGGGCCTGCCTGTGCCTGACGGTGCCCTTTGACAAGGACCGGCTGGGCCGTGCCCTGGGCCGCACCAGCTGCGCCATGGCGGCGGTGACGGACATCGGCTTTGCCGAGGCCATCGTCAAAAAGCTGGCGGCCCTGGACCCGGAGCGCTACGCCCCTGCGGCGGAGCGGCTGGAGATCAAGGCCCGCCGGGCCGCCCAGCGCCGGGCGGAGCAGGCCCAGCATGAAAAGAATCTGCGCCGGGGCAAGAAGAAAAGGCACCCGGTCAAGGAGGCTCCCGCGGCAGAGGTTCCGCAGAAGCCGGAAAAGCCCGCCCGCCGTCCCCGGCGGCCCGGGCCGCGTCCCCAGGGGAACAGGCCCCGCTTTGCGGGCTCCCGCCCGGTCCACAAGGGCAAGGGCTCCCCGAAAACCAGTAAGTAAGGAATCGAATCACAAAGATGGAGGTGGCTCTATTTGGGTAGCGTAGGTAACAAATACAGAGTGCATGAGGTGGCGAAGGACTTCGGCGTCCCCACCAAGCAGATCACGGAGATTTTGACCAAGTATGCCGAGACGCCCAAAAACCATATGCAGGTTTTGGGGGATCGGGAGCTGTCTTTGATCTTTGAGAGCCTGACCCAGCACAACCAGGTCTCCGGCATCCAGGCGATCTACGCCGACGCCGCCAAGCCTGCCGAGAAGAAGGCGGAGCCTGCCAGGCAGCAGCCTGCCGCCAGGAAGGCCGAGGCCGAGAAGAAGCCCGGCCAGCAGGCACAGCAGCCCCAGCCGGAGAAGAAGCCCGTCAGCCGTGTGCCCCAGACCAAGGTGGTGGACACCCGGAAGGCCACGGCAGTGAACCTGGACAAGTACGACGAAAAGCTCCAGGATATGGCCGACGCCCGCAGCGGCAACACCCGCCGGGACCAGCGCCAGACCCAGGGCAAGGAAAAGATCCGCAGCAAGTCCGGCCGCCGGGGCGGTCCCCAGAGCAACAAGAGCAAGCAGGAGGAGGCCGACCGGCTGCGCCGCCTGCGGCTGGAGGTCATCAAAAAGACCCCCGTCACCGTTCAGATCCCCGACGAGATCAGCGTAGGTGAGCTGGCCAGCCGCATGAAGAAAACCGGCGCCGAGGTGGTCAAGTGCCTGATGAAAAACGGCATTATGGCCTCTCTGAGCCAGCTTATCGACTTCGACACCGCCGCCATCATCGCCGAGGAGATGGGCTGCAAGGTGGAGAAGGAGGTAGTGGTCACCATCGAGGAGAAGCTCATCGACGACCACAAGGACGACGAAAAGGACCTGGTGCCCCGGGCTCCCGTTGTGGTGGTCATGGGCCACGTGGACCACGGCAAGACCAGCCTGCTGGACTATATCCGCCATGCCCATGTGGCCAGCGGCGAGGCCGGCGGCATCACCCAGCACATCGGCGCTTACCAGGTCCAGATCCACGGCAAGCCCATCACCTTCCTGGACACCCCCGGCCACGAGGCGTTCACCTCCATGCGCGCCCGGGGCGCCATGGTAACGGATATCGCCATTCTGGTGGTGGCCGCCGAGGACGGCATCATGCCCCAGACCGTGGAGTCCATCAACCACGCCAAGGCCGCCGGGATCCCCATCATCGTGGCCATCAACAAGATGGATAAGCCCGAGGCCAACCCCGAGCGCATCAAGCAGCAGCTCACGGAATACGGCCTGGTGTGCGAGGAGTGGGGCGGCGACACCATTGTGTGCCCCATCTCCGCCAAGACCGGCATGGGCGTGGATAACCTGCTGGAGATGCTGACCCTCACCGCCGAGGTCAGCGAGCTGAAGGCCAACCCCAACCGCGCCGCCCAGGGAACCGTTATCGAGGCCCGCCTGGACAAGGGCCGGGGCCCCGTGGCCACCCTGCTGGTGCAGAACGGCACCCTGAAGCAGGGTGACATCATCATCGCCGGCACCTCCGTGGGCCGTGTCCGCGCCATGGTGGGCGACAAGGGCCAGAAGATCACCTCTGCCGGTCCCTCCGTGCCTGTGGAGATCACCGGCCTGTCCGAGACGCCCTCCGCCGGTGCCACCTTCAATGCCGTGGCCGACGAAAAGCTGGCCCGTGAGCTGGTGGAGCAGCGCAAGGCCGAGGAAAAGGCCAAGGCCAACGCCCCTGTTACCAAGGTCTCCCTGGAGGATCTGTTCAGCCAGATCCAGGCCGGTGAGATGAAGAATCTGAACATCATCGTCAAGGCCGACGTTCAGGGCTCTGTGGAGGCCGTGAAGGCGTCTCTGGAGAAGCTCAGCAACGACGAGGTCCGGGTCCGGGTCATCCACGGCGGCGTGGGCGCCATCAACGAGTCCGACGTGATGCTGGCCTCCACGTCCCAGGCCATCATCGTGGGCTTCAACGTCCGCCCCGACAACGCTGCCCGGGATTCCGCCGCCCGCGCCCATGTGGATATGCGGATGTACCGCGTGATCTATGACGCCATCAACGAGATTGAGTCCGCCATGAAGGGCATGCTGGCCCCCAAGTTCCGGGAGGCTCTGCTGGGCCATGCGGAGGTCCGCCAGACCTACAAGGTCTCCGGCGTGGGCACCGTGGCCGGCTGCTATGTCCAGGACGGCAAGCTCCAGCGCAAGGACTGCCAGGTCCGCCTGGTCCGGGACGGTATCGTCATCCACGAGGGTGTCCTGGCCTCTCTGCAGCGGTTCAAGGACTCCGTCAAGGAGGTGGCCGCAGGCTACGAGTGCGGCCTGTCCATCGAGAAGTTCAACGACATCAAGGAAGGGGATATTGTTGAAGCCTTCACCATGGAGGAAATCCCCCAGTAAATCCGAATCACATAACCCAGAGGGCGGGCGCTTCGCCTGCCCTCTTTTCATCTTATCGAAAACGAAAGGAGACCGCCTATGGCATCCAACCGTATCGCCCGCATCAACGACGCCATCCAGAAGGAGCTTTCCGCTCTGCTGCGCACCGTCAAGGACCCCCGGGTGGCCGAGGGTATGCTGACCATCACCCATGTAGACACCACCAGCGATCTGCGCTATGCCCGGGTGTATATCAGCGCTCTGAACTGCCCGGATGAGAAGGCGCTTCTCAAGGGCCTGAAATCCGCCGCCGGTTATCTGCGCCATGAGCTGGGCAGCCGTGTGGACCTGCGCTACACGCCGGAGCTCCAGTTTTTTATCGACGATTCCATCGCCTATGGCGCTCACATTCTGGATATGCTGAACCATGTGAAGCCTGCCGATCCCCGGAACGCGGACATCGTCCTGCCCGAGGACCGGGAGGACTGAGGAGGGCTGTGCTATGACCACCGCTGAAGCCGCCCGGCTGCTGCTGGGCTGGGACCGTCTGCTGCTGCTGACCCACGTCCGCCCCGACGGCGATACCGTGGGCTCCGCTGCCGCCCTGTGCCGGGCTCTGCGGGACCTGGGCAAGACGGCATATCTGCTGCCCAATCCCCAGCTCACCGCTACCTACGCCCCCTATGCCGCGCCCTACACCGCCCCGGAGGGGTTCGTCCCCGACCGCGTGGTGTCCGTGGACATTGCGGCGCTGTCCCTGCTGCCGGAAAACGCACGGCCCTATGGGGAACGTATCGACCTGGCCATTGACCACCATCCCTCTCAGGGCTTTTTTGCCCGGGAGACGTGCCTGGAGGCGGATTCTGCCGCGTGCGGCGAGATCGTGTACGACATCATCACCCGCCTGACTCCGGTGACGCCGGACATCGCCCTGCCCCTGTATGTGGCCGTATCCACGGATACCGGCTGCTTCGTCTATTCTAATACCACGCCCCGGACCCACCGCATCGCCGCCGCCCTGATGGATTGCGGCATCGACGCGGCCCCGGTGAATAAGGCCCTGTTCCGCACCAAGAGCCGCACCCGTCTGGCTATGGAGGCCTGGATGGCGGAGTGGGCGGAGTATTATGACCACGACCGGGTGGTCGTCATGCAGATCCCCCTGTCCCTGTGCCTGGATTACAAGGCCACGGAGGCCGACGTGGAGGAGCTGTCCAGTCTGGCTGCCCTGGTGGAGGGCACCGACTGCGGCGTGACCCTGCGGGAGCTGAAGGACGGCCGGGTGAAAATTTCCCTGCGAACCGGCCCCCGGGTCAATGCCACGGAGGTCTGTGCCCTTCTGGGCGGCGGCGGCCATGCGGCTGCTGCCGGCGCCACGCTGCACGGCACCCTCAGCGAGGTGAAGCAGGCCGTGCTCCAGGCCATCGACATGGTGGCGGGGGAGGATTGACAAAAGGAGCGACCCATGGCAAACGGAATCATCATCATTGACAAGCCCACCGGCTGGACATCTATGGATGTCTGCCCGTCCCCACAAAATGACGGAGCATTTTGCGGGGGCCCCTCGCACTGATTTTCATTTCCTCCGGCGGAAGTAAATTCCGCCTGCGGCAAGGTTTTGCTGCGCAAAACGCTTGTACGCGCCATTCGGCGCGGTTCGCGCAGATTTATACAAGGAGCGACCCATGGCAAACGGAATCATCATCATCGACAAGCCCGCCGGCTGGACATCTATGGATGTCTGCGCGAAGCTGCGGGGCATTTTGAAAACCAAGAAGGTGGGCCATGCCGGGACCCTGGATCCCATGGCCACCGGCGTCCTGCCGGTGTTTGTGGGACAGGCCACCCGGGCGGTGTCCTTCGCCGAGGACGGGGAGAAGGAGTATATCGCCGGGCTGCGGCTGGGCCGCACCACCGACACCCAGGACATCTCCGGCGAGACCCTGGACACCCACCCGGTGCTCACCGGCCGGGAGGACCTGCTGCACCTGCTGCCCCAGTTCACCGGCGAGATACAGCAGGTGCCCCCCATGTATTCCGCCGTGAAGATCGGCGGCCAGAAGCTCTACCAGATCGCCCGCCGGGGCGGGGAGATCGAGCGCCCTGCCCGGCCCGTCACCGTTTATGAGCTGGAGCTGCTGGACCAGACCGGCCCCGGGGACTACACTCTGCGCATCCGGTGCTCCAAGGGCACCTACGTCCGCACCCTGTGCCACGACATCGGACAGGCTCTGGGCTGCGGCGGCTGCATGAGCAGCCTGCGGCGCACCGTGGCTGCGGGCTTTACCCTGGAGGAGGCCGTGACCCTGGACCGGGTCCAGGAGGAGGGCGAGGCGTTGCTGGCCCCGCTGGACTCACTGTTCCGCCAGCACCCGGCCTACCGGATCCGGCATCCCCGGGTGGACGCCCTGTGCCGCAACGGGAACCCCTTCACCGTCCGCCAGGAGCTGCCGGAGGGCGTGTACCGGGTATATGGTCAGAGCGGCGAATTTCTCTGCCTCAGCCGCCTGGAGGGCGGCGTAATGACCTCCCTTAAAAACTTTTTCGGAGCGTGAATACCTTGAATCGAACTGTTATCGCCCTGGGCTTTTTCGACGGCGTTCACCGGGGCCACGGGGCTCTGCTGGAAATGACCGTCCGCCGGGCCCGGGAGCTGGATGCCGTACCTGCTGCCTTTACCTTCGACCGTCCGCCTAAGGAGGTGGTCACCGGCCGCCCGGTGGGCCTCATCAACACGTCGGAGGACCGTCGGGATTTGATGCAGCGGCTGTACGGCATCCGTCAGGTCATCATTGCCCCCTTTGACAACGCCATGATGACCATGCCCTGGCAGGAGTTTATCGATCGCCTGCTGGTGGGGACCTACGGGGCCGTCCACCTGGTGGCGGGCCATGATTACCACTTCGGCCACCGGAACCAGGGGGACCCCCAGAAGCTCCAGGCCCGCTGCCGGGAGCTGGGCATCGGCTGCGACATCATCCCTCAGGTGACCCTGGACGGCATCACCGTCAGCTCCACCTATATCCGCACTCTGGTGGAAAGCGGCCAGATGGAGCGGGCCGCGGAGTTTCTGGGTCACCGGCACTGTCTGACCCGCACGGTTGCCCACGGCTGCCGCTTCGGCCGCACCATCGGCATCCCCACGGTGAACCTGACCCCGCCGGATCATGTTCTGCTGCCGGAGCGGGGCGTGTATGTGACCCGGGTGTTTCTGCCGGACGGCTCCAGCGTTCCCGGTGTCACCAACGTGGGCACCCGGCCCACCGTCAGCGACGGCGATGCCGTGTCGGTGGAGACCTTCCTGCTGGACTTCGACGGGGACCTGTATGACAAGACCATCCGGGTGGAGTTCTGCCGCCGCCTGCGCCCGGAGCGGAAATTCGCCTCGCCCCAGGAGCTGAAGGCTGAAATCCAGCGCAATATCCAACAAACTCGCGATTATTTTGTGGAAAACCCCGAATAAGCCCCGCGCCGCCTGCTTTTTGGCAGGCGGCGATTTTTCATGCATTCGTTCACAATTAATTTACAAAAAAGGTCAAAGAAAGTCAGAAATCCCTCTTGACATTTGCCGGAGCCGTGCTATACTATAGACAAAGGTCAAGGAAAGGCAAAGTCAAAGATAGACGAAAGAGACGAAGACCTGAACAGAAAGGAAGTGAGCGGCTTGGGTACATCGGATATGATCGCCCGGTTCATCCAGGCGGAGCTGGAGGAGGCCAACGGGGTTCTGGAGCTGCAGCGCAGCGACCTGGCCCAGCGGTTTGGCTGCGTCCCCAGCCAGATCAATTATGTGATGTCCACCCGTTTTTCTCCGGAGCACGGCTACATTGTGGAGTCGCGCCGGGGCGGCGGGGGCTACATCCGCATCACCCGGGTGCAGGTGGACCGCCACACGCTGCTGATGCACGTCATCAACTCCGTGGGCGATACGCTGGACCTGGCCAGCGCCCGGGCCATCCTGTCCAACCTGGTTCAGTCCCAGGCCGTGGACAAAGCCGTGGGACAGACCCTTCTGTGGGCCCTGTCCGACAATTCCCTCCGCGCCGTGCCAAAGGCGCAGCGGGATACCCTGCGGGCCAACATTTTCAAGCAGGTGCTCATTCACCTGGTTTGAGTTTTCGATAAGGAGGCAATCATTATGAAATGTCAGAATTGCGGAAAGAACGAAGCAACGTTTTACTATAGGAGCAGCATCAACGGCCGGGTCATGGAGAGCCATCTGTGCCCCCAGTGCGCCCAGAAGCTGGGCCTGATGCAGAATATGCGCCAGCCCCTGATGGACAGCCTGTGGGACGATGACTTCTTCGCCCGTCCCTTCCGGATGCTGGAGCCCCTGCTGGGCGGCTTCGGCAGCCGGTTGCTGACGGAGTTCCCGGAGCCGGTGGATGTGACCCAGGAGGCCCGCCGCACTGCTGCGGAGCCTCAGGACGACAGTCTGGTCCAGGGCGACGAACGGGAGCAGCTCAGCCGCCGCCGTCAGCGCAACGCCCTGGAGACCCAGCTGCGTCACGCCGTGGAAACGGAGAACTTCGAGGAAGCCGCCAGGCTGCGGGATCAGCTGCGGTCCCTGCCCCAGGCGTAATGGGGCGCAATTGACGAATTGAAATAAAGGAAGTGTACTATTATGATGGAAAATAAATTCACTCCCCGTGCGGAAGAATCCCTGCGGCTGGCCCAGGAGGCTGCCGAGGAAATGGGACATGGCTATGTGGGCTCCGAGCATCTGCTGCTGGGCCTGATGCGTGAGGAGGAGGGCATTGCCCACCGGGTCCTGGAGGAGGCCGGCCTCACCGACGATATGATCTGCGATGTGCTCCATCGCAGCGTGGGCACCGGGCTGTCCGGCGCGGCTCCCTCCCAGGGGCTGACCCCCCGGGCCAAGAGCGCCGTGGAGCTGGCTGTGTCCGAGGCGTCCCGCACCGGCGCGGGCTACATTGGTACCGAGCATCTGCTGATGGGCCTGCTGCGTGAGGGCAACAATATGGCCATCCGGGTGCTGCGCACCGTGGGCATCGACCCCAAGAAGCTGTACAGCGCCGTGGTGAAGAAGATCAACGAAGCGCCCCGCGCCGCAGCCGCCGCCGGCAGCGGCTCCGCCGCTCCCGCCCGGGAGGACGGCAAGAAGGGCGGCGCCCTGGCGGAGTTCACCCGGGATCTGACGGAGGCCGCCCGCAGCGGCAAGCTGGACCCGGTCATCGGCCGGGAGAAGGAGATTGCCCGGGTCATCCAGATTCTGTCCCGCCGCACCAAGAACAACCCTGTTCTGATCGGTGAGCCCGGCGTGGGCAAGACCGCCATTGCCGAGGGCCTGGCCCAGCGCATCGCCGCCGCCGACGTGCCCGAGGAGCTGCTGGACAAGCGGGTCCTGTCCCTGGACCTGTCCGGTATGGTGGCCGGCACCAAATACCGGGGCGAATTTGAGGAGCGCATCAAGAACACCATCAACGAGGTGAAGAAGGCCGGCAACGTCATCCTGTTCATCGACGAGCTGCACACCATCGTGGGCGCAGGCTCCGCCGAGGGTGCGGTGGACGCCGCCAACATCCTCAAGCCCGCCCTGTCCCGGGGCGAGATCCGCGTCATCGGCGCCACCACCCTCAATGAGTACCGCAAGTACATTGAGAAGGACGCCGCTCTGGAGCGCCGCTTCCAGCCCGTCACCGTGGGAGAGCCCTCTCCCGAGGCTACGCTGGAGATCCTGAAGGGTCTGCGGGATAAGTACGAGGCCCACCATCACCTGACCATTACCGACGGAGCCCTGGAGGCCGCTGTGCGGCTGTCCCGCCGGTATATCAACGACCGGTTCCTGCCGGACAAGGCCATCGACCTGATGGACGAGGCCGCCAGCCAGGTGCGTATGGCTGCCGAGTCCGCCTCCCCCGATCTGAAGGACCTGGAGGAGAAGATCGCCGCCCTGCACCGGGAGAAGGAGGAGGCCGTCACCGCTCAGGACTTCGAGAAGGCCGCCCAGCTGCGGGATATCGAGAAGGACTATCAGGAGCAGGTGGAGATCGAGCGCGACAAGTGGCGCAAGCAGATGTCCGCCAATCGCGGCAGCGTCACCGAGGACGACATTGCCAAGGTAGTGGCCGGCTGGACCGGCATCCCTGTCACCCGGCTCACCCAGGACGAGAGCCAGCGGCTGCTGCAGCTGGAAAAGGTCCTGCATGAGCGCGTGGTGGGTCAGGACGAGGCTGTTACCGCCGTGGCCAAGGCCATTCGCCGCAGCCGTGTGGGCCTGAAGGACCCCAAGCGGCCCATTGGCTCCTTCCTGTTCCTGGGCCCCACCGGCGTGGGCAAGACCGAGCTGTGCAAGACCCTGGCCGAGGCCATGTTCGGCGACGAGAACGCCATGATCCGCATCGACATGTCCGAGTACATGGAGAAGCACACGGTGTCCCGTCTGGTGGGCTCGCCTCCCGGATATGTGGGCCACGAGGAGGGCGGCCAGCTCACGGAGAAGGTGCGCCGTAAGCCCTATTCCGTGGTGCTGTTCGACGAGATCGAAAAGGCCCACCCCGATGTGTGGAACATCCTGCTGCAGATCCTGGAGGACGGCATTGTCACCGACTCCCAGGGCCGCCGGGTGGACTTCAAGAACACCATCATCGTCATGACCTCCAATGTGGGGGCCAAGAACATCACCGCCGCCGACACGCCTCTGGGCTTTGACGGCAGCGGCGAGGCGGCCAAGCGCACCGAGGAGGAGCGGTTTGCACGCATCAAGGACGCCGTTATGGCGGAGCTGCGCCAGACCTTCCGTCCGGAGTTCCTGAACCGTATCGATGAGATCATCGTGTTCCACCAGCTGACGGAGGAGAACATCCGCAGCATTGCCCGCCGGATGCTGGATACCATCGGCAGCCGCATGGCCGCCCAGGGCATCACCCTCCAGGCGGATGACGATGCCGTGGCCGCTCTGGCCAAGGATGGCTTCGATCCTCGCTACGGCGCCCGTCCCCTGCGCCGTACCCTCCAGACCGAGGTGGAGGACGTGGTGGCCGAGCAGATGCTGGACGGTAAGCTCCAGTCCGGCGACACCGCCCACGTCCGTCTGAAGGACGACAAGGTGGTCATCGAAAAGTAAAATAATCCCCCAACCGGCGGCACCTCAAGCCGCCGGTTGGGGGATTTTACGTTCTGTCTTACGCCTTTACCAGCTCCACCAGCACCTGCACCATCTTCTCCATAGACGGCACGGGGACAAACTCGTGCACGCCGTGGTAATTGGCGCCGCCGGTGCACAGGTTGGGGCAGGGGATATCCTGTTCCCAGGACAGGCGCGCCCCGTCGGTGCCGCCCCGGATGGGAACGATCACCGGCTCCACGCCCACGGCCTCCATGGCGGTCTTGGCGTTTTCGATCAGCTCCATATGGGGCCGGATCTTTTCCTTCATGTTGTAGTAGCTGTCCCGCATCTCCAGCCGGAAGGTGCCCTGGCCCCACCGTGCGTTCAGATAGTCCACCAGCTGCTGCACGAAGGCCTTCCGGGCGTTGAACTTCTCCAGGTCGTGGTCCCGGATGATGGCGTGCAGCACCACCTGGCTCTCGTTTCCGGCCAGGTCCGTCACATGGTAGAAGCCCTCGTAGCCCTCCGTGTGGGCGGGAGCCTCCGCCGCAGGCAGCAGGGAGATGAACTGGTTGGCCAGCAGGATGGCATTTTTCATCTTGTTCTTGGCGGAGCCGGGATGGATGTTCACGCCCTCCACCGTCAGGGTCACGGCGGCGGCATTGAAGTTCTCGTACTCGATCTCGCCCAGCTCGCCGCCGTCCACGGTGTAGGCCACCCGGGCGGGGAACTTTTCCGGATCAAAGTGATCGGCGCCCTTGCCCACCTCCTCGTCGGGGGTGAAGCACACGGCCACGGCCCGGTGCCGGATCTCCGGATGGGCCAGCAGGTATTCGCAGGCGGTGACGATCTCCGCCACGCCCGCCTTATCGTCGGCCCCCAGCAGGGTGGTGCCGTCAGTGACGATCAGCTCCTGGCCGATGTACCGCTCCAGGAAGGGGAAGTCCTTCACCTTCAGGCTCCCGGCTTTCTTCAGGGGCAGGTCCCCGCCCTGATAGGTGACGATCTCCGGATGGATATCGGCCCCGCTGACGGCAGGGGAGGTGTCCATGTGGGCGATCAGGCCCAGAGCCGGCGCATCGCATCCGGGGGTGGCGGGCAGCACGGCGTACACATAGCCCTTGTCGTCCAGGTGGGCCCCCTCCAGGCCCAGGGCCGCCAGCTCATCGGCCAGATACTGACCCAGCACCCGCTGGTGGGCGGTGGTGGGCACGGTGTCCGACGTCTCGCTGGAGGTGGTGTCGAAGGACACATATTTCAGAAAACGCTGGGTAACTTCCATGATGGTTTCCCTCCGTAAATTGGATTTGCCCCCAGTATAGCACATCTCCCGCCTCTCCGTCAATCCACCGGGAAATATGACGTTTTGCATAAACTTATTAAGAATTATGAACTATTGATATACATGTTGACATGAGAAAATAGAGATGATATGATTTTGTTAACGGGATATTCGAATAATAAACCAGAAGAAGATATCAAATAACAAACAGCCATGTAAAAAAAGGAGATGACAACGTGAGAAAAAGAATTACCACCGGCTTGCTGGCAGTTGTTTTCTGCATAATTGCCATCCTGCCTGCGGGGTGCTCCGCTCAAAAAGGGCCCTCTATGGTGAGCCGGGGCTTTGAGCGGGCGGTGATCGACGGCCGCCAGGCCACCCGGTTTGTGGACTCCGCCCTTGCGGCGGAGAGCGAGACATCGGGCTATTTGTTTTCGTATTATTGTGTGGATTCCAGCCGGATCGTCCAATACGACTCCAGGAATGTCAGCGATGCCAGACTTCTGCTCTCCCTTAGCAGAGGGCAGACCAAGAGCGCGCCCCATGGGGTCACCACAACGGGGACCATCGTCTTTTCCGGAGAGCCGGACGAGAAAATGAAGGATGCGGTCAGCGCATGGGCCGGAGCCGACGGGAGCTATGCGGTCCGGTCGCTTATGGGGAGGGGGACGTTTTCGTTCCCACAAGATGAACGAAGCGACCGGGTTTCCTATTTTATAGGTGTCGGGTTTGATGAGTACGCCTTCCGGCTTCAGCGGTATGACGTGTATCAGCCGCGGCAGGGGGCGGTCGGTCTTGCGGCGGAGCCGGAGTACCGCCAGGCTGGCACGGTCACCGTGCGTGCGCACATCCCCAAGCAGGTGGTTTATTGCACCGCCGGGAAAACGGCCAATGCATAAACGGCCCGGTTTTCTGTCCCGGGACAGGGCGGGACGTCCCGCTTTTGGGGCGGTTTTCGCCAGCCCTTCAACAAAAATCGCTTCGCCCATTTCTGAACCCTCCTGACAGTCCGCAGCTCGATATAGCCGCGCCCGCCACGGGGTTCGAGCTGGATGCGCAGGTTCTCATCGTCCCAGCGGTAGCCGAGATATGCCGGGTCGTAGCTGTCCATGAATACCTGCACGGTATGGATTGCCTCGCAATAGTCCTCCTCGCAGAAGGGTTGACCTTGGAACTGGAGATATTCCGCTTCCGGAAGATGAATCGTGTCGAAGCCCTCCGGGATCATCCCCATATAATCCAGCCCGACCTCTACGCCCTGCACATAGGTGGAGGTGTTCGGCTTTTTGTACTTTTCGGGCAGCCACATGGAAATAGGCTCTCCGCAGAGCGACTTCATGCTCATAAGGATTATATTTTGTACAGAGCCGCTATTTCAGCAGTTTTTCGTAAGTGAAGTTTCCAGTAGCCCCTTTTACAAGCAATATAGCAAGTGCTGCCAGAACAATACCTACTCCCCAGAGAAGTCCTGCGCTGATTAGGATAATGCCCGTGAATTGTCCGATGAGCAAAGCGAGAATCGGGAAGATCAGGAATACTGCCCGCTGCTGTGCTTCTTCGATAGTCTGTGCCTTGGCAGAACTCCGCACAGTTACAGCAATTGCAACCAGAGAGATCGCCGGTGCGATCAGAAGCATGATTGCCAGCCAACTCGCTGCGGGAAGGAGCAGATTGCCGGTCAGGAAGAACACTTCCAGCTCCACTACCAGCAGCATGGCAGCAAACGAACTATAGGAAACCATCATTCCAACCGAGAAGCCTGCCAGTATTTTGGATTGGAACAACTGCCGCAGGGACAGCGGAGAATACAGCAATGTTTCTAAGGTGTGCTTTTCTTTTTCGCCCACGAAGGAGCTTGCCGCCATGACAGAGGATGCCATGATCGGGATGATCAGAAAGAAGGATGGCATGATTTGATTCAATATCAGGCTAAAAATTTGCTGCTGCTGGCTGTACTCCCCATTGGGAGCAGGCAGCATATCCAACAGTTTCTGAAAATCCGAGGCATCATCGGGAGCAAATGATATTACAAGCACAAAAATGGACGGCAGGACAATGGTTAGCACAAGCGGTACGATAAGAAGAACCGCGAAAATCTGCTTATTTGATGTAATGCCACGAATATCTTTCTTTATTAAGGCGAACTGTCCAACATTCATGTATTTTTACGCTCCGTTTCCGCATGTTCCCGGTCGATCAGAGAAAAGTAGATTTCTTCCAATGACATCTGCTGTTCCGATACATGGTACAAATCACCGCCGGCCTCTACAATTCTTTTTACGATGAGCGGGATGTCATGCTCTGAGGCCACATCCATATCATAGATGTGATCGCCAACCTCTTTGTATACCATGTCCTTTGGCAAGCAGCTTGCTTTCACACGCACCCTGCGATTTCTACTTACCATAGCGCGTAGTTCGGTAATATTCCCCGTAGCGAACAAATGCCCTTTATCCATGAGTCCGTATGTCGTACAGATTTCCTGCGCATACCGAAGCTGATGCGTACAGAGAAATACGGTGATTCCTTCGGCAGCCTGCTCCTGAATCAGAGAATTTACATTCTGAGCGCTTTCGGGGTCAAGGCCAGAGGTCGGCTCATCCAGAAATAAAATCTGCGGACGGTGAAGTAATGCTCTGGCCAAAGAAAGCCGCTGGCGCATACCGGTAGAATAAGTGGCCAGCTTGCGATCCATTACATCTGCCAGTTCCAGTCGATGTAAGAGCAGTTTTGCCCTATCTGCACATTCCGAACGGCTCATGCCAAAAAGAGTGCCGTAAAATTTCAGATTCTCCCAAGCCGTCATGTGGTCGTACATTTGGGCATATTCTGTTACTACGCCGACCTTTTCATGCAGCTGCTCCGGGTTTTGGGTGGGGTCAATTCCCAGCACCTGACATTTACCGCCCGATGGGGTCAGCATACCGCAAAGCAGTTTCACGGTCGTGGTTTTTCCCGCTCCGTTTGGCCCTAAGAACCCGAAAATCTCTCCCTGATTCAATGAGAACCTGATTCCATCAACCGCAACGGTTCCTCCAGAAAAGGTTTTTGATAATGCTTCGACGGTAATTGCTTTCATCTCATATTTCCCTCGATGCGGTCATCTGCTGTGTTCAGTTCGAGGTTCATCAGGTCAAAATCAATATATTCTCCATTGATTTTGAAAAAATGGGGAAACGTACACAGCTTCCGAAAGCCGTACTTTTCATAAAGCCTGATGGCGCGGGCGTTGCTGCTGCGTACTTCAAGATTTAACTGCTCGAAGCCGTTTTCCTTGGCAAAAGCAAGAACGGCTTCCATCAGAGCAGGTGCTGCGCCGCAGCCCCACCACGCTTTTTTCAGACTGATGCCGAACTCTCCGCGATGGCTCATGCGCCGGGGCTTGCGGTTCAGGCTTGCCGTGCCGATGATCTCGCCGTCTACCTTGGCGAGATACTGCACATTGTCCGCTGATTCACACTGCGAACGCAGATAGTCTTGCTCCGTTTCAAGGTCGAGGGGCACGCCCTCCGCACCGAAGCTGAGATTTTCGGTTTCGCCGCCCACGATTTTCAGATAATCCAAGAGGGCCGCGGCATCCTCTGCCCGTGCGCGCTCTATGACAAACAAGCTGTTATTCAATTTCAAAACTTCCTTTCTTCGTATTTTCCCCTTTTGGCGATGCGCCCCAGTATCAAGCATCCATCCATCTGTCCGCAGTCGGCGCAGGTATCCAGTCCCTTTTCCCGGACGCAGTTATGTACGGGGCAGAGCCTGTCGCAGAACGGCGTTTTTACGCCCTCTATGCGGCAGCCGGTGCAGTTTATCATTTCAGGTAGGATCGTTACCCCGTTGAGCTTTGTCCACAGGGCAGCTGTTTTTTCGCGCAGGGCGTTGTCGTTTGTTATCGTTGCGATTCTGGCATCGCATTTTTCGCAGTCCAGTCCGCAGCAGCCGATCAGTTGATTCGTGCTTTTCATAATCCTACCTCCATACAATCTAAGCTTTCCTGACGGCAAGGCAGTTGTCTGCCAATGTGCCGGCAGCGTCTGCACATTCTTTCATGCCATTTCCTCCTGCGCTGCCAATATTGCACCTCTGTATGCCCGCTCCAAATGGGAATTGATCGTGTCCTCATCGTATTTCAGCTCATTGTTGGCAATCATGCTTGCATACCCGTGGGCAAACAGAAACACCGTGATAAAAACCGTTTTCGTCTGCTCCATGCCAATTCCTAAGGATCTCTGCATCGCTGAAAGAACGGGGATAAGCTCCTCCGCATCGATCAGTTCAAGCAAAGTCTTTCCGTTAAAATAATCCGACTGGAAAAGGAAGCGGAACAGGTGGGGTTCTTCGATGGCAAAGCGGATATAATTCATTCCGATTCCCAGCGCAGCACCCTTTGGCGGTTTCTTCATGGTCATAAGGTATTCCGAATGATAGAGGTCTGCCTTTGCATAGACTGTTCTTTTCAGTTCTTCCATCGTCGCAAAATGATACATGACGGGCTGCGTGGAGCAATGTAGCCTTTCGGAAACAGTCCTTGCGTTGATGCTTTCCGCTCCCGCTTCGCGGGCAATCGCAAAGGCTGCGTCAACGATCATTTCTTTTGTGACTTTTGCTTTTGCGGGCATACGCATACCTCCGTTTTATAACTCGCATTATGTATAATTGAGATTATACAACGCACAATGCACATTGTCAATCCGTCTGGAGTAAAATTTACAAATGGTCTTCCAATGGCAGTTTCATAGGTATAATCTGCCTTTCTGCGAAAGGCACCGACGGGGTTATGAAACCGAGGGGTGCTTAAGAATCGAGTTCAAGCCTCATAAGAACAAGCGTTTGCCAGCCGCTTCTTGCACGGAAACCTCTTGGATTGCGACCATATTCCTGAAATTCGACCGATTCATACAGCCGGACAGCAGATGCGTTCTCTGCTACGACCTCCAGCTCTATTTGCAGGTGTCCCGCTTGCTTCGCGCATTCGATGCACGCAAGCGTAAGAGCCTTCCCGATGCCGCGCCCCCAGTAGGCTTTTTCAATGGCGATACCGAAGTCCGTACGATGGCGAATCTTTTCCTTGTCATCAATCGGATCAATGCCCGCTGTTCCGGCAATCCTGCCGTCAACGAACGCCGCAATTTCGATGTCATTTTTTGCTTTCGCTGCGCGCCTTCAAAAATTTTGCTTCCTCTTGGACGGTGAACGAATTTTCCTCCAGATAGGTCAGAAGATAGTCCGTTTCTGCATGCGTGAGATCAAAAGTGCGGAGCGCTTCGACGGCATCAGCTTCACCCGCTCCGCGAAGAAGGCATTTCGCGCCGTCCTTTAAGATTATTTCTTTTTCGTATTGCAATGGTTATTGCCTCCTGCTATCTTTTCGGCGGCATCGCATGCTTGCATTTCGCTGAAATCAGTTTTACAAGTTCGCCAGTGCCAGGAATTTTTTATCTGACTGAATGCTCTGTGTCAGAAACTGACCGTCCCGGAACAGGGCATAGGTCGTGACCGGTGCAGGTACATTCTGTGCGCTTTCTTTATCAGTGATATGAATAACCTTGAACGGGATACCATGTTCCTTTGCCACCTCCTGCACCCTTGGTACCCAATAATAGGTGTAGGGACACTGATCGGTGTAATACAGAACAAAACCGTTATTTTCAATCGCCGGATGCTTCGCGCCTTCCCGGAACTTTGGCATCTGTGCGGACGGTTCAATGGGAAGGTACATGAGATTGATCCCGCAGTCGGATATGTCTGCCACACGGAACCCCTTGTGAGTAAGGAATTTCGGGTCAGCGAGAAATTCCCGCTTCCGGCCCTCCGCGCACAGAATGCAAATGCCTTTCTTCCCCTGTGTCTTAGCATCCCGGATACATTCCTCCAGCAGATCGTTTGAGTATCCGTGTCCCTTCATGGAACCGGATACCCACAAGCAGTCAATGTAGAGATAGCCATCTGCCTCAATAGGCACCCATGCGTTTTCAGCCGGAATGTATTCGATAAAGCATTTACCGCGTTCCTCACTGCGATAGAAAACAAGTCCATCATCAAAGCGCTGCCGCAGCCATTCCTTTTTTGCAACACTCTGCTTGCCAGACATGGCGCAGCAGATATGTTCCTTGTCAATATTTTCTTTTGTGATCCGAATATAGTTCATCGGTTATTCCTCCAATGCTGCAATGTCACCCGACTGAATAGCTGGAATACTGCATTTGGCTTTTTCTTTGTCCCAATCCCACCGGCGCAGGGAAACCGTCTGCTGATCGTGCGGATGGGAACAACACTTATTTCTCATTGCCGCGATAGTCATTTTCCTTTTTTCCGCATTCGGCAGTGCGATCCGCTTGCCCTTTGCGCCGCCCGCTAACAGGAAAGCGCCGAAGCTCGCGGCCAGACCGATGCAGATGGTGGACACGTCGCACTTGAGATACTGCATGGTGTCGTAAATCGCAAACCCGGCCGTGACCGAGCCTCCGGGGCTGTTGATGCAAAACTGAATATCCTTGTCCGGATCCTGCGCTTCCAGAAACAGCATCTGCGCGACGATGGAACTGGCGGATGCGTCCGTTACTTCCTCACCGAGAAAGATGATTCGGTCGGAGAGCAGCCGGGAAAAAATATCATAGCTCCGTTCGCCGCGGCTGGTTTGTTCAATTACATAAGGAATGATGCTCATATAGGTTTATCGCTCCCTGTGTTTATCAAGTTTGGCTTTCCAAAAAGCACCGATAGGGCTGAAAGCCTGCTGCCGCATAGAATTTCTGCGCCGACTCATTGAATGTCCAGACATCCAGTGTCACCCGATCAAAACCCCGATGTTTTGCTTGCGCTTTGCAAAAGCACAACAACGCTGTCCCAATCCCGCACCTGCGATACCTCTTGTCCACACCGAACTCTTCAATGTGGTAAAAGTGCTGTGCGCGCATATAAGCCGATTCCGGCTTGTCGATATACTGCACCACGGCAAAACCGCGAGGTTCATTTTCCACGCATGCCACAATCACATCGGCACCAGAAGACTCGAACGCTTGATAAACGCGGTGCTGCAATTCCTCGCAAAAACCGATGCGAAAAATATCCGGCCGTCCTTCTGCATGCAGCCCACTCACCATCATCCGAAGCTCATTTACGCGCGGCAGCTCAGACAGTTCCGCATATCTTACCGACATAGCCTGCGTTTTCTCTTTTTTCAGCCAATGATCCAGAAACTGCATCTGTTCCTCGGTATGGAACCAATGCTCGCCACCGGGCATGACGGTGAGTTTTGCATGGTACCGCTTGGCAAATGCCGATACTGTTTCAATCGATGTTAGATTGTCATGCTCACCGTAGAGAATACAGGTGGGGACATTCCATGAAATCGGATGCGCACGCACATAACAAAGATAACGCCATGACAGCGTTTCTCCGAAATTCGTGGCGATTTCCCGTTTCTCGGCAAGCTCCTGCTCCGTCACATTCGCCCACAGCATCATGTTGCAAATCAAGTTCTCCATATCCACCACCGGAGAGATGAAATACGCCCTGTCCACCAGCGTTTCATCCAGTACGGACATGGAAAAGAACGCGCCGATGCTGCCCGCAATCAGTATAAGACGATCACAGCGCTGCCGTTGCTGCGCAAAAAAGGCCAAGAATTCCTCTTTGGCCTCCCACGGCGTCTGGGAGCGGTAGTCGAAGCCGATGACTTCGCAATTCGGAAAAAGGGACTTGTAATGGTCGGCTTCTTCCGCCGAGCCGCCCTTTCCGTGAACATAGATAATGGATTCTTTCATTTTTCTTGTCTCTCTTTCTCTGAACAACGGAATCTCACCGTCAAAATGCTTTACCCTTTCCCAAAGCGGGCCTTTTGCGCCCATGGTAAAGGCAATATCGCTGCTGCGGATGGAGAGAGGCTGCATTTGCGGCTTCAGATGAAGAAATTTCATCATTTCCTCTGTCAGCCTGATTTCACCCGACTCTGAAATTACAGTCCAACAATAGAAGCGCCCCTTGTATTGTAAGGAAGAAACGTCCCCATCGGCGCTTCATAATTCAACTTTAGTAATAAACTGCTCAATGTGCGCGTCCAGCAGGGGAGCAACCGAGTCCTTATCTTTCGCCCCATCGTAGACGCTGTAGAGTAGGTACATTGGCCCATAGAATTCCAGCGCCAGCTGCATGGCGGCTTCGTCAGTATCTGTCAGCTTACGAAAAATTGCGGCCATGTACTCCAGAGGCCCGCCGGCCAGATAGTCGTGATGGAGCTGCGCCAGCTTGGGGTCACGGTATTGCTCCAGGGTCAGCATCTTACGGAAATTAGAGGAAAACGGCTCCTTCGTCCAATGGTCAAACTGCGCCAAGCTGTATGCGCGGATTTTTGAAATCGGCGTGTTCAGGTAGGCCTCTGCAAAGCCGTCCGGCTCCGTCTCCGGCATTTCATAGCTTTCCGCACGTTCATAGTCCATCTCATTCATGCGTTCCACGATCCTGTCCAAAATCTCCTGTTTGCTGGTATAGTGCTTATACAAGGCGGCTTTCGTGAACCCCAACCGCCCCGCAATATCATTCATAGATGTCCCAAGGTAGCCGTTCTGCGCAAACAATTCCAGCGCTGTTTCCAAAATTCGTTCTTTCGTATCTCCAGCCATAATATTCCTCCTTGCAAGTAACCACTCGGTAACTTCTATTATAGTTACCGAGTGGTTACTTGTCAAGACCTGGTGAAAAATTTTTTTAGAGCGTAGCGCACAACAAATGTCAGCGAAAGGATTGAATCGACACGGTGAGATGTGCCGCATGGGCAGCGCAAAGATCACAAGTCCAATCCATAAAAAGACACTTTCAGATTCATAAAACAACACCGGCTTTCACAGCAAATTCAGGCAGCTTTGCGGGCTTCCCATAAATGAAGATCAGCGCGCGGAACTCCCGGCGGAACGCCTCACGCAACTCTGTTTCCGTCAGGTGCAGATGATCCGTATTGGCGAGGATTGCCAGTCCGTAGGTAAAGTAGATCATATCCTGATGAAAGCGGCGGGCCGTATCCTCCGCATATCCGAATTCATCGACGATCACGCCGATGACTTCCTGCGTCAGAATGTCACTCTGATAGGCCCCCGGTTGTTCGCCTTCCAGATAGAGCCAAATGGAGAAAACCCGGAAGTTCCACCCGGCATAGCTTGACACCACCGCCGTAAAGTGCTATAATAACGGCAGTCATCCCATGACCATAGAACATTCATTGTCCTATAAAGAATGCAGCACATGGGAGTTCAACACAAGGGAGGAATGTATAACATGAATAACATGAAACGAGTGATCGCACTGCTGCTGACGCTGGTCATGCTGCTGGGCCTGGTGCCCACGGCTCTGGCCGCCGAAGCTGCCGCCCCCGACGGGACCGTGGTGAAGGCGGAGGAGGTCAGCGGCACCCCCCGGCTGGACGCCATGGCGGAGAACGACTCTGCGGCGGAAACCACCCAGCCCACCGGGTATCAGCCCGATGATATGGTGACCATCCTCGTGGAGCTGGAGCGCGCTCCCGTGCTGGAGGGCTTTGCCGCGAAGAAAACGGCTTCCACCAGCTCTGCCGGTGCGGAGATCGCCGCCTATCTTGCCGGCGGCCGCGCGGAGAAACAGGATGCCGCCATTCGCCGGGATCAGAAAAAGGTCTTTGCCGAGATCCAGGCGGCCCAGCCCGCCGCTCTCCAGGCGGAGGGTACCCGCACTGCCGGCGCCCCTGAGTTGATGGAGCAGTGGACGGTGCTCTTTAACGGCATGGCCGTCCGCGCCCCCTATGGCATGCTGGATACCATCCGCAGTCTGAAGGGCGTGAAGTCCGCCCATGTGCAGCATGTTTACAGTCAGCCCGCCTCTCCGGCCACCAATGCCGGTGTGGCAGGCTACAGCTATGACATGGTCCACCTGCAGGAGGTCTGGAACAAGGGCTACACCGGCAAGGGAATGCTGGTGGCCGTGGTGGATTCCGGCCTGGACATGGAGTATTCCAGCTGGTGGAGCGATGAGGAGGGCGCCAACGTCACCGGTCTGCGCCGGGTCCACGAGGCCTTCCGGGACGACTCTTTCTACTCCCAGCTCAGCGACAGCGACCTGCGCTATACCAAGGAATCCCTGCTGGCCTTCCTGAACGGCCGCCAGCTCAATGCCAATAGGCTGAGCCCCGCCTCCAACGAGGCCATGTACAAGACCCGCAAGGTCCCCTTCGCCTTTGACTACGCCGGAGACGCCGACCCCTATACCGGCGAGATCATCAGCGGCGACGTCAACGTCCGCAACAGCGGCAGCAACCACGGCACCCACGTCTCCGGCACCGTGGCGGGCTTTGCCCAGAGCCAGGAGGGCGAGGTCCTCTTTTCCGGCGTAGCCCCCGATGCCCAGCTGATGATGATGAAGGTCTTTGCCGACGGCGGCAACTCCGGCGCCACGGAAAGCGCCATTCTCAACGCCCTGGAGGACGCCATGACCCTGGGCGCCGACGCCGTGAACCTGTCTCTGGGCTCCGACAACGGCTTTGCCTATGACGACACCGCCATCCACGGCGTTTATGCCCGGCTGGAGCAGGCCGGCGTCATTCTGATGACCGCCGCCGGCAACAGCGAAAACTCCCCCGCCCAGGGCAATGAGCGGGGCGGCCTGAACCTGGCGGAGGACCCGGATATCTCCATGATGTCCTCTCCCGCCGTCTACCCCTCCAACCTGGCGGTGGCCTCCATCAACAGCACCATCAACATGCAGAGTGTGCTGAGCTGGACCGACGCCCAGGGCCAGAGCCATACCGTGCCCTTCTCCGACCCCAACGAAGTGGCCATGAAGGGGAAGTTCCCCGAGAGCCAGAGCTTCGTCGTGTATGACGCGGGCTACGGCACCTACATGGACTACTATAACGCCGGATTCAGCAACGGCTACAACGGCGGCAAGACGGGTATTGCCCTGGTCAAGCGCGGCAGCGCAGACGGCAGCACCCTCTCCTTCGCCGACAAGATCAACAATGCCAGCAGCTTCTCCGGCACCAACTACATGGGCGAAAGCTACGGCGTGCTGGCTGTGCTGGTTTATGACAGCGACCCCGCCGCCACCACGCTTATCAACATGAACACGGACAACACCTCGCTGACCTCCGCCTTTATTTCCGGCGTGGACGGCGCGGCCATGATCGATGCGCTGAACGCCGGGCAGGAGGTTCGCATCACCGTTCACCAGCAGGACCAGCTGTCCGGCTGGGAGGAGGGCGGCCAGATGTCCTCCTTCACCTCCTGGGGCAGCGGCTCCGGACTGGAGCTGAAGCCCGAGATCACCGCCCCCGGCGGCAACATCTGGTCCACCGTGATGGACAGCAGCTATGTGGAGGGCGCCGGGAAGTACGATGACTATACCGGGTCCTACAGCCTGATGAGCGGCACCTCCATGGCGACGCCCCATATGGCGGGCCTGGCCGCGCTGGTGGAGCAGTATGTCAAGTCCCGGCATCCCCAGCAGGATGCCGCCGCCAGCGCCGACCTGACCAACCATCTGCTGGTGAGCACCGCCGTGCCCCAGCAGGAGAACGGCGTATACGTCTCTCCCCGCCGCCAGGGCGCCGGTCTTGTGAACGCAGCCGCGGCCATTTCCACCCCTGCCTACATCGATGTGGACGGCAAGCTGGTGGGCAAGCTGGAGCTGGGCGACGATCCCGGCTGGAGCGGCAGCTATGATCTGGACTTCCGGGTGGAGAACCTGGGCAGCGACACCCTGAGCTACAGCATGAAGGCCGTGCTTCTGCGGCCGGATACCGCAGAGCAGGACGGCAAGACCATGGTCCTTGCCAGCGATGTGCTGATCCGTGAGGTGGATCTGGGCAGCATCACCGTGCCCGCCGGCGGCACACAGGTCAGCCGGACCGTTTCCCTCACCGCTTCCGACATCGCTGCCATTCGCGACCTGTTCCCCAACGGCAGCTATGTGGAGGGCTTTGTGATCCTTACCGCCGCCGACGGCTCCGCGCCTCAGATCGGCATGCCCCTGCTGGCCTTCCTGGGCGACTGGACCTCTGCCCCCATCCTGGACCGCGCCAACTGGTTCGACGAGCCCCAGGACGGCGAAAACGTGATGAACAACGACTGTACCCTGGGCGTCAACGTGGTGGGCAGTACCATCCGCAGCGCCGGGGAAGTGGTGAACTTCCTGAACCTGGGCCAGAACATCTTTGATACCGACATTGCCGCCGGGAGCAAGCAGACAGTTTTCCACCAGGAGAACTTTGCCATCTCCCCGGACGGCAGCGGCTATTTCGACGCCATTGACGACTTTGAGCTCTATCAGCTGCGGGATGCCAAGCTCTTTGTCACCGAGGTCCGGAACAAGAACACCAACGAGCTCTATTTCCGCACCTTCAACACCTATGTGCCCCGCAGCGTCTATCAGGCCAGCTACGGCGTGGTCCTGCCCATGTCCCTTTATTACTTCACGGATGCCTGGGACGGAACGGACCTGAACGGCGACGTCCTGCCCAACGGCACCCAGTGCGTTTACACCATCACCGCCTATGGCGAGGGTGACTACGGCGACACCGTGGACAATGAGGAGCTGGGCCGCCCGGTGACGGACTTCGAGTCCTTCGTGGACGGCAAGGAGCCCACCTTCAACGGCCACAAAATGGACAAGACCGGCGACGTGCTCTCCTTCGACGTGCTGGTGGACACCCAGGCCCCCAAGCTGGAGAACAACGCCGTGACCTTCTATCAGAAGGATGGCCGCACCTACATGCAGGGCACCGTCTATGACGAGGACGGCTCCCTGGCCTCCGTGGCGGTCCACGCCCAGGTGAGCCGGACCTATACCGACTCCACCGGCCGGGAAATCACCGAGTACAACATCGATCTGCTGAATCCCCTGTATTCCCAGAGCATTTATGACGCCGATACCCACACCTTCACCTTCACCGCAGATGTGACGGAGTATCGCGGCAGCTATAACTGGACCGGCAACGTGTATCTCTCCTGCGGCGACTATGCGGCCAATGACCGCACCTATGCCATCAAGGTGGACGCCTCCCAGGGCCTGACCCTGTCCCAGACCTCCGCCCGCCTGCACCCCGGCCAGAGCTTTGACCTCAGCGTGAACAACAACACCGGCTCCACGGCGCCCATCACCCGCACCTCCAGCAACCCCGAGGTGGCCACGGTGGATGAGTTCGGTCATGTGGTGGCTGTGGCTCCCGGCCAGGCCATCATCACCGTGTCCAATGGTACCTACTCCGCCCTGTGCGTCATAGCGGTGGAGGCCTCCTCCACGGAGGTGAAGGACTTCAAGCTGTCCATGGACCACTTCTCCGGCCTGAAGCCCAACGGCGCCATCACCGTCCGGGTGGTGGACCTGCAGCCCGCCGATGTGGAGATCTATCAGAATCAGTGGCTGGTATATGAGGACGACGAGGACTGGGCGGGCCTGGTCAGCGTCTCCCAGAACAGCAGCGACGCGCTGGAGGGCCTTATCGACCTGAACTATCAGGCCTCCGCGGACAAGATCCCCTCCGGAACCGGCCATCTGGACGTCACCATCAACGGTGTTACCCGGACCATGACCTTTGACTGGGAGGACGTCTATCAGACCTCCGACCAGGAGGACCTGCAGTCCGACGCCTACTACAACGAGCAGACCTATTACGTTACCGCCGGTGAGACTGCCAGCCTCATCGCCCGGTACCGCCAGACCCACTCCTTCTCCGATGTGAAGCTGTACACGGCCCAGGGGTATGTTTCCGGCGGCAGCGACAATCCCACCACCGCCGCCACCGGCCTGGTGCTGGACGGCCCGGACTTTGTCCTCTCCGGCAGCGAGCCCTGGCGCGGCAGACTGGTGAACACCGAGGGCTATGCCCTGCCGGAGTCCATCCATGTGGTTTACCGCTATGATTACGGCTATGAGTATGAGCTGACGGAAAACGACATGTACAATGGCTATACCTATGACCGTACCACCGGCGATATCGTCGTGTCTGCCCCCTACGGCTCCTCCACCACGGTGGTGATCCGGGCAGACGGCACGGAGAAGGCCGGTAATCCGGCGGGTGCCCTCTCCGGCGTCACCTATGACCGTCCCGACAGCACCTACGGTCCCTTCAACTGGACGGTGACGGAGGGCGGCGGCAAGCTGGAGACCGCCGAGGACGTCAACGTTAACGGCACCCGCAAGAACGTTGCCTATTACACCCCCTCGGAGCCTGGCGTCAGCTATCTGACCGCCACCACCAAGGACGGGCAGTATCATGTGAACTTCGCCGTGGTCTGCCTGCCGGTGCAGGCCAATACCCTGCGCCTGGATGATACCCGGGCCACCCTGCATCCCCTGGAGACTCTGGCGCTGAACGCGACGCTGACTCCTACCCCCACCCGGGCGGAGGACACCGCGCTGACCTGGACCTCCTTCAACCCCGAGGTAGCCACCGTGGATGAAAACGGCGTTGTCACCGCCCACAAGCCCGGCTACGCTTACATCAAGGTGTCCACCGATATCAACACCAGCGTCACCGCCTACTGCGTGGTGGAGGTATTGCCTGGTCAGGGCTATACCGTGACTCTGGACGCCAACGGCGGCACGGTGAAGCCCGACTCCGTCAGCGTCCAGTACGGCATGGCTGTGGGCCAGCTGCCTGTGCCTGTCCGTGAGGGCTATACCTTCGACGGCTGGTATGACGAAAACGGTGCGCAGTACACCGAGGACACCATATATGCCATCGCCGGAGACGCCACCCTCACTGCCTGCTGGACCGCCAATATCTACGAGATCACCCTGGACGCCAACGGCGGCGTCACCGACGTGGCTCTGGTCCAGGTGACCTTCGGCCAGGCCGTGGGCGCCCTGCCCACACCTACCCGGGAGGGCTATGTGTTCTTGGGCTGGTTCGACGAGGCGGGCAGCCGCTATGATGCTTCCACCGTCTACAGCACAGCCGATGGTGTGACCCTCACCGCCCGCTGGGGTCAGGAGGACAGCACCTTCACCATTACCCTGAACGCCAATGGCGGCAAGGTGGAGCCCTCTGCTCTGGCGGTGGTATACGGTCAGGCTGTGGGCGCCCTGCCCACACCTACCCGGGAGGGCTATACCTTCGGCGGCTGGTACGACAAGGACGGCAACCGCTACGACGCCTCCAGCGTGTACAGCGTCAAGGGTGACACGACCCTGACGGCCCGCTGGATCGAAAACAGTGTCCAGACCGGCGACGGGTTCCCCATCTTCCTACTGAGCGGCGCGATGATGGCGGCTGCCGCAGGCGCTGTGATGCTCCTGCTGAAGCGGCGGAAGCTCATGGGCGAATAAACAGACCGGAAGTGCTTCTGCACAGGCTGTTATAAAAGGCTCTCCGGCACATGTGCGCCGGAGAGCCGGGAAACGAAACAAGCCAAGGCCGGCAGGTCAATGACCTGCCGGCCTTGGCTTCAGCTTGTCAAAAATTCTTTTTGACAAGCTGAAAAAGCATTTTCAAAACTTTTATAAAAGTTCTGAAAATGCGGTGATTGAAAACGAAAGACACCCCTGATGGGTTTC
>ENA-UALO01000073-UALO01000073.1-human-gut-metagenome-genome-assembly--contig:-NODE-73-length-42029-cov-7.736646_pt1 | contig 42029 bp, 36 predicted proteins | sample MGYA00243701_ERZ654470 | MGnify/ENA primary metagenome ERZ654470 (study PRJEB26926, sample SAMN06164444) | human gut metagenome | biome: ENVO:00009003; feature: ENVO:2100002; material: ENVO:00002003...
AAAAGGTCCGCCGCCGCCCGTACAGCGTGGTGCTGTTCGATGAGATCGAAAAGGCGCATCCGGACGTCTTCAACATCCTGCTGCAAATTCTCGACGACGGCCGCATCACCGATTCGCAGGGCCGCACGGTGGACTTTAAGAACACCATCATCATCCTGACATCGAACCTCGGCTCCTCCGAGCTGCTCGACGGCATTCAGCCGGACGGCAGCATTTCGGAAGACGCCCGCGCCGCCGTCATGGGCGAGCTGCGCCGCGCGTTCCGCCCGGAGTTTTTGAACCGTCTCGACGAGATCATCATGTTCAAGCCCCTCACGAAGGAAAACCTCTCCGGCATCATCGACATCCTGATGGAAGGCCTCAAGAAGCGCCTTGCCGACAAGACCCTCAAGCTTGAGGTCACGGATGCTGCCAAGAGCCTCATCATCGAGCGTGGCTTCGACCCGATCTACGGCGCGCGTCCGCTCAAGCGCTATCTCCAGAGCGCGGCGGAGACGCTCATCGCCAAGGAGATTTTGCGCGGCGACCTCGCCGCGGGCAGCACGCTTGTGCTCGACGCGGAAAACGGCGAACTGAGCTGCCGCAAGAAGTAAACACAGCAAAAGGACCGGAGAACGGATTTTCGTTCTCCGGTCTTTCTGCGTCTGACGCTATAAGATTGCACAAGAACCGTCTCGTTTTCCTGTGCATTTTGTCTATGCCTAAGTCATGTTTTTGGGATTTCTGCCTCAAAACAGGACTTAGGCATATATCATTTCATGGATAAGCGTGATAGAAAAAAGTTGCTGAGACAAAATGGCGAAAAATCGACTTCCTTTTTAGAAAGGAGAGATGCAATGCGTTTTCCGTTCGGCGCAGGTGATCTGGAGGCACAGGCACTGAACACAGTACAGGAGACATACAATGTGTCAAGCAGAGCGCGGCGTGTTCTGTAAAAGGCAAAAAACAAAGAATAGGAGGAAAGAAAATGAAAGGTCACAAGTTTTTGAAGATCACCGGAATCTTGATGATCGTTTCCGCTGCGATCTCCATTCTTGCGGGCGTGTTCGTCGGCGGGCTTGGCGCGTTGGCGGCAGGACTCGGCGCAGCATCCGGCCTGACCTTCTCCTACTGGGCGGCGCTGTTTCTGACGCTGGTCGGCGGCATCTGCCAGCTGATCGCCGGTGTCAAAGGCGTCAAGCACTGTCAGCGCATCGAAGAAGCCGGAAAGCTCATCATCTGGGGCGCGATTGTGGCAGTGTTCTGCATTCTGAGCACAGTCCTGAGCATGGTCAACGGCGGCGAATTCAATTTTATGAGCATCTTGACAGGCGTAGCCGTTCCGGCTCTGTACATCTACGGCGCAGTGCTGAACAGCAAGACCGAGGACGAGTTTGCGGCATAAAGAAAAAGAAGCAAAACAATGAAAAGAAACGATCTTTTGTATGCACTCCTGCTGTTTATCGGGATCGGGTTGGGTCTATTGGTTCTCAGCAGGTTGGTGCGTTTTCAAAACAATTTGGGAGGGAATTATGAAACAGTCTAAGATGAGAATCCTTTGCCTGCTGCTCACGGCAGTGATGCTGCTCAGCCTTACGGCCTGCGGCAAGGATAAGAAGGAAGAAAATAGCAATGTGATGAAGTTCGACGATTGCGAGCTGGTCTACAAGAGCGCGTGCATCATGGACGATTTCGACGGGAATGATGCGCTTGTTGTAACGCTGGACTTTACCAATACCAGCAGTTCAAATGAGTCATATCTCTGGACACTTTCCGAAACGGCCATACAGAATGGCGAAGAACTGGAGATCGCCACGGTCTATGTCAGCGAGGATTCCTTCGATACGGTGATCGACAGCCAGTTTGATGACGTGGCTCCGGGCAAGACGCTCGAAGTGAAATCCGCCTTTGTGCTCAAGGATATGAGCAAGGTCGAAGTGACCTTTGAAGAGAGCTTTGGCAGCAAGAGCAACAAGATCACCATCGACCCGTCCACGCTCAGCCGCGGCTCGGCCTCGAGCACGTCCAACACGGGCAAGAACCCGACGCAGACCGGCTCGGAGATGAAAGACTGGTGGAACGGCGACTGGTACGGCTGGTGGAAGATGACCGAATGCGCAGGCTATTATGAGGGCATGGACGATAGTCGCTGGGACATCTGCGGCGTCATTGACATCAAGTCTGACAACACCGGTACCGTTACCCTCTGGGACGAGGATTATTCGAAGAGCAACCCCATGGCTGAGGCGAGCGTCAGTCTGCTCGACGACGGCATGGGCGAGCACGGCACGATGATCTCTAAGAGCGGCCGCTTTACGAACATTGACCTGTCGCAGGAGGACTGGGTCGTCAATCCGGTCGCAATGGAGGTTGACGATCTGATCTGCATCGACGGTTATTACGAAAACGGCGAAGATGAATTCTACTATGAGATCTACCTGCGCCCATGGGGACTCTACTGGGACGAGCTGGATGCAAATTCCCGCCCCGCGTACTATGACAGTTGGTACGTGCCGATGATCGAGTCTGGCGAGTACATGCCGGACTCCATCGGTTGATGGAGCTCAGGCAGCCATCGGTGAGAGAGAAAAATGGCTGATCCGATCAGCAAAACAGGCTCCCGCCCCAATTTAGGGCGGGAGCCATGCGCTTATTGATGAAAATTGGGAAAGATTTTGAACAGTTCTGAAAGGAGTGACCATGAAAACGACTCTGAAACGAGTGCTCTCGCTTTTGCTGGCGCTGGTTCTAATGCTGTCTCTTTGCGCCTGTACGCAAAAGTCACAGGAGGACTCTGATGAACCGGACAATGCCGGCGGATTTGCGCTCCCGACAAAGAACGACAGAGAAAAAACGGGGAAGCGACCGACAAAGCACACCGGAACGGCAGAGGGGAGAAACTCCCTGATGTGGCTGCGTGATCGGATCGATGTTCCGATGACGATGTTCGGCGCGGCATATCTCGGCTATGCCGATGACCTCTTCGAAGAGGAATTTGAGGAGGAACTTCCCGCGTGGCTGTGGGAAAACAACGAAGCGATGCTGCGAGAATATCCTTTTATCGCGGAGATCGACGAAAACCATATCATTGGCGGCACAGGTTATCTGTACTGTATCGTACCGGTCGATGAAAATGCCTCCGTTGCGATCAACCGCGTGAAGTGGGACAACAAAACAAGGTCGGAGAAGGTCACGGAGGTCCTTTACCGGTCGGAGAGCGGTGAGCCGGTGCTGCTTTTTGCCAACCTGGACGGCGTCGCCTATGAGGTCGACACGCAAGTCATCATCACCGACAGCAGTGGAAATATCTGCAAGTGGTATCCGTCACTGGACGCAGACAGCTACCTTGCCCCGTGCATCACAGACGAAGGAGAGTACCTGCTGTGGGACTTTACGGAATACGCATGGCAGAGCGCCTCGCCCGACCTTGCCCTTTGGCTTGCCGACGGTTGGACCGGAATGACAGCGCTCGGTCTGGCCGGATCACAAAGTACGGGCACGGGCTGGTTCATAGAAACAACGAGGGAGTTCGTTGAGAGCAGTGCGTATTTTTCCCTGCGGTTTTATCTCGACGATGAAACAGGCGGTTCCGTCGATCTGGACTGGGCCTATGAGGACTCAGACGACTTTGAAGAGATGTGGAGCGGGTTCTGGACGATCGAACCTGTTCTCGACGGGCCGAGCTATGTGACCATCAGCCTCTCCCTTGTGGGCGGCAAAAACTACGCCCTCATGGACGGCCCGTCATACATGAGCGAAACCTATCCCTGCCTGATCAGTCCAAGCGGCGATGAGCTGCTCATCGGCAGGGGCGAAAACGGCATCGCTCTGCCGTTCATGTCGTGGGACACAACGACGTGTATGCTGACGCAGGCTGTGGGATAAAAAAAGATAAGCAGGCTCGATGCGGAACACTTTGATCTCTTGCTATATGGAGAGAATGGTACGGCGGTCGTCAGCACCACAGAATACACCGACTTCTCTGGCGGGAAGGAACGCGAATATACGCTCATTCTGTCGCTTCCCGAGCAGACGCTCTACTTCCGCGCAGACTGGTGCAAGCCCTGATCAACCGGCAAACAGCCGCCCGTACGGGCGGCTGTTTTCGCTTCGCTACCGATAGTAGCGGAATACTTGGTGGACTTTTGCGGCAAAAACTGATACGATAACGCCATCAAAGCAAAGGAGACCTAATTATGGACAACGAACTTGGCACGCGCATCCGCGCGCTGCGCAAGGAACGCGGGCTGTCGCAGGAGGCGTTGGCGCAGGCGCTTGAGGTCTCGCGGCAGGCGGTGACAAAGTGGGAGGACGGCTCATCGCTGCCGAGCACGGCGAATCTCTTCGCGCTCTCGGGCTTTTTCGGCGTTCCGCTCGCAGAACTGACCGGTACGCCGGAGGGTGCTGCTCCCCCGCCGAGCACAGCAGCCATATCAGAAAAAACATGTGCCAAGCGCGTAAAAGTCCTGCGCATCGGCGCGTGGGCGCTGCTGGCCGTCAGCGTACCGATTCTGCTTGTATGCGCTTTGCAGTATTTTACTGCGGGGCCGCCTATTCCAGAGGATATTTCGATTATTGGCGGCGCTGATATGGCGACAGATATCTACATCACAGGCCGGTTCCCTTCGCACCTTTTTTTGGCTGCACTGTCGCTCTTTGCTGTAGGGTTCAGCGTGCTGATCGGATTGGAAATCAAGAAGTGGAAAGGGAAAACACATGACAGATAAATGGAAGATTTCGCTGTCGCTGCTGCTCATTGCCCTGCTCGTCGGCTGCGGCATCAAAACGGACGACGGTCTGCACATTGAAAAACACGACTGGACATCGACGCAGGCCATCGACAGCGCAGGTCAGCCGCTTGATCTCCCTGCCCTCACCTGCGCGGCGCAAAATGGTGCGCTGACGATCACCGACGCAGACGGCAATGAACAGAGCGGAACTTACTCACTTGTGCAGCGCGAGGCAAACGGTGTCCTTTACGATCTCTCGCTATATGGAGAGAATGGTACGGCGGTCGTCAGCACCACAGAATACACCGACTTCTCTGGCGGGAAGGAACGCGAATATACACTCATTCTGTCGCTTCCCGAGCAGACGCTCTACTTCCGCGCAGACTGGAACAAGTCCTGATCATCCGGCAAACAGCCGCCCGTACGGGCGGCTGTTTACTGTAAAGTGATCTCACTTTATCAGTCTTGCGATCTCTTCCTCTGCAAGCGCAGTCACGCCCGAAAAGTCGATACAGGGACGATAGACCGCTTCCAGCGTGTCATGGGCGTTTGCGGCATCTGTGAGCGTCCTCACGGCCTCTTCCAAAAGCGATGTTTCCACGCGGCGGATAAAACGCAGCTTCGCTTTCTGTGCGCGGGTGAGTCGTTCCTCCGCCATCGCATCGAGCCGCAGGCGGCGGTAGGGCTTCCCCTCATAGAGCATGCGCGCGTTCGTCGTGACGAAGGCAAGGCCGCGCTCGGGAATCAGCACATGCTGGCATTCTTCCGGTCGGTCGGGATTGGGGCAAATGATAACGTCGAACCGTTTCTCCTGCGCCGCCTGCGCAATGGTTTGCAGCATTTCATTCCCCAATCCCGCGCTGTCGCAGAGCGCGTAAACGCGCGGGCAGAGTTTCTCCACCGTGTCAAAACGGCAGATATCGCCGTGCTTCGTCACACCGCCGAGAAAGGCGCGAACCACGCGCCCGCTCCCCTCTCCCTCGCTTCTCAGTTCACGGGCGAGGATCCCGCTTGTGCGGCGGCGGAGCTTTGCAAAATCCATCTGCGCGTGCATCGCCACGCGGCGTTCGCTCTCCACCTCGCCCATCGCGCGCAGCGCGCGGTAGGCGCTGCGATAGTGCGCGCGATACTCATCGCTCAGCGCAATGATCTCTGCGCGGCGCGCCTTGGCTGCGTCCAGATCGTAAAAGCGCGTCAGGTCGACATATCGCTCGCAGGCGGCGGCATAGCTTGGTTCAAGCACATGGGGCGCGGTGCCGTCCACGATGGCGGCGCGCCGGTCTAAGAAGATCGCTCCGTCGAGCGAATCTGGGTCGCCCGAGCAGTTGATATATACGACCCGCTCGCCCGTGCGCTCCACAGCCGCACCCACGCGGCGCATAAAGGTCGATTTGCCGCTGCCTGCGCCGCCCTTGAGGATCAAGAGATCGTCAAATCGTCCGCCCAAGAGCTGTTCATAGAGCGAGGAAAATCCCTCTTCGCTGTTTGCGCCAAGGAAAAAGTGCAACGGTTGCATAGCGTTCCCTCCAAAATCAATCTTTTCGTTTTCAGCTTATGCGGAAACGTCCGTTTGCGCGCTTCCCTTTTGCAAAAAAATATGCTATGCTCTCTTCAGCCGCGTACCGCGGCAAATTCAAGAAGAAAGGACTGATCTGTTATGATGATGCAGCGTGTATGGAGGGTCCACACTTCCTGACCCTCCGAAATTTTACTTTGGAGGACGACAATGGAACATCTTATTTTCATTCGTGAGGCCATCACGGGCAGTGAGATCGCACGCTTTTTCGAGAAACTGCATTCCTATCACCGGCGCGATATCTTCCCCGAGATTGAGCAGGCCGAGGATCTCGCCTATTTTCTCAGCGATGAGTACCTCTCGCAGCTTAAGACACTGCACAGGCGGCAGGAAAACCGCCTGCACTTTCTCTTTTTCGAGCGCGGCGGGCAGGATATCGGTTTTACGATGCCGGTCATCTATGGTTCAGAGGACGGCAAGTGCTTCATCATGGAGTTCTGCGTCTACCCGGAATTTCGCGGAAGCAGTACAGGTCACGCCTGCGGCGAGGCGCTGCTCTCTTGGGCGCGCGAACGCAGGGCAAGCTACTTTGAGCTCAACTGCGACACCGCGCCGCGCGAGCGCTTCTGGGGCAGACTTGGCTTTCTGCCGAACGGCTGCGACGAGTGGAACATACCGCTGATGCTGCGCCCGCCGGAGGAGGACGCCCCCATCACCGTCCGTCAGTTCGTCCCCGGTGCGGACGACTGGCAGCTTTGGAAACTCGAAAACGGCTATCTCGCTGAGATCGGTGAAACGCCGCTCGACGAGAGAAAGCAAGCGCAGCTTTTGCAGGCCATTCAAGAGGAACGCATCACCTTCTTTGCCGCCTACCGCAAAACACGCATGGTCGGAATGTGCAGCGTGAGCCGCGTATTTTCGACATTCGCATGTGCGGACATCGGTGTCTTTGAGGATTTCTTTGTCGAACCGGTGTTCCGAAAGCAAGGCGCCGCGCGACAGCTCGCGTCTGCGGCACAGGAATACGGTAGGGCAAATCACCTTGCCAGTCTTGCCGTTACCTGTGCTTTGTGCGACGAGGGAATGTACCGCGCGCTGGGCTTCACCGAAAAGCTTGGTACGACCCTTGTCCACCTCAGCTGACAGCAAAATAAAGAAAGGCTCTGTTTGGGAGAACCCAAACAGAGCCTTTTTATGTACTTTCTTACGCCGTGAAGATCTTATCCTCGGCGCGGCGCGTATAGTCGCGCTCGAGCATCGCACGGTGCGAAAGGAACGCGGGATCGTCGAAGTACTTCGCGCCCATCGGGCAATTGCGCACGCAGGAGTGGCACTTGATGCAAATGCCCGCAACCTCCGTCACATCATCGGGATTGATCGAGCCCATCGGGCAGAGTGAGGCGCACACACCGCAGTGGATACACTTGTCGAGGTCGGTCTTGGGCTTCGCCTTCAGAAACACCTTCGGTTCGCCGTCCAGTCCCAGCGGACGGTAATAGGGCGCGTCCGCGTCACCGTCGACCGTGACAGGCGCAGGGAAATCCGTCATCTTCACGATGCGGCCCACGACCGCCGAGCCGAGCTTGGCAAGCTCCGCCATATCGTCGGAATCGGGTCTGCCGTTGGCAAGCGCGTCGGTAAAGGCGTGGCGGCAGGCAAAGGCGCCCGCGCCGATGGTGTGGAAGCCGTCCCCTTCAAGGCATGCGCAGAGCTCGGCAAGGGAATTATCAAAACTGCGGTTGCCGAACGTCACGACCGGCACAGCCAGCGCGCCGTTTCCGTGAAAGCCGGACTTCACAAACTCGAGCAGCTTATTCGGCAGCTTGCCCGCGTAGGTTGGCATACCGAAGACGACAAGGTCGCCCGCGGCAAACTCATACGCTTCCTCGCGCGCGGCGGGCAGCGTGAAATCGCGCACCTCGAGCGGAACGTCAAAGCTGACGGCAAGGGCATTTGCAAGCGTGGTGGTCACCTTTCTCGTGTTGCCGGTGGCGCTGAAATAGACTGCGTAAACCTGAGAAATGTTCATGGGATTCGGCCTTCTTTCTTTATTGTTCGGGGCGCTGCCCGGCCTTACAGGGAAAAATCCTCGGAGGTATACTGATCGCGCAGTGTGGCGGGTCTCGGCGGCACACGCTTGAGCGGATCATAGCAAAAGTGACGGCAGTGGTCGGCGGAATCGACCACGCCGCGGCGGGAACAGATGACCTGCCCTTCGCTGATGACAGATCCGCTCTTGCAGTAGGCGCAGTGCTTTTCAATGTCCTTGCGGAACAGATGGAACATGGTCTTCCCTCCCCTTTCCTGGTCACATGCTGCGCACAACGAGCTTGCCGTCCTCCATCGACGCATGGATCTGCGTGACGGGGTGCTCGTAGGAATCAATGATCTGCGCGGCCATGGTGTCTTCCAGATCCTTCTGGATCGTGCGGCGCAGGTTGCGCGCGCCGTAGGTCGCGGAATAGGACTTCTTAACGAGATACTCCTCAACAGCCTCGTCCCACGTAAAGTGCAGGCCCTTGTCCTCAAGGCTCTTTTGCAGCTCAGAGAGCATGATGCGGGCAATGCCGGCAAAGTTCTGCTCGTCGAGGCGGTTGAAGCAGATGACCTCATCCACGCGGTTCAGAAATTCCGGGCGCAGGAACTCGCCGAGCGCCTTCATCGCGCGGTCGCGGTTCTGCTCGTTCACCGTGTGGCCAAAGCCAACGGTGCCCTCCTTGCGTTCGCTGCCCGCGTTGGACGTCATCACGATAACGGTATTTTCAAAATTCACCTTGCGGCCGTGGGAGTCGGTGATCTCTCCGTCATCGAGAATTTGCAGCAGGACGTTCATCACGTCGGGGTGCGCCTTTTCAATCTCGTCGAAGAGAATGACGGCGTAGGGCTTGCGGCGGATCTTCTCGGTGAGCTGACCGGCCTCGTCATAGCCGACATAGCCCGGAGGCGAGCCGACGATGCGGGAGACCGAGTGCTTTTCCATGAATTCCGACATATCGAGGCGGATGAGCGCGTCGGGCGAATTGAAGAGATCCTGCGCAAGCTGCTTGACAAGCTCGGTCTTGCCGACGCCCGTGGGGCCGACAAAGATGAAGCTCACAGGCTTATGCTTGGGCGAAATGCCCACGCGGTTGCGGCGAATGGCGGCGGAAACGGCCTCGATGGCCTCGTCCTGGCCGACAATGTGCTCTTTCAGGCGCTTGTCGAGCTCACTCAGGCGGTGGAACTCGTCCTCGCGGATGCGGGAGGCGGGGATCTTCGTCCACAGCTCGATCACGCGGGCAAGGTTGTCCATCGAAAGCTGCGGGTCACCCTGCGCGCAGAGCGCATCAAGCTCCTCCTGCGCCTTCATGGTGAGGCTCTTGAGCTCGGCGAGGCGCTCAAAATCAGGCTCCTCCGCGCCCTGCAACAGTTCGCGCTCTTTGTCGTAATCCTCGATCTCGCGGCGCAGCTCCATGCGGCGGTTGATGTTCTTATCGTGCAGGTTGAGGTCGGAGCAGGCCTCGTCGATGAGGTCGATGGCCTTATCGGGCAGGAAGCGGTCGGTGATGTAGCGCTCGGAGAGCAGCACCGCCTGACGCAGAATGCCCTCGGGGATCTTGACGCCGTGGTACTGCTCATAATAGTGGGCAATGCCCTTCAGGATCTTGAGCGTATCCTCCATGTTCGGCTCGTTGACCGTAACAGGCTGGAAGCGGCGCTCGAGCGCGGTGTCCTTTTCGATGTGCTTGCGATACTCGGTGAAGGTCGTCGCGCCGATGACCTGAATTTCGCCGCGGGAAAGGGCGGGCTTTAAGATGTTGGCGGCGTTCATGCTGCCCTCGGCGTCGCCCGCGCCGACGATGTTGTGCACCTCGTCGATGACAAGGATGACGTTGCCCATCTTGCGGATCTCCTCGATGAGACCCTTCATACGGCTTTCAAACTGGCCACGGAACTGTGTGCCCGCGACGAGCGCCGTCAGGTCAAGCAGGTAGACCTCCTTGCTTCTGAGCTTGAAGGGCACCTCACCCGCCACGATGCGCTGGGCGAGGCCCTCGGCGATGGCGGTCTTGCCGACGCCCGGCTCACCGATGAGGCAGGGGTTGTTCTTCTGGCGGCGGTTGAGGATCTGGATAACGCGCTCGATCTCCTCCGCACGGCCAATAACCGCGTCGAGCTTGCCGTCGCGCGCGCGCTGGGAAAGGTTGATGCAGTAAGAATCCAGGAATTTGTGCTTGCTGCCCTTTTCGGCTTTCTTATTGCTACGAGGGCTCTGCGTCTGCTCGGCCTCGCCGCCCGATGCGTCGTTCGCAGCGGGCGAGCCGCCGAAAAAGCGGCTCAGGAACGGGAACGTAGCGGTCTTGCCGTCCTCGTCCTCGTTGTCAGCGTCGGGATCATCGGCGTCGGTCAGACCCTCCAGACTCTCCGCGCCGCCGAAAGCGCCCATCATCTCGTTGGAGATATTGTCAAGATCCTCATCGGTAATGCCCATTCGGCGCATCATCTCGTCCACCTGCGGCAGTCCGAGATTTTTGGCGCACTTGAGGCACAGGCCCTCGTTGACGTTCTGCCCGTTTTCCTGACGGGTGATGAACACAACGGCGATATTCTTTTTACATCTGGAACAAAGTTGCGGCTGCATGATATGTCCTCCTTGGGGGTAAAAATCAAGCTAACAGCGCAGCAAACAGGCTGCGTGGGGTATGGCTCATAAAAAAAGATAAGAGATAGGTGCCTTCATATTCGGTGAAGGCCTTAACGCCGAAGCGCGGCGCTACATCGCAGACGAGAAACAGCAGCAGCGTGCTCTCGATCAGTCCCAGCGCACCGCCGCCAATGGTGTTGAGCGCGTTCAGAACCGGCAAGTCTAACACCTTGTCAATGCCCGCTGTAACAAGGTGGAGCAGCACAGACAGCACGAGAAAACAGAGTACGAACACGAACGTTCGCACCACGCTGCCGAGCAACGTGCGCACAGCGGCGAGCGCCGCATCACGCGCGGCAGAGCGCAGCGATTCGCGAACTCTCCCGTCAAGGTCGAAGTGCAGCAGCTGTTTGAGAAGTCCCGTCACGGCAAGCGGCGAGGCATACTCCCCCTCTTCTTCCCCATCCGAAACGGCGGGTTCGGTCAGCACACTGCTTCCCTCCCCTTCTGCCGCAGGAGACTGCTCCGAAGGCTGCGGGATCTCGCCCTCGGCATTCTCATCCCAGCTGCGGAACCATTCCTCCACGCCTTTTTCCGCGCGCGGCATCAAAAGCTCGGTCACGGGTTCTGTGAGAAGGTCGGTCAGAAGCGATGCGCCAATGAGCGCGATCAAGATGGCAGCGAGCGCCATGAAACTGCGGAAAAGTCCCCGCTTTGCACCGAACACGATGCCGAGCACCAACACGAGCGCGAAGGCCACGTCGATCATAAGACCATTATTCACGTTCCTCGCACTCCTTTCAAGTCACAATTTGTAACATTTTTAGCGATTTACAGAAATCACGGAATATAAAGCCAGGCGGACGACGAGCCGACGAGCACCGCCGTACCGTCCGCGCGCATGAGTACCGAGCGGGCATATTCCGTCCCGTCAAGGCGCGCATATTCCTGAAGCTGTGCCGTATAAAGCACCAGACTATCGCTGTAAAGCACCGCGATGTACTTTCCCGCCGCCGACAGCGAAAGGATCTCCTGATTGCTTTCAAGGCTTGCCATCTCGGTTCCGTCGGACGCGACCGTGACAAGCTTCAGCGTGCTTCCGGAGCGATAGCGGCTCAAAAGCAGTACGGCAAAGCTGTCTCCGCCCATGCTCGAACCGCGCAGATAGGGATACTCATAGCGATAGCTTCCCGCAAGCGTTCCGTCCGCGGAAAAGAGCGTCAGCCCCTCGTCCGTCAGGCAGGAAAGCGTCCCCGCCACGCTGTCGAGCGAGAGAAGGAGCGAACCTGTCAGCGTATTGACAGAATCCGCCTTTTCGCTGCCGAGCGAGTAGATGTTCACCGTGTCGGCAAACGAGCCGCCCGACTCCCCGAGCGTCACCGCTGCCATGCGCTTGCAGTCGCGCATGACGACCGCATCGATCACATAACGCTCTGAGGAATTGAAGGCGAACACCTTTTCACCCGAGGCGTCGTACACCGTGACGGCAGATTTATATCCGCTTTTTTCGGCATTCAGCGCCAGATAATCCGAGGGATTGACCGAAACCGACAGAATGCTTCCGCTGCACTCGCCGCTCATATCGCGCACAAGGCCGCCGGAGGAATAGAGCAGCAGCGTCTGTCCGCCGATGTCGTAGACCGCGGCGGTCTGTCCGCCAACGGCGATAGCGGGGTTGGTCAGCTTTACGCTCGTGCTGTCCACCACGTCGCCGCTGCTGCCGTAAACGGAAACGCCTGTTGTCGAGGCGACGATCAGGTGGTCGCCGAGCAGCGCAAAGGTGTTGCTGCGGTCATTGCTGAAGGAATAGAGCTCGACCTTGCCCTGCTCATCCTGCGTGACATTATTGTAGGAGAACAGGCGGCGCACACTGTCAAGGCCGCTCAGATCCTTCCACGCCGCGGCGACGACCACCGCCAGCACGGCAATGAGCACCAAAAGCACCATCAATACGCGCTTCAGCCCGCTGCCGCGGCGCGGCGCGGCCTGGGAGCGGCGGATCTCCTCGCGGATATTCTCTTCCTCTCTTCGGTCAGTCATTGAGCCGTTCATCCTCATACCAAAGTTTCGTCATGTACAGACCGCCGGGCGGCACGGTGGGGCCGGCGAGCGAGCGGTCGCCGGAGGCAAGGATCTCGGGAATGTCCTCCGCCGTAAGCTTTCCCTCGGCGGCGTAGAGCACGGTACCGGTGATGGCCCGTACCATATTATACAGAAATCCGTCCGCGCAGACCTTGAGCTCTAAAAGGTCGCCAGAGCGCGACACGCGGCAGTAGTGCACGGTGCGCACGGTGGTCTTTGTCTCCGTGCCGACGGAGCGCACGGCCTTAAAGTCATGTGTGCCCTCGAAGGCACGCGCCGCGCGATCCATCACCTCTTCATCGAGATGCTTGGGGTAAAAGTAGGCCCTGTTCACATAGAACGGATTTTTGATGCGCGAATTGTAGATACGGTAGGTGTATTCCTTTTTTCGACACGAGAGGATCGCGTTGAAATCCTCCGCTACTTCAAGCGCCTCGCGCACAACGATATCCTCGGGCGTGTGCGTGTTGATGGCAAAGGGCAGGCGCTCGACCGGGATGCGGGAATCGGTGTGGAAGTTGGCAATGTAGCGCTCGGCGTGCACGCCCGCGTCCGTGCGGCCGCAGCCGACGAGCTTCACATTCCCGCCGCAGACCTTTGAAAGGCCCTTTTCCATCGTCTCGCAGACGCTTGATACGGTCTTCTGCACCTGCCAACCGTGGTAGGCCGTTCCGTTATACATAAGCTTGAGGGCAATGTTTCGCATAAAAGCGTCCTTTCTCAGCGCAGCACGATGACCGCGGCCACAAGCGCAGCATAAAATGCCAGCACCAGGTAATCGCGCGTCTGATAGCGCAGCACATTGAGCTTCGTGCGCCCCTCGCCGCCGTGGTAGCAGCGGCACTCCATGGCGGTCGCCAGCTCGTCGGCGCGGCGGAAGGCGCTGACGAAGAGGGGTACGAGCAGCGGCACGAGCGCTTTGGCGCGCTGCATGAGGCTGCCGGTCTCAAAGTCGGCGCCGCGCGCCTTCTGCGCGGACATGATCTTGTCCGTTTCCTCAATGAGCGTGGGGATAAAGCGCAGCGCAATGGACATCATCATCGCCAGCTCGTGCACGGGGAGCTTGATGGCCTTGAGGGGACCCAGCAGATTCTCCAGGCCGTCCGTCAGGCGGATGGGCGAGGTCGTATAGGTGAGCAGGAACGTGCCCATAATCAGAAGCGTGATGCGCAGCATCATCGTGACGGCCGCGCGTACGCCCTCGATCGTCATGCGGAAGATCCAGAAATGCCAGATCTCCCTACCGGGCGTATAGAAAAGGTTCAGCACCGCCGTGAAGGCGATGATGAACAAAACAGGCTTGAGCCCCTTGAAGAGCGCCTTCACGCTCACGCGCGAGATGCGCACGGCGACCACGAGCGTCAAAACAAGCAGCCCGTAGGCAAGATAGCTCTTCGCCGTAAAAAGCGCCACGATGTAGAGCACTGTGACAAGGAGCTTGGTGCGCGGGTCGAGCTTATGGGCGAGCGTGTCGCCGGGAAAATACTGTCCAAGCGTGATGTCCTTCAGCATTTTTTGCCGCCCCCTCTCTTGAGCGCGATGAGTTCTCTGCTCAACTCGTCGACGGTGTAAACAGCGGGGGAAATGGCAAGTCCTCTTTCGCGCAGCGCCATGGCGATGCGCGTGACCTGAGGCACGTCGAGTCCCGCGCTCATCAGCTCGTCGCCGCGGGCAAAGACCTCGCGCGGCGTGCCGCTCATGAGCACATGGCTGTCAGACAGCACAACGATGCGGTCGACGTTTTTCGCGATCTCCTCCATGCTGTGGCTCACAAGCACAACGGTCGTGCCGCGCTCGCGGTGGAACGCGCGGATGTTGGCAAGCAGCTCTTCCCTGCCCTGCGGGTCAAGTCCCGCGCTCGGCTCATCGAGCACGAGCACTTCGGGTTCCATCGCAATGACGCCCGCGATGGCCACGCGGCGCTTCTGTCCGCCGGAGAGGGCGAAGGGCGACTTTTCCAGAAGGTCTTCCGAAAGGCCGGCAAAGCGCGCGGATTCGCGCACACGGCGGTCGATCTCTTCTTTGGAAAGGCCCATATTCGTCGGGCCGAAGGCAATGTCACGGTAGACCGTTTCTTCAAAGAGCTGATACTCCGGATACTGGAACACAAGACCCACGCGGAATCTCACGTCCCGGATCTTCTTGGGATCTGCCCAGATATCCTTCCCGCCGAGCAGGATGCGGCCAGTGGTGGGCTTCAAAAGGCCGTTTAAGTGCTGGATCAGCGTCGATTTGCCGCTGCCCGTATGGCCGATGATCCCGAGGAATTCGCCGCGATAAATATCAAGCGACATATCCTGCACCGCACTGCGGCAAAAGGGCGTGCCCGCGCCGTAGGTGTGCGTCAGATTTTCTACACGAATGATCTCTTCCAAGGTTCTGTCCTCTTAGGTAAAATTTTTCATAATGGCGTCCGCGCACTCCTTCACGGTGATCGCGTCCGTCGGCACGTCCATCCCAGCCTCGCGCAGGGAAAAGAGCAGCGATACCGTGTCGGGCACGGCAAGGCCGATGTCTTCAAGTTCCTTTTTGCGGGTAAAGACCTCGCGCGGCGTGCCGTCCATCACGACAAGGCCGTCGTTCATCACGATCACGCGGTCAGCATGCTCGGCTTCGTTCATGTGGTGGGTGATGAGCACCACAGTGATGCCCTGCTCGTAGTTGAGCTTTTCCACCGCCGCGAGCACCTCGCGCCGGCCCACGGGGTCGAGCATGGCGGTCGCCTCGTCGAGCACGATGCACTCCGGCTCCATCGCGAGTACACCCGCGATGGCAATGCGCTGCTTCTGTCCGCCGGAGAGAAGGTGCGGCGCGTGCTTGACATACTGCGACATACCGACCGCCTCGAGCGCGTCGTCCACGCGCTTGCGGATCTCCTCGCTCGGCACGCCCAAATTCTCCGGCGCGAATGCGACGTCCTCTTCGACGACGTTCGCCACGATCTGGTTGTCAGGGTTCTGAAACACCATGCCCACGCGCCTGCGGATCTCAAGCAGGAGTTCTTCGTTGCTCGTGTCCATGCCCTCGATGTAGACCTTGCCGCCGCTTGGCAGCAGGACTGCGTTGAAGGTCTTGGCGAGTGTCGATTTGCCGCTGCCGTTGTGCCCCAGCACCACGACGAAGCTGCCGCGCTCGATCTCTACATTCACGCCGCGCAGCGCGCGCGTATTGCCCTCCCCCTCCGCGCCGGGATAGGTAAAGGCGAGGTCCTGTGTTTTTATCATTTCCATATCGGTGCGTTTCCTTTTGTTTATTCGCTGAACCAGCGGCCCGTTGCGCCGCAGGGCAGCGCAAGCCCCGTTTCCGTCACGGGAAGGCCCAGCTCGTCCCACGTGACCTTGCCGCCGTACTTTTCCGCGACCAGCAGATGCAGCATGTAGCCGAGCACGGACGGCGCAAGCCCCGTCGTATACGAATTGATGATAACGAACAGCGGCTTATCCGACAAAACCTGCGAGCAGAGCTTTACGAAGGGAAACAAATTGTCCTCCAGCTTCCACACTTCCCCGCCGGGGCCGCGGCCGTAGCTCGGCGGATCCATGATGATGGCGTCGTACACCTTGCCGCGGCGGATCTCGCGCTCGACAAACTTGGCGCAGTCGTCGATGATCCAGCGCACGGGCGCGTCGCCAAGGCCGCTGACGCGCGCATTCTCACGCGCCCAGTTGACCATGCCCTTTGCCGCGTCCACATGGCAGACCTGCGCGCCCGCCGCCGCACACGCGACCGTCGCGCCGCCGGTATAGGCAAAGAGATTCAGCACACGAATGGGTCTTTCCGCGTTTTTGATCTTCTCGCGCGCAAAATCCCAGTTGACGGCCTGCTCGGGGAAAAGCCCCGTATGCTTGAAGTTCATAGGCTTGACCTGGAATTTAAGATCCTTGTAGCCCACGACCCAGCTCTCCGGCAGTTTGTCCTTATCCCAGTGTCCGCCGCCGGAGGACGAGCGGTGATACCGTCCCTGTGCGTTGCGCCAGCCGCGATTCGTGTGCGGCGTCTCCCAGATCGCCTGAGGATCCGGTCTCACCAGAATTTGCTTTCCCCAGCGTTCGAGTTTTTCTCCGCCGCCGCAGTCCAGCAGCTCATAATCTTCCCAACCGTCCGCGATCCACATACACTTTCTCCTTTGCCACATGGGCATACTTGTTCATAATAATCAATGTATTATACTACGCACGAGATTGAATAGTCAATGTATAAATCATGAACGATACTTTATTTAAGAGTTCCGCTTCTTTTACCATGGACTTTGCTGCGCATCTGTGCTATGCTGACGGAAACGATACAGGAAAGCCGGTCTTTTTTCATGGATAAATTGCTTTTGCACTCCTGCTGCGCCCCCTGCTCGGTCTACTGCGTAGACACGCTGCGCGCTGAGGGCATCGAGCCCACCTCGCTCTGGTTCAACCCCAATATCCACCCCTGGACGGAATACGACGCACGCCGCCGCACGCTGCTCGAATACGGCGAAAAAGAGCATCTTGCTGTGCATATTTTAGAGGATTACGGCCTGCGCGACTTTGTCCGCGCCGTGAGCGCCGACATTGACCATCGCTGCGCGCACTGCTACACGATCCGCCTCGGCACGGCGGCCAAATATGCCGCCGACCACGGCTACGACGCCTTCACCTCGTCACTGCTCATCTCTCCATATCAGGATCACGAGCTTTTAAAGGCCGTGGGCGAGACGATGGGCAAGAAATACGGCGTTCCCTTCTATTACCGCGACTTTCGCCCCGGCTTCCGCGAGGGGCAGAGCAAAGCGCGTGAGATGGGGCTTTATATGCAGAAATACTGCGGCTGCATCTTCTCCGAAGAGGACCGCTACGAAACGAAGATCGAAAAGGCAAAAAAGCGCTACGCCGAGGAATAAGTGAATTGCAAAAGACAAGACCCGTTGGAGCATCCAACGGGTCTTTTTTCATTCCGCGGCGATCAGTGCGTCGTGTACGATCCGCAGCGCGCGGTCGGATTCCTCGCGCGGCACAAAAATGCTCAGAAAACGCTCGCCGGTAACGACAGCGGAAACACTCACGCCGCTGCGTGCAAGCGCGGCGGCGGCTTTGTGCTCGTATGCGCTGTCCGACAACGCGCCGCCCACCGCCGTGACGACCGCAAGTTGCGAGCGGTCGCTTTTTTTCTGCGTCACGCCGGTGATGGGGCCTTCCTCCCCCGCCTTGCAGACAACACTGCCTTCGCTCTTCTCCCCGCATGATCTCACCACGATGGGAACGCCGCATTCTGCCGCCATCGCCACGCTGCGGTCATGCAGCACCTGTGCGCCTTTGCGCGCGAGCAGCAGCATGTCGTCATACGAAATGCGCGGGCGGCGCACGGCATTGGGACAAATGCGCGGGTCAGAAGAAAAAATACCGTCTACATCGGTATAGATGTGCAGCGCATCGGCGTGCAGCGCCGCTGCAAGCGCCACAGCGCTTGTGTCAGAGCCGCCGCGTCCGAGCGTTGTGATATCCCCTGCCTTGTCGATCCCTTGAAACCCCGCCGCGACCACGACGCGCCCGCGCCCGAGTTCCCGTTCCAGACGTGCAAGACCGATGTGCTCGATCCGCGCGCTCGTATGCGTGCCGTCCGTCTCGACGGGGATCTGCCAGGCACAGAGCGACACAGCGGGAACGCCGATGGACTCGAGCGCCATCGCGCCGAGCGCGGCGCTCATCTGCTCCCCCGCAGAGAGCAACATGTCAAGCTCGCGCGGCGAGGGCGCGGCGCTCATCTCCTTTGCCTTTTGCAGCAGTCCGTCCGTCGTATCTCCCTGCGCGGAGAGGACGACAAGCACCTCATCGCCCCTGTCAACATTTCCCTTGACGATCCGCGCCATGCGCAGAAGATGCTCGTGATCGCGCACGGAGCTGCCGCCGAATTTCTGTACGATCAGGCTCATCAGAACCACTTCCAACAAAAAATGGATTGGCAGCACGCCATAGCAGCAGCCGCCAATCCAGCGTATGAAATTGTATGAGCCGGGGTGATTCAGGCCGCGAGGATATCGAAGCGCACCACGCCCTCGAGCGACATGGCATGCGCCATCATCTCCTCGATGGATTCCTGCATCTCCGACGTTTCGGCAGAGATCGTCACCGCGGCGCAGCCGTTGGTGGGAATGCTCTGGTTGATGGTCAGAATATTTGCGCCGGAACCGGCAAAAATAGAAAGGACATCGGACAATACGCCGGGGTTGTTCTTGAGCATCGCGTAGAACGTGATGATGCGGCCGGTCTTCATGTCATTGAAGGGGCGCACCGCGTCGCGGTACTTATAAAATGCGCTGCGGCTGATGCCGACGGCGCGGGCGGCGTCGCCCGCAGTGCGCACCTCTCCGGACTGGAGCATACGCTTTGCCTCCGCCACCTTGATAAAAATTTCCGGCAGAGCATCTGCCGAGACCAGATAAAACTTTGTTGCAGGCGCCATAATTGTTTCTCCTATACGGTCATCTGTCTTTATATGGCAGGATTTTAGCATATCCCGATTGATAATGCAACATTTTTTCAAAGAGAGGAATGCAAAACTTGAATGAAAACACGCTCCGGCGCTTTCTGCTGCTGACACTCACGGCGTTTGCGGGTGCGGCGCTTTTCTACTGTCTTTTCCGCTATCTTCTGCCCTGGTGTCTGCCGTTTCTGCTGGCATTTCTGATTGCATCGCTGCTGGAACCGCTCGTGCTGCATTTGCAGCGGCGGCTGCGCTTCCAGCGCAGCTTTTCCGCGCTGATCCTGACGCTGACGCTTCTCTTTCTCCTCGGAGGGCTGCTGTCGCTCCTGTGGTCCACGCTGCTCTCTCAAATGAGCGCGCTACTCTCCGCCGCCCCGGCGTTTTTCGACGCGATCCCAGCTGCGGCGAACGATCTTCTTTCCCGGCTGGAGCGCTTCAGCGCAGCAAGCCCCGAATGGTTCAGCCGCTTCCTGCACGAGCAGTTTTTACAGGTCATAACGGACGCCGACAGCCTGCTGCGCGCGCTGTCTGAGCGGGCGGTCGGTGCGCTCACCGCAGCGGCAGCGACGCTGCCCGGCAGCGTGCTTGCAGTCGCAACCTGCGTACTGGCGCTCTTTTTCACCTCCGCTTCGTATCCCGAGCTTTGCTCGGCACTTGAGCGCAGCATACCGCAGATCGCCATGCAAAAACTCCTTCGCCTGCGCGACGGCGTGATGCGCTCGCTCGCACGGTGGCTGCGCGCGCAGGCGACGCTGTCTCTTATCACATTTTCAGAACTTCTGGTGGGCTTTCTTCTCATTCGTCAGCGCTATTCCCTGCTGCTCGCCTTCCTCATCACACTGCTCGACGCGCTGCCCGTCTTTGGCACGGGAACGGCGCTTGTGCCGTGGGCGCTTGTCACACTGCTGTTTGGCTTTCCGCCCCGGGCGATCGTTCTGCTTGCGCTCTACCTCTGCACGCTCATCACGCGCAACACGCTTGAGCCGCGGCTGCTCTCCGCGCAGGCGGGACTGCCGCCGGTCGCGTCCCTTTTTGCAATGTACCTCGGCTACTGCACATTCGGTATCGCAGGAATGGTGCTCTTCCCCTTTTTTCTGCTGCTGCTTTCGCAGATCCGGAATACGCGCCCGGAAAAGGCATAAAAAAGAGAACGACGGATCGTCGTTCTCTTTTTTATGTCAACGCCCCGTATTACCGCTGTTGAGCAGCCAATCGAGGAACTGTCCGTTGTCACCGCTTGCGCTCTCGCCTGCGGTACCCGTGTTGTCACCGGGCGTCTGCGTGCCGCCCTCACCGCCGTTGCCGGTATCATCCGGAGCGTCCGGATCCGGCGTAGGCTCAAGCGGCGTTGTATGCGTCGTGCACATACCGCTGTACATGAGGTCGCTGTATAGCTGCACCGTGCCGCTGTTCGTGCGCACCGGCTCGCCCGCGGGGATCGCCGAAATGAGCCCCTCCGCAAGCTGTGCCTGATACGTTGCCTGCATCGCCGCGCTGAGGGGCGTTGTGAGCAGCTCACGCGTATAGCCCCAGCCGGCGCTGACGTTCGGCTGGCTCAGATCGAGCACATAGGCCGTCGTGATATTCGGGCAATAGTCGGAAGCAAGCATGCCGGAGTCTGCACAGACCGTCACGCTGATGTGCGCGTCGCAGGACAGCTTTGGCGCATAATTCTTTGCAACCTTGACCGTCTGCGCGGGGCAGCCGGAAGATGCCAGCAGTCCCGTCTGCGTGCAGACCGTCACGCTGACCATATCGCCGCTGCCAACGTCAAAGTCCTTGTTGGGCAGCCCCTCGTGGACCTTGCTCATAAAGGTCTTCCAGAGCGTGGCGGCAGGGTTGCCGCTCGCCACGATGCGCGTCGGCGTATCGTAGCCGACCCAGACCGCCGCCGTGTAATACGGCGTGTAACCGACGAAGTAACGGTCGTTGTTGCTGTTGGTCGAACCGGTCTTACCGGCGATGGTCATGCCGGAGAAGTTTGCACCCGTACCCGTACCGTTGCGCACAACGTTTTTCAGCAGCTCGTTCATCGAATAGGCAGTGCTTTCCTCCATCGCAACGTGAGACTCGCTCTTATTGTCCAGAATGACATTGCCGTTGTGGTCGCGCACTTCGGTGTAGGTGCGCGGCGTCGTGTAAATGCCGCCGCGGGCAAAGGAGGCATAGGCCGCCGCCATCTCGCGCGTGGTCACGCCCTTGGAAAGGCCGCCGAGCGCCAGTGCACCCGCCGCCGTCAGATCATCGTTTGTCAGCGTCGAGAAGCTGAGGTTCTCGGTCATGAACGCGTAGGACGCGGGCAGCGTCAGCTTGATGGCCGTGCGCACCGCCGTGGGGTTGGACGAATTGCGGATGGCGTCTTGCAGCGTCATAATGCTGCGGTAGCCCGAGTAGGCGTTCACCGGCCAGATGCTGCCGCCGAGCATTTCAACGGGATAGTCGTCGATGACGCTCGCGGGCGTGATGACGCCGGCGTCCAGCGCGGGCGCATAGACGCTCAAAGGCTTGATGGCAGAACCGCACTGACGCACAACGGTCGAATAGTCGAGCAGGAAGCGGCCCTCTCGCTCGCCCACACGACCTGCAACGGCCACGATGTCGCCCGTCGTATTGTCAATGATCGTTGCGCCGGACTGAAGCTGCTGGCCCTTGGAGGACGTATAGTTCAGGTTATTGCGGTCGGCATAGACGCTTTCCACGATGGACTGCACTTTGGGATCGACCGTGCAGTAGATGGAGTAGCCGCCGGTGTAGAGCAGGTCCTTTGCGACCTTCTCATCATAGCCGAACTGTTCGTGCATATCGGCGACGATGTCGTTGAACATGCGCTCAACAAAGTAGGAGTCATACTCCGTGCTCGAGGCGGTATCCACCCTGCTTGCAACCCCCGCAGAAGGAACAAAGCCCGGGTCCCAGGAGAAGACGAGCGGCTCGACCTTTGCCTGCTCATACTCTTCGTCGCTGATCTTGCCAAGCTCGTGCATCTTATAAAGAACGGTGAGCTGGCGCTCCTTGTTCTGCTCGCGGTACCAGTCGCCGCGCGACGGGTCATATTTATAGGGGAACTGCGTGATGCCGACGATGGACGCAGCCTCGGCGATCGACAGCTCGCCGACGGTCTTGCCGAAGTAGCTCTCCGCCGCGGCCTCAATACCGTTGCAGCCGTTGCCGAAGTAGACGAGGTTCAGGTAGGTCTCGAGGATCTCGTCCTTCGAATAATTCTTCTCGAGGCGCAGCGCACGGAAGATTTCCCTCACCTTGCGCTTGATGGTCACCTCGTTGTCGCCGGTCGTGTTTTTGATGACCTGCTGGGAGATCGTCGAGCCGCCGCGCGTCGAGCTGCCGGTGAGCTTGCCAAGAATGGCCTTCGCCGTGCTCTTCCAGTCTACACCGTGGTGGCTTTCAAAACGCTCGTCCTCAATGGAGATGAGTGCGTTCTGCACGTGCTTGGGAATATCGTCGATGCTGACGAGCGTGCGGTTTTCCACGCCGTGGAGCTTCGTCAGCTCCACCCACTCCCCGCTCGTCTTGTCCTGATAGTAGACCGTCGAGCTCTGCTTGAGCGTGTAGGCTGAGATATCCACATCAAGGTCAAGTGACGTGTGGACATAGATCATAAAGATGGCGAAGAACATCAAACATGTGGTAAGGCCGATGGCCAGAATGGTGCCGATGACCTTCTTGGCTGTTCCGCCTTTCTTCTTGTGCGCCTGATGCGTCTTTGCCTGTGCGTGCTGTCTTTGGGGCGTCTGGTTTTCTGCGCGGTTTTCTTCCATAAAGCGCCTCCTCCTTTGCGATAGAAATATGCGCAAGCGCGCATAGCCGATTTTCAATAGTGATACAGAATATAGTATAGCACGGCTGTCAAGTGGTGCGTATCTTGTCTTGCATTTTTGCAAAAAGTGCGGTATAATGCACTCACAAAATCACAGGAGGTGTTCCCCTATGAACGATGAATTCGGCCCCAATTTCGTCACGCTGACGGACGATGAGGGCAAAGATATCGAGCTTGAATACATTGATGCGCTCGAATATAACGGCACGACGTATATGGCGTTCTTCCCCGTGGTCGAAGAGGACAGCGAAGAAGAGGAAAACGAAGAGGAATACGGTCTCATCATTCTGAAGAGCCAGATGGAAAACGGCGAGGAATTCCTTGTCACCATCGAGGACGAAGAGGAGATCGACAAGGTCTACGACCTCTTCATGGAGCAGATCCTCGCCGACGAAGAATAAAAATCTTCGATTGCGACGGATTTTTCCCCACGAATTGCGATAAACTGAATTTGCCCTGCGGGGTGCGTGATAAGTTCTTTTTAAACCCACATTTCGTCATAAGGGACGCTGGTACGTTCCGGTGGTTTGCAGGCCTCCCGGCTGCCTTTTGCGGCTGGACGTTGGAAGCAATAAAGCCGGACAGAGGCGACCCACCTGTCCAGAATGGTGCAGGTTTTGACGGGGCTTACACGGCCGCTGCGGGGCATCTTTTTATCTTTCCACGGTTTGCACAAATTTAAGTTTCTATTTTCTACATTGCATTAGACGAAAAATCCGTGCATTTTGTTCGCGTTTCCTGTAAAATATTTTTAACAACTCAATCATTGTTTGTAGCTGCAACGTAGTGCTTCGCGCACGGGCTGTACGGTCGTTTCCCTTTTTATCGGGAGTCGGCACGGTCTGTGTGAGGAGCGCTTTTTTCTTTCCCCCTGCGCTGCCGCAATTCGCATCGGGAAAAGGCAAAAGAAAAAGGAGGAGCAAACTTATGAAACTTGTCACCAACGGTCGTCTCATCACCCGCAACGCAGATGCACAGGGCTATTACGAGCACGGCGCAGTCGCCTTTGAGGGGACGAAGATCGTCGAAGTCGGCGAAGAGGCGGCGCTGCGCGCAAAATATCCCGGCGCCGAGATCATTGACGCCAGAGGCGGTGTCATCATGCCCGCGTTCATCAACGCGCACACGCATATCTACTCCGCCCTCGCCCGCGGCCTTTCCATCGTCGGCAACAATCCGACGAACTTCTACGAAGTGCTCGACGGCACATGGTGGGCGATCGACCGCCATCTGATGATGGACGGCACGCGCGCCTCCGCCACCGCGCTTTACATCGATTCTATTAAGCAGGGCGTGACGACGATCTTCGACCACCACGCCTCTTACGCTCAGATCCCCGGCTCGCTGCACACCATCGCCGAAGAGAGCAAGCGCCTCGGCCTTCGCTCCTGCCTCTGCTACGAGGTCTCCGACCGCGACGGCGAAGAGAAGTGCCTTGAGGCCATCCGAGAAAACGCCGACTTCATCACCGAGTGCGAAAAGCGCAAAGATCCCATGCTCGCGGCAATGTTCGGCGGCCACGCGCTCTTCACCATTTCGGATAAGACCTTTGATCGCATGGTCGAGGCCAACAACGGCCGCACGGGCTATCACATTCACGTATCTGAGGGCATGAACGACGTGTACGACTCCCTCCAGAACTACGGCCGCCGTCCCGTGCAGCGCTTGCAGGATCACGGCATTCTCGGCCCCAAGACCATTCTCGGCCACTGCATCCACGTCAACACCGCCGAAATGGAGATCATCAAGGAGACCGGCACGATGGTCGTGAACAATCCGGAATCCAACATGGGCAACGCCATCGGCATCTGCCCCGTGCTCCAGCTCTACAAGCGCGGCATCCTCCTTGGCATGGGCACCGACGCTTACACGAACGACATGCTCGAATCCCTCAAGGTCGCCCTCTGCTCGCAGCGCAGCCAGAACTGCCTGCCGAACGTCGGCTGGTGCGAGGTGACGGACATGCTCTTCAAGAACAACGCGAAGATCGGCGAAAGATACTTCCCTGACACGCTCGGCGTTTTGAGACCTGGCGCGGCGGCGGACATCATCGTGATGGACTACAAGCCCTTCACTCCGTTTTCCGACGCAAACATCGACGGGCACATGATCTTCGGCATGACCGGCCGCCAGTGCCAGACCACCATCGCCGCCGGCAAGGTCCTCATGCTCGACCGCCAGCTTGTCGGCATCGACGAGGAAGCCGAAAATGCGCACATTCTTGAAGCCGCCAAGAAACTCTGGGGCGAGCTGAATCACAGAACCTATTAAGCAAGCGGGAGGAAAAAGTAATGTCTGAAAAAATGTATCCCATTCCGTTCGACTCTCTGATGAACTGGGTGACGAGCGAATACGCGCAGTGCGGCGATGTGTTCGGCGTTCATAAGCACTATCACGCGAGCGGCAAGAGCCTGCCGATCTTCGGCGAGCGCATCGAAACACCGTTTGGCCCCGCCGCCGGCCCTAACAGCCAGCTTGCGCAGAATATCATCGCGGCCTATGCCGCCGGCGCGCGCTTTTTCGAGGTCAAGACCGTGCAGAAGATGGACGGCGCGGAGCTTGCCGCCTGCGTTCCCCGCCCCTGTATCCTCGCCGCTGACGAGGGCTACAACCAGGAGTGGTCGACCGAACTGACCGTGCAGCAGGCGCAGGACGAGTACATCAAGGCCTGGTGCGCGCTCAAGGTCATGAGCAAGGTCTACGGCTTCGGCGATCCCGACGGGTTCGTCTTCAATATGTCCGTCGGCTATGACCTGGACGGCATCAAGGGCCGCAAGATCAACACCTACATCAACAGCATGATGGACGCGGGCAAGACCGCGCAGTTCAAGGAATGTAAAAAAGTCCTGACCGACCTCTTCCCCGAGGAAAAGGACTTCATCGCCTCGATCTCCCCCAATGTTTCCCGCTCCGTTACGCTCTCCACGCTTCACGGCTGCCCGCCGCAGGAGATCGAGCGCATCGCAAGCTATCTTCTCAAGGAAAAGCACCTGCACACCTTCGTCAAGTGCAATCCGACCATTCTTGGCTACAAAACCGCGCGCAGCATCCTCGATTCCATGGGCTATGACTACGTTGTCTTTGATGAACATCACTTCAACGAAGACCTCCAGTGGGAGGACGCCGTGCCGATGTTCGAACGGCTGCAAAAGCTTGCGGACAAGCAGGGGCTTGAGTTCGGTCTCAAGCTCTCCAACACCTTCCCCGTCGATACGACGCGCGGCGAGCTTCCCAACGAGGAAATGTACATGTCCGGCCGCAGCCTCTTCCCGCTGACGATCGAGATGTGCAATCGCATCTCCCGCCAGTTTGGCGGCAAGATGCGCATTTCGTTCGCAGGCGGCGCGGACTACTTCAACTGTGACAAGCTCTTTGCCGCCGGCATCTGGCCCATCACCGTCGCCACCACCATCTTGAAGCCCGGCGGCTACAACCGCCTGCACCAGATGGTCGAAAAGGTCGAGGATATGCCCTACCGCGCATTTTCCGGCAACGACCCCGCCGCGATCTCCGACCTTGCCGCCTCCGCGCTGCACGACTTCCACCACCTCAAGGCAATCAAGCCGCTCCCCTCGCGCAAAAAAGATGAACAGGTGCCGCTGCTCGACTGCTTTACCGCACCCTGCAAGGGCGGCTGCCCCATCGAGCAGGACATTCCCGAATATCTTGAGCTCTGCCGCAAGGGGCTCTACGGCCCAGCACTGAAGCTCATCACCGAGAAGAACGCCCTGCCGTTTATCACCGGCACCATCTGCGCGCACCGCTGCCAGGGCAAGTGCTCGCGCAACTTCTATGAGGAATCCGTCCACATTCGCGAGACGAAGCTTCTTGCCGCGGAAAAGGGCTACAACGCGCTCATGGCCTCTCTCCGCATGCCCGAGCCCGTTGACGACAAGAAGGTCGCCATCGTCGGCGGCGGCCCGACCGGTATCGCCGCGGCGTACTTCCTCGGCCGCGAGGGCGTTCCCACCACGATCTTCGAGCGCGAGCGCAAGCTCGGCGGCGTGCCGCGCTATGTCATCCCCGCCTTCCGCATCAGTGACGAGGCCATCGACAAGGACATCGCGCTCATGGAGCGCTACGGCGTGGAGGTAAAACTCGGCAAGCCCGCCCCCTCCGTCGGTGAGCTCAAGAAGATGGGCTACACGCACATTCTAATGGCCACCGGCGCGTGGAAGCCCGGCAAGCTCGACATTGAGGGCAATGTGCAGGGCGTGATCGAATGGATGAAGAAGATGAAAAAGCAGGTCAAGCCCTGCCTGAGCGGCAACATCGTCGTTGTCGGCGCGGGCAACACCGCCATGGACGCCGCGCGCGTTGCAAAGCGCATGGGCGCGCATGCGACCATCCTCTACCGCCGCACGAAGAAGTTCATGCCCGCCGACGAGCACGAGTTACAGCTTGCCATCGCGGACGGTGTGGAGTTTGTCGAACTCGCCGCGCCCGTCAAGCAGAGCCGCGGCAAACTCCTGTGCGATAAGATGATCCTCGGCGAGCCGGACGAGAGCGGCCGCCGCAGCCCCGTCAAATCCGGCGAACAGTTCACCATTCCCTGCGACATGGTCATCTCCGCCGTGGGCGAGCAGGTCGACGCTGAGCTGATGGCCGCAAACGGCATTGAGATGGAGCGCAAGGGTCCCGCGTTCGAGACGAACATCCCTGGCGTGTACTGCGCGGGCGACGCGCACCGCGGCCCCGCCACCGTGGTCGAGGGCATTGCCGACGCCGCGCGCTTTGCCGAGATCGTCGTCGGCTACCCGCACGTCTACGACATCCCCGCCGAGGCCGACGTGACCGAGTTCGACGCGCAGGCCAAGAAGGGTATCCTCTCGATGGCCAGTAAGTGTGTCTGCGACGGCGAGCGCTGCCTGCAATGCTCCACCGTGTGCGAAAACTGCGTCGATTCCTGCCCGAACCGCGCGAATGTCGTCATCAAGATGGCCGACGGCTCGCACGAGATCGTCCACGTCGACAAGATGTGCAACGAATGCGGCAACTGCACGCAGTTCTGCCCCTACGCAAGCGAGCCCTGCCACGACAAGTTCACCCTTTTTGATACGCGTGAGGACATGGACGAGAGCGAGAACTACGGCGTGCTCTTCGAAGAGGAGGACAAGATCCGCCTGCGCTACGAGGACGGTGTAAAGGAATATGACTTAGCATCCTGCGACAACGATCTTCCCGTTGAGCTGGAGGCACTCATCCTCACCGTGCGCGATAAGTACAGCTATCTCTACCTGTAAGCAAAACGAAAAACGAGGGAGCCGGTGCGATGCACCGGCCCCCTCTTCCCTATTGTAAGCAAAAAAAGAGCGCTGCTTCAAGCAGCGCTCTTTTCGTTGTTCTGTGCTTTGCCTTACTTCTCGATCAGGGTGAGCTGATAGAGGATCTTGGCGATCTGCGCGCGGGTCAGGGACGCGGCAGGCTCGAAGGTGGTCTCGGTCATACCGCTGATGACCTTCGCGTCAACGAGCGCCATGACATAACCGTCGGTGCAGTCAGTGAACTTGCTCTCGGTCTTGGACTCGGCAAGCTTGTTGAGCTTGGCAGCGACCTGGCAGAACTCGAGACGGGAGATGGCCTTCGCACCGTCAAGATCGGCGGCAACAAGACCCAGCTCAGCAGCCTTGGCGATGGCGTTCTTGCTCCAGTCGGCGCCGGTAGCGTCCGCAGCCTTGAGATCGCCGTGGCTGACAAGCAGGAGCTTGAGCGCGGCAGCCCAGGTCAGGGTGTCGTTGGGCGCATAGGTGGTGGCGGAGGTGCCGTTGATGATGCCGTCATTGTAGAGGTCGATAACATACTGGCCGAACCAGGAGGAAACCTTGACATCCTTGAACGGGTTCAGCAGGATACGGCCCTGAGGCGCGGCATACTGCGTGCCGATGACGCCCTTGAGCTCCTTGGTGACGTACTCCATCACAGCCTCGTCCAGAGGGATACCGGTGTCGAACTTCGCGGTAGCGGCAGCGAAGGCATAGTAGGTGTCGCCGCCGTCGGCAACAAAGTTATTGGTGACGACCGCATAGGTATCGTCCGCCTTGAATTCCTTGCCGTTGATGCTGTTGATCACCACACGGTTGATGCTCTTGGGACCATAGTAGGTGGAAGCAGGATAGGTCTCAGCATTGGCATCATAAGCGACAGCCGTGGAGAGGGTGTAGTTGATGCCGGCAACCTGCGGGAAGCCGCCGATCGGCAGGCTGTAGGTGGAAGCCTCGAGCGCTTCGAGAAGCTCTGCGCCGGTGACATAGATGACTGCGACCGTGTTGCCAAACGGCAGAACGGTGTTGATGTCCTTCTTGGTGACGTCGCCCGGCTTGATGGCCGCACGGATACCGCCGCCGTTGGTGATGGCGACCACGTGGTCAGCATCAACCGTCAGGCCTTCCTTGTTCTGCATGACCTTCCAGATCATTGCATCGGTGATGAGATCGCCGTTGTTGGTCTCGCTGTCGCGGTTGCCGTTGGGGGCCTTCGCGCCGTTGAGCGTGACCTCGCTCTTGGCAAACACAACATCGTATTCCGCGTCGACACGGTCAACGATCGTCTTTGCCGCGGCGGCAACGGTCGCGTCCTTGGCAGTATCTTCCTTGATCTCGAAGAGGGAGTTGCTCTCGATCTTCTTGGTGGCGTTGTCAATGACGATCACGCCGATGTTGGCAAACGCGGTACCGGTGGACTGAATGGGCTCGCCCTTCTCGCCCTTGGTCATCACGGTGTGGGAGTGACCGTCGATGATGAAGTCAATGCCCTTGACGGCGGCATAGAGATCGGTGGAGCGATAGGGAGCAGACTCGGCGTCGATGCCCAGATGCGCAAGGCAGATGACAACATCGGCGTCCTTGAGCGCCGCGACCTGATCGGCGGCAGCCTTGGTGAAGGCGTCATCGGTCGCAAAGGTCAGGCCCTTGATGAGCGCAGGGTTGGCCTTGGTCTGGGTCTCAGGGGTCTCCATGCCGAAGAAGCCGACCTTCACACCGGACTTGGTGGTGTAGGTGTAATTCGCGTCGAAGATGGGCGTGCCATTCTCGTTGAAGACGTCCGCACAGACGACCTTGAACTTGGCCTTGCTCATGTTTTCCTTGAGCTGGGCATAGCCGTAGTCGAACTCGTGGTTGCCGAGGGTAACGACATCGTAGCCGGCGGCATTCATCATCGTGACCGCATCAGCGCCCTTGGTGACGCTGACATAGGTCGTGCCCTGGCTGAAGTCGCCGGCGTCGACGAGGATGACCTCGGCGCCCTTGGCCTCATAGTCGGCCTTGAGCGCAGCGATGCAGGCATAGCCATTGACCGCACCATGCACATCATTGGTGTGCAGAATGACAGTCTTGCCCGCCATCGTGGCTTCTTCGGTCATGATTTCAGGCTCCTTTGTGGCTGCCGTGTCCTCCGTCGCAAAGCAGGTCATGCTCAGTGAGAAGACCATTGCCATTGCGAGCAGGACAGATAGGAACTTACGCATAGTGTTTTCCTCCTCTTTTTTTCACTCCACACTTCTCTGCCCGCCGCCGTGACGCGCAGCTTCTTCACATCTCATCTCTCACCGTCGTCAGCACACAAAAATGTCCGGTTTTGCACAGTTCAGAGCGGAATGTAGTATAATCTTATTATATCGTACAACTGTCTTTTTCTCAATACCCCATTCACCTGAAATTCCAACAAAAATCTTGTTGCATCTCACATTTTTTGTTCTTTCTATGGAAATGAAGGCGAGAATATGCTATGCTGACTTTATCTTGGAACAGTATTTTTCCATAAGGAGGTCTCTTCCGTGAAAACAGTGCTTCGAGGCGGTTTTGTTGTCAGCGGCCGCGGCTGCCGCCGTGCCGATGTGCTCATCGACGGTGAAAAAATTGAAAAGGTCGGCCATATCCCGCCCGATCTCGCCGCGCAGAGCGAGATCGTCGATGTGACGGGCTGCATGCTCTTTCCCGGCTTTATCGACGCGCACACGCACTTTGACCTTGACGTGTGCAACACCACAACGGCCGATGATTTTGAAAGCGGCAGCAAAAGCGCCATTCGCGGCGGCACGACGACGGTCATCGACTTCGCCTGCCCCAATAAAGGAGAATCCCTTGCCTACGGGCTTGATCTCTGGCATAAAAAGGCGGACGGCAAGTGCTACTGCGACTATGGCTTCCACATGACCATCGATGACTGGAACGAGAACATCGAGTCTGAGCTTGACGCGATGTTCGACGCCGGTATCACCTCTTTTAAGATGTACCTCACCTATCCCGCCATGATGATCGGCGACGGCGCAGTATATCGCGCGCTCAAGGCGCTGAAGGTACGCGGCGGCATCGCGGGCGTTCACTGCGAGAACGCAGGCGTGATCGACGAGCGTATTGCCGAGCTCAAGGCGAGCGGTCTTGGCGCGGATGTGGTGTCGCACCCCGTCTCGCGCCCCGATTATTTAGAGGCCGAAGCCGTCTCCCGCCTTCTTCGCATCGCGCAGGCGGCGGACGCGCCTGTGATCATCGTCCACACGACGAACCGAGCGTCGCTCGCGGAGATCGCCGCGGCGCGCCGCCGCGGGCAGACCGTGTATGTCGAGACCTGCCCGCAGTATTTGGCGCTCGATGACGGCGTTTACTACGATCCCGACTTTTCCTCCGCCGCGCGCTACGTCTGCGCGCCGCCCATCCGCTCGCAGGAGGACAGCGAGGCGCTTTGGAAGGCGCTGCGCCGCGGCGAGGTGCAGACCATTTCGACCGACCACTGCTCATTCACGCTCGAGCAGAAGGACATGGGGCGCGAGGACTTTACGAAGATCCCCGGCGGTCTTCCCGGCGTTGAAACGCGCGGCGAGATCGTATACACCATTGCAGCAAGCGAAAACAAACTCTCCCTTGCCGGCGTCTGCCGCGCACTGAGCGAAAATCCCGCAAAGCTCTACGGTCTCTTCCCCCGCAAGGGCGTGATCGCCGCGGGCAGCGACGCCGACATTGTTGTCTACGATCCCGGTGCGAGCCACGTGCTCCGCGGCGCAGAGCTTCTCTCCAAGGCGGGCTACACGCCGTTTGAAGGCTTCCGCACGAACGGCGGCATTGCAAAGGTCTATCTGCGCGGCAGTTTGCAGGTGGACGGCGGCAAGGTCATCGGCGGAAAAATGGGCGAATATTTAAAGCGCGGCAAATGCGCACTGTGAGGTAAACCAATGGATCTGAGAGAGATATTTTTTGCGCAGTTTCCTGCGTTTTTTCTGCTGAGTCTGCTGTTTCTGGCCGCGCATCTGCGCGTTCGCAAGCGCAGCGCCGTCAAGTCGGTGCTGTGGGTGCTGCTCTTCGGCGCGGCGCTCGCGGTCTCGATCCTTTTCTGCTTCCTTGGCATGCAGGCAAAGTACTGGACGGTCAAGACGCTCTTCAAGCTCAAGTTCTGGAGCTGGCTCGGCCTTGCGATCGTGGTGGTGCTGCTCGTGCTGCGCCTTGTCTTTAAGCTGCAAAACAAGCACACCCGGCATGTGATGGAAAAGGAACGCGCCAAGGCGGAAAAGGAGCGCGAGCAGGCCGTCGCGCAGGCGCGCGAAGAGGGCCGCGTCGAAGCCATGGCCGCTCAGCAGGCGCAGAAGGCCGAGGCTGCGGCGGAAGTATCCGCACCCGATGCCGCGTCTGACGATGCGCAGAATGAGATGGTTGGTAACGCTGCGGAAAAGGAGGGCTAAGCATGCCAGCAGAGCATTTCACGCGCAGGCGCGTGATCTATTTCGACATTCTCCGCATCGTGGCGATCTTCTTTGTTGTTTTCGTGCATCTTGCCGCGCAGCACTGGGCAGATGTTGACGTCAGTTCACGGGCGTGGTTTGCCTTCAATCTCTACTGCACCACAGGAAAATGGTCGGTCCCCATCTTTGTGATGATCAGCGGCGCGCTGTTTCTCGGGCGCGATGTCAGCATCTCCGCCATTCTCAAAAAGAACGTCGCGCGCATCGCTACAGTCTTTCTCTTCTGGTCGGGCTGCTATGCGCTCGTCTATCTTGTCTTTCGTCACGCGCCTCTCGCGGTCGTGCTTTCCCAGTTCATCACGGGGCATTATCATCTGTGGTTCCTCTACATGATCGTCGGGCTGTATCTGCTGATCCCGCTGCTACGGCCGATCGTGCAAAATGAAACGCTTACGCGCTACTTCCTGCTGCTTGCGTTTGTTTTCACCTTTCTTCTGCCCCAGCTTGCCCTGTTTCTCTCCTTTGTTTCGTATCAGGCAAGCGCGGTCATTCACACCGTCATCATGTACTCCTACTGCTTTTTCCCGCTCGGCTTCACCGCTTATTTCATCGGCGGATACTATCTCAGCCGGAGGGACTTTAGCCGCAGGGAAGAAATCATTCTCTATTGCATCGGCGTTGTCGGTCTTTTGGTATCCGTGTTCGCCCCCGTCGCTCTTTCAAGGGCACAGGGCGCACCGAGCGATATCTTCTACACCTACAATTCGCTCAATGTTCTCTGCACAAGCGTACCGATCTTCGTCTTTGCCAAGCAGCATCTGAATTTCCCTCGCATGGGTGAAAAAGCCTACACATTCCTCCGCAAGATGTCGAAATACAGCTTCGGTGTCTATCTCGTCCACCCCATGGTCATTGAACTGCTGCAGCATTTCGGCATCGACACTTTCTCCTGCAACGCCTTTTTCTCCGTGCCGCTGCTCGCAGTCTTTGTGTTCGCGGTCTCCACGGCGATCTCGGCACTGCTCAACGCCATTCCCGTCATCAAGGATCATTTTGTATAATCAAAAACGCCCCGCGAATCAGGCGATTCGCGGGGCGCTTTTTCTCTTTTACACGTCGGTTTTGATGCCGCGCTTGTCGAATTCTTCAACCAGCAGTGTGAGGTCGTTCGGCAGGCTCATCGGCTCGCCGCAGAATTTGATGGCATTCGCCACGTCCTTGAGCCCGTTGCCCGTGACGACCGACACAACCGTATCGTTCTCGCCGAGAACGCCCTGCTCGCAGAGCTTTTTCACGCCCGCCGCGCCGGTGACGCCCGCAGGCTCGCCGAAGACGCCGCAAGTCATGCCCAGCAGCTTCTGCGCCGCCATGATCTCCTCGTCTGTCACGTTCACCACGATGCCGTTCGACTCGCGGATCGCCATGAGCGCCTTGTCCGCGTTGCGCGGCACGCCGACGGCGATGGAGTCCGCCAGCGTGTTTTCCTCCATCGGTTCCCAGGGCTTATCCTCCGCGATGGCGCGGTTGATGGGGTGGCAGCCCTCCGCCTGCGCGGAGATCAGGCGCGGGAGCTTATCGATCAACCCGACGGCGTAGAGATCCTTGAATCCTTTCCACACACCCGCGATGGTGCAGCCGTCACCGACGGAAATGGCGAGATAGTCCGGCATTTTCCACTCAAGCTGCTCGGCGATCTCGAGCGAAACGGTCTTCTTGCCTTCGGAGAGATAGGGGTTGATGGCGGCGTTGCGGTTGTACCAGCCCCACTTGTCGATGGCCTTTTTTGAAAGCTCGAAGGTCTCTTCGTAGTTGCCCTTGACAGAAATGACGTTCGCGCCGAAGGTCATCAGCTGCGCAACCTTTCCCTTGGGCGCGCGCTCGGGGACAAAGATGAAGGTCTTGAGACCGGCGGCCGCAGCGTTGCCCGCAAGAGAGCTCGCGGCGTTGCCCGTCGACGAACAGGCGATGATCTTTGCGCCCGCTTCGCCTGCCTTGGCGACCGCCATGGCGGAGGCGCGGTCTTTTAAGGATGCGGTCGGATTCTGGCCGTCGTCCTTAACCCAGAGCTTTTTAAGCCCAAGTATCTTGGCAAGGCGCGGTTCTTCATAGAGCGGGCTCCAGCCCACGCGCAGCGGCGTATCCGGCGTTGTTTCCTCCACGGGCAGCAGCTCGCGGTAGCGCCACATGGTATGCGGGCGGGACTTGAGCGTTTCCTTGGTCAGATTCTTCTTAATGTAGTCGTAATCGTAGATGATGTCGAGAATGCCGCCGCATTCGCAAGTTGTAAGATTCGGCGTCGCCTCGTATTCCCTGCCGCACTTGACGCAGCGCGCGCATTTGACATTTTTGAGCATAATGATCCTCCTTTGCCTGTCAAAAAGGGGCAGGTCGCCCTGCCCCTTTTTAGTTTTTTGAGATCTTAGAGCGCCTTCAAAAGACCCGTTGCTTCGTTGAACTCGTTGATGAGCTCGTCGAGCTCCTTCGCCTGCGCGTGGACAGCGTCCCACGTGCCCTTGGTGTCGTACCAGAGAGCGTTGAGATCCTTGACGTCGCGCGCCTGCTGCTCGACCCAAGTGTAGTACTTGAGGTTGTGGATGCGCTTGCGGTCGTTGTAGGTCAGCTCGAGCATGCTGTCGGTCTTGAGGCCGAGCATGTGGAGGTTGTGGTCGAGGCGGGCCTCCTCGGCGTTGTACGCGCCGTGCATCTCGTTGAGCTCCTCGATGCGGGACTGGTACATCACGGCAGAGTCGGTCAAGACGGTGCAGACAACGTCGTCCTCGCCCAGCTCATAGTACTTGGCCATCTTGATGCAGCAGAGGACATTTGCAATGCCGGAGATACCGAGCCACGTGAGCTTTTCGATGAGCTCGTCGGAGAGCTTCAGCTCTTCCTTGAGATACTTCTGCCCCTCGGCCGTATTGAAGAGGCGCAGCAGACGCTGGGAATCCTCGTCGTCGATGGCGATGGCCATGTCGGTGTTCTTCACATTGTGGATCCACGGAATGTGCTTGTCGCCGATGCCCTCGATGCGGTGGCCGCCGAAACCGTTGTTGAGAATGGTCGGGCACTGAAGCGCCTCGCCAACGCCGAGCTTCATGCCGGGATAGCGCTCCTTCAAAAGGTCACCCGCCGACATCGTACCGGCGGAGCCGGAGGTGAAGCACGCGCCGGCAAGCTTCTGCCCGGGCTTCTTGACCGCCTCAAAGAGGTCGGCAAGAGCATAGCCGGTGACATTGTAGTGCCACAGTGGGTTGCCCATCTCTTCAAACTGGTTGAAGATCATCATGCTCGGATCCTGCTTGAGCTCCCACGTCTTATCAAAGATCTCCTTGACGTTACTTTCGCAGCCCGGCGTTGCGATGACCTGACCGGCGATCTTGCTGAGCCACTCAAAGCGCTCCTTGCTCATCTCCGCGGGGAGAATGGCGACAGAGTCGACCGCCAAGAGCTTGGAGTTGAATGCGCCGCCGCGGCAGTAGTTGCCCGTGGAGGGCCACACGGCGTGGTGGTAGTCCGCGTCGAACTGGCCGGTCACAAGGCGCGGGGCAAGGCAGCCGAAGGACGCGCCGACCTTGTGGCAGCCCGTGGGGAACCACTTACCCGCCATGGCGATGATGCGGCACTTCACGCCGGACAGCTCAGAGGGGATCTCAACATAGTTCGGCACCTCCTGGAAGAGACCGCCGGACTCCTTGGCTTCGTTCTTCCACGTGATACGGAAGAGGTTCAGCGGGTTCACGTCCCACAGGCCGACGTTCTTGAGCTTTTCCTGGATCTTCTCAGGAATGGTCTCAGGATGCTGCATCTGCGCGATGGTCGGAATAATGACGTTGTTTTCCTTGGCCTTCTGAATGTTGTGCGCAAGGCCGGTCTTATTGATGGTCAAATCAATCTTGCCCATGGTTCACTTTTCCTCCTGTTGTTTGTCAATATAAGAATATAACGTATATTTGGATATGCCAAAATATTTTGCGATCTTGTCGCCGGACTTTGTGACGAGGAATGCTCCGTTCTGGCTCAAAAAGCCGATGGCGCGCATCTTATCTTCCTTGTTCATCAGCGCGACGGGTTTACCGACAAGCGCGACCGACTGGGCGATCAGCTCGTCAAGCAGGTCATTGACGTTCACGATCTTTTCCGGCTCGCTCTGCGTCTCGTCCTTGGTGTCGATCAGCTCGTGCACCGCGCCCTCGACCATCAGAAGTGAGGAAATATCGTAGTTGATGCCAAGGATTGCAGCCACCTTGCCGCTCCTGCCGCGGATATACATGGTAGAGGACTTGAGGATCTTCCCGTCCGGCGTTTTGGTGAGATAGCTCAAGTGGTCGCTCGGCTGCGCATCGGCCTGACGCACCTGCTCGAGCACAACATGCGACGCGCCGTCGCCCACCTTTCTGCCCGTCACATGGCCGTTTTCGATGGCGACAATGGAATGCTCCGGATGCTTGGCGCCCACGTCGTGGATCACCACCTCACAGTGGCTGCCAAACGTCGCCGCAATCCCCTTTGCGACCTGTTCGAGTGTTTTCAGCGTTGCGGCTTCTATGGTCTATCCCTCCTCTGCCTGCCGACGGCAATTTGCTGTGCATCTTGCACATCTTTCCAGCACCGTCAGCGTGATCTTTCATTCCTATGATACCATAAATCAACTGAATTGCAATCATTTTCTTAAAATAATTTTGAAACGCAAATTTTTTGTTTGACAACCATGGTTCTTATGCTATGATAAGGATAGTGTAACAGAAAATTGACCTCGACTGACAGAAAATACTATTACATTTAACGGAGGTTTCCCATGGATTTTGAAGCCATCAAAAAAGCCGCACAAGCCTACAGCCCCGATATGACCCGTTTTCTGCGCGATATGATCGCCATTCCCAGCGAGAGCTGCGAGGAAAAGGGTGTTGTCATGCGCATCAAGGAAGAGATGGAAAAACTCGGCTACGACAAGGTTGAGATCGACGCGCTCGGCAATGTCATCGGCTGGATGGGCACGGGCGACAAAATCATCGCCATCGACTCCCACATCGACACCGTCGGCATCGGCAACCGCGAGAACTGGACGCACGACCCGTATGCGGGCTACGAAGATGACAAGATCATCTACGGCCGCGGCGGCAGCGACCAGGAGGGCGGCATGGCAGCTGCTGCTTACGGCGCAAAGATCATGAAGGATCTTGATCTCATTCCCGAGGGCTACAAGATCATGGTCGTCGGCTCTGTACAGGAGGAGGACTGCGACGGTATGTGCTGGCAGTCCATCGTCAACGAATACTTCAAAGGTCCCGAGGACGCAAGAAGCAAGATCGAATTCGTCATTTCGACCGAGCCGACCGACGGCGGCATCTACCGCGGGCATCGCGGCCGCATGGAGATCCGCGTCGATATGCACGGCGTTTCCTGCCACGGTTCCGCACCCGAGCGCGGCGACAATGCCATTCATAAGATGGCTGAGGTTATCCTGAATGTGCGCGATTTGAACGAAAATGACGCCGGGGACGATAAAAAAATTAAAGGTCTTGCCAAGATGCTCGATCCGAAGTATAATCCTGAACATTGGGAGGATGCGCGTTTCCTCGGCCGCGGCACTTGCACCACGAGCCAGATCTTCTACACCTCCCCCTCCCGCTGCGCCGTGGCGGACTCCTGCGCCATTTCCATCGACCGCCGCATGACCGCGGGCGAAACGTATCAGTCCTGCCTCAAGGAGATTGAAGATCTCCCTGCGTGCAAAAAGTACGCAAAGGACGTCAAGGTCAGTATGTACATGTATGACCGTCCGGCGTGGACAGGTCACGTTTACGAAACGGAATGCTTCTTCCCCACCTGGATCAACAAGGAGAGCGCCCCCCACGTGCAGGCGCTTGTCGACGCGCACCACGCCCTCTGGGGCAAAGAGCGCATCGGCGCGGACGAAAAGGCCATGTCCACGCGCGCCGGCCGTCCGCTGACGGATAAGTGGACATTCTCGACGAACGGCGTTTCCATTCAGGGCCGCTACGGGATCCCCTGCGTCGGCTTCGGCCCGGGCGCGGAATCGCAGGCGCACGCGCCCAACGAGATCACGTGGAAGCAGGATCTCATCACCTGCGCGGCGCTCTACGCCGCCGTCCCCGGCCTTTACAAGCCCGGCGACAAAAAAGAATCCGCCACGAGCTTCCGTCAGGAGCTGACGGGCAACGACATTAAATAAATGCGGGTGCTTGAACCCATACTATGTGATAAAGGAGAAAATCACCTATGAGCAAGACTGTTGAACTGGCGCGCCATCTCGAGACGCTGCACATCAATAATATGTACAAGACCGACTTCTACTGGACGTGGGATAAGACCGACGAGGAGATCGACGCAGTCTTCACCGTGGCCGACGCGCTGCGCGACCTGCGCGAGCGCAACAAGAACACGAAGATCTTCAATTCCGGCCTCGGCATTTCCATCTTCCGCGACAACTCCACGCGCACGCGCTTCTCGTTTGCCTCCGCGTGCAACCTGCTGGGTCTTGAGGAGCAGGTACTTGATGAAAAGAAATCCCAGATCGCACACGGCGAGACCGTGCGCGAAACGGCAAACATGGTCTCCTTCATGGCCGACGTCATCGGCATTCGCGACGATATGTTCATCGGCGAGGGGCACAAGTATCAGAAGACCTTCATGGACGCGCTCGAAGAGGGCTACCGTGACGGCATTCTCGAGCAGCGCCCGACGCTTGTGAACCTCCAGTGCGACGTCGATCACCCGACGCAGTGTATGGCGGATATGCTTCACATCATCCACCACTTCGGCGGTGTGGAGAATCTCAAGGGCAAGAAGGTCGCCATGACCTGGGCCTATTCCCCGAGCTACGGCAAGCCCCTCTCCGTCCCGCAGGGCGTTATCGGCCTCTTCACCCGCTTCGGCATGGACGTCACCCTCGCTCACCCCGAAGGCTACGAGGTCATGCCCGAGGTCGAGGAGATCGCCAAAAAGAATGCGGCAGCCACCGGCGGCAGCTTCAAGAAGTGCAACGACATGAAGGAAGCCTTCAAGGACGCAGACATCGTCTATCCCAAGTCCTGGGCGCCGTTCAAGGCCATGGAGGAGCGCACGAAGCTCTATCAGGCCGGCGACAAGGACGGCATCGACAAGCTGGAGAAAAAGCTGCTCGCGCAGAACGCCGAGCACAAGGATTGGGCCTGCACCGAGGAGATGATGAAGCTCACAAAGGACGGCAAGGCGCTCTATCTCCACTGCCTGCCCGCCGACATTACCGGCCTTTCCTGCCCCGAGGGCGAGGTCGACAACAGCGTGTTCGACCGCTATATCGTCCCCCTGTACAAGCAGGCTTCCTACAAGCCCTATATCATCGCTGCAATGATGTTCCTCGCACAGGTCAAGGATCCCGTCCGCGCCCTGATGGAGATGGACAAGAGCGGCGAAGAGCGCAAGATGTTCTAAAGCGCACCGATCATGTAAAAAGGCGGCACAGCCGCTTTTGAGAGAAGAGAGTTTTTAAAAAATCAAGGAGAGATAGTCATCATGAGCAAGAGAATCGTCATCGCCCTGGGCGGCAACGCGCTGGGCAACACCCCCTACGAGCAGCTCGCCCTCGTCACCGAGACCGCCAAGCCCATCGTCGATCTGATCGCGCAGGGCAACGAGGTCATCATCGCCCACGGCAACGGCCCGCAGGTCGGCATGATCAACCTCGGTATGTCCACTGCCGCTGAGGCCAAGGCCATCAAGTCCGATATGCCCTTCCCCGAGTGCGGCGCGATGAGCCAGGGCTACATCGGCTATCATCTGCAGAACGCCATCGGCAACGAGCTTACGAGCCGCAAGATGGACAAGGACGTTGCCACGGTCGTGACGCAGGTGCTCGTTGATGAGGCTGACCCCGCCTTCCAGCACCCCACCAAGCCCGTCGGCGCGTTCTACGACAAGGAGACTGCCGACCGCATCGCCGCTGAAAAGGGCTACACGATGGTCGAGGACGCGGGCCGCGGCTACCGTCAGGTCGTTCCCTCCCCCAAGCCGATCGACGTCATCGAAAAGAACACCGTCAAGGCGCTCGTTGACAACGGCACCGTTGTCATCACCGTCGGCGGCGGCGGTATCCCCGTTGTGCGCCGTGACGGCAAGCTTGTCGGCACCCCCGCGGTCATCGACAAGGACTTTGCCTCCGCCAAGCTCGCCGAGCTCCTTGACGCGGATATGCTCGTCATCCTGACGGCCGTCGAGAAGGTCGCCATCAACTTCGGCAAGCCCGACCAGAAGGGTCTTGATACCCTGACCCCGGACGAGGCGCGCAAGTATATCGACGAGAAGCAGTTTGCCCCCGGCTCCATGCTGCCGAAGGTGCAGGCCGCCATGTCGTTTGCAGAGAGCAAGCCCGGCCGCGTTGCGCTCATCACCCTTCTTGAGAAGGCGGCCGAGGGCATCGAAGGCAAGACTGGTACCCGCGTGCAGATGTAATCTTTACTTTAAAAGCCCCGCTCATCGAGCGGGGCTTTTTTCGTTTTCTTCACGCAATATTTGCTTCTTTCTCCGCTATGGCTAAAAGAACCAATTCTTTTTTGGTCAAGTTTGATCGTTGATTTTCGTTTTTCCTGTTGATAAATTTCCCCTTTTTATGTATCATGGTGATAACGGTATTCGAATCTTTTGATTGCCGTAAAATTTAAGGAGGATTTACTGAAATGAAGAAGTTCCTTGCACTGCTCCTGAGTCTCGTCATGGTCCTCGCCCTCGTCGCCTGCGGCGATAAGAAGGACGATACCAACACCGATGATCAGGACAACAACGAAGTCACCGATTTCAAGGTCGGCTTCATCATGCTCCACGACGAAAACTCCACCTACGACCTCAACTTCATCAACGCTGCGAAAGAGGCCAGCGAGAAGCTCGGTGTCGAATACACCATCGTGACCAACGTTCCCGAGGGTCAGGAGTGCTACGACAAGGCCGCTGAGCTGGCTGATGCCGGCTGCAACATCATCTTCGCCGACTCTTTCGGTCACGAGGACTACATGATTCAGGCCGCTAAGGACTTCCCCGACGTGCAGTTCTGCCACTCCACCGGCACCAAGGCGCACACCGAGGGTCTTGCCAACTACCACAACGCCTTCGCTTCCATCTATGAGGGCCGTTACCTGTCTCTTATA
>ENA-UALO01000080-UALO01000080.1-human-gut-metagenome-genome-assembly--contig:-NODE-80-length-40427-cov-13.903052_pt1 | contig 40427 bp, 40 predicted proteins | sample MGYA00243701_ERZ654470 | MGnify/ENA primary metagenome ERZ654470 (study PRJEB26926, sample SAMN06164444) | human gut metagenome | biome: ENVO:00009003; feature: ENVO:2100002; material: ENVO:00002003...
AATGGTGTAACAGCCAAGACACCAAACGCTGAAACCCCTTGAAAATCAAGGAAAACCGAAGGAGAATGAGTACAAATGAAATTAGGTATCGATATAAATTGACCTTTTTATGCATCTTTATGTATCTCTATAAATCTCCACAAATCGTTGTAATATAAGGGCTTCCACATTTTTCAGAAGAATGTAAATCGATGCAAAACGCCATATCTCAATGTCAAAATGGTGCGGATATGGTGCGAAGAAAAACGAGAAAACCCAGCGCGGCAGCAAAATAAGGATGTGCATGATTGGAAAGGTTCCTTTCTCAATTATGCGCATCTTTTTTGGCAAACACAATCTCTTCGCTTTTCGGAATTAAGTTGTTTACAAAAAGCGAGGTAATAAATATGCACGAATATACACTTGAGATCAAACAGATCGTAGACTATCCACGATGCCGGATCTACCGGCAGTTCGTACAATCCTTGATAGCAGACCGGAGCATTCGCGTGAGCGGAGGCTCCGGTCTTTTTTATTTTGTCGTGCTCTGCGCCTATGCCAATTTCCGCACCTCATACAAGCGCATTGATGGTATCAGCTATACCATCTACCCCGGCGAATGGATTATGTCCGTGGAGGAATTGTCCCAGTATTTTCGAACACGCTTCCGCCGCCAGACCTTGGCCGCTTTGGAGGGACTGCAAAAGAAAGGGCTTATCAGTTTTCTTGTTCTCGGACATGGTAAGCTAGTCAAATTCAAGATTCGCGGCTGGCGGCGTCACAACACGATTCTCGACTACAATGCGCCCTGTCAGAAGGATACCGGCTTTTTCTTCTTCCCTGTATCCACTGCCACAGAACTGGTCAGTGCCGGTCACTGCTCGGAGATGGACGCCGTATTGGATCTATGGCTGAACACGGTCTATAACGATCCGCAAGTCCTCGGTTCAGACGTCGGGCCGGTGGTCTATCTCCGCAACGGTACAGGCTGCCCGCTGGTCAGCTATGCGGAGCTGGCTTCCCGCTGGGGAATTTCCAAGACCACCGCTGGCCGATACCTCAAGCGCATGGCTGAACGTGGCTATCTGCAACTGACAACTTTCCCCGGTACGCACGGCACCACGATCTATCTCCAAAACTATCTCTCCACCATGTTCCAAATTTCTGACATCGTGGTGGACAAGGAGGAGATCGCCATGAGCCTTGGCATCAAGCTGGAGCTGCAGGAGGAAACCGCTCTGACCGCAGCGACGCCCAGCGGCTCAAATGAGGCCGATAGCGTTTCAGAAATGAACTGCCATCGAATCGAGCGCAAGGTCCGGGAGATCCTTGCAGCACAAGGGTTGGCGTGCGCTTCGTGCCCTAAATCCCAATATATGTTATTACCATTATCCGACGACTGCGAGGTTACGATAGAAGGAGTACCTCCACTGCACAGGTGGCTTCAGCTGGTAGTCACCTGCGGCGGCGCACAGGAAGTATACCACTTTGAACTGAGATTGCACCCGACCGGGATGCGCGGCGATAAGGAGGCCAAAAGATGAAAAAGACAGCCCATGAACCCAAAGTGACCGATAATCCCCTGTACCATGACACGTGGATGCTCCTGCGCAAGTACCGAGATGTGGTGTGGAGCCTGGAACTGTCCGTGCAGCAGGTGCGGCGGCAGTTCCAAATCGAATACGGCAGCAGCATTGAGGAGTTTTTGGAATCGCTCTATGTGGCCGGTGTCACCTTTGAAGGGTCATCGATTGAGGATCACGCCCGCTGCATCGAGCGCAGCTACAAGATGCTGAAGCTGCTGGACACCTCCGTGGAGCTGCTGCGGACGAAGCACAAGTATGGCGAGAGCTATTACTGGCTGCTGTACTACACCTATCTGTCACCGCAGCAGTTGGCGAACACGCAGGAAATCATCGAAAAGCTGGAGCCGCACATTCGGGACATCAGCTACCGCACTTACTTCCGCAAGCGTCAGATGGCGATTGATGCCCTGAGTTCAGTGCTGTGGGGGTATTCATCCAAGGAGAGTCTGGCACTGCTGGAGAAGTTTGTGCCGGAGACGAGGAGTGAAGTGTAGACAACATGTTCACCAAATGAGTATGCTTATTTTTGTGAGATACAACGATTTTCAAAAAAACCTTGTCATGCGCACAAATATATGATATTATATGTACGGCTGTACATTGCCGTATTCGATACGCGCGGATAAGCTGATAGCTAGAAGAAAAGCCATGAGGCATTAGCACTTTACTTTGCAGCATGAAACGTCCGGTAGTGTGGACATTAATACGGTGCAAAAGAGAGCGCGAGTAGTTGGAGCTACCCGCGCAGAAAAGGGTACTCAGAAAAATTCAGTGCATCTGTTTACTATCTCTAGGAGATAGTAAATGCTTGTAAGCACCAATGTGACCTCGGTCAACACTGCGACGATCTGCTTCCTTCTTCGTTCCTTTGCTTTTTTCTCTTTTCTGTGCTTAGCGCATGTAATTGAGCCCTCCTTTCTCGTCTGTTTGATTGGCGATGGTTTTGCAGTGCCCACACCAATCTTCTTAATTGTAGCGGAATACTAGGGCTAGGTCAAGTGGCAAGGTGTAAGAAAAATGGCTGCAGCATCTGTTAAATCGGACAAATTGGTTTCTGAATCAAAATACGGCAAAAGGCGTTTTTGCGAGAAAAACAGTCGCAAAAACGCCTTGTTTTTTTGTTTCGGTGACGTTTTTCTATTATTTCCGCATGGTTTCTTAATAGGAAAAAGCGTGTTGTGCCTTGAAGGAAAGGAACTACCATCAAAAACTTATTCATACTTTGTAAGCCTTTCATTTATTTCGCACACCTTTGCCACAACATTGGCACGGTTTTGCGATTTCGGCGTAAATCCAAGTGTGCTATACTGTGTATGCTCAAAACTATGCCAAGGCGATACGAGTAACACCATCCTACGGGGTGGTGTTATTTTGTTTCCGGGTATTTGGGCAGTCCAAGAGGGGCGACTTTTAGAGAGTAGCCCCTCCACATCTTTTCTATCACAGGAGGTATCACGAGTGAAAAAACATGACCTGACCAAGACACATCTCCACAGGGCAAGCCCCGGCATGGCACTATATGCGGCCTTCGCGGGCGTGACCATGGCCGCAATGCTTTGCCAGCCTGTCTTTGCCGCCACCGTCTGGGAGAAGGCCAATGAGATCATGAAGGATGTCTATAACCAGATTCTTCTTATCTCCACCATTGCCGCCATTGTCACCGCGTCGGTGGCACTGCTGATGATGAACTTCTCCCGCAATGGCCGCACTGTGGACGAGAGCCGCGCATGGCTCAAGCGTATCATCATCACATGGGCGATCCTTAACGGTTTGGGCTTCATCATGTCCTATGTGACGCCCTTCTTCGCAGATGGCAGATGGAACGGATAACGCCAAACTGCCCGGCTGAGAAAGGAGAAGTGCTATGGGCATATTAGATGGCATTGTAGAATGGATTGCGGAACAGGTCATGTACGGTCTTGACCTTATCAACACCTCTGTGCTGGGGGCTCTGGGCTGCGACATGACCACCTTCCTGCGCTACTTCCCTGCCGCGGAGACGATGTACAACATCTTCGTGGCACTGGCTATCGGCATGATCCTGCTGAACCTGATCTGGCAGCTATTCAAGAACTACGGCCTTATAGCAGGCGTAGAGGCAGAAGACCCGGTAAAACTGACGATCCGCTCCGTGCTGTTTATCCTGCTGGCCTATTTCGCGGATGAAATCGTGGAGCTGATACTGAAAATCGGCGGGACACCCTACGCGTGGATCATGTCGTCTGAGCTGCCCACACTGAATTTTGCCGACTTCAATTCGGTCATACTTACCATCCTTGGGGTTTGCGCCAACGGCGCGGTGGCTCTAATCGCCCTGATCCTCGTGCTCATATTGGCGTGGAACTATATCAAGCTGCTATTTGAGGCGGCGGAGCGTTATGTGCTCCTGGGCGTTCTGGTATTCACGGCACCGGTGGCTTTTGCTACGGGCGCGGCGCAGAGCACCTCCAACATCTTCAAGGCGTGGTGCCGGATGTTCGGCGGCCAGATATTTCTGCTGCTGATGAACGCATGGTGCCTTCGCCTGTTCATCACCATGGTGGGAACCTTCCTGGCAAACCCCTTATCCCTATAGGAGACGATCATGAATCAAAAAACGAAATACATCACAGGAATCGTGTTGTCCGTACTGGTTATATGTGCGCTCACAATCCCGGCCTTTGCTCTGACGGAATCAGATGTGCAGTCTCAGGTCTCAGCCTCCGGTAAAGAAGGCGTGGCCGGAAACCTGTTCATCTGGTTTCTGTGCGCAGTGGCATTTTTGAAGATCTCACAGAAGATCGACAGCTTCATGCAGGGCCTTGGCATCAATGTGGGTCATACAGGCGGCTCTATGCTGGCAGAAGCGATGCTGGCCGCGCGGAGCACTGCTGCCGCCCGTGGCGTCGCTGGACGCGGTCGAGGCGGTAATGCAGGGCGAGCCGGAAGCACCGGTGGCAATGGCGGTGACAGCAACACCTTCCTGCAAGGTGGTCTGGCCGGTGTTGCCAATCGCAGCTTCTATAACGGCGCATACCGAAACGCCACCGGCACAGGCAGCGGCGGCGTTGGCGGCATGGCGTTCCGTGCCTCTATGACCAAGGGCGGCGATATTGCCAATAACGTTATCAGCCGGATTGCCACCGGCAGCGCGGGATCAGGGGATGTCATGTCCGGCAATATGGCAGCGGACGCTCTCATGTCCTATATGGGCTATACGGCTCTTGGTGAAGGCGCGGCGGATATTCCGACCTTCTCCAATGTGGAGATCGGCGGTGGGTATATCACCGGCACGGAGACCTCTGAGGAAGAACCTGACGGTCGTGCCTTTGCCATGTACAGCACTGAACAGTATATGGAGCCAAAACGGGAATACACTATCGTCACCACCGTGGATGGCGCAAAGTGGTATAGGCAGTACGCACAGGACATAGTGGAGAAAAAGCCTTATCAGAATCCGGATGGCGGCATTTCCTATCGTGAGAGCCTGATTCGGCGTCTGCCTGACCCGCCTCGCAGAAAGGACAAGACCTGATATGACCCAGCAAGAACGCAACGGTCTGAACGAAGCCGCTGAGATCAGCGCACACGCTGCCGGTGCCGTGCGCGGCGCCATCAAGACAGGAAAAATGGTAAGCGGCGCGGCAAAAGGTGCTGCTGCCGCAGGCCCTTACGGTGCGGCGGCAGCGGCACTCTGGACACATCGCAAGGCGGTTGCTGCCATCATTGCCGGGTTGCTGGTGCTTCCCGTCCTGTTCATCATGCTGCTGCCCTCCCTGATCTTCGGCGGGTTGACCAAGGCAGGGGTTGAAGGAAGTCCAGACACACCGATTCTTAACGACAACGCCGTCATTGTGGAGAACATCAATCAGATCTCGCAGGCAATCAGCGACTTGCTGGAGGAAGGGCAGGAGGATGTTCGCGCCCGGATTGACGCGGATTTTACCGCTTCCGGCACTGACCAGAAGGAGATCATCAATCCATACGAAAGTTCCCCAACCTACAACGCCAACCGCTTCATTGCCATGTACTGTGCCGCCAAAAATCAGGACTACACATCTATCTCCCTCAAGGATATGGAGGACGTAATCCGTAAGGCCAAGGACGCTCTCTATACCTTCGCGAGCACGGAGGAGTCTCGCACGACTACGGTAACGGAAACGAATACGGATCCCAAAACCGGTAAGGTCACAGTGACGGAAACGGAGGTCACGGAGATATGGAAGATCTATACCATTGTCTACAACGGAGAAGCCTATTTTGAGGATAAGATATTCGCTCTGTCGGATGAACAAAAGGGATTGGCGGAAAACTACGCCCAGAACCTGAGCGTATTCCTGGGCGATGGTATGATGCAGGGCTTGCTGCCTGCCGAGTTCACCGGCCTTGTATCTCTGGGCGACATTCGTTTCTCGGATGGCGCGGCGCAGGTGGTCTACTATAATCAGTTGGACAAGCAGTACGCGCACAAGCCCTACGGCACCGACGACATCGGCACCTACGGCTGCGGGCCTACCTGTATGGCAATGGTGGTATCTTCTCTGACCAACGAGACGGTCGATCCCGTTGAGATGGCACGTTGGGCCTATGAAAACGGTTACTGGTGCAGTAGAAGCGGTTCCTACCATTCGCTGATCCCCGGTGCTGCCAAAGCGTGGGGGCTTCCGGTACAGGGCTGCGGGAAAACAGAAGGGCAGCGTATTGTGGATGCGCTCTCTCAAGGAAAGCTGGTGGTGGCAATCATGCTGAAAGGTCATTTCACCAGCTCAGGACACTTCATCGTGCTGCGCGGTGTGGAGAACGGAAAGATACGGGTGGCCGACCCTGCCAACTATACCCGAAGCCAACAGGCATGGGATCTGTCTATCATCCTGAATGAAGCCAGCGGCCGTGCCGGTGCTGGTGGGCCTTTCTGGATCATAGGGTAGGAAGGAGAACTAAATGTGAGTAAACCAAATGAATATGACACCTATATCATCCCACCCAATTTTATTGAGGGCGGGACTTTTTTCGGCGGACTGCTGAAGCTCCGCAATACAGCCGAGGCACTGGTTATCGTGCTGGCTATCGGCATGCCGGTGTTTTCGGTGTCCGCACTGACACTGACTGCCAAGATCATCATTCTGTGCCTAACCGCACTGCCTCTTGGCATCATCGCGTTGATTGGCATCAACGGCGAAAGCCTCTCGTCATTTATCTTCCTTGTTCTGAAATATCTCTGCAACCGCCGTGTTATTACACGCAATGAAGAGGAACAGGACAAGCGGAAAAAACGCAGGAAGCGAAAAGCTAAGAGCGGTGACGACGCGCCCAAGTACATCAATCCAGTGGCAGAATACCTGCCTGTGGAGAAGATCGAAAACGGCATCATCTACACACGGGATCGCCGTTACCTGAAGATTGTCGAAGTTATACCTATCAACTTCCTGCTGCGCAGTGCCAGAGAGCAGCGAAACATCATCTATTCGTTTATTTCGTTTCTGAAGATCAGCCCGGTCAAAATGCAGATCAAGGTCATTGCCAAGCGTGCCGACCTGAACCGGCACAGAGAGATCGTGCAGCGGGAGATGGCGCGAGAAACCGATGAAAACTGTCGCCTGCTGCAGCAGGACTACCTGACGCTCATTGACCGGATCGGTGCACGGGAAGCCACCTCGCGCCGGTTCTTCATGGTATTTGAATATGAGGCATGGGCAGGCCGGAAACGGGATAACGAGGAAGCGGAGGCCATCGCCTCCCTGCAAACGGCAGCCCGCACCGCAGTCAATTATCTCAAGCAATGCGGCAATGAGGTGTTGATCCCGGAAAACGACGATGAGTTTATGATCGATACCCTCTACCATTTGCTGTGCCGCAACACCACCACGTCGCTGCCGGATCGAGTTCGCCGGATCGTTGCCCAGTATCAGGAGAAAGGACTGGAATCTGAGATCGACGCCATTCCCTGTACGGAGTTTTTCGCCCCTGACAGCATCGACTTCACCAACGGGCGGCATATCTGTATTGACGGACTCTACTATGCCTATCTGCTGGTGCCCTCCACTGGCTATAAGGCGCAGGTGCCGGCCGGCTGGCTGTCTCTCATTGTCAACGCCGGGGATGGCATTGACCTGGATATGTTCATTAGCCGCCAGCCGAAAGCCCGCATGGTGCAGCGGCTGGGACAGCAGCTTCGTATCAATCGCAGTAAGATCAAGGACGCCAGCGATACCAACACGGACTTTGATGATCTGGACGGTGCTATCCGAAGCGGCTACTTCCTGAAGGAAGGGCTGGGCAACAACGAGGACTTTTATTACCTGAATCTGCTGATCGCAGTGACAGCTCCCACAGTGGATGAACTGGAATGGAAGGTCAATGAACTGAAAAAGCTGCTCGTGTCCCGTGATATGGACGTGTGCAGCTGCGCCTTTCATGAGGAGCAGGCGTTTCTATCGTCGCTGCCGCTGGTCAGCATGGAGAAGCACCTCTTTGAACGCTCCAAGCGCAATGCGCTGACCACCGGCGTGGCAAGCTGCTACCCCTTTACGTCCTATGAACTGAGTGATGAAAACGGCATCCTGTTTGGCCTGAACAAGTACAACAACTCTCCGGTCATCATCGACATCTTTGATTCCAAGGTTTATAAAAACGCCAATATTGCCGTATGCGGCACCAGCGGCGCGGGCAAGACCTTCCTGATCCTGCTGATGGCACTCCGTATGCGGCGTAAGGGCATACAGGTTTTCATGCTGGCACCCTTGAAAGGTCATGAGTTCCACCGTGCCTGCGTCAATACAGGCGGCGAGTTTATCAGTATCTCCCCCGCCTCCAAAAGCTGCATCAACGTGCTGGAGATCCGCAAGGTAGACAAGTCCGTGGAGGAAACGCTGGATGGCCCCGGTATCGAACGCTCTGAGCTGGCAGCAAAAATTCAGCGGCTTCATATCTTCTTTGCCCTGCTGATCCCCGATATGTCCTATGAGGAAAAACAGCTTTTGGACGATGCCCTGATTCGTACCTACGCACGGAAAGGTATCACCCATGATAACGCTTCTCTCAGTGATCCGAATAACCCCAACATTTACCGCCAGATGCCTGTGCTGGGCGACCTCTACGATGTACTGCGGGAGGAGAGCGATACCAAACGCCTTTCCAACATCATCAACCGCTTTGTACACGGCTCGGCCAGCACCTTCAACCAGCAGACCAATGTGAATCTGGATAACAAGTTCACGGTGCTGGACATCTCGGAACTCAGCGGCGATCTGCTGCCTATCGGCATGTTCGTAGCGCTGGATTTCGTGTGGGATAAAGCCAAAGCCAACCGCACGGAGGAAAAGGCCATCTTCATCGACGAATGCTGGCAGCTCATTGGCGGCGGCTCCGGCACCTTCGGCGTCGGCAACCGTCTTGCGGCCGAGATGGTGCTGGAGATCTTCAAGACCATCCGCGCCTATTCCGGCAGCGGCATTTGCGCGACGCAGGATCTGAACGACTTCTTCTCCCTGGACAACGGCAAGTACGGCAAGGGGATTATCAACAACTGCCGCACGAAAGTCATCTTGAACCTGGAGGACGAGGAAGCCCAGCGCGTTCAGCAGGTATTGCATCTCTCCGAAGCGGAGGTCATGGAGATCACCCACTTTGAGCGGGGCAATGGCCTGATCAGCAGCAATAACAACAATATCACGGTGGAAATCAAGGCCAGCCCACTGGAACGCGACCTTATTACCACAGACCGCCGCGAGCTGCTTGACCTGCTGCGCCGCATGAATCGACCGGAAGCCTAATACGGCGTTTATACGGAGATAACACGCATTACAAAATCAATACGCATATAATACGGAGTTAATACGCATTACGGAGGTGGTGCCGCCTATGAGAAACAGAGAGCAGATCTATGGACAGGAGGCCGCAGGGCTGCTGCGGAACATAACCGTCTATCACTGCATACGCCGTGACCAGCTTCTACGCCTGTATCCGGGCAAGGAGAGCGTGATTGAAAACCTGCTGCGCTATCTGGTCAAGCAGCAGCGGATATTTTATAACACTGACCGGGATTGCTACGGAGATGTCCCTGACTGCCGCGAGGACAGAGAACTGACAGCGGCACTATGGGTGCTGCTGGACTTTATCGAAAAGGTGGAGTATCACAGCCCCGACAATATGCCGGCAAAGCTGGTATTCTTCGCTGATGGAGAGGTATATGAGGTCGTCTATGTAGGCCCGGGTAAGGAAGCGTTGCTGCAGCACGCACTGGTCGCGGAAGATGATTCCGGGCGACGGCTCGTTATCATTGAGGAAGAAGACCAAATGCAGCACCTGCACATCCCTCATATCGCCGCCTACTGCATGGTGGATGAGCAGGGCTGCGTACAGTACTTCAGGAAGGAGGAACCTTGTGGACAGAGCCACCCTCTCGCAGCGGATAGAGAGCATTTTGAATGAGATCACCCGCCTGTCCAACACGCTCTACGCTATGGACAACACGAATATCCAGCGGCATTCAGATAACTATGAAATGCTGTCCGCAGAGGCCGCACTGCGGGGTGAGGTCATTGCCTGCCGGCTGCGGCACCTGATCTATGAGACGACCACCATCCGAAAAGCCGAGTATCTGACATCAGCTGGTGTCATGCAGGGCATCTCTGTTATAGAGAAAGATGGCATACTGGAAATCACGCTCCCCTGCCTACTGCCTAAGAAGAGCAAGAAGCATAGCTGCGAGTATCTGACAGACCCCATCTACTACACGCTTAGTAAGTATGCGCAGACACACACGCTGCCCAAGTTCCGGCACTGTGTTGTCTGCTTTTCTCATATCTACAGCCGCGAGCTGTCCCCCAACCGGGTGCGTGACTATGACAATCTGGAGCTCAAGCAGCTTTTGGATGCGATTGCCACCTTCGTTATGGAGGATGATACGGGTCTGCTGTGCGATGCCTATAACACGACGGATATCGGCGACAGTGACTGTACCCGCGTGTCGGTGATGGATAAGGAGCGTTTTCAGGGCTGGCTTTCGGACCGCGAGAATAGGCTCAGATCTATATCCGATTTATAGTGTTTCGACCGTGTCAAAAACAGTACACATGACGATGGTACGGCAAAGCCTGTATTTCCGGGCATTTTCACATGACCGGTGCGGGCGAAAAATACCGTGGTCATGGCAGCCTGGGTACTGCACACCAGAAGGAGGTGGTCAGTATGAGTACCCTACCACAGAAAGCTCCCGGTAGCCTATCACAAGCCTATCAGCTATTGGGGTTGGTCGCCCTGTCCGGTGAACTGCCGGCTAGCCAACTGAGCAGGCTCGCCGGTGGCACCAGCTACAAAGAGAACGTGGTCAAGTTGCTGAAGCGTCAGCGGCTTTTGCTGTCCTACTATAAGAACGGACTGCGTGGATACCGGCTCACCGCCGCGGCGAAAAAACTGCTGCTGGAGCACAACCCGGAGAGGTTTTCTTTCTACCTGTCCGGAGCCTGCGCCACCAACCACATCAGGAGTGAGCCGGAGCAGAGGCTTCGACTCCACCGTGTCTCTCAGACATTGATCACCATGCGTAACGCCAACGTTAGTATCTTCCGCGATGAAAAGCTAGGCGTATTCCGTCCCGGTGAAACAGCGATTGGTAGCATCTGCACACCTGCCTTCTACACCTCCCGTGAGATCAAGGAGATGGGGACAACCTTTGTTAAAATCCGTGGTGCCCGGTCCGTGGGCGTTTTACTGACACCGCAGCATATCCACGTGGTTTACAACATGGGCAACGCGCTGATGAAATGGAGCTATAAAGCTGAGATGCGGACAAAGGCACTCATGCAGACGGTGCTGTGCCGTGAACGAATGCCGCACCAGTATCACCCGGATGCGGTGCGGGGTCTCCTGCTGGGTGATAGCATGGAACTGGCCTATGAGCTGCTGACTGATCAGGGTGGCAAAAACTATTTCGTTCTGGATGGCAGCTATGAGCGGTTCTGCTTCTTGACCAACGACCATCATGGAGAGGTGCTGCTGCGCCTCCTCTGTGATAAAGAACTAGACAATGACCTGCGCGAGCTGCTGCTCCTTGATCTGGAGCCCCGGCAGCTGAGTGAAACAGTGGAGAATGACGCCATGACGCCGGATGGTGCGCCGGTGCTGTTCGCCTATGACTGTGACCTGCCGCGGATCAGACGGTTCGATACGGCACTGCGGCTTCAGGATCGCTATGGCATCCTGATCTGCTTCGACCATCAGGCCGAAGTGCTGCGCCGCTACTGCGGCGACAGGGCTGTTGTGCAGGCCATTGACTTTGCTGCGTTCGAGAGGAGGTTTTTTCCGTAGAAAAAAAGAAACTGCGAAATCTGCTATTCGCACTCCCGCTATTTCTATCAGGACTGCTGTTTGGCGGCGGCTATCTATCGCAATTCGTCCGGAACTATCAACAGTGGAAGGACGCGGGCGGAACGCCAGGCGACGGAAGCTCCCCGGCCGCGCCGGTGCTGTCCTTCTCCGCCTGCTGCGAAGCACTGTTCAGTAAGAGCGGGCTCATCGGCGTAGGGCTTTGCCTGTTGCTGCTGGGCCTGCTGATCGTCATGGTGATGCGCATGGGCTATTCCGATGTTGGGGAGTATGACGCGGAGCGCAACCTGACCTACTCCAACAAAGGCACCTACGGAACGGCTGGTTTCATGGAGAAAGCGGAGATGAAGGGCGTCCTTGATCTGGTGCCCGATATCCGCAAACACAGCGGCGTCATACTGGGCAAGCTGGACAATCAGGTGGTGTGTATTCCCGAGAACTCCCGGCTTAACGGCAATATCGCCGTGTTCGGCGCCAGCGGCTCCATGAAAACGCGAGCCTACTGCATCAATCGCATTTTGCAAAGCGCGTCCGAGACCCACAACGGCCACAAGGAGTCCTTGATCATCACCGACCCGAAATCGGAGCTTTACGAAAAGACCAGCGAATATCTGCGCAGCAAGGGCTACGTGGTAAAGGTGTTCAACCTGATCCAGCCGGAGAACTCTGATTCATGGAACTGCCTGGCGGAGATTGAGGGTGATGAGCTGATGGCGCAGATCTTCTGCGACATTATCATCAGGAATACCGGCAGCGAAAAGGGCGACCATTTCTGGAACGCCGCGGAGATGAACCTGCTGAAAGCGCTGGTACTGTATGTGGCGCTGGGTTATCCACCGGAGAGCCGGAACATCGGTGAGGTCTATAAGCTGCTGGTGCTGAACGCGGAGAAGGAGCTGGACAACCGTTTTTCCATGCTGCCTGCCAGCCATCCTGCCAGAGCACCCTATGCGCTGTTCAGCCAATCCTCAGATACGGTGCGCAGCGGCGTTATCATTGGGCTGGGCAGCCGCTTGCAGGTGTTTCAGAATCGGCCCATCTGCCAGATCACCAGCCATGATGAAATTGACATGGAGCTGCCGGGCAAGCAGCCCTGTGCCTATTTCTGTATCACATCCGATCAGGACAGTACCTTTGATTTTCTCACGTCCCTGTTTCTGTCCTTCGCGTTTATCAAGCTGATCCGTTACGCGGATAAAAACTGTGCCGACCGCAGGCTGCCAGTCCCCGTTCATGTGCTGGGCGAAGAGTTGACAGCCTGCGGCGTTATACCAGACTTGAGCCGGAAGATCAGTGTGATCCGCTCACGGGGCGTCAGCATGAGCTGCGTGTTTCAGAATCTGGCGGGCTTGCAGAACCGGTATCCCTACAACCAATGGCAGGAGATATTGGGCTGCTGCGACTATCAGCTTGCACTGGGCTGCACCGATGAGCTGACTGCCAAATTCCTCAGTGACCGCACCGGGGAGGTCAGCGTCCATGTCTCCAGCAAGGCCAAGCAGTTGGGTACATGGCGTATCAGCAACTACACGCCGGAGTTCCGCGAAACCAGCGGCGTGGGCAAGCGCAAGCTACTGACTATGGATGAGGTGCTGCGCCTGCCGGTAAACCGCGCGCTGGTTATCGCACGCGGCAACAAGGTGCTGCAGGTAGATAAGTACGACTATACCAATCACTACGAGGCAAAGAAGCTGCGGGACTGCAAGGCCTCCGCCCATATACCGGAATGGCGTAAAAACCCTGTGTTTTCGCCCGCGCCGAAACAAACAGAGCAGCCTATTAAGTCAAAGAAGGTGCCGAACAGGCGCAGTGAGTTTGTAAAAACCGATAAGGATTCCATCATGTCAACCAAAATGTGAGCTAAGGAGGAAAGTAATATGCCGAGAAAGAAAACAGAAGAACTTGCCGTGATGCCGGAAGCACCGGCACTTCCCGTCGTCCCCGAGGAAGCGGCAGAACAGCCGGTGACAGAAGAGTGTTTGCCGGAAACCGCAGCCGATCCTGTTGTGGAGGATACTGTACCTACAGAGAGTGTTCTCGCTGAGCCTGCGGAAGTGGTGACTGTGCCGGAGGATCCCCAGCCCTCTGAAAAGCCGAAGCGCACTGTCCGCAAACGAACCGCTGCAAAAAAGACGGTAGAGGTGGAGAAGCAGGCTACGCCGCCTACTGAGGATGCTGCCGCCTCTGCTGAACCTGCCCCTGCCGCTGTCCAACAGAGAGATATTTTGACTTTGGATGCCCGGGGCGAAGCGGAAACGCAGGCGCAGATGGAGGACATTATCTGGCACGAGATCCACAATGCCTACCGCACCCGGCGCATGCTCTCCGGTATGCTGAGCGGCATTGAAAGAACGGAGGCGGGGAAAACCATTGCCATTGTGGACTACAAGGGATTCCGCATTGTGATCCCCTTGAAGGAGATGGTGCTGGACTTTCCGGCAGATATGTACGGTGCTGACTATAATGAGATGATCCTCCGACACCAGAAGATCCTCAATAAGATGCTGGGCGCAGAGGTGGATCTTATGGTCAAGGGCATCGACGCCAAAAGCCGAACCGTTGTTGCCAGCCGAAAAGACGCCATGCTGAAGAAGCAGCAGATCTACTATTTCGGTAAGGACAGTGACGGACAGTATCGTATTTATGACGGGCGCGTGGTGGAGGCTCGTGTGATCGCTGTGGCGGAGCAGGTCGTCCGGGTCGAAGTGTTTGGCGTGGAGACATCCATTCTGGCTCGCGATCTTTCGTGGGACTGGATCGGCGATGCCCATGACCGCTATGCCGTGGGAGACAAGGCTCTGGTACGCGTGCTGGAGATTGACCGCACAGAGCCGGAGCGTATCAGAATTAAAGCCGACATCAAAAGCGTATCCGGCAACAGCAAGAATGACAATCTCCAGAAATGCCGTATTCAGGGCAAATATGCCGGGAAGGTCACCCATATCCATAAGGGCGTTGTGTATATCCGCCTTAGCAACGGGGCCAATGCCATAGCACATTCCTGCTATGATCGGCGCAGACCCGGACGAAAGGATGATGTCAGCTTTGCCGTTACCCACCTGGATGAGGAACATGGCGTTGCGCTGGGGATCATCACCCGAATTATCAAGCAGCATGTCTGATCTGACACGGTATCGGCAGGGTATGGCAATGGATTGGCACTGTTTTGCGATTTCGCCGTAAATCACCATGTGCTATACTTGGTACAGTCAAAATTGTAAAGACCGCCGGGTGGTAACTCGGCGGTCTTTCGCATACAGGAAGAGGGTGTTTTATATGTGGTAGGCAGAGCAGCGTTTCGTGCCCGAGCGGCAAATGCAATCACTGCAAAACCCAAACAACAGTACATAGTGTTGAAAAAGGCGAGGCTCCAGTCGTAAATATCTTCAAAGCACATTAAACAGTGCTGCGATATTTACGTAAAGGAGAGAACGCCCATGAGGAGAAAAAGAATGCGTTTAGTTTCACTTATTTCGAGTGCCGTGTGTCTGTTAGGCTGCGCAGTCCAGCCGGCACCGGTCTCGGATTCGCCTGAGTCCAACACCAAGGTCTCTGCCTATGCAGCAAGTCAGGCCGAGCAGAACGAAGAGGAGTGCACGGTGGCCGAATCTCTGCTGCCGCAAACAGAAGATGGAGGCGATACATCCGAGAGCAGCGTCGCTCCTGAGCGGGCGGGTGCGGAGAATACGGATAAAGCCGCGAAAAAACAGCCTGTACCCGCTGAAACGGCACCGCCCGCTGCACCGAAAGAGCCGGCAATACCCGCGCCTGCACCGGAGGATAAACCTGCTCCCACACCCACACCGGCACCTACACAGAAACCGGCAGAGAAACAGGGGGAGCAACCTGCGCCTAAGCCCGAACCTGCCCCTACGCCTAAGCCTGCCGCCAGCGGGGATATCTATTCCATCGCGGAGGCCGTGCGGGCGGGCAACGAGTATGCGAAGGTGCAGTGCGGCGTGACCATTGACACCGGTCTGACTGCGGAGAACACCAGCTACTTCCCCGGCACGGCAGACAGCGTGGCGTGGCTGGCAGCCAACGGCGGACAGGAGGCACTAAACCGCACGGTGCGGGGCAATGTGGACGCAACCTTCCAGTATTTGGCAGCCATGGACAGTGCGGATGCCGTCAGAGCCTATGCACGGTTCAACTGCACCGTGCGCTATAGCGCAGCATCGGACGAGTACATCGTGGTGGTGCTGTACGGATAAAATCGAATACCCAACAGAAGGCCGACAGCGTGAGCTGCCGGCTTTTGCGTCGGGAGAAAGGACATTATGAAGAAAACCATTCCCAAGCTGCTAACGCTGGTGTGCCTGCTGGCGGTGCTCATGGGGCTGTCCGCTGTGACAGCTCACGCTGAAACCATCTCCGGCACCATCTCGGGCGGCAGAAATTATCACTACTATGAGGACAAATCCAATGTGCCCCAGTGGGGTCCATTCATCAGCACGAAGCTGAAATACTTTACAAGGAGTGATACCGGCAAGACGGCGCCTGCCTACTGCATGGAGCCTGCCGCAGCCTCCTCGGGGTCTGCCTTGGGCTACTCATCCGTGTCCTGGAGCGCTATGAGCTGGAATCAGCGTTATGCGGTGACCTTGGCACTGGCCTACGGCCACGGCGGCAGCTATACATTTGATATGAATCCCGATTATGCGCAGTTGGCGACCCAAGCCATTATTTGGGAATTTGTCTGCGGCTACCGCAGTCCCACCTACCCCTATACACTGAATGACACCACCTGCCATCGGATGTTCCGCTATGTGGACGCGGGCGTAGGAAAAGCCTATGACACCATCATTGACCGCATGATGCAGCACGGCAAGCTCCCCAGCTTTGCGGTGCGGTACCGAAACCAGTTGAGCGAAAGCAATGCCATCGAGCTGGACTGGGACGGCAGCCGGTACACAGGAACGGTCACCGACACCAACGGCGTGCTGTCGCAGTATTCCTTTGGCTGCAACATCAGCGGCGTGACCATCCGCCAGGAAGGCAACACATTGACAGTGACCGCCACCAAGGAGGCCGCCGAAAAGCTGGACGGCTATGTCAGCAGCGAAAAAGGCTATTCCCTGGATGTGGACGGCACAGAGGCCGTGCTGCTGGAGCCAAGCAACGGCAGCGACTTCCAGTCGTGTGCCGCGCTGACCACCCTGCCCGACCCCGTGTGGGCGTATATCCAGTTCAAAGTCAACAAGGTGGGCAGCATTTCTGTTCGCAAGGTAGATGCCGCAGGCGAGGCTCTCGCCGGGGTGGAATTTCTGCTGGAAACCTCTGCGGACGGACAGTCATGGACGGAAGTCGGCAGTGTCACCACCGGTGCAGATGGACTTGCCCAGTGGGAAAATCTCAAGACCGGCGTACAGTATCGCATTACCGAGGCGAAAGCGCCCGTCGGATATACCCTGCTGCCTGAGCCGGTGGAGGTGGGCACGCTGGCGGCGGATGCAGCGGACATCACCATCACCCTCTGCAACAATGCAGGATTTGAGCTGCCATTCACAGGCGGCACGGGATTCACAACATATTTCCTGCTTGCGGCACTCATGCTCTGCATGGGTGTTTATTTTTGCAAAAAATCTAATATCAGGAAGGAGAACAACTGAACATGAAAAAGAACCATCGCATAGTATCGCTGCTGCTGGCAGCACTTATGGCCTTCGGCCTGCTGACCACGGCATTTGCCGCAACAGATTCTGCGCCTACCATCGACACCAGCAAAAAAGCATCCCTGAGCATCTATAAGTACGACATCACCACGGCCGGCAAAGACGGTGCGTGGGATGTGGAGTCCTACGTCAGCACAGGCCTGCATGACGACGCCGTCATCGACAAGCTGGCAAAATATGCCGTGCAGGGCGTGGAATTCACCTATTTGAGAGTGGCGGACATCGCCATGAACAATGAGCTGGCGAATGGTCGGCGCCGGGTAGGTGTGCTGTACGGCTTTGACGGCGCGGACGCGGTGCTGCCCGCCATCGGCGTGACCGCCGCGGATGCCCACAAGAGCGAAAACGGAAAAAACTACTTCACCAGCGATGTGCTGAATGGCAAGCTGGCCGCTGCGCTGGCTGCCAATGCCACCACGGTGAAAAATGCGCTGGAAGCTGCGGTCAAGAACGGCACGGCCATGACCGAGACGGACGCTGCCGGTCACACCTCTGCGGAAAACCTTGGGCAGGGCCTGTACCTCGTTGTCGAAACCAGAGTGCCGGAGAATGTCACCTCTACCTGCAACCCTTTCTTCGTGTCCTTGCCCATGACCACCGTGGACGGCACAGGCTGGAACTATGATGTGACTGTCTATCCCAAAAACCAGACCGGCAACCCCACGCTGGAGAAAACCGTGCGCGAGAGCAAAAATTCCACCGGCAAGAACACTGGCAGCCTGACCGATATCACCGATGGCTTTGAGCATACCGCTACCGCCTCCGTGGGCGATACCGTGGACTACCGGATCATCAGCACCCTGCCCACCATCACCTCCAAGGCATCGGCTCTGAGCGAGTACACCTATGTGGACACACTGAGCAGGGGCATTCGCTACAACAAGAACGATGTGGTCATTGAGTTCTTTAAGGACGCTGGCTGCACTGACAAGATCACCACCTGGGATGAAAATTCCGGCAAGTTCACCGTTGCCTATGATGATGCACAGAACATTATGACCATCCGGATGACTGAGGCTGGTCTGGCGGAGATCAACGAGGCGGCCACCGTGCATACCGACAGCGTGAAGCGCGGTTATAGCGACTGCACCATGCGCATCACCTACGCCGCCACACTGACCGCCGACGCCCAGATGGGCGACAAGGACAACCCCAACGATGTCGTGCTGACTTGGAAGCGCACCAACGCCACTTATTTTGACACGCTGGAGGACTGCTGCCATGTCTACACCTACGGCATCGACGTTCTCAAGCAGTTCAGCGACAACGGCGGCAAGGTGCAGAACGTGAAGTTCCTGCTGCACAACGATACCGACGATGTGTATGTGATTGCTGAGCAGAAGAACGGCGTGTATTACGCCAAGGGCTTCGCCGCCAAGAAGTCAGATGCCACCACTTTCGTTCCCAACGCGCAGGGTCATGTGATGGTCAATGGCTTGGAGGACGACACCTATTCTCTGACCGAAATTGCCACCGACAAGGGCTATGTGCTGCTGAGGGACGCGGTCAAGATCGTTATCAAGACCGCTGAGAATGGGCAGTGTGAGAAGTGCGGCGCAAAGCTGCTGACCGCCTCTGCTACCGTCAACGGCAAGGACGTTACCATGACCGACGGCAACGCCATTGTGCCTCTGACCGTGGTCAATAACCCCGGCTTCAATCTGCCCAAGACAGGCGGCTACGGCACGTGGATGTTCACCATCGGCGGCGTGGCGCTGCTGGGCGCGGCGGCGTTTATCGTGATCCGCAGCCGCAAGCATAAGAACGAGCAGTGAAACGCTGGCTACTGACGGCGGCTTGCGGCGTTGCGGCGCTGGGCCTGATGCTTTACCCATTGGTGGGAGAACTTCTGAGTGAAAAGTATCATTCGGATGTGAAAACCGTCTACACCGCAGCCATAGAAGGCACCGACAAAACCGAACTGACTGCACAGCGGGAAGCCGCAGAGCAGTACAACGCCATGCTGTCCGACACGGCGACCATTACAGAGGGAGGGGCTTCCGCCCCTCCCTTGGCGTATGAAGAACAACTCACGGTGGGCGGCGTCATGGCCTATGTGGACATTCCCAAAATCAAAGTGTATCTGCCGGTGCAGCACGGTACGGAGGCAGACACGCTTGAAAAGTCGGTCGGCCATGTGGTCGGCACGTCTCTGCCGGTAGGCGGTAGCAGTACCCACGCGGTACTGTCGGCGCACAGTGGGCTGGCGAGTTCCAAGCTATTTTCGGACATCGACCAGCTTACAGGGGGCGATGTGTTCTACATCCATGTGCTGGGTGACACTTTGGCCTATAAAGTAGACAGCATCAACACAGTCTTGCCCGCAGACACGAGCCTGCTGCAAATTGAGGATGGCAAGGACTTGGTTACACTGGTGACGTGTACGCCGTTTGCCATCAACACCCACCGACTTTTAGTTCGTGGGCACCGCGTTCCTTATACCCCCGAACAGGAAGCATCTGCCGCCGCAGAAAAACCAGCCGCGTCCTCGTGGACGCGGCACTACCTTACCGGTCTGGGCATCGGTCTTGGCACGGTAGCTGTTGCAGGCGGCGGATACTTCCTGATGAGGAGGAAACGCCATGCGTAAGACATACCTCTTGCTGGCGGTACTGTTGTTGGCCGTGGCGGGCATCTGCGTCATGCTGTGGCCGGCGTTCACAGGACATAGGCTGCAAGCCGACACAGACGCCGCCGTGCAGAGCTTCCTCAAAGAACGAAAGCCGGAGCAGCAATATCCCGAACTGCTGGCGGCTCTACAAGAGTATAACCGCCAGCTTTACGCAGAAAAGCAGTGCAACCTCACCGACCTTGAAGCCTGTGAGGAGCCCGCCGCCGACTTGACTGTCTACGGCATCGAGGACGAGGTAATAGGCGTCTTGGAAATTCCCACCATGGAACTGACCATGCCGGTCTACTTGGGCGCATCGGATGAACATCTTGCCCTCGGCGCGGCGGTGCTGGGCAGCACGTCAGCGCCCATTGGCGGCGATAACACCAACTGCGTCATTGCAGGCCACCGAGGCTGGCGCGGCGCGGATTACTTCCGCCACATCGATCGCCTGCAGGTGGGCGATACCGTGCAGCTGACGAATCTATGGGAAACGCTGACCTATACCGTAACGGACATTCAGATCATCCAGCCCCAGGAGGTGGAGAAAATTAAAATTCAGCCAAACCGCGACCTGCTGACTTTGCTGACCTGCCACCCCTATGCCTCGGGTGGGCGGGAGAGGTATGTGGTGTACTGCGAAAAACTGCCCACCATGAGCCAATCACGGTGAGCAGTTTTATTTTGAGAGGATTCAGACAAGCGTGTCATCCAGCAGGAAGTCAATGACGCCAATATTGAGAATGCCGCCCTCATCATACCAACGCTTACGGATGTCATGACGGACAATGATCTTCGGGAAGGAGTCACCGGTCAGCGCGAAAGGCTTATTCTCGGTGATCGCCTTTTCCGCTGTTCCCAATGCGTAGGCAGACTGGATATAGGTCTTCTTGCCACCGGAGGTTGCAATGAAGTCGATTTCCCGCGCGACCGCCACGACCTTTCCTTTGGTATTTTTCTCGTTGCCGTAGACAATGCCGATGTCAACGGCGCATTCACGGATCATCAACTCATTGAAAATGATGTTCTCCATGATGTGCGTCATTTCCTGCTGGCGGAAGCCGATACGGGCATTTCTCAGTCCAATGTCCTCACAGTAGTATTTGTTGGGATAGTCAAAATAGCTCTTGCCCTTCACATCCCAGCGCTTGCATTCGGTAAAGAGGAAGGAATCCGATAAGTGATCCATATAGGCTTTCACGGTGTTCAAGGCAACGACATTTTCACCGCTACGCTTCTGCACTGTGTTGATGGCGGCAGCAACCTTCGTTGGGTTGGTCAGAGAGCCGATAGACGAACACAGCAGATCAAGAATCGCGGACAGCACATCCTCACGCTTGATCTTCTTCCGCTCTACAATGTCCTTCAGATAGACCTCAGAAAACAGCGATTTCAGATAAGCCATTTTCGCGGCATCCGTGGGACGGGACAGGATCAGCGGCATACCGCCGTAGAAGGCATAGTCCTCAAAGGCATCCTGCTTATCACCGCCTACGGCTGAATAGTATTCGGCAAAGGAAAGCGGATGCACACGGATCTCATCGCTCCGTCCCCGGAACTCAGTCAGTATATCGGAGGACAGCATTTTGGAGTTGCTGCCGGTCACATAAATGTCTAAGTTGGGCAAGGACTTCAAATCGTTGAGCGCGTCGTAGAAGGTAATCTTCTTGCCATCTGGATTGTAGGGATTCGGAACTTCGTCGGACATCTGAATCTCGTCTACAAAAAGATAATATTGGTCTGCACTGTGTTCTACGATCTCACGGACATGAGCCGAAAGCTCCAGCGGATTGCGATAGCGAATATCACGGGTCAAGTCCAACTCAAAGGACAGAATATGATCTTCGGTAACACCCTCACCGAGAAGGTAACTCTTGAACAGATTGCGAAGCAGAAAGGACTTGCCGCATCTGCGGATGCCAGTGATCACCTTCACCTGACCATCCCACATGAAGGAGATGATTTTTTTCAAATAGCGATCTCGTTTTATTTCCATAGCCCAACCTCCATTGAAAACTTGCTGGTATTATCATGCTACATTTCAATGGATAGTATACGGCACCGTGAGATAAAAATCAATAGCTCTGCTGAAATGTTTCCAGATAAACCCGGTAACATTTCAGCGGGCGGCGATTCAAACCACCGCTCCTGTGAGGTAAAGAAGCCTGAAAGTTGACAAGAACTGCGACGCGGCTGACCTGCCACCCCCACGCCGGCGGCGGGCGGCAGCGGTTTGTGGTCTACTGTGAACGAACTGAAAATTAAGGAGAAATGCACAATGAAAAAAGCAATTTGTATCATTTTAGCTGCGGCAGCTGCCGTGGCAATTATCGTCTCCAGACGCCTCCGACCCCGTGGCCGCAGAGAAATTTGAAAATTTTTTCAAAAAGTGGCGCACTTTTGATTTCGTTTTACGGATAATGATAGTAGAGGGAATTTTATGGACAAGCGTTTTTACCGATTTTTACAGGCAACCTGCTGTAACTGGCGCAACAGCTTCTTCGTTGATTGCCACCGTTGTGACGGATGCTCCGGGTTTCTCCTGTCTGTAAATCACAATGCCGTGCCGTCAATCATCCCTGTGGCGGTATTCGAGGAACTGTCCGGTGAGACTGTGGATAAATATGATTGCATCGGCATTATGACGCTGGAGGGATTCCAACGCTTCTACACCAGCTGGCTTGTCTGGAACGTAGAAGACCCGAAACGGTGCAGTCTATCCCAATTGTGGGAGAGCTGCCAACAATGAACGCACACAAGCCGAAAGAAGGAGGTGAACATTCTGAAAAGAGTCAATATCCATTGCCCCAACTGCGGAGCTAAGGCTACCTTGCATCCTGCCAGCTTTGTATATGGCAACAGTCGTAGTGCAGGAAGCTATCTGTATGTTTGTGACCGCTATCCCGCCTGCAACAGCTATGTGGCTGCCCATCGCGCCACACGGCAGCCCATGGGCTCTCTGGCTGACGGGGAGCTTCGGCATAAGCGTATCCAGGCACACCGGGCATTTGACCGCCTGTGGCGTTCCGGCTTGATGACCAAGAAAGAGGCGTATCAATGGATGCAGACAGAGTTCGGTCTGCACGAGGAACAGGCGCATATCGCACAATTCGGCGCGTACATGTGTGATCGGTTGATCTGTGCCTGCGAGAAGTTTTGTATCCACAGCGCAGAGGTCGCATAGAGAGCACGCCTAAAGCCACAGAGAAAGAGAGGTGAATCTGACGATGAAGAATAAGGATATTGCCCTTACTGATGCCCAGCGCAGTATGGTAGAGGCGAATATGGACGTGGTACGCTGGGCCATCCGTACCAGCATTCAGGTCAATGAGCAGCGCTATGGTTTCGGCTATGACGATTTGTTTCAAGAGGGCTGCATTTGGCTTTGCAAGGCCGCAGTGACGTATGACCCGGACGGCGGCGCCAGCTTTCCCACCTATGCTCAGAGGGTCGTTGAGAACGGTCTGCGTACCTATTGCCGGCTGCAGCACAGCAAGGAGCGGCGCAGCTTTCCTGTATCGGAGATCTTTGACACGGAGGCTGACGGTCACCGTGCCATGGCCTCCGGCATCCGCAGTCTTCAGGAGCAGCTGGCTGAGGTAGATGCGTTATCGCTTCTGGAAAGCGCGAAGCAGCAATACAACGGTGTTGTACGGCTGGGTATAGAGGCGATGCAGCTGAAATTTATCGGCCTGAACAATACGGACATTGCTGCCTATTATGGGATCAAGGCCAACTATTTGGGCGCGGCCGTACATAGAGCCGCTGAGCGGCTGAGGAACAATGCGGAGTTTTTGAATAGCCTTGAATATGAGCCGTTGAAGAAAAGCTCCAAGGCTTCGTGAAAAATGTGAGGTGAAATTCATGCAGAAATACTATACGGCCGTCGGCCGATTCGAGCGCAAAGGCCGCATGGGCGATATGACCTGCCCTATGGTCATCATCAACAACCGGGAATATGCATTGGACATCCAGGAGATGATCCTTTGGGCTGCGCTGAACTGGCAGATCATGGACGCCGGCTCCCTTGAGGATGCTTATTCCGCCAAGCTGAAAGCCAGCGGCATCAGACCCCAGCGCAGTATCTCCGACTGTATGCGCCGACTGATGCAGCGCGGACTAGTGGTGGAGGGCTGCGGCGAAACCGATGAGGATGCACTGTATGCTCTGTTGTCAGGGCTTTACGTGGTGCCGATCTCAGACAGTCTGCTGCTGCGGCTGATCTCGTTTATCAAGCTGACGGTTTTCGGCCATGTCCCTTTTGCGGTTACCAGGAAGCTGTTTCGCAAGGACCGGCGCAGCGCAAACGAACGGCGAGTTTATCGTCTGTCCCGTCAGGCACTCTTATCCACGGCAGAACTGATCAAGTGTGTGGAGTATGACATCCATACGATCCACTCTGATTCGCAGCTGATGGACGCCCTGTATGCAGACGATACCACCACCAGCGACAATATCGCGGATATGGTCAGGCCCTTCGTCTGCTGCCGCCCCGTGCTGCAGGCTGTGGCAAACCTCTATCTGCGCCGTCAGATCATCTTTGAGAGGCTGTCATGATGGACAAGCTCAGGACAGCACCGCTGCCTCTGAGAAGAAAGCTGCTCCTCACCGCGTTGGCAGGGGCGGCTTTCTTCCTTGTAGGGCTGGCAGCCATTTTCTTTTCCCTCGATACCGTTACAGCTCTGCTCAGCGGCATCCTCGCCATAGGACTTGCTTTTAAAACGGCAGAACTCTACCGCCTAATTATCACCGGGCACTACACGGACATTGATGGCATCTGCATTGCCATCACACAGACGCCGCTCCGCAAGTACCGCAATGTCCGGATCATAGACAGTCAGGAGCGTGAAAGGACACTTGTACTGCCTAGGCAGGACAAGATAGAGGTTGGCCGCCGATATCGTTTCTATTTCAAATCCTCTGCACATAAATCTCCTGCACAGGTACAGACTGGCAGCAGCTTCATAGACGAATCTCTCCCGACCGATGGCTTTCTTGGGCTTGAGGCGGCGTCGGATTATAGCAATGTTGACACAGTGCGTTGATTATAGTATAATTCAAATCAAGAAAAGCATACTATGATTAGAAGGAGGCTGTGATATGACGCTTTTAGATAGACTCACAACGAATTTCGGCTGTAACGAGCCGATCTTACTTGATGAGATTGACTGCAGGGGCTATTCACGCCCGTGGCTCTTCAAAGAACTGAACGAATTGTGTAGAACTGGTAGGCTGGTGCGTTTTGACCGCGGTATTTATTATATTCCCACTGAGACAGCATTTGGCACCAGTCTGCTCGACCCCCGCAAAGTAATCGAGAAAAAATATGTAAAGGATAGTTCTGGCTGTTACGGCTACTATTCCGGTGCAGCTTTCTTAAACCAACTGGGGCTGTCAACGCAAATGCCCAATACCATTGAAGTCTGTACCAACAACGAAAAGACACGTTCCCGTGAGTTAGCTATCGGGAAGCAGCGTGTTATTCTACGCAGAGCCAGAAGTAAGGTCACGGCAAAAAATGCTGCTGTGTTGAGCTTCCTGGAGCTTATGAATGAAATGCCGGCACCTTATTTCTCCGAAGGGAGGAAGAAACTGACCATAGAGTTTATCACAAAAAACGGCATTACGAGACGCGACATCACAGAATACGCACCTGCGTTTCCTGATAAGGCTATGCGCACTCTGGTGGAAAGTGAGATCATCTATCATGTTACACAGTAATAGAGAATTGTTCGAGCAAGCTATACTACGAACGGCAGATGCGACAGGGATTGCGGCCAGCATCATTGAAAAAGACTACTATGTCACGGAGTTTTTAAGGAGGATGACTTCCTATCAGCCAGACATGGTGTTCAAGGGCGGAACTTCACTCTCAAAATGCTATAAGCTGATCCAGCGCTTTTCTGAGGACATTGATTTGAATGTTGAAGACCGTCCCAGTGAAGGGCAGCGTAAAGCACTCAAGCGAAATATTTTGGCGGTAGTTGATGACTTGGGATTATCCCTGAGCAATGCTGAAGAAATTCGCAGCCGGCGCGACTATAATCGCTATGTGATCAATTACCCTGCATTGCAAGGGGCAACGTATTTGAAGCAGCAGCTTATCGTTGAAACCGTTGTTTCCATGCGCGCATTCCCGAATCATCCCATGGACGCATCCAGTTTCATTTATGATTTCCTGAAAGATACCGGCAGAGAAGATATTATCCGCGAATACAATCTGCAACCTTTTTCAATCAATGTGCAGGCAGCGGAGCGTACCCTGCTGGATAAGCTGTTTGCACTTGCAGACTACTACCTCAATGGATCGATCACAGAGCATTCGCGGCACATTTATGACATATATAAGTTGAGTATGATCGTCACGATTGATGATACTCTGCGACAATTAGCCAGTGAGGTCATTCTGGAACGCCGCTCGCACAAGGTCTGCCTGTCTGCACAAGAGGGGGTGGATATGAATAATCTCCTTCGGCAGATCGTTGACTCCGATGCATATAGGAGTGACTATGAGCAGATTACATCCGCACTCCTTTTTGAAGACGTGTCATATTCCACCGCAATTACTGCGCTGCAGCACATCATTGATTCTCGTGTGTTTCAATAAATATCTATATATAGAATTGCGACTCTTGACAATCGCAATATATAGTGATACAATACACTTGTAATTGTTCTTTGTGCATCGCCTATTCAGGGTTTCCGAATACCTTTCGGATCGCACACGTTTGTTAAGATTGTAATTTAGTGCCGACATGACAGCTTTGGCTTATTGCTGATGCTGTATGCCGGCACTTTTTATTATAGATATTTAAGCCGTAAGGCAGAAAGGAGTGTAATGGCAAACATATCCGTCGTTGGCCGTATTGCATCGGATGATATTGAACTGAAGATCAGCGCCAATAATCGGCCCTATCTACGGTTCGACCTTGCGGAGCGTACCGGTAAGGGGGCTTACGCAAGAACGCAGTATTATCAGGTCGTTGCCTTTGGGGCTATTGCCTCACAGTTCGCCAAAAGAGGCTTGTGCCGCGGCGCGCTGATCAGTGTGGAAGGCACGCTGGAGCTGGAGGACTATCTGAAACGGGATGGTTGGACGCGGGATAAGCGTCTGAAGGTCATCGCGCTGCGATGGCGTTATCTCCAGCCCTATGACACGAAAGTGCCTGAACAGGTACCGGAGATCGACGGAGAACGAGAACCCTTGCCCGGATAGGATGCCGGGCATAAGAGGAGCTATCATGTATCAAAAGGATGCGTGGCAGCTCCTCTTTTTTGTTTTCATCACGAAAAGGAAAGGATGTGCAAAGCATGAATAAGAAGAAGTCCATCTGGTCTGGCGTATCTGTCCTTATCGCAGCCGTTCTGGCCATCGTTGCGTTTGTACGCAGCGACACACAGATCTGGCTTCTGACAGCTGCATTTACCATTTGGGCGATTTGGGTCACGGCCGCATTCGTATTCCCTTATATACAGGAACAGGAAAACGAAAAGCGGCGCGCCGCCCGCAGAGCGGCCTATGACGCACAGCACCAGAGTCTTCGCGCACTGTCTGTGGAAGAGGAGGATGGCTTCGGCCCACTGCTGCTCCGCCATGTTAACCACCGGATATCAGCATATTTGAAAGCAGTGTATCCGGATGCCACATGGGAGTGGCGCAGCCCAGAGCCGGAGAAACTGATCCTTCACGGCGGTACAGGCCGTATCACCATCTCTGGTATTCCCGACTATGATCAGGCGGAGGTGACCTTTGACCAAAAGGCCAACTTCTCCTGCTCACTGCTGAAGGTCACACCTGTGGTACAGAGTGCGGCAGAGAACGGCACCTCCGAGAAGCTGCCTGCTCCGCCCCGTGAGATCGATCCGCAGGTCTGGTTCGAGCAGCAGGGACGCAAGGTTCTGGATGATCTGATCTACGACCTCAACTCCCGTGGCTATAGCAGCCTTGTCATCAAGGACAACGGTGACATCTGCATCCGTCAGGGTGACGTAGAGAAAGCGCAGACCTCATTCAAAAGCCTGCCGGAGAAGCATTACTGGCCCCGGCTCCTGAAGGTGTTCGAGCGTGAGGGCATCGCCGCCAGCATGACGGATGATGCCATCGCGCTGAACTGGTAAGGAGGGTGCTGCCATGAAAACAGGCTTAACCCTGGAGCAGCTTGCCGCGGAGATCACCCGGCAGCAGAGTGCCAAAGAGGATTATGTGGTCAATACCGGCAATCTTCGGCTGGAAAGCTATGGACCCGAGCTGACACTTCGCGTGCTGGACAGTGACGGTGCAGACCGTATCGAACCGCTGGAGATCGGCGATATCGCCCACCGGCAGATTGGTACGCACCTGAGCATCCCTGCCAAGTACTATGAGCGAATGCGCAGCGAAGACCCCGGACTACTGGCACACAATGTCAACACATGGCTGGAGCGGACACCTGCCCAACGCATGATCCGTGTGCTGGACGGTAAGGCACGCGCCTACCTCAGCAATCGTTATCTGCGTATGGACAACTACAGTATCGCCTCAGCGGTGCTGCCCATCCTGGCGGAGATCCCCGATGTGCGCATCGAGAGCTGTCAGATCACCGACTCCCGCATGTATATCAAGGCGGTCAATCCCCGTTTACAGGAGGATGTGACGCCGGGTGACACAGTGCAGGCCGGCGTGGTCATCAGCAACAGCGAGGTGGGCTTAGGCTCTGTCAACATCCAGCCTCTGATCTACCGATTGGTATGCAGCAACGGTATGGTGGTCAACGACGCCGCCACAAAGCGCAACCATATTGGCCGGGCAACGGATGCGGAGGAGAACTTCCAGCTCTATTCCGAAAAGACGCTGGCTGCAGACGATCACGCTTTTCTGCTGAAGGTGCAGGACACTGTCCGTGCCGCCGCAGAGGAAGCGCGGTTCGCTCAGGTGGTGGGCATGATGCGGGAGGCTGCGGCCATCCCCATGAACACCGCAGATGTACCCGGCGTTGTGAAGCTGGCCAGCAGACAGTTCGGCCTTACGGACTCGGAGGGTGAGGGCATCCTGCAACATCTGATCGAAGGCCATGACCTGAGCCTGTACGGTCTTTCCAATGCGGTAACACGGTACAGTCAAGACGTAAGCAGCTATGACCGCGCCTCGGATCTGGAGATCATCGGCTACAACATTCTGGCAATGCCCAGAAGTGTGTGGTCGCGGCTGAATCAGGTATCCGCGGCGTAATGTGAAAAAACAAAAAAGATAAAATGGAGGATCAAAAAATGAGTTATCCTGAAACTACTACGATGGCAACTGCCAGTGCATTCAACCTTCCCACCATGGCCGGCCTTGATTTCGGCAACGATGATCTTGCCGACGATATGGAGGGCTTGACGCTCTCATTCCCCAAGGTCAAGATCCCGTCCGGCGGCGCACTGCAATTCGAGCTGCCTACCGGCGACCCGGAGAATCCGGAGTATACCCGGTTTCTGCAGGGCGTTATCCTGTATCACCATGCCAGTGGCGCGTATTGGCCCGAGGGCTGCGAATACGATGATAACACCGCCCCTCTGTGCTCCACCGTGGACGGAAAGCAGGGCTACGGTACACCCGGCGGCGCCTGCGCTGCCTGTGAGCTGAACCGTTATGGGACGGCAACAGACGGAAGGGGGAAGGCCTGCAAGAATATGCGTATTCTGTATCTTCTGCAGGACGGTGACTATATCCCGCTGCAGCTCTCTCTGCCGCCTACCAGCCTGCGACCGTTCAATGATTTCATGAATGCCGCATTTGTGGCCCGGCGCCGTCCGGCATGGAGCAGCGTGGTGCAGATCGGCTTGAAGCGCGTGGACAACGGCAACAACACCTACAGCGTGGCGACCTTCCGTAAAGTGGAAGATCTCCAGCCTGAACAGGTGGGCGAGTTCCGCGCCTTTGTAGAGTCGTTCCGCCAGCAGGCGAAGGAGATGCTGAAGAACCGTGCGGAGCTGTCTGCCGCCCGTGAGGGTGAGGAGGACCAGTATGCCACCGCAAACACCGAGTATGCTGTTGCCGATAGCGGCCAGCATTTCTGCATTTCCGGTGCGGATGTGATCGATGGCGAGCGTGAGGAGCTTCCCCACTAAATGAACCTATCAGACCTTATAAGGATCTGAAACATGTGAAGAGCCGCAGTCTGTGTAAAACACAGGCTGCGGCTCCCGGCATATAGGAGGAACTGTAATGAATGAAAATACCCCCATGACCCCGGCGCAGCAGTTATTTGCGGAGGAGCATCACAATCTGGTCTATGCTTTTCTCAATGAGAAGAAGCTGCCGGAGGATGAGTATTACGATGTGGTGGTCTTTGGCTACTTGCAGGCAGTCATGGACTATACCACGCAGGGTGAGTCCAGCCGTTTCAGCTTCGCCACCATTGCATGGCGCAAGATGGAGAGCCGCCTGGCAGACCACTTCCGCCATCAGGCATCTACCAAGCGTGCAGCACCGACGGTCAGCCTCAATGCTGTTATGGACGATGCCGGCCTGTCTCTGTCCGATATGCTCTCCGCAACGGATGAGAGCTTTCTGGAGATGGAGACCGGCCTGCTGTTCCACGATCTGGGCCGGCATATGCCCCGCCGTGATATGAACGTACTGCGACTCAAGGCAGATGGCTACGGTACGCGGGAGATCGCACAGAGGGAGAATACCACCGTGCACATGGTGCGGAGTATTCTCAAGTGTGCCTATTAGATCATTCGCAAGCTGTTTTTCGATTCGGATAATGATCGCGCTTTTCACGACCACACAGGTCGAAGGAAGGAGAAAGAAAATGAATAAGAAGCAGGTCATTCTTACCGGCCGGTTGGCCGCACCGCTCTGCGAGGGCAGCCGTGCATGGATACGCCATCATAGCGGTCTGGTCTGCACCTCACGGGTCGTCCGTATCCAATCTCTCACTGACAGAAAGGCCGTTTTTGAGACCATGAACTCCATGTATCATGTGTCCTTGGAAACGTACCCTTTTGTGATGGAGCTGCCGGAAGCGATGTGCGCATAGTATGACGAATGGTATAGGAGGGCGGCAAACGCCGTCCTCCTATATCCCCATCTCCCAGTATAATGGGATCGAAGGAAGCTAACATACCGATTTATGCGACAGTAAAGTCCGGTGCAAATCTATGCATCTTCCCCCGATACCAAACGAGTTAATCGAAGCAGCACAATAAGAATAAATGCGGAGAAGCACCGCTGAATTGTTTGACGACAGTTCAGCGGTGCTTTTGTTTTTGTAGGAGGACTTTTAATTATGGGATTACTCGATAAATTGGAGCAAGTTGAGATCAAGGTGGATTCCCGCCTGCCGGAGGATGACCTGATGTTCTGCGAAACCCAGCAACAGGCGTATGATGAATCCTGCCGTGCGCTCCGTGAAATACGCCAACAGTGGAAAAAAGCGATTCAGGCGCAAAGAGACCTGCTCGGCATTGGGCAGGATGGGTCGCTGCCCTACTTTGGGAGCAATTACCGGTTCGGGATAACGGATCTGAACCGAGAACTGGAGAAGTTCCACAGTAGGTTCATCTCTGAGCTCACACAGCATTTCAATGAGAAATATAGCGTAACGATCTCAACGGATGCCATCAAAGAGCATCTGATCCCCGCAGAGCCAGACCCGTATAGGTGCGATATGGATACGAGCAAGGAGTATCATCGCAATCTGCGGGCTCTTTCGCTGCACTATGAAGATGTGGTTGACCAGATGTTCATACAACTGGATGGACTCAGTTTTGTAGAACGCGCTTATCAGGAGCTACGCATTAAATGCTATAAAGCGGCGCATAGCTACAACGACAAGACCAGCTACGACAGTAAAGGGGATACGCTTCGCTTTGGCGGATACTTTTGCACCTGTGATGAAAATTGGGGTCGTGAAGACTGGAGCCTTGCAGACCGCATGAAGGATGTCCTTGCCGGCGTGGCGCACTTTGAAACCAATACCTTTGGGTGCAAGCCTGCGGGATTCTCCGAGCTACTCGGTTATTCCGATGTGTCCACCTCAGTGTTTCAGTTCCCAGACTGCCAGAAGCTCGTACAACTGCGCATGTTCAAAAATGGGCGCGTGGATCTGAAGTTTAAGACGGCGTCTATTGCAAAGGAGTTTGCCGAAACGTATCTTGACTATTCATGCTGAGGTGTCGTCATGAAGTATACACCCTCGACAGAATCGATCCCCCAGAGCAGTCGCAGAGCAGTTAACGAAAAGCTCCTGTACCTGATCGACAACAACTGCTGCGAAGCGTATGGTATCACGAAGCAGGATGTTTTTCAGGGTTATACAGGGGATGGGGGCCTGCACGGGCTTTCCCGGAAGAACTATCGGAGCTACCATACATACAGTGAGGCAAAAAAAGAGCTGGAAAACGGCCAGTTCTTTACACCGCCCGCCTTGTGTCAGTTCGTGGCGGATTGCCTTCGACTGGAAGAGGACGATCTGGTAGCGGACCTCACCTGTGGGATGGGGAACTTCTTCAACGTAATGCCGGTGGAAGCCAATGTCTATGGCTGTGAATTGGACACCAAGGCATTCAAGGTGGCGTCATATCTTTATCCGGAGGCCAATCTGGTTAATAAGGATATTCGCAATTATATGCCGCAGGTACGCTTTGATTATGTGGTAGGCAACCCGCCCTTCAACCTGCAATGGATGGCTGAGAATGGAAAGGAGTATCTATCGCAGCTCTACTATTGCTTGAAGGCTGCCCAATTCTTGAAGCCACTGGGAATCCTGGCTTTGATCGTACCCAACTCATTTCTGGCCGACTCGTTTTCGGACAGCTCAATGATTCGGAAGATGGAGGCACAATTCCGGTTTCTTGGTCAGATCCTGTTGCCGGATGATACCTTTGCGCAGATGGGTGTTTCGCACTTCCCAATAAAGCTGCAGTTCTGGCAGAAGAAGGGCGTGGATTCCGAAACACCGGCTCGCTATCGCACAGGAATGGATAACGATCTTTCCGGCGGTATCTATGCTGGTGCAGCACAAGCGATCCACATGTCGCTGCTGCAAATGCCAAAGGCCATGCTGAAGGAAAATCGCGCCAAGATCCTGCGGGAACTGGCAAAGGAGCGTCAAACCTCTGCATCGTTTACTTATACGGTAGAGAAGATGCTGTACCAAATCAGGATACATCCGTCCCTGAAGGATTGGTATGCCCAATGCTGCGCGTATCTGCATCGGTTCTATACGGAGACACAGCCGCCAGAGATGCGATATGAGGAATGGTGCAAACGGCGGTTGACCGAGGCGAAGGTACTGCATTATCTTCGTCAGACACTCAGACGTCAGAACCGGCAGCCGGAACGTGATGAGATCCACCTTGTCAAGCGGGATTATTCATTCGCCTATAAAGGGTATAGTGCTGCAGTGCGACGCCGCATGAGCGAAGAGCTGCGCCAACCTATCCCGGTCTGTGAAGCAGTGCTGCGCGGTGAAACACTCCCTGGTTACGAACGGCTGCTGCGTAAAAAGCGGCATGAATACCTGATCCAGAGCCAGCCTTTTCAGGAAATGACCCCGGACACGGGAATTGGGAAATGGTTGGATGATTTCTGGTTATGGGATGCCGAGAACGAGGAGGAGATCCTGCTGAACGATACCCAACTCCACGACCTGAATCTTGCTCTGCAAAAGCGTTATACGCTGCTGCAATGGGAACAGGGTTCCGGTAAGACACTGGCTGGCATTGCCTATGGGAAATACCGCATGGACAGACAAGGGTATCGTAACACCTGGGTCATTTCATCGGCCATCTCTATCCGCAATAACTGGAATGTGGTGCTGCCCAACTATGACGTGTCGTATGTGTTCGTGGAACGGCTGAGGGATCTGGAGCGGATCAAGCCCGGCGACTTTGTGCTGATGACCTTTAATGCGCTGTGCAAGTATCGCAGGCAGATCAAAAAATGGCTGAAGATCCATAGCCGCAAGACCTGTCTTGTACTGGATGAAAGCGATGAGATATGCAATCCGTACAGCAGCCGTGCCAAGGCGGTGCTGTCCTGCTTCAGACGATGCCAATCAAAGCTGCTGACCACAGGAACCAGTACCCGGAACAACATCTCTGAGTTCGCACCGCAGATGGAATTGCTTTATAACAATTCCATCAATATGCTATCCTGCTGCCACACCATCTATCACTATGATAAGGACGGCACGGCGACACGAGAGACTAACCCGTGGTACGGTCAACCGATCCCGGCCTATCGTCGTGGGTACACGCTGTTTGCCAATTCACATCTGCCGGAGAAGATCACCGTATTTGGTGTCGGACAGCGCACACAGGACATCTACAATGCAGATATTCTGCGTGATATCCTCGCCAAGACAGTAATCACCCGTACCTTTGAGGAGGTCACCGGGAAGGACATCAAACGTATCCATCAGGAGCCCATTCCGTTTTCAGCAGAGGAGAAGGCTGTATGGGTACAGGCGGTCAAGGAGTTCCATACCATGCGCCAGAAATATTTCACCTCAACGAAAAACGCGAGGAAAGATGCCATGCTGCGGATCATCCAGCAGATCACGCTTTTGCTGCGGATCAGTGCCGCGCCCAATACGGTTTCGGAGTATAGCGGCGAGCTTCCCGGGAAGCTGCGGAGAACGATCCAGCTTACCGGCAGCTGGGCAGAAGAGATCGTGGCCATAGGCGTCCGCCATACCGTGGTGCTGGACGCCTATGCGGCAGCCCTGCGGGAAGCGTTTCCCAACCGGCCACTTTTCATTGTGACCGGCGCGACGACTACCTTTGCGAAACGCAGGGCATTACGGCAAACACTCCGCGAGAGCGGAAACGGCATCCTGCTGTGTACGCAGCAGAGCTTGCCCAGCTCAGTCAACTTCGAGTTCGTCAACAAAGTCATCATCCCGGAGCTGCACTATAACAACTCCCGCATGAGCCAGTTTTACATGCGCTTCATCCGCTTTAATTCCGTTGACTGGAAGGACATCTATTTCCTGACCTATGCACAGAGCATTGAGTCCAACCTGATGCAGATGATATTGGCAAAAGAGAAGCTCAATCTCTTCATGAAGGGCGACGAAGCAGATATGGATGATATTTACGAACGATTTGGAGTGGACTACGATCTCACATCGCTGCTGTTATACCGCGACATAGATGAAGACGGCCGTTTCAGCATTCGCTGGGGCGAACAGGAAATTGCGTAAAGGAGGTAACGAGCATTGAGGTAAAGAGAAACCAAGGCGGAACGGTTCGTGCGTGTGGCTGAACAGCGCACACAACGAGCCGTAGACGCTATCCATTCGCTTTCTAATTGTGCAAGCCGTGTGTGTTACGATTACACGCCGGAACAGGTAGAACAGATCATAGCGGCACTGGAGGCGGAAGTAAGACGCCTGCAGAGTGCATTTACGGGCGAAAACCGCTTTACACTGCGCCCATGAGTCAGAGGCCCCGGATGATTTCCGGGGCCTCAAATATAAGTCAATAAGGAGTATAAACATGAAAAGAGAATCTGCCCCGCAGGAGTATACCTGTCGGAATTGCCCGGAACGGTATTACCATGCGATCCCCGCTCCCCAGAAGTCAAAGGGACTCATGATGCACTTTGGCGAAAGCTATTGCACCCTGCCGAAGAGAGCCAGACATCTTAAAAGCCGTGATCTGAACAGACGGGCACCGGAATGGTGCCCGAAGCGGAAAGTGCCGAACACGCTGCGGATCTACTATTACCGCAGCTCGGAAACGTATATGTTGGACAATGTGCTGCATCAGGGCTTTGCATTCACACCGCTGCCCACGGCAAGCCGCTATGCAATGGCATATGAGGGAACTTCCTCGCTCTCCCCGCGGGAGTTTTGGCTAAAGCTGCTCACACAGAAGGATACGGAGCTGTTAGGCATAGAGGTCAAAGCCAAGTCCGTAGTAGAGATAGACGATGGGCTTGCCCCGTGCTTTTTCTTCAAAACGGAAGAAGGCTATACGCGCTGTCAGTGCTTCGATGCTGATCGCGCACGCACCAACTGCATGGAAGGCTGGGAGGAATATAATCAGGAGGACATAAAATGATCATCAACCAAGAGGGTATGCGCTATACATACAACGGCATGACCTACACTGTCGGTGCCGCTGTCATGGCAACAGAGGCAAGTGAATATCGTGGACTTTATGGCACCATCACGGAGATCCGTGATGGATCTGACCGAGAGACAGAGAACGATACGCCTGACATCTATTGCTGTTTTGAACCACCTCTGTTTCAAGAAGAGATCCAAGAGCTGGAGCAACGCTTCACAGAACTATATCAATCGCCTAAGAAGCTCGATGAGATCACACTGGATATGGTTATCATGGCACCAGAGATGGTTCGGGTGATCTCGGCTGACCCAAAGGAGTGTAAGGCCTGCGAGCTTTACCTGCTTACCACACACTGCACGACGAATCTGGATTCCAGCAGCTTCACTGAGCTATACGCCGACTACGATGCCGGACGTTTTGCCCTACTGCAAAGTGTCCGGGAGGAACAACAGGATGGCTGCGTAAAGGATTGGGCAGATAGGGACGTACTGGAAGAAGAATATGGCATTGACCGCTATGAGGCATGGTATCGTGATGAATACTTCGAGAATCATTTCGTCATATCGCTTGAAAAGCTGTCCCTCATGCTGCCGCCAGATTTTATAGAAAATCCGAAAAGTTATAATTGAAATTATTATAATTTGCGGTATAATACTTTATGGAGGCGGTGAGCTTATGAAGCAATTTGTTGATCGACAGCAGGAGATGGAGACGCTGCAAAGTGAGTATGAGCGGAATGGCAGCGCACTTGTCGTACTGTATGGACGCCGGCGAGTGGGAAAGACTACGCTGATATCCGAGTTTATTCGGGATAAAAACGCCCTGTTTTTCCTTGCAAGTGAAGAGTCCGAAGCACAAAACCGAGCGGCATTCAAAGAGAAAGCGGCAGAATTCATTGATAGTGATCTTCTGCGTAATGCGGATGTCAAGAGCTGGGACGTGATATTCAAGTCAATCATGGATGCCAAGCATGACAGCAAGCCCGTTATCGTACTGGATGAATTTCAGTATCTGGGCAAGGCAGAGCCTGCATTTCCTTCCATATTCCAACGGATATGGGAAGAAATACTAAAGAAGCAGTCTGTTATGGTCATCCTTTGCGGCTCCCTGATCTCCATGATGGAGTCTCAGACACTGGCCTACGGCAGCCCTTTATACGGAAGGCGAACCGCGCAGATCCGGCTCAAGCAGATCCCGTTCGCCTATTACCATGAGTTTTTCCCTGGCAAAACCCGCAGAGAACTCATTGAGCTATACTCTGTTACAGGTGGTGTCCCCAAATATATTGAGCTATTTTCGGAGAGCGGCGATATCTATCGTGCTATCCAAAAATGCGTACTGAACCGTTCTGGCTATCTCTATGATGAACCGCATTTCCTGCTGCAGCAGGAGGTCAGTGAGGTTGGTAGTTACTTTTCCATTATCAAGGCGATCGCAGCCGGAAATCACAAGCTTTCCTCGATTGCCTCTGTGTTGGAGGTCAAGTCAACGAACCTGACCAAGTACCTGAAGACCTTGATGGATCTGGATATTCTGGAACGAAGGGTGCCTGTCACAGAGGAAAATCCCGAGAAGAGCAAGCGCGGCCTTTACAAGATCAAGGATAACTATCTGCGGTTTTGGTTCGCATTTATCTATCCCAATATGAGCTTTATCGAAAGCGGGCATAGCGGTATCGTGATGGATAAGATTCGCAAGGGCCTCACTACCAGCCACATTGGCTTCGTATATGAGGACATCTGTGAGGAACGGATGTGGGAATTGAATGTTAATAACACATGGCCGTTCCAGTTCTCCAAGCTGGGTGGGTATTGGGATGCCAAGAATGAGATCGACATTGCAGCTCTTGATCCGGAGGGCAAGAACCTGATTCTGGGAGAGTGCAAGTACTGGAAAGAACCCGTTGGTCTTAATGTCCTTCATGCGTTGGAAGCTAAGGCTGGCGATGTCGCATGGGAGCGGGATCGGCGAAAAGTGTGGTACGTCCTGTTCAGCATCTCTGGCTTCTCGGATGAGCTACGCAATCATGCCGCAACACGGGACGATCTTCTTCTGATTGATGATGGAGAAAGATAGCTGATCGACCAGCCGGTTCAATATCTTCAATGCGATCCAAAATCCTTTGAGGGAATTCAAGAAGTTCTGACAAATGTGTATCAAACAGACGTGGAGATTTCCACGTCTGTTTTTTTTCTATCTGTTGCAGTAATGCGCATTAAAGTCGTATAAACACAGTATAAGCACAAAAAGAGAAGGAGCTGATCTTATGTTAGTCTGCGTAGACCACGGAAATAAACAAATCAAAACAGCCAGTCGGGTATTTACATCCGGACTGGTAGAGAGCGATACCCGTCCCCCTTTCGGTGACAACATCCTATTTTATCGGGGAAAATACTACACGCTCTCCGACCAACGTATCCCCTATACCCGGGATAAAACAGAGGACGACCGATTTTTTATCCTGACGTTGTTTGCCATCGCTTACGAGATCAACGCGGCGGGCCAGTATGTCCCGGATCGGCTGATGAACATTCAGCTTGCCGTTGGGCTGCCCCCTGCGCATTATGGAACGCAGTATAAACGCTTTGCCCAGTATTTCCTGAACCGCGGTGTGATCGGGTTTGAATTCAATGGGAGAGAATACTCCATCTGCATCACAGAGGCGGTCTGCTTCCCGCAGGCGCTGGCAGCCACGGCTCCGGTGTTCAAGCGGCTCCAACTCGGCACGGTTGCCAAGGCCACTGTGATCGACATAGGCGGTTTTACTGCCGATTACCTCTCCCTGCGCTATGGCGCAGCAGACTGGGCTTCCTGCGATTCGCTGGAAAACGGCGTCATTACACTCTATAACCGATTGCTGTCCAAGATTCGTGCCGACCATGATCTGCTGCTGGAGGAAACGGACATTGACTCCATTCTCACAGGTTGCAGTACAGAGTACGGCAGTGAGATCCAAACACTTGTAGAGCGCGGCGCGGAGTCCTTCGTGGCGGACCTTTTCCGTACTCTGCGGGAGCGGAAGATCGAGCTACGTACCGGCAAGGTTATTTTTGTAGGCGGCGGCTCTCTGCTGCTTCGGAAACAGATCGAAAAGTCCGGTAAGGTCGGTACAGCCATCTTTGTGGAGGAGATTGGCGCCAACGCTGCCGGGTACGGTCTCTTGTATGCGGCTACGAAGACGAGTAGGTGATCCGTATGGGCGAAAAGAAGGATTCCTTCAGATTTACCGTCCAATTCAATGCCGGTGACCCAAGCCACCAGCAGGTAGCCGCGATCTTGAACGAGCAGGGTCGGCGCAAGGCACAGTTCTTGGTCAACGCCGTGACCCACTATATGAATTGCCCGGAAACACCGGAGGCCGCGGCTGCGCCAAGGATAGACCGGCAAACAGTGGAGCAACTGGTTCGTGAGATACTGTCCAATATGCACCCGGAACCCGTACCCGCAGTGGGCGAGGATATGCCCGGCTGCGATCCGGCTATTACGGCCTCTGAAGACATCCCCTTCGATGCCGCGGCCATGCTGGGAGAAGATGGTTTCCATTCGCTCATGGACTCATTGGCTGCAATACAGAAGCCGTGAAATCGACAGGTGATCATATGGAGCATACTTCGGCATACATAAATTGCCAGGAGCCAGACTGCGTGATACGCGCAGTCCGGCTCCTGACTTGTAAGGAGACAATGGCCGAAAGTAAGCCAGCACTTTCAGACCGGTAGAAATCGCCGCTCCCGCATGATATGAAAAATGAGCCTTCTCCATTTGGCATAGAAACGGAAAAAACTCATTTGTATTGTACCACGACTGTCAAGCGGCGCAGGACTTCGGCGGCGTTATGCCTCGTCCTCCGCCAGCATCCGGTAGCCGACGCCAAGCTCGTTGATGATGTAGCGCTTCTCGCCGGGCGTTACGCCCATTTTCTTGAGGATGTTCCTCATGTTGACTTGCAGTTTCTTGACGCTGCCATAGCCTGAATACCCTCAGACCGCCCGAATGATGGCGGCATATAAAAGGACAAGCATCTAAAATGGATGCTTGTCCCTTTATATCCGACGCATTATGTTAAGATGTGCAGTAGATGTTCCATTTTGCTGTCCCACTCTCTGCTGGAATCGGCGCACTCTTTCAGTTCGGTTTCGATTTCAGCATTTATCGGCAGATTTTTCTTATAGCGGATGGTATGCTCAAGGCTTGCCCAGAAGTCCATAGCGATTGTACGGAGTT